>Ga0210391_10001882_pt1 | contig 18626 bp, 18 predicted proteins | sample IncBWC12OmetaG_FD_160573 | JGI IMG/M metagenome (GOLD analysis project Ga0210391, IMG submission 160573) | Forest soil microbial communities from Barre Woods Harvard Forest LTER site, Petersham, Massachusetts, United States - Inc-BW-C-12-O ... | reverse complement strand
TGGTCAATTCCTGCGATGCCGCCATTCACTGCGGAATGCACCGGCTGTCCACTCGTGCGTACGGCAAATTCTCCTGTGTCGGCTTGTTACTAAGCTTTCGGGCCACAACGATGATACACGCGGGAAGGCAGCGACCTGACCTACGAGCCTCGGAACCGAGCAAGTAATCCAAGTAGCCTACCCAGGTTAGGAAGATAGGAGCCGGGAAGCCGGACCACCGACGCCACCGTTGGACCAGTCTCTCCCCAAAGCGCGAAAACTTGAACTGAGCGAACCGATGGTCTTGGACTTCGAAGCCGTTAGTCTCGAGGAGCGCTTGAAGTTGTTCTAGCTGATAACCCTCGCGCTTGTGACCCCACGGATCGGTTGGGTTTATCTCCCCTGGCGGCACCGGAACAGACAGCACGAGTTTGCCCCCCGGCGCAAGTACTCGGCAAAGCTCGCGGATTCCAGCAGCATCATCCGCCAAATGCTCCAGTACCTCCAAAAACAGGACTGTGTCCAAACTGCCGTTCGCGAAGGGAAGGTTGTTTACAAAGGTTGCCAGGCAGCGAAGATTCGTGTTGTCGCGATGCCTTGCCCTTACTCGGGCGAGCGTCGCTTCGTCGATGTCGGCCGCGATGACGTCCGTCGCGCGCGCACAAATGTACCGAAGAAACACGCCCGGACCGCAGCCAATATCGGCGATCCGACCCAAATGACCGCTCAGATACTCGTACACAATCCGAAACTTTGTCGGTCGTTGGATCGAAACCGCGTCCGCCACCACAAAATGATAAAGCCTCCAAGCCCAGTAGCTTTCTCCTAGCCGCTTGCGCCAACGTTCGCTGAAACTCATGCAGGATGCCGCGCTTTCTCGCCGCCGCCCGATGGAGTCAGTCGGCGGTAGAGGTCGACATGATCCTGGAGCATGCGTCGCTCTGAGAAAAGATCGAGGGCGCGGCGGCGAGCGTTATCACCTTTTCGAACGATTATTTCGGGATGATCCAGCACGCTTTTCATGCACTGGGCGAGTGCTTCGGTGTTTCCTGCGGGGAAACGAAGCCCACAATCATCCACCACTTCGCCTAACCCCCCAATGTCGGAAGCGATCACCAATCTGCCTCGCATCATCTGCTCAATTGCCGCCAGACCAGCCGTTTCCTCCCATACCGAAGGCATAACAACTGCAGCTATATCTTTCATCGCTGCTTGAAAAACAGGCCCTGTAATGAATCCTGTGAACTCGACATAATTTTCAAGTTCCAGCTCCTCTGTCAACCGTCGGAGTTCGGCCTTTTCCGGCCCATCGCCGACGAACCTCAGCCGGAAGCTATATCCCGTCCTTTGTAGGGTCTTAGCCGCCTCCAGGATCAGCGGCAAGCCTTTCAAGCTTACGAGCCGGCCCACGTAGGCGAAGCAGAGCGGTCGTCCGTTCGAAGGGTTGATAAATCGAGTCTCTTCGTCCGAGGGAGTAACCGGGATTCCATAGTAAATTACTTGAGAACGAGGGAGCTCCAGCCGCTTCCGTACATGCTCCGAAATGGGGGCATTGACTGCTACATGCTGGCACAACCATCGGCGTGGAAACGTCAACAGAAGCATTTGAAGGCTTCTCAGCCAACCTGCGGTACCAGAGTTACAGCGCAAGCATTCCCTGTATCGACGCAATCGAAAGTACCCTGGGCAAACAGCCTTTGTCGGCTCGTGAAATAGCAAGCCGTTCGGGCAGGCGGGGGGATAGCCGTGATGTTCGACAACCACCGGTTTTCGCAGAAACCACGCAATTAACAAGGGAAGAAAGCAAGGGCCCACTAGTTGGATCACGTCTGCTTTCCTAATCAAGTTCGCCAGCGTCAATAAATTGGGCTGGCGGACGACGCGAAACGTTAGCTTGGAGTCATCGAAATCACCAGCCAGCGTGGGCGTTGTTACGGTGACTTCGAAAGTGCTGGAGTTGGCAAGTATAGACAAACCTCGCGCAAGCAGCATTACGTACGTTTCTGCGCCGCCAACTACAGGGGCAAACGGGTGTGTGTAAATAAGGATTTTCATCGGCCCTTCGCGTCTCTGTGAATCCCAGACTGCGCGAGTTCGGGGACTCGGGGGAACTCAGATCTGCGTGTGGGAATTCCTGCCAGACCTCCTCCAGAATATCGTGCGTTCCGAGCCGCAAATAGGGTTTGGTCATTTCGGTTCAGCAGACTCCACTTCATCGATACCTTCCGCCTCGGGAGCTAGATCGCAGCCGCACAGCCTGTTCAATTGCTTCAACGCTTGCTTCGATATTATCACGCGGGGACCAACTGGCCATCCGCTGAGTCGCCGCTCTGCTTATGACCTGCAAGCGGTGCCGATCCGGCAAGACGTCGCTCAGGATCCTTGCCAGCGAACTTATCTCACCCACGGGAAACACGAATCCAGTCTGTCCCTCGCGAACCAGATCGAATCGAGCGCCGACGCGATCACTCACTATGACGGGGCAGCCACAAAGCATGGCCTCGTTCACCACGACGCCGAAAGGTTCATAATCGGACGGCAGTACAAAAAGATCCGCTGAGCGATAAACTTCCGGCAGTGCTGTTTGATTCACGAAGCCAAGGAACCGGACACGGGCAGAGATTCCGAGAGACTTCGCTTCTTCTTCCAGTGAGGCGCGGAGCGGGCCCTCCCCCGCAATCGCAAGCCACGCGTTCGAGATATTTGCTTGTGCGAACGCTCTAAGGAGATCTTGTGGGCGCTTCCAAGGTTGCAATTTTGCGCAGAAAAGCACGACCGCTGCGTCGAGTGGGATGCCCCATCGACTGCGAACTGCGGCTCGATTTACTTTCTGAGCTTGTCGGATCCACCAGTCATTATCAACGGTGTAAGGGGTAAGTGCGATGCGCTCTGCCGGGATCCCGAGCGAACGCATCAGCGCGACTCCTCCATTCGAGGGCACAATTACCACATCCGGAAGGCTGTATATCCACGGCAAGACCAATCGCTTGATGCGCGCCTTCCAGTTCTGCTTGTCGCGGGCGCTTAAGCTGTGAGCATCCGTAGCAAAAAGCAGAGGTTTCCGGGAAAGCTTTGCTGCTGCGAAACCGATCCAAAACGTCGAGCAAAGGTATCCGGTGAAAAATATGATTGCGTCAAGTTGCTCGTTGCGCACGAGCTTCCAAATCCCTGGATTCACGAGCCCGAAGAATCCCTCTAGGCGTGGCCGTGGAGCGTAGTTACGCAGCTCGAGCCACGGGTAGCCTTCCAAGAGGGGAATGTCCCACGCAAGCTCCATGCCGAATCCAGGATCCCTCCCCGCTTTGGCACCCTGCAAGCTACAGTACGCGACGAGAATGTCGAGCTTCGGGTGTTGTACCATCCTCCGGAAAATCGGTGAGGCGTATTGTACAGGATGACTTGCGACTAGCAGGACCCGATACCGAGCGTCAGTCATTTCCCAGCGCCGTTAGATATTGTTCCGCGATCCGATCCCACGAAAAGTACGTCGCATAGGCGTGCAAGCTCCTCACGTGGAGATCTCGCCGAAGCTGATCGTCGCCTAAGACTCGGTCAAGTGCTAGAGACAACAAATCCGATCTCCCCTGCGGGACCAATTGCAGACCAGCTTCGGTAATTGGGAAACCCGTTTCGGGCCCTGCATATCCGACTATCGGGAGCCCACAGGCGATCCCGGCGATGGCACTTCCACGAGTGTTGGCCACCGGCCCGCGGACGAAGAGCAGCACGTCGGAAGAGCAAAGAGCGGACGCGATCTGCTCCATCGGGATCACTCCCTGTGTGGTGAGAGCCACTTCCACCCCTTCGAGGGCACGACGCAACAACGGCTCGGCTTCCTTGGAATTTCGACCGATTACGTTCAGCCGGAGAGGTGCATTTTTAGCATTAGCGTGGCGCACAGCCTGGGCGATTTCTCGAACTTCGCGAGCGAGTTGTTCACCCCCGGTAACACCAAACACGGCCACGATCTTCGGCCGATCTGCTTTGAGACATGCTTCTTCTGGCCGAATTTGGAAATCTGGAATATTCGCTCCGATCGGTACAAATCTTGCTTTTCGGGAACCTTTGGGCAACCAATCGATGTTCTCGACGGGAGTCGTGAAGAGGCTTCGACTGGCCATGCGATACGCCTGTCTCATGGTCCAGTGTTGGCATGCGCGACGAAAGCGATCCACCACACGAAGCCCGGAGAATCCTTGGGCATCGTGGAACACGACAGCACAGCGTGCCCGCCGTTGCCGCATGAGCGCGAGAACTCCCAGCGCTCCAAATGGGAAGCCGTGCCTGGACCAGCTGAGCGCAGTGTATTGCATCAGAACCCACTGCCCATTCCAATTTGCGCTCTGAGTCCACAGGTGAGCGAACGCACCGAGGTATCCCAGGCGGTCCCATCTGACTTCCGCAAGCTCGAGTGCGAAGCCTCGGCGCACGAGCGCGTACTGAAGTTGCGTGCAATAATCGTGCAGCGCGTCCGTCGGTTCGTCTCGCTGACCGACTAACGCGATTAGAGGTCGCAACGTTTTCGACGTCACGCGTTGCTCGCGGCCCAAAGATAACCTTTTCTCACGCTCGGAAGATCGAGGACAGAATATCCAAACCTTGTAAGAAAAGTTGCGAGTTCTACTCCAATCTCCGGGTCATGGATTTCGCACAGGAGGGAGGGTTTGTACCGGTCCAAGACGGCTTGGGCTCCTAACAACACAGCCGATTCACCGCCCTCGGCGTCAATCTTCACTAGACTGGGAGGCCTACTACCTTGTTCGAAGACGTAATCATCAAGCGAAATCCCCGCCACGCCAACAGCTTCGCGGACGGTTCCGGCACCCTCTGTGACACGCCCTTCCATACCGCTTGATGCCGGCTCGGCCCGTTCAAACGAAACTTTCCCAGAGGAGCGCCACACAGCTGCCTGCATGAGAGTGATCTGGGACATTTGATTTCGTTCGCAATTTGCGCGGAAAACGGCTGCATTTCGGCTGTCGGGTTCGAACGCGGTGACGTTTCCTGACGCCCCTACAATTCGTGCTGCGATCAGGCTGAAAAAGCCAATATGTGCGCCCACGTCGTAAAAGCAATCGCCCGATTTTAAGTGTTTCCGCAGGAGATCCTGCGCCCAGGCTTCGTGTTGTCCGTTGCAGTAATCGGGATCAAACCGCGGATCGACGAAAATCCACAAACCCTTGGCTTGTCCGCGCGGTATGCGAAGCCAGATGCGGCGGCCCGGCGGCAGCACTCGCGTCACATTCCGGTGCAGTAACGAACCTAGTACCGGCACCTGACGGCAAGCTGCGTATAATTGTCGCAGGACTGAAGATCGCGCCGCCAGCCCCATTATGTGGTTGCTTTTCAAGTCTGCCTCGCCAGCGTTGGAATACGAGAACATCTTATTCTCGCTTCAGTCGTCAGCTCTCGGCAAAAGATGATTCGTTATCCGATGGGCCGATTAGGCCGGCTCAGAACCTGGCCGTGCGAACACGAGCTAATGATTTTCTTGCGAGCGCCCGAGAGATTTGAGAAGCTCCTCGCAGCGCGCCGAACGGACTCTTCACACTGATTTCTCTAAGCGTGTGGTATGCCGCTTCAAGACAAGAGCTTGCTGCATAGTAATCCAGTTGGGTCAGTTGGACGCGGTCACTAGACCAATTTCTCGCCGGCGCGAAGAATCGTCCGGCATCGCTCTGGACCGTGCGTAGCAGCGTTTTTACGCGACTATCATATGTGTGTTCTCGCAAAACTTTTTCGCGAGCTGTCTGTGCGATTCGCTTGCGCATGCTCTCGTGATTAAGGCACTGCCGCGCGAGCCCGACGATTTCATCAAGTTGACTGTAACCGACGAAGTGTACCCCCTCCTCGAATCCGATCGATGTCAGCTCACTCGGAAGTCGCGTAATCAAGAGTGCTCCTGACGCCATCGCTTCAAACACTCGCATATTGGCGTCCTGAGGGTAATCATCTCTCGCCACATTGACTATAATCTTCGATCGACAATAGACGCTAGCGAGCTCCTCCGGCGTGTGGAAGCGGGTGAAATCATTCATTCGAAACTGCGGCGAGAGGGTGCGGAGAACAACTCGTCGATTCTTGAAGAGAGTGCCGTCCGTGCGGCCAACAAACCCTACCTCGAATATTCGTTGCTGTTGTTGATCCGAAAACAGATCGGGATCCGCCGCGTGCGACCAAGCGATTACTCGTGGATGGCCTGCATTGTGAAACAAGGTCTCAAAGCCCGGATGGAATACGACAGCATAGTCGAAGAGCATCGACCAGCGAATCCGATGACTCGTATAGGCGTAAGTATCGGATTGGAACGAAATAGTTGGGATATTCACCTTCTCAAGGCCGTCGGGTAGCAGCGGGCGTGCGGACTCTACCCATACGATCATTTTCGGTTTTTGCTCGCACTGGTCGAGCAGGTCCCGGATAGTTCCGTTGACAGGGAAGCTATCTTCCGGGCAGACGATGTTGAGGCCGCATCGCCGGAAGGCTCGCGCAAACAGTCCAGGTTCTTTGTGATCCCACGAGTCAGGCTCGCGGCACAGATAGAGGATCGTCATTTGTTGCATGTCGGGAATAATCTGCGCAAAGAAGAGTCAGGCCCCATATCTCAGGCTTGTTTACCGGGAATGATTCGTCTCCAATTTTCCCTGCGCAGGCCCAGGCGCTTGCGCAAAGGAAAAGTCTTCTGAATAAGTAATTCCCAAAGCAAATCCCGCACAGAATATAACGCTTTGGGCGGGATTGTTTTCGTTAGTGCGCCGCTCGGCTGCAATTGATATGTGGCGTCCGCCATCGTGAAGTTGTGTATGAATTTTCCATAGAGTTTCAAATTCCTGTGGGTTTCCTCACTTCGCCAGATCGCGTCTCGACCTCCATCAACGTTGCTATAGTCGTGGTTCTGGTGAATGATCGGAGTGCAGGGCGTGACGTCTACGATCGGCACTCTGCTCTTGCAGACCGCCTTGATTAGCCAGTGGTCGGACCACGGCCGGCCGACCGCAAATGGCGGCACATCTACGAATGTTCCTTTCGGAAAAACAAATACGTCGTGATAGGCAGGTGAGGCTAGTATTCCATGAGCAACGAATTGCTCCCTGAAAGGACCCTCCCATCCTGAGTCGTAGCGAAGTGGCTCTTTAACGTCAACGTTAATCCGTCTCGCCACGATTAGAAATTTGTCCAATCTATTGGCAACCGCATTCACCGCATTAATCAGTTCGCCAAGCAGGATGATGTCGGCCGCCACATAACAGAGAAGCCTGTTCGTGGCCCTTTGGTTCGCCTGGGCCATGACGTCACTGAGGAGGGGTGTTCCGAATTCATTTCGCGCGATGGCCGGTACGTGACGAACCTCAAGCTCTGTCGCCGCCCGGCCGATGCCGGCCTCGTCACCGAAGAGAATGATTTCCGGTCTGGGACGAAGGGCCTTCCAACTTGAGATAGCATTTCGTTGGATGATATCGAAATGGCGCTCGAATGGTCTAGGCACACAGAAGATTGTTAGCATGTTTCCTCCGGTGATTCGTCAGAAACTCCGGTGCTCCTTTTCGCGCGGGCAGTTTACCGAAAGATGGGTTCCAGATTCTGCGTGGTCCGCACGAAAGGACTTTCAGGTCTCGCGTGATTCCTGATTGGAATTCACCGTTTTCGCGCTATGGGCGAAGAGGATGGCTGCGGGCGATGCTTCGAAGGGTCGCCCGCCCGATGTTGTCATCCGGTTTGACCATGCGCTCCGGCATCCATGTATCCTCGATCGCCTAGTCCGTTCGACCAGTGCTTGCGTCGGAGCGAGTGTTTCTGGCGAGATGGAAATTCCGATACGCTAGACATTGGAGTAAGGACTCCTCATATCAAGGGCTTCCATCCCTCGCACAAGTTCGTCGATTCCTTCCTCTAGGCTAATGCTTGTACGATAGCCGAGATCCGAGATCTTCTTATACGAAACGACATAATGTCGTTTATCGGGGTCCTCTCCAACATCGGCATAGTGAACGTAGTAGTCGAGCTTAGTGCGAATTAGTTCACACATCTGCTGTTTGCTGCAATTCATCGTCTCTGCACCAACGTTGTAAATCTGACCGATCATCCGACGACTGTTGTCTATCGCGAAGAGAAAGGCGCGTGCCATATCGTAGACATGGATGAAGCTGCGCATGAAGTGTTTTTCATAAACCACCAGATAGCGAAGCTTCAAGGCTGTAAAAACGAAGTCATTTACGAGTAAATCCAAGCGCATTCGAGGCGAAAGTCCAAATCCTGTCGCGAACCGATAGGCGACCGTTCTGCAATTTTCGAGAAGATGTTGCTCCGCAGTGGCCTTTGTTTGAGCATACAAACTAACAGGATTGAGCGGAGTCTCCTCAGTGCAGATTTGATCGGTGACGGCTCCATAGTTGCTCCCAGTGGAACCAAACAACACCAATCGATCTCGAGCCACGGCGGTTGCGATGTTCTTCGTCCCGCCTACGTTCACTTCTTCAGCCAACTGCGAGTACTTTCGGCATGCGGGGAAGCCCACGATCGCGGCGAGATGAACAACGACGTCACAATCTTTCACTGCATCTTGCACAGTCCGTGAATCTCGCACATCTCCCTTCAAAAACTCGAAACGGGGATTGCGAAAATGTGCGAGGAGACCCACGCCGGTATACGTCAGTTGGTCGAGTACCCGCACTTCGTAACCACTCTCGAGTAGCATCGGCACCAACATGGTGCCCACATAGCCGGCCCCACCTGTCACTAGGATTCTAATGTTAGCCTCCAATCTGCTCTGTGTCCGAAACCCTAGTAGATTTCGGCATCAGACATTGTAACAAACCAGCGAGCCGGCTCTTCTAAGTACCTGCATCGTTCATCTAGAATTTTCGCACAAAAGAAGCGCTTCTGACTTGATTCAACAAACCCCAGGGTTTTTCCAACCTGATCCAGCATCGTATTGGTCTGGAGCCAGACAGACGCTTCAGAAAGACCGCTATCGCGAAAATGGCCCAAGGCGAAGCAAAGCATCGCAGACAATCCCTGTTCATGATCCTGAGACCAAATCACGTCCACGATGTCACCGGAAGCCGCATCTGTCTGGGGATTCCGAAACGTCTTAAGCACAAGATACCCAAAGGGTTGCCCTCTGACGGACACAAGGAACAGCGCATAACGATACCACGGGTTTTTTACAAACCTCCACCGCAGGTACTTCGCCGAACGCAAGTTCGAGGTACGGGAGCTTGCTTGCAGCGCCTCAATCGACGCCACCGCTCCAGCATCAAAGTCCCTGTGCAGATGAAATTTGAAATCCTGAGGCGGAGTGAGAGCACAAGAGGTCTGACAGACGAAATTGCTGATAGTCATCACACGGCTCCATCCGAGGCCGTCAGCGTGCGCTCGGTCCGCTCGTTGATTTGCCATTACGCAAAGCGCAGCCGGGAGGTAGGGAATGACCTGTTGAGCCGCAAACGCTGCCAGCGGCCGAAACACACCCTTGCCCTGATAAGGTGGCGCGACCATTATGTCCAGGGCCCACGCGATCCGCGCATCCTGTTGGGCCGCAGGGATCACATGAAATCCATAGCAGCCAACAAGTGTTCCGTCTTCCGCTATCGCGAATGCCAGTTTGCTTGGAAACGGTGTCGAAAAAAACTGCCAGCGATAGTAATCTTCGTCGACGCGCCGCACGTATAGAGAGTTGAATAGGTTACGGAAGAGGCGACTGTCTGCGACATCATTTCTTGCTAGGCGAAGGTTGAATCGAGGGAGTTGGTCCGCGTGAAGCGTTGACATGGCAATTACCATCCTCGCCGTATAACAGCGACGATGTGAGCAACGTCTTCATCGGTCAGGCCTTCATGCACTGGAATCGCCACTTGCCGTTCGTTGAACTCGGATTGACCAGGAAGATCGATGCGCACTCCCCCAAACACAGAATTATGGTCGATACGCAAGTGGACGACAGAAGACGGAATATGATGTTCGGCCAGTTTGCGGATGAATCGTTCCCTGCGCTGAACCAGGATGGTGAAAAGCCAGTACGCGTGAGTCCGGTCCGGGTCCAGTTTTAACAGTTGTAAGCCGGGAACGGACTCTAGTTCTTCCCGATAGTTGGCACCGATCTGTTGCCGTCGTGTGAGCCGGCTCGGGAAATCTTGCAAGTTTCCTAAACCCACTGCTGCCGCTAAGTCGTTCATGTGGTACTTATAGCCGAGGTCAGCAATATCATAAATACGCTCGCCCAGGATGGACGGCTTGCTGTTCGCGCGGTCAATCCCAAACCAGCGCCGGACGACACCCGCGCGCGCAGTATTCTCATCTAGACAGCACAGCAGACCCCCATCTCCCGTGGTCAGGTGCTTGATTGCCTGGAACGAAAACACTGTGAAGCGCGATATGGATCCGACGGGCCGCCCTCGGTATGTGGCACCTAGAGCGTGTGCTGCGTCCTCAATAACCGTCAATCCATGCACGTTCGCGACAGACTGAATCTGATCTAGGTCGCAAGGGTAGCCTGCCCAATGTACCGCCATGATCGCCTTGGTGCGAGGTGTAACCTTATCTGCGATCGAACGTGCAGAGATGTTTCCGGTGAGCGCATCAATGTCCGCAAAGACTGGGATCGCCCCTTGCATCAAAATGGCAAGCCCGGTGGCAACAAAGGTCTGGGGTGGGAGAATCACCTCGTCACCTGATCCCACTCCCGCTAAAACTAACGCAAGATGAAGAGCGGATGTTCCACTGTTGAGAGCGATGGCATTGCGGAATCCTAACTGGCGATCTAAGGCCAACTCGAATTCTTTCACTCGCGATCCCTCGCTCAGCCAGCCCGATCGCAGTGTCTCGGTAGCCAGCTCGATGGCCCGCGGCGAGATGTGTGTATGAAAGAACTCCATCTTAAGCAACCTCGCTCGAAGCTGACACTGGGAAACGAATCCAACCCAGGCGGAACTCGACGCAGTAGGAAATAATGTCAGCGAGATGGGAGATCGAATCAACCATCTTCAGCTCTCCGGAACTTCGTTGGGAATGTCCGGATAGTAGAGATGAGCAGCTTTTTGCCACTCGCTAGACCTAAAATGAGAACGACGCCGCGTATAGCCGAGTGATGAGTATCGCGGATTTAAAGGTAGACCGCAGCCCGAACCGACATACCCCGGAGCAGAACACTTCAAATTCTGCTGCCACCACAATTCGTCAAAGAACACCCGCACAACATCCATATCTCCTGCGTCGTCCGTATAGATTGTGCCTCCCTCAACTAAGCGCGGCCAAATATGGCGCAGGCAATCCTGGGTAGAGCCGACAAGGTCAACGTCCAGAAATGCAAATACTAACGGGCTTGGGAGTGAGTACAGTGAGCTAGAAAAAAAGCCAGGAACAAAATCGCACATTTCAAGGTCGCCGAAAGCACGTACGTTCCCACGAACCTCTTCGAGTCTTCCACAAAACATTCCCGGTCTATAATACCCGTAGATTCCAAAATGAGGTGCAACGTGAGGTTTCAATCCGTCATCGGGAAGCCCCTCGAACGAATCGCACACCAGCAAGCGGCGCCTCACGATTCGACAGACCAGTGACAGACTCGCTGTACTGGCACCTTTCCAAACGCCGCACTCAATCACGTCTCCTTTGACGTGAGGTGGAATTGAAAGGATCTCTCGGGCAAGGACTGTATGAATGACGCGCGACGTTCCGGACTGGATCTCCTGGTTGTTTCGCTCGAAGCACTCAACAAGTTTGAGTCTGCCCCGCTTGTTTACACCATAAGCCTCCCCGTAAGACCCGGTAACAAAATCCCGGACAATGTAAGCTTCAAGCGACTGGGCAATCTGTCGATCGAGGGCTTGTCTCACGAGAGGCAAAGTAACGACGGACCGGTAGATCGGACGCAGAAGATTCTTTAGCTTGTGGTTCAACGCCCGCAAGCCTCCTCATAATGAGCCGCAAACCAGTCGAGCGTTCGCTTTATGCCTTCGAGAATCGGAACTTGTGGCTCCCAATCCAGCATCGCTCTCATTCGGGTGGTGTCCCCCACCTTCTGAAGAGCGCCGTCAGGCATCGTGCTGTCGTAGACGATGCGACCCTCATACTTGACGATCGCTTTAATGATGTTTGCGAGCTCCGCGATTGTCTGGCCGTGCCCTACAGCGAGATTCAATGGCTCGGCTCCAGCGTACCGTTCGGAAGCCCGCACGATTCCGTCTGCGGCATCGGTAACATACATCCACTCGCGGACTGCTCGACCCGTTCCCCAAAGAACCACCTCAGGCGCCCGATCCCGTTTCGCTTCGTAGAACTTGCGAATGAGCGCCGCGAGAGCATGCGAACGATCCGGGTGAAAGTGTTCGCTAGGTCCATAAAGATTAACCAATATCAGTGAAATGGCATCAAAGCCGTACTGGCGCCGATAATACTTGGCTTGCAGGACGGCAGCACGCTTCGTGGCACCATAGTTCTCAACCGTGGGATGCATTGGGCCCGCTTCGAACTCTTCTTCGCGAAGCACACCATCGCGCGGTTCTCCCGGGTATGCGCAGCCTGCGATGATGTTGACGTATTTTTTAACTCCTGTGAGACGGGCCGCCTCCATCGTGTTAGCACCCATCAGCAAGTTATCGTAATAGATGGAGCCCGGATAGAGTTTCTGATACGCAATGCCGCCCTGGTTGGCCGCGCAATTGATCACAACCTCTGGCTCGTGCATGCGGAAAAATCCAATTCCCTGATCCAGGTCACGCAAATCGGTGCCCGCCCTCCGGCTGCAAGAAATGGCATCCGACTGTAAATCTAAAAGCCGCCGCATCACTTGACCGCCGAGAAACCCCTGACCGCCGCAGATAACGACACGCCTTTTCTTCCAAAAGTCTGCCGATTGCATTCGAACTCCCGGGGCCCCTAAAATTTATCGTTGTTCGCCTGCTAACTTGTTGCCGATCCGATAGCCAGCCTCGATGAATTGGTCGCTCATTATCGTCGTCCGCAGGAATACCCTGTTCCACGAGGAAGGAATAGGATAGGCATCGAAACCTTCGATTTCGTCGAACTTATGACCGTGGCTCTTGCCAAACTTAAGTTGCCGCAGAAAGCAGGCTCCACGAAAGGCGATGCGCGAGAAGTGCTCCAAGTAATTGGCTATATAAGCCTTGGGCATTTCTTGGAAACTGGCAATGTTCACTATTACATCCACTGAATCAAGAGCGAATCTGCTCATGTGTTGTGGCCCAAAAAACCACAGTTGGTTTTTGCTTAGGGTGTTTCGATCCAGATGTTTATGCTCCCGAGCAATTTCATATCGCGTCGTTGCATCAGGCGTGAGCAGAGTTGGCAAATAGTTCTGGCTAATGATTAGAACCTCGGGGAGGTCAAAAATTACATAAGTACAACGAGGGTTCACCTTGCAGAGGACATATCCCAGTCGTCCCCAGCCAGCGCCCAGTTCTCCCACAATTATCGGCTCCTCGGCAACGCTGGGCACTAACTCCAGCAGCGAGTAAAAGTCGTCTATCGATAAGAGCAGGTCCAGAGAGACAAATCTACCTTCAAACTCATAGGCAAAACCGTCTTCGGTGCGGCAGGTAGCTTTCAGTGTGCTCAAAAGATCGAGTTGATCCCTTTTTTTCAGCTGTTGGTAGTAGATCCAGCAAACGTATCGATGCAACCGGGGATCGGAGCATGCAAAGCCAGAGAATCGAAGGTTGTAGGATTGTTCTTCGGGATTAGCTATTCCCTCCTCGCGGAAGGATTTCTCAAATACACGTACAACCTCCTGCCAGGTTCTGGAGGGTATAAAGGGTGGTCCGGCTTCCGATAGATCCTGGCGCATCAGCCTCAGCTCCGATGTTTGCTTCGGATCGAGTCCCTTCACATCCCCCCGTCGCGGGAAATTGAATCTGCGGCGAGCGAGGCGAACAACATCGAGAGGCGAGGTACCAAGTAGTCGATTTACAGTGTCATTCTTCAACTTGTACTCCTTCGCGAAGCGCCCTAGTCGTCCAGGGAGCGATTCTGCTGCCGATCACGCCGACGAGTCGCCCGTCCTGAAAACGCCCGAGAATAGGATCGTCGTTGATGATTCTCCAACGAGCGACGCCCCGAAGTCCCTGTAGACACAACCCCCCCACCACGTCCAAGCCTATGTCCAGTGAATATTCCCCGGGCAGGATGAGCCCCTGAGGTATATGACAGATCGCTTCGTAATCACCCGGAGAGCGCTCGAGGCTTAGTGACTCGGTGAAACACTCGGCTGTGTTAAACACAAAACGGTCTTGCGCGTCTGCGATCCGAAGGCCGGAAGTTATGCTGTTGAGAGGGCGTGTGACTCTATAGCGAATCTTGATGCACCACGGCGCACTGAAGCGGAGAGCGCAAACGTCGCTACCAGACGTCAGCGCTCCTTCCTGCCAGACCTCGCCCGAAAGCAAGTAAGCACCCCCCTCAGGAAAGGCCTCATGAGAGTAATCGATTTCGAAGGTGTTGCTTAGGGCGTCTTGGCGAGCAAGATATCCAGATACGACCTCCGCGGAGCTACCCGCCAGTAACAGTCGACCGTTAGCGACGAGAATTCCGCGACTGCATAGTCGCGTGACGGCATCCATATTGTGGCTGACAAACAAGATGGTTCGCCCCTTTTTCGCAACGTCAGCCATCTTTCCAATGCATTTCCGCTGGAAATTGGCATCGCCGACGGCCAGGACTTCGTCCACCAGCAGGATTTCCGGCTCGAGGTGGGCAGCAACGGCAAACGCGAGGCGCATCTGCATACCGGTGCTGTAATGTTTAAGAGGTGTGTCAAGGAATCGTTCGACTTCGGAGAAAGCGACGATTTCATCAAATTTAGATTGGATCTCCGCTTTTTTCATCCCGAGGATTGCTCCATTCAAATATACGTTTTCGCGGCCGGTCAACTCGGGATGAAAACCGGTGCCTACCTCGAGGAGGCTCCCAACGCGCCCTCGAATCTCTGCCGAGCCTTCGGTTGGCCTCGTGATCCGCGCTAGAATCTTTAGAAGAGTGCTCTTTCCGGCTCCGTTGCGCCCGATCACACCCACCACTACCCCTTCCTGGATCTCAAAGAACACATCTTTCAAGGCCCAGATGGTGTTTGTCGCGCTACGGTTCGAGCCGTTGCTCGAACGAGCCAGGAGGCGTGTCGGGGCACGCAACGCTCTGGTCACGACATCCCTCAATGCCAGGTAGCGCTCGCGCTCCCCAATTCGGTAGCGTTTGCCCAATCCTTCGACTCGAATGACAGTTTGACTCATAGTTCAGACCACATCGGCGATGGTTGCTTCCATCCGCTGAAAGAATGCCAACCCGCCGGCCAGAACGGCTAGGACAACTAGAAACGACGCGAACAGCAGGAGGCCGGGGGGATCGCCGTGCCCCGTCAAGCTCCATCGAAATCCCTCAATCACGCCCGCCATTGGATTCAGCCCATATACCCAGCGCCATTTGATCGGTACTAGGGAACTCGGATAGGCGACAGGCGAGGCAAACATCCAGAACTGCACCAGAAACGGGAGCACGTACCTCACATCCCGGTAAATGGCATTGAGAGCAGAAAGCCAAAGGCCCGCTCCCAGCGCTGTCATCAGCGCCAACAGGAGGAATAGCGGGAAACAAAAGATCGCCGGTGTCGGCCGAATCCCGTAATAAACCATCATCGCGAGGAACATCAGAAACGAAACGCCGAAATCCACGAGTCCTGATAGGGTCGCCGAAACTGGCAGCACTAGCCGCGGGAAATAGACCTTGGTGATCATGCGCTGGTTTTCAACGATCGTGTTCGTCGCGTTTTGCAAACTGGCCGCGAAATACATCCAGGGCAACAGGGCGCTGTAATAAAAAATCGGGTAAGGAAGCCCTGCGGAAGGGATGTGCGCTAGTTTGCCGAAAAAGAGACTAAAGACCAGCATTGTCAAGAACGGTTGAATTACGGCCCAAGCGGCGCCGACAGCGGTCTGCTTGTAACGAATCTTGATGTCGCGCCAAACGAAAAAATAGAGAAGCTCACGATAATCCCATAGTTCGCCGAAAGGAAGCTCCCACCAACGACTCGGCGGCGTTATCCGAAGTACGGGAAGCTGCGCCTTCCCAACAGGTTCTATCGTAGTGGGAACGGAAATCACTTGGATCCGTCCGATTCGCGCGACCTCAGTTGCTTCACATCCTCCTCCTCAATGTGACCCATCAACTGTTTCCGTCGCAGGAAGTAAGAATTCAAAGTGCGAGTTGCCAACACCGGGACTACCTCGACTTGATTGTAAGCCGCGTCGCGCCAGGAAATCGGCCCACGCGCCGGAATCAGATGTGTACCCCACTGGAAGATGAGGCCCAGATTCCAAAGAATCAGAGCAGAAGTCGCCGTCGGGACAAGGACATTGGTGCGCTTCTCATTCCAAGCGCGCGCAAGCCAGTCGAAAAACGAGGAAAGTCCCAAAACGAACAGCACCGTCAGCGAAACGAAAAATCGGTTCCCAAATGAGGCAAGACCGTGCCAGTCCTGGTAGCACCCAATCACGTAGAGGTATACCGCGAAGCTGCTGATTGAGTACAGTCCCAGAATTTGAGCGTGCTGGCGGAGCAAAATCATTCCTACAACCGCAAGTGCCACAACGGGAGTCCAGCTGAACAAGCCGTGCTCTGCCGAGAAACATACCTTGAGCAAAGCCGGCGAACTCCAGAACCAGTGCTCCGTGTAACCCAAATTTAGATAGCTTCCATAAATGATTTTCTTGGCGATCAACGTTGGAAGAAACGCGACGAGTGCCACCGCGGCGAAAATCACGTTGTTCAGAAATGTGCGACTGATCGGATTCGACTCCGCGTCGGACGCGCCTTTCCAAAAAAGGGCCAGTGATTCCAGGAGTGGAAACAAAAGCAAAACCGCATTCGGATAATAAACGTCCATCACGAGTCCGGCGATCAACCCTAAAAACGCCCATTGCAAGAATGTGCGCGCGGTACGCGTGTGATCCCAATACCAAATGAAGAGGGCGACCACGAATGCCGAGTGAGCGTGGGACCACGAGGGGTTGAAATACATGTACACGGGAAGGGAACTCGCGAACCAAATACCCAGAGCCCCCCAAAAGGCCCATCGTTCGGGAAGATACTTTCGAGCGACACAAAATGAAATCCAGATAGCGAGAAATCCGTAGAGCGCTGTTCCCAACGCCATGGCCAAAACGTAAGGCTCGGAATAGCCATCGGCGAAAACGTGTCCACCCATAGCGTTATATGACAGAACTGCGAGGTGCGCAGTGATCAGAAAAGGTGACCAGAGGATGGCCGGTCCAATCGAGAAATGATTGTCGAGATGACCGGTCGAGGTGTACTGCCCAGCGACAATGTTGCCAGTCGCGTCCGTCCGCCCCATCCGGAAGCTCGTGTTTGCCGCGAGCCAATCATTCTTGAAGTCCAAGTCGTGCTCGATCAGAAGAGATCTGCCGAACGCGTAGTATCCCACCCCATCCCCGCGCACCCACGGATTCGTGAAGGGCAACGTGAAAAAGAAAATGAGGAGCAGGATCCTGTCGTACTTACTGAACCTAACCAATAAATTTCGTCCTCGACTGGCGTCCATGTTCTCGCACGGCCCGCGGGTTGCGCACATTTCGCTTACGAGGCGACCTTCACAGTCGACTCCAGCGCGCCGGCTTGTCTCTCGTCTTTTCGCAAAACCGCAATGAGCGAAAGAGGCGGTAGCGGGAGCCATGGATCGATCCGTCGAAAAATGGGCGTCAATAAGTTGAGGAGTCGAATCTGGCCCATACCGAAAGTTTGCCGCCGCAGTACCTTTCCGTTGAACCACCACGCCGGAACACCGGGGCGATTGAATTTCAATATCTGCTTGACTTGAAATCCCGCATGCAGCGCGACGTCGGCAAGTTGCTCTTCGGTGTACCGCCGACAGTGGCCCAGTACTTCGTCGAGGCTTCCGTAGAGGTGCGGACCGAAAGGGACTAGGACAACAGCTGTTCCACCGTCTGTTAAAGTGTCGCGGATATTTCGCAGCGCGCCAACGTCGTCGGGGACGTGTTCGATGACGTTCAGGCACACGACTGTGTCGAAATTCTGCCCCACGGGATACGACTCCGCCTTCATGCCATCCGTGTAAGCGACGTGCATGTAAGGCCGGGTCGGGCGAAGCGTTTCCAGATAATTCAGATAATATGGGTTCACGTCCGTAGCCCAATAAATCGAGCGCGGCATCAGATGGACAGACATATTGCCGATTCCGGCGCCAATTTCAAGAACGCGGTCTCCTACGTGCGGCCTGACGACATCCGCCATCCACCGGGTAAAGCGCGGGGCCCGGTTCAGTCTCTCCAGAATCTCTCCGCCATGGGCATCTTCCAGGTAGATGCGACTTGAAGAGCCATAGCGAAGGATTGCCCAGAGGGCACGGGCGCCATCTTTCCAGCTGATTTTCTTTCCTTCGCGGTACGTTCGGCCCGAATAGCTGATGGGGACTTCGAAAATTCTAGCGCCGCGCTTGGCGAGCTTGATTGCGAGTTCGGGTTCGACGTCGAACGTAGAGCTCTCGAGAGGAATGCTCTTCAGCAGATCAGCGCGAGCCATCTTGTAGCAAGTCTCCATGTCCGTCAGATTGAGGTCGGAAACCAAGTCGCACAAGAACGTGAGAAGCTTGTTGCCGAGCGCAT
>Ga0210391_10001881_pt1 | contig 18626 bp, 21 predicted proteins | sample IncBWC12OmetaG_FD_160573 | JGI IMG/M metagenome (GOLD analysis project Ga0210391, IMG submission 160573) | Forest soil microbial communities from Barre Woods Harvard Forest LTER site, Petersham, Massachusetts, United States - Inc-BW-C-12-O ... | reverse complement strand
TCCCATCCTGCGCGTCTTTGCTTCAGCCGAACGGTGGGATCTTTGCGCTTCTCATCCCTCTGCAGATCTCCACAAAGCATCTCCCTCTGTCCAACACGCCAAGCCCCAGGGAATAAAATCACCCCCTGCTCGGTCTACATATAGGAACGTAGCAAGCCGAAGCAACACCGCACGCAGGCTGCCAGGTTCCAGGGAGAAATCACAATGCAAGAAACACCGATCCGCAATTCCTCCAAAAAGTTTCGTCGCTTTAGCAGCAAATCCGCGCTGGCGATCACGCTAGCCATGGCCGCCGCAACCATCGCCACAATGCCAGCCGCCCACGCCCGGGGCAACTCGAGCAAGAACGCCGACAATCCCTCGAACCTCGTCAGCCACGTCGCACTCGCCGGCGGCAACGTAACCCGCATGCTGCTGGTCAAGCGCAACGGCAAAGAATATCTAGTACTCGGCCTCGGCTCCTCCGAGCAAGTCGCCATGGTGGACGTCAGCGATCCACGCCGTCCCCACGCGCTGGACTCCGCTGCGGCGGCTCCCGGAAAACCCGGTGCCGAACTCACCGTCGTAGCCGACACCCTCAGCGTCTTCGGGAAATCCGATGCCGCTACGCCCGCCTCCGCCGACCCCAAGGAACTCCGCAACATTTCCGGCGTTACCGCTTTCGTAATTGACGCTACTCACGGTCTGATCTATGCCGCGAGCAACGATGGACTCTGGATCGTAAAGACCAGGCGCCAAGCCAATGACGACGCCCGCCCCGACTACTATGGCGGCTAGTAATCCTCTCGCACCTGACCAAGGGTCTCGGCCTCGCCGAATATGGCCGGGCGATGCCGAGACCCTTCACCTCTCCGCCGCCCGTTTCACCCCGCGCAGCGTGGCAATTTGCGATTCCCGCGACGATAATGGCGCAACTTCGCGAATCTCAAGATAGCTTCGCACACCCACCCGCGTCCTCGATCTTGAGAAGGAGACGCAAATGAAAAGGTTCCCCCCCCGCTTTTTCTTCTGGTCTGGTGGTGTGTTTTGCAACTCGTCCGGGTTTCGCTCAGGAGCCAACAAGAAGCCGAGCATCCTGGCGGTTGACGACAAGGTACAACGCCCTACGGCTCGCTTCACTTCCATTCAAGCAGCGGTGAACGCCGCAATATCCGGCGACGTAATCCCCGTGTGCGCCGGCACTTATCACGAACAGCTGGTGATCGACAAATCGCTCAGCGTGCAAGCGGACAACGGCGTGATCGTGATTCCCGGCGATGTGGTCGCGATTTCAGCTGGCGCTTCGAGCGGCGAAGCGACCGCAGCCAGCACGACAACGAGTTCACCTTCGCCGCATTCGGTATTTGCAAAATATCCGGATCAACCGGCACCGATCATTTCGGCGACCAATACCTCGCCACCGTCGTCCGTGTGCAGGATCCTGCACCCACAAGGAGCCTGACACCGAGCCCATCGCGCTCGCGAATTTCTTCGCGAGTTGAGCCGGCAATCCCCCGACCGGTGGCACAGCCACTTTGGGAGTCGCCGAGCGCGGTTTACGAATCGCTGGTCACCAATCACTCCTCACGAAACGCTTTATTTTTGGGGCGCGTGGGTATAGATTCCGGAGCTGCGGTGTCTACTCATGAGCTTGAAACAGAAACGGAGCAAAATGCAGGCGACGAAAACCAACGCGCGCGCGACATTTAAATTGTTTGGGCAGGCGCCGATGCAGTCGACGCTGCTGCATCGCAATCAGGCCGGATTCTGGATACAGGGCGGCAAGCTGGCGGAGTTTCTTGGCGGCTGCGATTTTTCCGGCGTGGAAGTGGATGTGTGCTTCCTTTCGGCGAACAAGGTGGAGTGGTACAAGGCGGCGTCTGGGAATGCGCATGGGGCGGCGTCCGGCGAGTAGGGCTAGCTGGACACAAACGAAACGCGCGAGAGATCCTTCACCCGTTGTTGCGGGTTCAGGCTGAAGTACGAAAGAAAGAACACAGGGCAGGATCGCTTACGCTACGCGTTAGTAGTGGGAAGCAGGGGACGCGGGGCGCTTTCTAGTTCGTAAAAATTTAATGCATCCCTCGCAATGGGCGCATAGTCTAACGCGCTGTAACCCTCAGACCCGCAAGACGACCGACAAGGAGAACATCCAATGGCGACAATCACTACCAAAGACGGCACGACTATCTTTTACAAGGATTGGGGCAAGGGACAACCGATCGTGTTCAGCCACGGTTGGCCGCTGACCGCGGATGACTGGGACGGGCAGATGCTGTACTTCGGGAACCTGGGCTATCGCGTGATCGCCCACGACCGGCGCGGGCATGGGCGTTCCGACCAGACCTGGGGCGGCAACGACATGGACACTTACGCGGACGATTTGGCCGAGCTGTTCGAGAAGTTGGACCTGAAGGATGCAATTTTGGTGGGACATTCCACCGGTGGCGGCGAAGTGGCGCGTTACTTGGGACGGCACGGTTCGAAGCGGGTTGCTAAGGCTGCGTTGATCAGCGCCATCACACCGTTAATGCTGAAGACGGAAAAGAATCCGCTGGGTACGCCGGTGGAAGTGTTTAACGGGCTGCGGGCGGCGCTGGCGGCGAATCGGCCGCAATTCTATAAGGACATCACGATGCCGTTCTACGGATACAACCGTCCGGGCGCGAAAATTTCCGAAGGCATACGCGAGCATTGGTGGTTGCAGGGCATGGTGGGAAGCATCAAGGGCCACTATGAGTGCATCAGGGTTTTCTCGGAGACCGATACGACAGAAGATCTGAAGAGGATTGACATTCCAGTGCTGGTGCTGCACAGCGAGGACGACCAGATTGTGCCGATTGCCGCGGCGGGTCCGGCAGCTGCGAAGCTGCTGAAGCATGCGACGCTCAAGGTCTATAAGGACTTTCCGCACGGCATGCCCACGACGCATGCGGACGTGATCAACGCGGATTTGCTGGCTTTCTTCAAAGCGCAGAAGACGGCGACGGCGTAATGTAACGGAGAACACTGCATGGGCACGAGCGAGAGCTGGCACGATGGTGCGTGATGGCGTGCTGGCTCTCGCATGTTTTTTATTTCTGGTTGCTGTGTCCTGCACGGTTCGCGCGCAGGCTGCGACGAGTGCGGCTGATGCGGGCGTTGCGGTAGGAGCGCAGTATGATTCCACGCACGTTTATGTTACGCCGGGAGATTTGGACGCGTTCGTCAAGAGCGTGAACGCTACGTTTGGCGGGCAGGCTTCGAAACTTTCGGTGACCAACGTGCTGCCTGTGCCGAGCAGCACGGAATTTCAGTATGTGTGGACTCCAGTGGGAACGCTGTCTGTGTTTGCGTTCCAGACGCCAATTCCCTTCCCGTTTGGTGAAGAGCGCACCGGATATCTGGTGACGGACATGGACCAGGCGATACGGGAGGCGCGCGCCGCCGGCGCGGAAGTGATTGTGCAGCCGTTCAAGGATCCGATCGGCAGAGATGCTGTGATCCAGTGGCCGGGTGGCGTGAAGATGCAACTTTATTGGCACTTCACGGCACCGAATTACGCGCCGCTGAAGTCGATTCCGGACAACCGGATTTACGTTTCGCGCGAGGTAGCGGACAATTTCGTTGTTGCTTTCTTGCGGTTTGCGCGTGGCGAGGCGGTGGCGGATGATGCGCACGCGGACGCCGGCGAGATTGGGCGCGCGGGGGAAACCTACCGGCGCATTCGAATCAACTCGAAGTTTGGGAACATGCGCGTGATGGTCACGGATGGGCATTTGCCGTATCCGTTTGGGCGTGAGATTACCGGATACGAGGTGCGGGAGTTTGCCGCGACGCTTGCGAAGGCTAAAGCTGCGCGGGTGAAGATTTTGTCGACGCCTTATGCCACAGATGACGGACGGATGAGCGCGATTGTCGAGTTTCCGGGCGGGTACATTGCAGAGATACATGGCGTGGGTACTCGGTGAGGCTGTGACCGCAACCCGCCAAATGTTGAGTGGTAGACGGCGACCAGAGATCCTTCTCCCGCGTCCGCGGGAAAAGGACGACGTCTGAATCGCCGACCGGCAGAGCGGCGCTCCCAGGTCATTCAAACTAAAAAAATCAGAAATGGAGAGCGCGGATCAGGAGGCCTGCTGCGGCACCGCCGATTAGTGGGCCGACTATTGGAATTCCTGCATAGCGCCAATCGCTGGCTCCCTTTCCAGCGATCGGAAGGACGGCGTGCGCTATGCGTGGGCCGAGATCACGTGCGGGATTGATAGCGTAGCCTGTGGTGCCCCCGAGGGAGAGGCCGATGCCCCAGACCAGGCTGGCTACCAGATAGGGGGCGAGGCCGGAAGCCAGACCCGCGCCTACTACGGCTTTGGAGAAAATTGCGCCTACGACGAACACGAGGATGAACGTGCCGATGATTTCTCCAATGATGTTGCTTGCGGCGTTGCGGATCGCGGGGATGGTGCAGAAACAGGCGAGTTTTGAGGCTGCGTCGGGCGTGGCGATCCAGTGCGGGAGATAGTGAATCCACATCAGTACGGCGCCGACGAATGCGCCGAGTAATTGCGCGACTAAATAGGGCGCGAATTTCGAGAAGTCGCCGGAGCGTACTGCGAAGCCGAGCGTGACCGCGGGATTCAGGAAAGCGTCGCCGCTGCCGCAGGCGATGGCCGTGAAGACGCCGCACAGCACGGCAAATGCCCATCCGGCGGTGATGACCATCCACCCGGAATTTTCCGCTTTTGATTTTTTCAGCAGCACGCCCGCGACGACACCATCTCCCAACAGAATCATGACGAGCGTGCCCATGAATTCGCCGAAGATTGCGGAGTTCAATTGCTGAGTCCTTGCCGGGACGAGTCAGAGAGTGATGGAGTTGAATGCCGCGGTTGAATCTATCATCAGGCGTGTTCAGAAGCTACGAGAGCTCGGCCACGGCGCGGATGTCTTTAATTTCCAGGATGTGTTTGGGGTAGGGGTGCGTGGCTAGGTTTAGCATGGCGCGGGCGATTTGTTCTGTGGTCAGGATTTGATTCGGGAATACGCGGCGGAGAAGCGGGAGCAGCGGTTTGGCGAACGTGAAGAGTATGCGATAGAGCTTCGTGCGAGAGATCTCGCCGTGGGCGGGCTCGATGAAACCGGGGCGGAACATGTACGCGGCGGCGAAGGGCATGCGCAGGAGGGCGTTTTCGGTTTTGCCTTTTACTCTTGCCCACATCATGCGGCCTTTTTCGGAGCTATCGGTGGCGGCGCCGGAAACATAGATGTAGGTCATTTTAGGATTGCGGCGGGAGAGGATTTCCGCGGCGGCGGTCGTGATGCCGTAGGTGACATGTTCGTAGTCTTTTTCGGCCATTCCGGCGGAGCCGATGCCGAGGCAGAAGAAGCACGCGTCGAAGCCGGTGAGTTTTTCTTCGATGGGCGCGTAGTGCCAGAGATCGGGATGCGCGATTTCGCGGAGCTTGGGATTTTGCAGGCCGGTGGCGGTGCGGCCGATGGTTTGGACGAATTGCACGTTCGGGTCGAGGAGACATTCGCGCAGGACGCCTTGGCCGACCATTCCGGTTGCGCCGAAGATTAGGACGTTCATGGTGCAGATATTGTCGGCGCAATGGCGGCGGCGTGGCAACGGGAAAATCCGTACTCCAGCGGCTGCAACCGCGCTGTGTCCGCTGGGTTGATCTCGTGCCTGAAACCATGACCTACAAGGACTCGGTGTGGCCATCGCGCGAACCAAGGGCCCGAAGGACCTGCACCTGTAACGGCAAAACCAAGTTCAAGAAAAAGAGCACAGGTAGGATTGTCTATGCCACCCTGCCGTGGCCGTGCCAGGCTATAAACGGCTTTGGAGAACGAAAATATTGGAGATATCCTCGCTTGTTGCCTGCGACCAGCGCCGTGCGGGCTGCTCACGCAAACCATGGACGCGCGTCGAAGCCTAGGAATTCCTGCGGGTCATTCCAGTTCGCTGCGGGTCAGTACCGGCCACTATGGGTAGGAGGAAGAACATGACGTTCGGTATTCGTACGCGCGTGGGCCTGGCATGCCTGAGTCTTCTTAGCGCAGGAAGCTTTCATGTGATCTTTGCGCAGACCGGCACTGCAGGCCCACATCTCTGGGACAAACCTCTGGATCCAGCCATCCTCGAGAAACGCGTAAACGAGCAACTGGATCTCGCGCAGAAATCGATCAACGAACTTCTGGCCACGAAAGAGCAGCGCACGATCGAAAACACTCTGGCACCTTTCGACAATGCCGCGGAGAAACTCGATACGGCGGGCGACCAGTCCGGCGTACTGCAACTCTTGAGCCCGGACGCCGGTATACGCGACCGTGCCCAAGCGATGGTGCAGAAAGTCAGCGCGGCCAGCACGGCGCTCTCTCTGAATCCGGCGATTTATCACGCGCTGGCGGACTTGGACGTTTCCAAGGCTGACGCAGCGACGCAGTATTATGTGAAGCGCACGCTGCTGGAGTTTCGCCTTGCCGGCGTCGACAAAGACGACGCCACTCGCGCCCGTATTCAGGCGCTCGACGACGATCTGGCCAAGCTCGGCACCCAATTCGAGCGCAATATCCAGGATTCGCAGATTAAGGTGACGGTGAAAAACCGCGCGGAGTTGGATGGATTGCCCGATGATTACATCGACCTGCACAAGCCAGCGGCCGACGGCGCCATCACTCTCACCAGCGACTCGCCGGACGTAATTCCGGTGCTCAAGTTTGCGAAAAGCGCGGAACTGCGCCGTCGCATGTACCTGGCCTATAACGATCGCGCCTACCCGCAAAACATGAAAGTCCTTGCCGAGGTGCTGACCAAGCGCGAGGAACTCGCAAACATTCTCGGGTACAAGCACTGGGCGGATCTGAACGCGGCGGACAAGATGGCCGTCACCTCACACAACGTCAGCAACTTCATCGATCAGATTGACGCAGCATCGCGTCCGGTGGCCGATCGTGAGTACCAAATGTTGTTAGCAGCAGCGCGCAAGCAGCAGCCTGCGCTCAGCAACATTCTGATCTCTGATTGGCAGTACTATTTCGACCAGCTGCGTAGCGCGGAATTTAATTTCAATTCGCAGGAGGCGCGGCCGTACTTCCCTTACGAACGCGTGCAGCAAGGAATTTTGGACGTAGCAGCAAAGTTGTTCCACGCCAGCTATCGTCCTGTTAAGGACGCCGTCACATGGGATCCGTCCGTCAGCACGTTCGACGTCTACGACGGAGACCGGCGGCTCGGCCGGATTTACCTGGATATGCATCCGCGGCCCGGCAAAAACCAGTGGTTCAGTTCCAATCCGCTCCTCGATGGCAAACGTGGGCAACAGTTGCCCGAGGCGACCTTGATTTGCAATTTTCCGGGAGGAAAACCGGGAGATCCGGGGCTGATGGAGTACGGCGACGTCACGACGTTCTTTCACGAATTCGGTCATTTGATGCACTGGATTTTCCAGGGGCAGCGGCAGTGGGCCGGATACGGCAGCAACCTGGAAATTGATTTTGTCGAAGCTCCGTCGCAAATGCTGGAAGAGTGGATGCATGACCCCAAGGTACTGGCGACCTTTGCGCACCATTATCAGACGAATGAACCGATCCCGGCGGACCTGGTGCGGCGCGCCAACCGCGCCGACGCTTTTGGACGCGGGCTGTGGGCGCGCGGACAGTTGGTTTACACCAATGTGTCCTTCGAGCTGCATAACTCGACACCGGACCCCGCGAAGGTGGAAACAGCGATGGACGACAGCAGAAAGCGATTCCTGCCATACACGCTGCTGCAAGGAGACCATCAGATCGCCGTTTTCGATCACCTACTAGGCTATACGTCCGCGTATTACACCTACTTGTGGGACAAGGTGATTGCGCAGGATTTCTTTAGCCAGTTCGATCGCAATGATCTGCTGGCGCCCGAGGTGGCAGCGCGCTATCGCACCACGGTGCTGGAAAAGACCGGATCCACGCCGGCTAACGATCTGGTGAAGAATTTCCTGGGACGTCCGCAAGCGATTGACGCATTTGTTGCATGGATGAACCAGGAGTTCGAAGGACCGCCGGCATCCGGAAAGACCGCCGGGAATTAGAAACAGAGATTCGGCGCTGCATGCCATCGAGCGAGCTGCGTTGCCTTGGCTGGGTCGCGTCCGAGAATGAGGAGTACGTGACGGACTTGGGTATTCCTGCCGGACAAATCAAGACTGCGCGGTAGATTCGTTTGGCTTGCGGCGTACCCACAACAAAAGCAGATCCCTCCGGCCACAAGGCGGTCTGCGGGATGACAATTTTTGAGTTTGGCTCGAGTAAAGAAGGTCATGGCCGAACGCGAATCTGGGTTATCACCCGCTTCAATCCGCGCTGGATTCGGCTTTGCCTTCTTTTCCTACTAGCAGGCTTACGTCGCGCAGGTTCTGATAGATCTCCCGATAGGACTGGAAGAGCGAGGTTTCATGGTAAGGGACGCCGTGCGAGCGGCAGTAGTTACGAACGATTTTCTGGACGTGGCGGAGTTTGTTGGCTGGCATCGTCGGAAACAGGTGATGTTCTATCTGGCAGCTGAGGCCGCCGGTGCAGAAGTCGATGCCGGGATGATTCTTGATGTTGCGGCTGGTGAGGACTTGTTCGCGGAGGAAATTTACCGCGGTGTCGCCTTGGGCTAGAGGCATGCCTTGATGATTGGGCGCGAAGATCAGGGTGAGATAGAGACCCAGGAAGGCTTGATGCGCGATGGCGAAGAGAATGGCGTGCGGGAAACCGAGCAGGTAAGTGAGCAGGCCGAGGTAGCAGATCGCGTGAAGAATGAGGAAGCCGGCTTCGAGGATGGGATGTGCGACTTTCGTACGCATGAGGAAGCGAATGCTGTCGTATTTCAGGACGAAGGCCTCGAGCAGCGATAGCGGGAAGAAAGAAAAGTGCTGGTATTTCACGGAGAGGCGCGCGAGACCGTGTTTGCCGGCGACCTGGTCTTTGGAGAATGCAAACGGAATTAAATCCACGTCGGGATCAGCAGTGAGATGATTCGGGGAGCAGTGATGGTGATTGTGCTTATCGAGCCACCAACTGTAACTGAAGCCGAGCAGGAGATTGGAGTGCAGCAGGCCGAGGACTTCGTTGCCAGCAGGGCCGCTAAAAATTTCCTGATGGCCGGCGTCGTGGACGATGAAGCCGAGTTGCGCGAAGACGAAGGCCAGGAACGCAGCGTTGCAAAGTTCGATCCAGGGATTGTGAAATCTGGCGATCAGTACGAATGCGCCGACGAACAGGGCAACGTTGAGAAGGATCTTTCGCAGATAATACGCGGGCTGTTTCGCTAACAGGCCGCTTTGCCGCACCAAAGTCAATAAATCGCGAAATTCGTCGCCCGCAGTCGAACCCATCGTTTCCCCTAGACGCCTGAACCCCCGAGTACATGTACGGTGATGGTTTTTGTTGATGCTGCGCGCGGACGGAGCGCGATGTCCGCAGAGGTGAAACCCCGCCAACAAAAGCGCAGGCGCTAGTGGAAGGAGAGCTCAATGATAACGGAAAGCGGAGGAATGTCACTGCTTTATTGCGAGGTTTCCCGGGAGCGTGCCTCGTTGACTCTGTTGGCCGGGCGAGGTACTTTCAGCCCGGTGTTTTGGCGGCGCGGGCTTATTCGGCGGTACTGGAACAGGAGGGCTGCATGGTGAGATATATTGCGGTGGCGAGTTACTGGCTGGGGGTGGTGTGCTCGGTGGTGGCGGTAGTGGCGCGGATTTGCGATGCGATGGGGATCGTTTTTGTGCACATCTTGACGCGGGGCAACAACATTGATTTCCGCAGCTTTTTGGATGCGGGGCTGTTGTGTTTGTTCATCGCGATTGCGTCGGCGAACTATGAGTGGCTGCAATCGCGGCAGCGGGGGTCGTGAGCTGCGGCGTTTCGCGATTATTCCGCGGGCTGCTTGAGCTTCAGGCGCGATTTGTTTTCTTCAAGGAAGGCGCGGAGGTCGTCGGCGACTCCGAGCAGGCGATTCCATTGTTCGTAATATAGTGTGACCGGGAAGCGGCCGAGGCCGTAGACGCTGACGCCACCTTTTTCACCGACGCGAAATTCGAGCGCGCCGCTGCGTTTTGGGCCGGCGGCTTGTTTTTCCAGTTCGGCGATGCGGGCCAGTAGTTCTTCTTTGGTTGGTTCGGTCATGGTGATGCCCCCAGTTCGTTTGGCGTCCTGCGATTTTACCATTGAAAGAGTTTCGAGCGGAGCGCCAGGCGGCGGGTTCAATAGCCGACGGGTTTGCCGCTGTTGCGGCCGTCGCTGGCGCCTAGGCGTTCATTGGTTTTCGGGTTTATGGCGATGCATTCGGCGTCGCTCCAGTACGGCGACCAGTTCGCGTCTTCGGTTTGCCCGCCGACGATTTTGTAGCCCATTTTCTCCAGGGCGTGGACGGCGTCGGGGGCGAACCAGGCTTCTACGCTTAGGATGTCTGGCATCCATTGCTGGTGGAAGCGCGGGGCGTTGATCGCTTCTTGAATGTTCATACCGAAATCAACTACGCCCATGATTGCCAGAGCTACGGTGGTGATAATGCGCGAAGAGCCGGGCGAGCCGAGGACGAGGAATAATTTGTCGTCTTTCAGGATGATGGTAGGCGTCATGGAAGAGAGCGGGCGTTTGCCGCGGCCGACGGAGTTTGCCGCGCCTTGGATTAGGCCATCGCCGTTTGGAGCGCCGGGCTTGGCGGAAAAATCGTCCATCTCGTCATTGAGGATGAAGCCGAGACCTGTGGCGGTGACGCGCGAGCCAAACCAGTCGTTGAGGGTGGTGGTAACCGCTACGGCGTTGCCGTCCGCGTCGACGACAGAGTAGTGCGTGGTGTGCGGAGATTCGCGCGGCGGAATGGGTTGCGATTTCTGGGTTTGCTGCGTATCCGCTTGCGCAAGTGCGTTAAAAATCGCGGGGCGCTGCAGATCTTTGCTGGCGGTGGCGTGGTCTGGGTCAATCGTGGCGCGCCAGGCGTCTGCGTATTTTTTGTCGATGAGCTGGGCGATCGGAAGCTTGGTGAAATCGGGATCGCCGAGGAATTCGGCGCGGTCGAAGAAGGCGCGGCGGAAAGCTTCGGCGGTGAGATGGACGGATTCGGCGGAGCGGCTGCCGGCTTTCGCGAGATCGTACCCTTCGAGGATATTCAACGTTTCGATCAACACCGTGCCGCCTGATGACGGCGGCGGGGCGCTGATGATTTCGTAGCCGCGATAGGTGCCGCGCAGAGGCTCGCGTTCTTTTACCTGATAATGCGCCAGGTCCCCGGCGGTTACCAGTCCCCCGCCCGCCTGGATTGCGGCGGCCAGTTCCTGGGCCATGGCGCCGCGATAGAAATCGTCGGGATTTTTGGCGATGCGTTCTAGCGTGCGGGCCAAGTCCGGCTGACGGAAGACTTCGTATTGCTTGTAGAAATTGCCATTGCGCTGGAACAGGCGGCGGGATTCGGGGTAGTCGGCGAGGTGCGAGTCTTCGCGCAGATTGCGAGCTTCTTGCCAGCTGAGTTCGAATCCATTGAGGGCGAGGAGAATCGCCGGCGCCATTACCTTCCGCAGACTGAGCTTGCCGTATTTTTTTTGCGCATAGACCAGGCCTGCGACCGAGCCGGGCACGCCGATCGCTTGGTAGCCGTATTCGCTGGCGCCTTCGATTACGTTGCCTTGTGCGTCCAGATACATGCCGGCTGTGGCGGCGGCCGGAGCTTCTTCGCGGAAATCTATGAAATGGGTTTTGCCGTCGGCCATGCGGAGCAGCATGAAACCGCCGCCGCCGAGATTGCCTGCCTGGGGATACACGACTGCTAGCACGAAGCCGGTGGCTACGGCGGCGTCGATCGCGTTGCCGCCTATTTGCATGATATCTGCGCCGGCTTTGGATGCCAGTTCGTCAATGCTGACGACAATGGCGTGCGGTACGTGGACTGGTTTGGAGTCGGCGGGCAGCGGGGCGGCGCCGAGCGCGGCGAGAAGCAGCGCGGCAAGGGACGTTACGATTGTTTGGCGAAGTTTTTGCAATCGAGCCTCTTGAAAAACGTTAACAAGTACAAGTTAAAAGCAATTCAGTGATCGGCCATGAGCCGAACCAATCGTCGCTGCGAAGACTATTGCCTGCCTACTTTGCCGCGGAGACTTTGGTAGATTGAGTTTGAGTCGTAGCCTATGCCAGCCTTGAATACTATTTCGGGCTTTTCGATTGTGGTGATGTCTTTGGCGAGGTCGCCGTTGAGTAGCACGAGGTCCGCTTGTTTGCCTGAGGCTACCGTGCCGATGCGCTGTGATTCACCTAGAAACGCGGCGCCATTTTGCGTGGCGATGCGGATGGCTTCTGTCGGCGAAAAACCAGCCTCGGCGAGGAGTTCGATGTTGCGTTGATCGCCGAGGCCTGCGAGCGTGTGGCCGTCGCCGGTGGGATCGCACCCGGCCATGAGCAGGCCACCGGCGGCGAAAAACTCGCGCTCGAATTTCATTTCCTTTTGCAGCAGAGTCTGGAAAAGCGATTCAGCGCCTTCCCTGCTGGCGCGGCTGGTCATGACTTTGGACCAAGCCTCCGGAACCAGAAGCGTTCTGGTACGGCCCATGAGGCCGTTGTGATCCAGCGGCGGACGCAACCCACCTTCGAGGACGGCGAGCGTGGAGGTGATGGCCACATGGTGCGCCACGAGATTTTGTATGGTTTGCTTCAGCTGCGGGCTGTCCGGCTCGACGTTCATTACGATGTCTTTTACCTCAGCGAAATAATCCGGGCCGCAGATGCCGGGCAGGCGTTTCGCGTACAGTTCGCCATCAGGCGCGCCGAACGGGCCGTGCTCGAGGTTATCAATGCCCATCTCGGCGGCTTCGTTGTAGCCAACGGAGCAAATGTGACCGGTGACCTTCATATTTAATTTGTGGGCTTCGTCGATGGCGGCGCGGAGTTCGTCAGGCGTGACGTCGACGTAGGCTTTGACGGAGGTAAAGCCGACGGAATGCCAGTAACGCACGAAGGCGCGGGCTTCGTCGGCGTCTTTTAGCTCGTGCATTTGCGGGATCAGCGCGGGCGCACCTTCCAGATACGGAGTGGTGAGATAAAAATTGGGGCCGATGATTTTTCCGCTGTCCACGTACTGCTTTACGGCCAGGTCGCCGTAGGGATCCATGGAGCCGGTGGTGCGGGCGGTGGTTACTCCGCTGGCGAGATAGAGCGGCGGGAAAGAATAAAATTGTTCGACGGCAGTGAGTGGGCCGTCGGCTGCGGAGGGATAGAAAATGTGTTCGTGCATGCCGACGATGCCGGGGATTACGGTTTTGCCGGTGGCGTCGATCACTTTTGCGCCGCTCGGGACTGGTACGCTCGCCGTTGCGCCTACTGCAGCGATTTCTCCGTGATCGATTACGACTGCTTGATCGGATTGCGGTGCCGCGCCGCTGCCGTCAATCAGTTCCACGTGCGTTAGGACGATGATGGGCGCGTTTTCGCGGATGAAATTTGCGGCGCTGCCTGATTGCTGGGCCGCGGCGCTGGCGACCGTGATCGTGCTGGCGATGACGATGCTGACCGCCGCGACGAAACCTTTCCGCATGCCGATCCTCCTGACGTTGGTGACTCTCACGCGATGCTGCGGCGTGACGAACCGCGCGAATTATACACGCTGTGACGCCGGCTGCCGCAAAGCTTCGTGCTAGTATGTGCCTCGAAAAAGTTAGCGGCGTGTTCGGCCGGTTCATGCCATGAAAAAAAAGGGGCGTTCACAATGTTGGAGTGGTTATGCGCGCGTGGCTTCGCGATGAAAATGTTTTTGCTCAGCGTGGTGATGGCTATTGTATGCGTTGGTTATTTTGCGCCGGTTGCGCTGGGGCAACAGCACGGCGAGCCCAAGAGAGTGATCCTCGATACGGATCCCGGGACCGATGACGCGTTGGCGATGCTGCTGGCATTTAATTCGCCGGAGCTGCGGGTGGAGGCGATCACTGTGGTCGCGGGTAACATGACGGCGGATGCGGGTCTGGAGAACGCGCTGAAGATCGCGAGCCTGGCGGGCAGATGCGATGTGCCGGTGGCGAAGGGCGCGATTCATCCGCTGCTGCAGGAACTGAATACGGGGAAATTCTGGAATGGAGCGAATGGGCTGGGCGGAGCGGAGTTGCCGCCTTCAAAATGCAAACCGAGCGCGGAGTTTGCGCCCGACCTGATTATTCGGCTGGTGCACAAGTATCCGCACCAGATCACGCTGATACCGGTGGGGCCGTTGACGAATATTGCGATCGCGGTGGCTAAGGATCCCGCCATTGTGCCGCTGGTGAAGGAAGTAGTGCTGATGGGCGGCGGAATCACGGGCGGAAATGTGACGGCGGTGAGCGAATATAACGTTCATAGTGACCCGGAGGCTGCTTCGATCGTCTTCAATGCGGGTTGGCCGATCACGATGGTGGGGCTGGACGTCACGGAAATTACGCTGGTCACGGACGAAGATGTGGCGCGACTGGAAAGCAAGCCGGGGCCGGAGACAACATTCGCGGCGGCGGTGGCGCGATTCCAGATTGGGACTTATAAGGGCACGGGAATTTTTCATGGAGGAGCGGTGCACGACGCTTTGGCCGTGGGACAAGTGATCGATGGCACGATTTTGAAAACGCAGGATATGCGCGTGGACATCGAAATGGACGGGAAATTCACGCGCGGGATGACTGTGGCGAATCGTAAGAATGCGATTGAGCGTAATGTGCCGGAGGGGGACCATTTGCAGTCCATGGGATTGGAAGCCGTGCAGCCGAATGTGCATGTGGCAGTGAGTGCGGATTCGCCGAAATTTGTGGATATGTTGATTGAGAGGATTAGCGGAAAGTGACGGGCGTGTAGTTGTTGAACGGGTAATGATGGCGGTGTAGTCTTCCAGCAGAGGTCCCCGATGACTACCGCCAGCGAAGTTGACGACAAGAATCCGACGCCGTATGTATTCGTTAGCGGCGATGCGGAGCAGGAACATCAGGACGAGATCAATCGTTTTGCGAGCAAGGGCTACCGCGTGATTGGGATGAGCCAGAATTCCGCGTCGGTATCGTATGGTAAGTCGGTGGTGGTACTGATGGGATTTGGCAGCTACGCGCCGCACTAGACCGTCGATCATCGGATGTCGCGGAGGATTTATGAACGCAACGATCGCGCGCGCTGCACAGGATGAGTGGCCGGAGCTGCCGCTCGCGGCCTGGCAGGATACATACGCGACGCTGCACCTGTGGTCGCAGATTGTGGGCAAGGTGCGGCTAGCGCTGAGTCCGCGGATCAATCATTGGTGGGAAGTGGCGCTGTACGTGAGCGCGACTGGGTTGATAACTTCAGCGATTCCCTACCCTGGCGGAATTTTCGAGGTCGAATTCGATTTCATCCATCACCAGCTGCTGATCAAAACAAATCATGACGCGACGGCGACACTTGCGCTGAAGCCGCGTTCGGTGGCGGACTTCTACCGGGAGTTTATGGCGGCGCTGGCTTCGCTGGGCATCCCGGTGAAGATCTGGAAAATGCCGGTGGAGATTCCGAATCCGATCGCATTTGATGAAGATACGCAGCACGCTGCTTACGATCCAGAATACGCCAATCGTTTTTGGCGGATTTTGGCGAGCAGCGAGAAGATTTTCGTCGAGTTTCGCGCGCGGTTCATCGGGAAAGCTAGCCCGGTGCATTTTTTCTGGGGCAGCTTCGATTTGGCGGCCACTCGATTTTCGGGGCGGAGGGCACCGGAACGTCCTGGAGCTGATCCCATCACACGGGAAGCATATTCGCACGAAGTGAGCAGCGCGGGATTTTGGCCGGGGGGCGGCGATATTAGGGAAGCGGCGTTTTATGCGTATGCGGCGCCGGAGCCTGAGGGGTTCGGCCAAGCGCCAGTGCGTCCACCACAGGCTTACTATCATCCACTGCTGAAGGAATTTTTGCTGAGGTATGACGATGTACGGACATCCGCTTCACCGCGCGGGGCATTGCTGGAATTTTTGCAGAGCACGTACGAAGCAGCGGCGAATCTGGCCAAGTGGGACCGGAAGGAGCTGGAAAAGGCCGCCACGTAGCGACGCTTACACATTGCTGCAAAAATAAACTGCCCCATCCGTCCCGCAGCGGCGGCGGATGGGCGGTTTGATGGATGATGTGGGGCAGATCGAGCGCTACTGCGCAACCTTTTCGGCTTTCTTTTTGGGCTCGCCGGATGGCGCGGGCTTCCAAAACGTCGGATCGCCTTTGATCGTTTCCGGGCCTACGTAGCTGATGGCCGGATTCAGAGCGAACAGGTTGAGTTCGTCTTGGTCCACCGATTCTGCCATCAGGCTGCTGAGTTGCTTCATTCCAGCTTTGCCAATCGCTTCGACAAATTTCGGCCCATTGGCAAAATTGTTATCGATTTCCGCGGCAGATTTCATGGGTGTGATGTAGATGAAGTAATGATCGGGGCCGCCGTAAACGCGTTCGTACATCGCCCACTGCACGCCGGAAACTTTCGCGTAGGCGTCTTTCACCAACCGCATGATAGTGGTCCAGTCCTCGTCGTGGCCGGGCTTGACGTGGAACACGCCGATTTCAAAGTAGCGGACGTGCGGGAGGTCCGTGCCGGGGTTGAGGCTGTAGTCGTCGCGCAGGAAATACATGCCGGTCTCGTAGGATTGCAGCAGGTCGCCATCAGCGACCGCGGCGCGATCCAGAGCAGCGGAAAGCGCGGCGTTTTTCTGCTCGGCAAGCGCTTCCTTCTCCCAGTCGGCGAACGAATCGTAGCCGGTGAAGAAGAGTGAGCGGCTGGCACCGCTGACCGCATCCATGCCGAGATAATACGTGGTGTCTTTCGCAACGGCCATGGCGCGCACAAAAGCGCCTTCGGTCTTCTGGTGCGCGGCGCCGCCTTTGCCGGGTTTCAATACTTCACGGTTGATGACGAGAATTTTGGGCGGCATGTTTACGGCCGCCGCGCTCTGCTGCGCGGCGACAAAAGTGGCAGCGCACGCGATGCTGGCGGCCAAACCCAGACAGCCTCCGAGCAACATATTCACAACTCTTTTCATTTTGTGCCGACCTCCTCGGCAGAAACACGTGAACGGACTACGAGCGTGGAAGGGCCGAACGGAAATCCCCGCACGGGAACGCTTAGATTGGCTGGGATCGGCGGAAGCGTACCCGGGCTGCTGCGCGAAGTCAAGCAGGCGACAGCAAGTGTAGCCGCAAAGTGAGAATGTCCGGTTTGTGCAAAGTAGAAATGTCCGCTTTGCTAGGGGCCCCGGGGGGCCCTTTGCGAAGGCACACAAATAACGAAGAAACGCGCACTCCAATTTATATTTCGAACAGGGCGTTGGCTTCGGCGAAGGGCATGGTGCCTTGGAGGAGTGCCGAGTACGTACCGGACTGCTTTAGTTCTTGTGCGATGCGGCGCGTCAGACCCAGGGTGGCGCGCATGATGCCGGAGCCAACGCTGACGCGGGCGACGCCTAATTGGCGGAGGCGTGGGATCGTGGGCAGGTTCGCGCCGGCGAGAATGTTCAGCGGGAATTTCAGAGTTTCGACGACGCGGCGGATAATATTTTCGTCGGCGACGCCGGGTAGGAAAACGCAGTCGGCACCCGCGGCAATGTAGGCTTGCAGACGTTCGCAGGCGCGATCGAAGCGCGCGGCAGGTTCGCCGATTTCCGCGAGGAACACGTCGGTGCGCGCGTTGATCACTAGGTTTACGCCGAGGCCGGTGGCGATGCGGCGGATGATGGCAATTTTTTCGCTTTGCGCGGGAATGGGCGTAAGCGATTGCGAATCGTGGTCCATGTCCTCGAGATTTAGTCCGACGGCGCCTGCTGCGATCAGACCGGCAGTGGTTTTCGCGACATCGCCGTAGCCAGCCTCCAGATCCGCGGTGACGGGAAGCTGCACAGAGTCAGTGATTTGTCCTACCGTTGCGAGCATCAAGTCCTGCGGGATGCGCTCGCCATCGGAATAACCGAGCGAGAAAGCGATGCCGGCGCTGGTGGTAGCGATGGCGGGAAAGCCAGCTTGCTCGAAGATGCGCGCGCTGGCGCAGTCCCAGGCGTTGGGCAGGACTAAAATCTCGGGGCCGCGATGCAGCGAGCCGAAGAGTTCCGCTTTTTCACTTTGCGTTTTCATGGGCACATTATATTCGAGCCCGGCTGCGCGCGTGTGTCTGAATTGCCGAGGGGGAGTTACGGATCAAAGGAAGTGACGACGCGCGTTATCCACGGGACGGGTACGGGTCGCTGCTAGGCCGGAAACGGGATTCGCGGCGGTCTATTTCACGACTGGCGCAGAGTCCATCGATGTTAATATTAAAGTTATATGAAGGCATCGCAACAATTTCCCATGCCCGAAGAACGGCAACGCCGCGTGGAAAAGGCTTTATTTCGCGGGGGGAATCTGACACTGGAAAACCCCGCATACCTGCGCGTCTTGCGTTCTCTGCTGAATGCCGTGTTGGTTCCGGACCTGGCGCCGCGCGATTTGACCGTGGCAGCGCTGGAGATCAAGAACCGGAGGGCCGCGGCGCAGGTGCTGGCGCGCGAGCCCGGCGTGGCCGCGGGCTTGGAAGGGTACGCGTATTTGCTGCGGGCTCGCGGCGTGAAGGTCACGCTCAAGAAAGACGATGGAGATCTTTTTCAGACTGGCGATGTACTGCTGCGCGCCGAAGGCGGCGAAAACAAACTGCTGAGCCTGGA
>Ga0210391_10001880_pt1 | contig 18626 bp, 16 predicted proteins | sample IncBWC12OmetaG_FD_160573 | JGI IMG/M metagenome (GOLD analysis project Ga0210391, IMG submission 160573) | Forest soil microbial communities from Barre Woods Harvard Forest LTER site, Petersham, Massachusetts, United States - Inc-BW-C-12-O ... | reverse complement strand
TCGCACGACCAGGTCTTGCGCGCAGGCATAATCAGCTGGGAGGTGACGCGAAAGTCGCCCTTCTTCAGCTGCTCCTTGTAATAGGCGACCATCTGCGGCATCTGCGCGTCCGAGATGAACATGATTTCGCGCATCGCGCCCTTGGGCTTTCGGACGTGGTCAACCACTGCCCCCGGATATATCGGCATCTCCTTATACAAGTCGGGCGGCAGCGCCTTGGTGGGCTCGTCGGTCGGTCCCGTCGCGGTCTGCACGGGCGGCGGTGCTACCGGGGCTGCTACTGTCGCCGGCTTGCATGCCGCGAACGCAAGCAGGCAACAGGAGGCCAGGGCGGCCAGCTTGAACAGACCGGGCTGGTTCTGCGTCTTATTAGTCAGTGAGTCGAGATTTCTCAAAAGCGTCAATCGCCCAAAAAAACAATGACCGCATCGCGGTCAATCTGCAGGATGGGCTGGCAAGCTTCTGGATAGACGTGAGGGGGACAGAAGTCAAGGTCGCAAGGGACGTCGACAGTGCCGAGAGCGACAATTTTACGGTAGTCGGCAGCGTCGCCACCGGCGTAGAGTAGGTGGTGTTACGAGTTGATAATCGAGCGTGGTCCACGAGGTTGCGCAAGCCGCGGCGCGCCATGGGAAGCCGCTGGGGCTCATTCGCAATCGTGGACGAGGCGGTCAATATTTTTGCGTCCGCGCGGGTGACTCTTGACAAATACTTCCCATCGTTGCATTAAGACTTTCCGCCCATGACGGTACAACTTTGACCGGCTGGTGGGAGCCCGGGGTGTAAAATTGGGCTAGCGACCGGTTCAGGGGAGAACCGCGAAGGCATTTTGGGGCAGTTATCGCAAATGGTTCGAGCGGGCCAAATATTTCGCCGCTCAGATCTAATTTAAATCTCGAGAGGGTTAGAAGATGCAGAACAGTTTTTCAATTTTGTCGATGATTCAGCAGGGCTACTATGCAACGTATCCCCTGCTTTTCATTTCGGTCGTTTGCCTTGCGATCATTTTCGAGCGCGTGTGGGCGCTATGGGGTATTGGACCCCGGACGGCAAAGCTGGCCGACTCGCTGATTCCGCAACTCCGCCAGGGCAAGTTCAACGAAGCGCTGCAGGCGACGCAGGCGCGCGCCACCGCCTCCGAGCGCATCTTCCACACGCTGATCTCCGGCGCGCAGACGATGGATCGCGATCATCTGCTCGAGCTCGACGACGAGCGCCGCTACCAGGAAGGCCTCGAGTTCAAGCGCTACATCTGGGTGCTCGCGACCGCAGGCGCATCGGCGCCGTTCATCGGACTGTTCGGCACGGTTGTTGGTATTCTCGTCGCGTTCCAGTCGATGGCAATCATGGGCACCGGCGGTTTCTCGGTCGTCGCGGCCGGTATTTCGGAAGCATTGATTTCGACCGCGCTCGGACTCGCTGTCGCGATCGTCGCGGTTATTTTCTACAACTATTTCTCAGTCAAGGTTGAGAACATCAGCGCCATCCAGCACATCAACGACGATCGCCTGATCGACGCTGCGCTCCAGGGGAAACAAGCTCGTGGCAATTAGCGGACCTCATGGCGGTGAAGGTGGCGGCGTATTCGCCGACATCAATATCACGCCGCTGACCGATATTTTCCTGGTTCTGCTGATCATCTTCATGGTGACGACTTCGGTCACTATCGAGTCCGCGGCGCATGTCGATCTGCCCAACGCGACCAACACGGCGCCGGAGAACAAGGGCGTTATCGTCACCTACACCTCCCAGCACGAACTGTTTGTGAACTCCAAGGACGTGCCCGAGCGCGAGCTCGGCTCGAGCCTGCGCGAGGCGCTGGGCAAGGTGGACCAGAAGATCGTTGTGTTCCAGGGCGATCGCAAAGTGCTGCTCGGCGACATGGTGCGGATTTTGAACATCGCCAAGGGCGCCGGCGCCGAACAAATCGCAATCGCGGCCAAGCGGTCGACGGAAGCGCAAATGGCCAACTCCAGCGGTGGTGGTGGTAATTGATCGCTGCCCGTAGAGGTATTTGCGCATGGCAAGAGGAAAAATGACTGGCAAGAAAGGCGGCGGGGTGTTCGCCGACATCAATATCACCCCGCTGACCGATATCTTTCTCGTTCTGCTGATCATCTTCATGGTGACGACGGCCGTGACGATTGAATCCGCAGCTCACGTCGATTTGCCCAAAGCCAGCGATCAACCCGCTGCGACCGATAAGCCCAAGGGCATAATCGTTACCTACACGGGCGAGCATTTGATCTATCTGAACGACAAGCAGGTCACCGAGCCCGAGCTGATTCCCCAGCTGCACGATGCACTTCAGAATTCGACCGACAAAATCGTGATTTTCCAGGGCGACCCGAAGGTTATACTGGGAGATATGGTTCGGATCCTTGATATGGCCAAACAGGCAGGAGCGGAGGCGATAGCAATCGCCGTGTCCTCACTGCCTCCGGGCGGCGGCGGCGCTGCGGCGCCGGGAGGCGGGGCGTAGAAATTTGATTTTCGCAACACCCACGCGTTGCCGCGACGATCGCGCGGCCTTAAATTCAGTGAATGAGGATCTCGGCCTCGGCCGCGCCGTCAAGCGTCGCCCAAGCGGGGAGCACATTTTTATATGATCGCAGTAATCATTGGCTTGCTCGTACTTTCGACGTTCGTCGTCGCTTTCATCTTCTATCGCATAATCGGCAAGCGAGAGCTTGCCGCCGAGGCTAATCGCGATGATGACGAGGCGGATGCGACGCGTCTGCAGAAAATGAAGGATGCGCTCGGTCTGCTGATCGGGCCCTTTCCCCTGTCGGTTGCACTGCACGTGCTCGCGCTGCTTTTCCTGATCATAACGGTCCACGAACAGCGTGGCCGCGAGTTGATCATGGTGAACCTGGAAGCGGGGGGCGGCGGCGGTGGCGGCAACGAGATGCAGGATCTCGACATGCCCGAAGTGCCGATGCCCGACACTGCTCCGCAGCAGATGGAGCAACCGACCGCGGTCGACACTTCGCAGGCCGTCGGTCTCGCCAATGACTACGTGCGCGCTGCCGGCGGCGGTGGTATCGGCATCGGCCGTGGCGGTGGCATGGGCTCGGGGTACGGCCATGGCATCGGCTCAGGCTTCGGCGGATTCATCGGCGAACTGCGGCGTAAGGGTCTCGACGTGGTGCTGGTAATCGATGGCACCGGCTCGATGCGACTGATCATCGACGACGTCAAAGCCAAGATGCAGCAGCTGGTCCAGTCGATTCACCGGCTGGTGCCGATCGCGCGAATCGGAATCATCGTGTTCGGCGGCAAGGGCGAGAAGATGAGCATCCAGCCGCTGACGCTGTCACCGCAAAAGCTGAGTGACTTTTTGAATGGCATCCAGGCGATGGGCGGCGGTGAATGGGAAGAAGATACCCTCGGTGCCGTCGACACCGGCATCAACAAGATGGACTGGAAGCCGTACGCCAAGAAGGTGGTAGTGCTGGTTGGCGACTCGCCGCCGCGCACTGAGGACTTCGCGCCGCTGCTTGCGCTGATACGGCAGTTCAAAGCGAACAACGGCACCTTCAACACGGTGGACGTGGCAGCCGAGGAGCATGAGCGTTTCGAGCGCGAGTTCTGGCTGAAGGTGCATCGCGAGGAGCCGCCGAAGATTTCGCCGCTGCCGGCGTTCTATCGGCAGACGCAGGCCGCGTACAAAGTGCTCGCGACGGCGGGTGGCGGCTCGATGAAGTCGCTGACCAAGGACGCGCACATCAACCAGCAGGTGCTGATCCTCGCGTTCGGCGACCAGTGGCAATCGCAGGTTTCTGCGTTCGGCCGCGGACTTAACCAAAGCAGCGGCGGGGGCAGCCAGTAAAATATTTGCGTCCGGCCCATCGTCTACTATGATGGGGACAGGGACGGTATGAAAAACCTCAAGACTCTCAGCGCGGTCGCCCTTGCGGCCGCGCTCTTTTTTCCGCTGAACGCGTCGCGGGCGCATGCGATGGACTTGCAGCACGCGCGCGCGCAAAAAGATCTCTCGCCTGCATTGCAGCAGTCGCTCCAGGATAAACTTTCCGACGTAAGCGGCCCCTACTTCGACGAGCAGGACGAGAAGAAAGCCAAGGGCCAGATTTATATCGACTTCATGCAGAAGTTCGAGTACCTGCCGACTTACGGCCCGCACAATCATCTCGTCGTCAGCTGCAAGCTCGGCGGCGTCGAGTACGACCCCTCGAAAAAGGGAACAGCCAAGGGCCTTGCGACCGGTAAGCTCAGGTATCTGGTGTTCACCTACGCGCTCGATGGCGGACAATGGGTATCAGTCGCGAAGCCCAAGTGGGAGGCGCAGGACCTCGGCGTCGCGGGCGCGAAGGAGATGCGACAGAACCTCGCTCACGGCGAACAGCGAAAAGCCGCGATGGAAAAATCCGCCGAAACCCACGCCGCCGCAGCCGCCGCAGCAGAGGCCGCCCAGAAGGCAGCCGACCGCTCCAGCCAATAGCGCGGTACGCTCGATTTCTACTAACTAGCTTCCAGACGCGGCCGCCTGATCGACTGCGTGGCTCTGCACGCGGCTGTGATAACGGCCGTAGCTGAAATAGATCACCAGCCCGATCGCCAGCCATACGATGAGGCGAATCCACGTCGCCTCTCTCAGGCTGGCCATCAGATAGAGGCAGAAGAACGCGCCGAGAATCGGAACGAGCGGAACCAGCGGCGTGCGAAATGGGCGATGCATATCCGGTTCTGACTTGCGCAAAATCCAGACTCCGAGGCACACCAGCACGAAGGCGAACAGCGTGCCGATGCTCGTCATCTCGCCCAGTTCGTCAATCGGCAGAAACGCAGCCGCAATCGCAACCGCAATTCCGGTCAAGGTCGTCGGAATATACGGCGTCCTATGTTTAGGATGAATCTTGCAGAATGCTGGCGGCAGCAATCCGTCACGGGAAACCGCGAAGAACACCCGCGACTGCCCAAGCATCAGCACCAACAACACGGACGTCAGTCCGGCCACTGCTCCCAGCGAGATCAATCCCGAAATGGCGTGCATCCCGCGCTGCAGGAACGCGGACGCGAGCGGCGCGGTGATGTCGATGTTGTGGGCCGGCACCATCCCGGTCAAAACTCCGGCGACCAGGATGTAGAGCACGGTGCAGACGAACAGCGAGCCGAGGATTCCGAGCGGCAGGTCGCGGTTGGGATCGACGACTTCCTCGGCTGCGGTCGACACTGCGTCGAATCCGATATACGCAAAGAAAATAACTCCGGCGCCGCGCATCACGCCGGACCATCCCATCGGCGCGAACGGACTCCAGTTCGCCGGCCTCACGAAAAACGCGCCGACTACGATCACTGCCGCGATCACGAACAACTTGATCCCGACGATCATCGAATTGAGCCGCGCGCTCTCCGAGATACCGATGTAGAGCACGTACGTGATCAGCAACACGATCAGGAACGCGGGCAGATTCATGATTCCGCTCGGCGTCGACCACGGCGCGTGCGTCCACTCGGACGGCAGATTTATCCCGAGCCCCTTGAGCAGAATCGCCAGGTATCCCGACCAGCCCGACGCGACTGTGGCGGCGCCGACGGCATACTCGAGCACCAGGTCCCATCCGATGATCCATGCGACCAACTCGCCCATCGTCACGTAGGAATACGAATACGCGCTGCCGGCGACCGGGATCATCGCGGCGAACTCCGCATAGCAGAGGGCAGCCATCGCGCAGGCAAATCCCGAGACGACGAACGAGAGGACGATCGCCGGTCCCGCGTATTCGGCGGCGGCGACGCCGGTCAGTACGAAAATTCCCGCACCGACGATCGCGCCAATTCCCAGCAGCGTGAGGTCGAGCGCTCCCAGAGCGCGCTTGAGGCCGCCCGCATGCGACTCGGCATCTGCCATCAGCGCGGCGGCCGGCTTGCGCCGGAAAATTTGTGCTCTCAGCCCTGTCTCAATCATGCGCGCCGCGATCACCACGCCGTATATCCGCCGTCCACCGAAATCACCGACCCCGTAACGTAGCTTGAAGCGGGGCTGGCAAGGAAGATCACAGCGCCGCGAATCTCATCGGCCATCCCCAGCCGCTTCATCGGCGTGAACGCTTCCATCCGCTCCTTGTTCGCGGGCTTGGCAATTCCGCCTTCGGTGGCCTCTGTGGGAATCCATCCCGGCGCGATCGCGTTGACCAGGATTCCGTACCCGGCCCATTCGACCGCGAGCTCACGCGTCAGATTCGCCAACCCAGCCTTGGTCGCCGCGTATGCCGACAGCCGATAAACTGAACTGGCGACCGACGCGTAGATTGAAACCATGTTGATGATCCGCCCGGGCTGTTTGATCTCGATCAGGCGCCGCGCAACCCGCTGCGCGAGCATCATCGGAGCGGTGAGATTAACCGCGATCGTTTCGTCCCACGCCTCGCGCTTGAAATTCTCGGCGCGTCCCGTCGGCGACACTCCCGCGTTGTTCACCAGGATGTCGACGTCGCCCAACGCCGCCGACACTTCGTCCATCACGCGATCGAGGTCGGCCTCGCGCGTCACGTCGGCGCCGATTCCGATCGTCTTGACGCCGTGCGCGCGCGCAAGCTCATCCGCGATTCGCGTGACGCGATCTTTGCGCCGCGCGACGAGCGCAACGTCGGCGCCCGCCAGCGCCAGCGCCTTCGCACATTCCACGCCCAGCCCCGACGATGCGCCGGTGACCAGTCCGCGATGGCCGCGCAGGGAGAATAGCGATTCGATCGAATCCATATTGAGGGTTTCAGTCGCCGAAGACTTCACCGGCGGCTTGCGCGGCCGCTGCGACCGATCGATCGATGTCGTCGCGCGAGATTCCGTAGTGCGTCACGGCGCGGAACGAGGTCGCCTCGCGCGGTGATATCAGAACGCCGCGCTCCTTCATCGCCGCGGCAAAACGCCTCGATGTGTCCGCGTCGCCGTCGACGTCGAACACCACCATGTTGGTGCGATTCGCGACCGCCCGCACGTTCAGGCCCGCGACCAGCCCGAGTCCCTGCGCCAGCGCGCGCGCATTCTGATGATCTTCGGCGAGCCGATCGACCGCCTTCGTCAGCGCAACGATTCCCGCCGCCGCAATAATCCCGGCCTGCCGCATTCCGCCGCCCAGCATTTTGCGCGTCCGCCGCGCGCCGCCGATATATTCGCGGCTGCCGCAGACGATTGAGCCGACCGGACAGCCGAGGCCTTTCGACAGACAGAACGACACCGTGTCCGCATGACTCGCGATTTCCTTGGTCGTCGTCTCGAGCGCGAGCGCCGCGTTGAAGATGCGGGCGCCGTCGAGATGTACGTTAATCTTCTTCCGCCTCGAAAGCTCGGCAACTTCGGCCATGTGCGAGAGCTTGATCGGCGCGCCGCCGCATCGGTTGTGCGTGTTCTCGATCACCACCAGCGCCGGTTGCGCGAAGTGTTCGTCGTGCGGCGTGCCGAGTTCGTGCGCGAGCTCGGCAGTGTCGAGCTCTCCCGCCTCGGTGTTGGCAATCGCAGTGAGCACGATGCCTCCCAGAGCCGACGCGCCGCCTGCCTCGTAAAGATTGGTGTGCGACTGCGAGCCGACTATCGCCTTGGTGCCGCGCGCGCAATGGGTCAGCATCGCAGCTAGGTTACCCATCGTGCCGCTCGGCACCAGCATCGCCGCGTCCTTCCCCATCATCGAGGCAGCCATCGCTTCGAGGCGGTTGACGGTTGGATCTTCGCCGTAAACATCGTCACCCAACTCGGCCCGCGCGATTGCCTCGCGCATCTCGGGCGTCGGCAGAGTAAGGGTGTCGCTGCGCAGATCGATCAAGTCGCGATGTCCTTCGCGCGCGGCCTACTGCCCCGGCGGGTAGAGCGTGGTGAAGTTGCCGCTGTTCGTATCGACGACTTCGACGGCGTTCTCGGTGGTGTCGGAAAAGTACAGCTGCTTGCCGTCGCTGGTGAGTGCGCAGCCCGAGCCGATATGGCCGTTGACGAGAGTAAGCTTGGTGACGGTGTTGGCGTTGAGATCGATTTTGCGAATCGAATGGTTGTCGGCGTCGAGCACGTACAAGAAGGTGCCGTCGGTGCATAGCGCGCCCGGATTGTTAAACTGTGCCTGCGCCGCGGGACCGTCTTTGTCGCCTTCTTCGCCGGTGCCGGCGAGCGCGCTGGTCTCGAGCGTGTTGATATCGATCTTGCGGATGACGTCGTTGCCGGTGTCCGCGACGTAAATAAATTTCTTGTCGACGGCCACTCCGCGCGGGCCGCTGAAAACGGATTTGTCCGCGCCGCCGTCGGTCTTGCCCGAGGTGCCCGCTTGTCCGCCAACCGTCTTGACCTTGAAGTCTGCGAGCGTGAAGCGGCGGACGGTGCTGTTGCCGCTGTCGGCGACGTAGAGCGAGGTGCTGTCAGTCGCGATCTGCGTGGGCAGGTTGAAGTGCGCGGCCTCACCGGTGCCGTCGTCGCTGCCGGACATATTCGCCTGGCCGGCAACGGTGGTGACTACGCCGCCGACGGTGATTTGACGAATGTCGGAGTTGTTGGTGTCACACAGATAGAGATTCTGCCCCACCATCGTCATTCCGTCGGGGCTGTTGAAGCGCGCCGAATCGCCGGTGCCGTCGTTGCTGCCCTGCTGGAAGAGCTTGCCCGCGACGATTCGCAGCGACTTCGACACGGCGTCGATCGCCTCGACGGTGTTGTTGCGGCTGTTCGCGACGTAAACGGCGCGGCCGTCAGTCGCCAGCCCGGCTGGAAAATCCAGCCGCGGTCCTGATTGCGCCTGCAGGCCCTGCAGCTCCTGCGCGATTGCGGGCGCGCCCACCGTGAGAATCGCGAGCGTCGCGGCCGAGGCCAGGAATGTCGTGAAGTTTGCCGAGACTCTCATTTACGCGACCTCGCTGAGATTGGTTGGGTCAATCGCGTCGATTCATTGATCCTGCCGCAGCTTATGGAAAGATCGCTTTTACCACTTCGTCGATCGCGCGCTTGCTGTCTGCCTCGTCGGTCAGCGACCAGGTGACGGCGACGGTCGCCGCGCGCCGTGGCGCGATTCCCTGGCGGATCAGTTCGCCGGCGTAGATCAGCAATCGCGTCGAGACGCCTTCTTCCAGGCCCGACGCCTTGAGATGGCGTACTTTCTCGCCCAGCACGGCCAGCTGCATCGCGATGTCATTCTCGACGCCCGCCTCGTGCGCGATGATCGCGACTTCCTTGTCGGCCGGCGGATAGGTGAACTCGATCGTCACGAAGCGCTGGCGGGTCGAGTGCTTCAGATTTTTCTGGATGCTCTGGTAGCCGGGATTGTAGGAAATCACCAACAGGAATCCGTCGTGCGCCTCGATCGTCTCGCCGCGTTTTTCGATTGGCAGAATGCGCCGGTGATCCGACAGCGGATGGATCAGCACTGTGGTGTCCTTGCGCGCCTCGACTACTTCGTCGAGGTAGCAAATCGCGCCGCGCCGGACCGCCTGCGTCAACGGCCCGTCAACCCACACCGTTTCGTCGGCTTGGATCAGGAAGCGACCAACCAGGTCGCTGCCGGTGAGATCTTCATGGCAGGCGACGGTTATCAATTCGTTGGGGCCGTCGGCGAGCGAGGACAGTTGATGCGCCATGTGCTCGACGAAGCGCGTCTTGCCGCATCCGGTCGGTCCCTTGAGCAGGATCGGCAGGCGCGCTTTGTAGGCGGCGGTGAAGATTTCCACTTCGTCGCCAATCGGCAGGTAGAACGGCGCCGCGGCGGGGTCGAGATGCTTAACCTCGGGTCCTTCGGCTCGCAGCCTGGTGTCGAATTTTTTTAACTCAATCCCCATCTGTTCCTTGTGGCGATCCGGTTAGTCAAGGCGCGATTGTAAGAGACTTCCGCGCAATCATTCAAGGCAAATCTGCGGGCTAAAAGTGAGCACCCGCGCTCAGCCGCGCCGCTTTTGATAGCTCGCCGTGCCGTCGCGGTTGTCTTTCACTTCGTAGCCGCGGCGTTCGATTTCTTTGCGCAATGCGTCGGCCAGGATGAAATCCTTGGCCTTGCGCGCCGCGGCGCGGTTGTCGATCAACTGCTGCACGTCGGGCTCGATTGAGTCGGCGTGCGCTGCCGTGCGATGCTTCGCCAGGTCGAGACCGAGCATCGCGTCGAGTGCCTGCAGCGTCGGCCACGCACGGAAATCCTTGCGCCGGTATGCTTCCGCGACCAGGTCGAGCGCTACCGCCAGAGCCTGCGGCGTGTTCAGATCGTTGTTGATCGCGTCGTGAAAGCGCTCGTAGTACTCCGCCGCCCATCCTGCTGCTTCGACGCCGTTGGCGGCCGCGTCATCCGGCACGCTGCGCGCGAACTCGCGAAAATAATCGAGATTGCTCTGCGCCGCGTGCAGCGACTCGTCGTTGAACGCGATCTCGGAGCGGTATTTCGCGCCGTAACAAAAAATCCGGAACGCGAGCGGATCGATTCCCGCCGTCCCGAGATCGCTCAGCAGCGGGAACTTGCCCGCGCTCTTGCTGATCTTGGTCCCCTCTTTTCCGACCAGGAAAGCGTTGTGCACGAAGTATCGCGCGAACGGCTGATGCGTCGCGCTTTCCGACTGCGCGATCTCGTTCTCGTGATGCACCGGGATGTGATCGATGCCGCCGGTGTGGATGTCGATAGTCTCGCCGAGATATTTCATCGCCATCGCGGAGCATTCGATATGCCATCCCGGGTAGCCGCGCCCCCAGGGACTGTCCCATTGCATCAGATGGCCGGGCTGGCCGAGCACCCACAGCGTGAAATCGTGCGGGCTGTGTTTGTCGGCGGAATGCTCGATGCGTTGCGCGGCGTCCTGCTCGTCAAGGCTCTGCCGCGAGAGCCGGCCCACGCGATTTTCGCCGCGGTACTTCTCGACGTCGAAGTACACGCCGCTCTTGGTAACATAGGCAACGCCGGCGTCGATAATTCTCTGGATGAGCGCGAGCATGTCGCCGATGTGGTCGGTCGCGCGCGACCATACCTGCGGTGGTTCGAGATTGAGCGTCACACAATCGCGCTGGAACTGCTTGAGATAAAAGTTCGCCACTTCGAGTGGCGATTTGCCTTGCGCGCGTGCGGTTTTCTCGATCTTATCCTCGCCCTCGTCCTCGTCGCTCGTCATGTGCCCGACGTCGGTGACGTTCATCACGTGGCGCACGCGGTAGCCGTTGAACTCAAGCGCGCGGCGCAGGCCGTCGACGAAGACGTACGCGCGCAGATTGCCGAGATGCTGCGGCAGATAGACCGTCGGCCCGCATGAATAGAGCGTCACCTCGGGCGGGTTCTGTGGCTGAAACTCCTCGACCGCGCGGCTCAGCGAATTGAAAATGTAGAATGGTTTCACGAGTGCGAGCGCCAAGTTTATCGTGCGCTCGCGACATCGGACAAGGCGCGCGCGGAGAAGGGTAAATCACGAATCTAATGTGAAACCCGCGGTGGGTTTCACGCTTCCTTCGGCAGGGGTGACCCTGCACCCAATGATAAGAGAAGATGCGGGACTTCGTCCCTGTTAGGAAGTTTTTTTGGGGGTAGGAGACGACCGTCTGTCTTCTCTCCCTGTTAGGGAGAGGATGATGGTGAGGGTCCGATTACAGCGCTATTGCGCGATTCAGGATTCTGTTCCGCTGTGTTCCTGCAGCGCCGGTTCCTTCAAGTTGCCGCGAGCGTCGCGCGAGTATCGCGAGGCCGCGATGCGTTTGTATTGGCGATTGGCGAGCCACGCGTAGCCGGGGATGTACCACAGGTAAGCGAGGTAGCCTCTGAGGCCTTTCTGACGGCGCAGGATTTCGTTGATGGCGCGCGCGCCGCGATAGACGCGGCCGCTCTCGTCAACTGCGTGCAATTCTTCGAGCAGGTTCTCGAGCTTCAAGTCGGGAAATTGCGTACGCACTTCTTCGAGATGAAGATCGAGCGGCTCCATTTTGCCCGAGTTGTCGAACTGGCGGATGCCGTCAAGACTCGCGCGGCACATCTCGCATGAGCCGTCGTACAAAATCGCCAGCATCCCCGGCGATGCCTTGCCGACGCTGGCCGCTTGATCCTGCGTGCTCATCCGTCAGCGCCGGCCCGAAGCTCAGCGCTTTGACCATCTCGGATTCGCGTTCATCCGGCGCAGCCGCGCGTTCTCCTGAACGATGCGCCATTCGTAGCCGTCGACCAGCGAGACCCACGCCGCCTCCATCGTGTTCGACGACTTGGCCAGCGTCGTCCACACCAGATCGCCGTCGGCAAATTTCTTGACCGAGACGACGTCGGCCTCGGTCGAAGCGCCGGTCGCATGCTGATAGGTCTCGATCACCTTGACCGGCTCGAGGTACGGAAAATATTTCAGCAGCGCCTTGCGAAGCGCGACGTCGAGCGCATGCAGCACGCCGACGCCCGACGCGGCCTCGGTCTCCTCGACGTCGCCGATGCGGATGATGAGCGTCGCGTCGACCGTCATCTTGCCGTCGTAGACGTCATCGATCACGCGCCGCCGCACTACTTCGAAGGGAGCCATGTAGCCGGCCGAAGCGCGCATCTTCGCCAGTTCGCGCGAGGCCTGAGGCGGTTCCGCTTCGTAAAAATCAACCTGGCGTTCAGTGCTCATCGGGCTTACCCGCAATTTCTTGTAATTGTTCTGTTTTGATTATCATAAGCAACGCAATGGCTTTCAAGGACAATCGTTGCTGCCATAATAGTTGACTCGTGAAACGAGTGGCTATGCGACGCGCGCATTCGCGGTCGCCTTCGTGACCAAAACCAGCAATTGATGAATATCCGCGACCGATCGCCACGCTTGTCACCTGCACCGCGCGACTCGTGCTTGGGATTCAGCTTGTGGATAATCGTCGCAGCGCTGTTCACGATTGTCGCGGGCACCGCTCCCGCGCGCGCATCGCAGGTTCGCATCCCGCTGACGATCGATTACCTGACGCTGCGCGAGGCGCTCAAGCGCCAGCTCTACACAGCGGCCGGCGGACGCGCGCAGCTGTGGAACGGCCTCGACGAATGCCAGTTTCTCTACGCGGAGAATCCCGAGTTCTCGCGCGCGACCGAGCCCGGCGCTGCGACGGTGAAGCTCGAAACGGCCAACAGCCTTGGGCTCGGCGTCGCGATGGGCTCGCAATGCGTCGGCGCCATCGACTGGAGCGGCATCGTCGATGCGCTCGGCGTTCCGTACATCGCGCCCGGCCTCCAGCTTAAATTTCATTTCACCGATTTGAATCTGTATGACTCGGCGCATCAGAAGACGGCGATCGCGAGCCGCGGCTTCGACCTGATCAAGAGCTATCTCATTCCGCGGCTCGACGATTTTTCTTACGATCTCAGGCCATCCGTGCAGCAGCTCGCTGCGATGATCAACGACTCGATTCCGGCTGACGCCGCCGATCGAGTGCGCGCCGCCGTCGCGAGTCTGACCGCCGAGCCGAATATCGCCGCGCTCGACGACGGTATCCGCGTCACGCTGGTGATGACGGTGCCCGACGGGCCGGCGCCTGCTGCGAATCCGGGAGGAGCGTCCGCGGCAACGCCCGCCGAGCTCAAGGCATTTCAGGACACGCTCGATCAATGGGATGCGTTCATGGTTTTCTCGATCAAGCAGCTCGGTGACGCGGTCGGCGATCAGCAGTTCCGCGATCAGCTGCTGCAAATCCTGCTCGACAGCCGCTACCGGCTGGTCGAGGCGCTCAATAGTCCGCCAGTAGCGACCGGGCCTGACCCTGTCCGCCTTATGTTCCTCGACGAATGGCGTCAGCTGCACGACGCGGTCCGCGAGGCGGCGCAGCGCGGGAAGCTGGGGGCGCGCGCGCTCGAATTCCTGTCGTTCATCTCGGCGGGCGACGCGCTGTTCGCGCTCGATCAGGCAGCGCCCGCGCTTGGGATGCGCATCTCGGCCGCGGATCTCCGCCGCCTCGCGCACATCATGGCGCCCACTGCGACAGGCGACCCGCTGCAATTCGACAACCACGAAGACCCCAATCTGAAAAAACTCTTTGATGTCCCAGAGCCGCCGCATAGCCGCCATCCGATCGAAGAAGAGAACGTGCCGCCGTCCGCTCCCATCGCGCCGCCAAACTCGCACGGCACCAACAGCTCTATCCCGCTGCCGATAGCCAGGTTGCTGCGCTTGCTCTCTCCCGACGAAGCCGACGCCGCTGAAGACAACGACAGCGGGGCTACGCAGATAACCCGCCTCCAGGATGTTGCCGACCGCCTCTATCAGCTGGTCGTCAACGAACAAAATTCTGACGCTTACCGCACCGACATGGGCTTGCTGCTAAGGCTCAGCGCTCAGTACCAACTGGGCCAGGTGACGTCCGGCTTGAGCGCGCTGGAGACCGACAACGGCCGCGTTTACGTCTCGCTGGTGCTCAGCACCGCATGGCAGGAGAGCTGCTGGCGGCAATTCGTGATGGACGGCACGCGCATCCGATGGCTCGAATCCGCCACCGGCGACATCGGCCTGATGCAGGTGAACAAGCATGTGTGGCGCGGCTTTTACGATATCGAGCGGCTGAAGTGGGACGTGCTGTACAACGCCGGGGCAGGGTGCGAGATTCTCGCGCGCATGATGCAATTTGCGTCGATGTCGCAGCCCAAGTTCGATCCCGTGTTGATTTCCAGCCACCTCGCGCGCTCGGCCTACGCCGGCTATAACGGCGGTCCGGGCGCCTGCAATCGATGGCGACGTCGGGAACCGGCTGCACTCAAGCAAATCGATTCCAGCTTCCTGGACAAATACGAGGCGGTCGAGAACGGAACTCAGATCGACATCCTGAGCTGCGCCAGCTCCTGGGGCCATTGACGCTCCCGACACGCCGTCTCAAGGATTCGACGGCGGTTGAGAACCGTCGGCATTCGAGTCATCCTGGCGCGATTCCTTTTGCACCGACTGCACGACTCCATCCGGCCCGTAGGTGAGGCGATAGACCGTGAGTTGCTGCTCGGTCGCATGAATCCGCGCCTGGTGCACGACGGTCGCGATACCGCCGGTGAACACGCCGGCCGCGATATTGCGCGCATAGACTTTCGGCTTCACGAATTTTGAACCGTCGGGATTGAACTCGTACACGTCCTGCACCTGGCCGGTCTGATCGCTGGTCTCGTTCGGCTTGCCGAACGCAGCTGCGATCTGATCGCGAGTGACACCGACGCGCATCAGGCTCGGGCCTTCATGCACCGACGTGTCCTTCATCGTGGCGTTCTGCTCGAAGGCAGTCGGACTGAGGCGCTGCGCGGGATCGAATCGCGAATCCAGGTCATCTTCCGTGATCCCGGACGCGAGACATCCTGTCAGTATCACAGCCGGAACCAACAGCAGCAGCCTTTTCATTTGTGTCAGGCTCGCGTCTCAGGGCGAGGGACTCAGATTCACGTTGCAGGTCGCGGTCACGCTGCCGCCCGACGTCGCGACGATATTGGCAAAGACCTCGGCTTCGATGTCGTAGCATCCCGCGGCCAGCGGCACGCTCATCGGTAGCGGAACGCTCTGGCCGTTCGACGCTTGCAGATTAAGGATCTGGTCCGCTCCAATCGGCGTGATAGTCACGAACGAGACCGCCGTAATATTTCCGAAGTCCTCGTTCGGGTCCGCATCGATCAAGCCGCTGAGCGTGTAGGTCGTGTCCGCGCTGATACAGAATTCCGCCGAGAAATCCGTCAGGCCCTGGTTCTCGGCCATGCACGGGAGCGGTTGATCGGCGCATTGAGAGAGATCGCCGGAGACTGCCGCAGTCGCGTCGACGGAAATCGACGAACCGTCAGCGTCCGAGGTCTGACCGGCAGACGCAGCGCCCGACATATCGACTTGGGTGTCGACGAGGCTGAGGTTGCTGTTAAACGACGGCGTCGAGGCCGCGGCCGCCTGCTGAGTTTCGACCGGGTTCGGCGACACCCCGTTCGGGTTGTCCAACACGACGTAGCCGCTTTCGGTTTCAGAAATCGCCATGAGCGAGTAGGTCGCGCTGCCGGTTGGCGTCGCGGTCGGCGTGCCCGACGTCGTCGCGCTAGGCGTCGATGTGGGCGTCGCGGTCGCGGTCGGCGTGATGCCGGTTGGGGTGGCCGTCGGCGTCGCAGTCGGCGTGACGACGGTGGCGCTCGGGGTCGGGCTCGCAGTGGGAGTCGCGGTGGCGGTCTGACTTGGCGTGGCAGTAGACGTCGATGTGGCAGTAGGGGAGGGCGTCGAGGAGGGCGTCGCGACGCCGAGTCCATTGAGCTTCACCTTGTGATTTTTGCTCTTCGATAGATCCGTGAACGTGAGCGTTCCATTGTTCGTGCCGCGTGCCACGGGGGCAAAGCTCACGCCTATCTGACAGGTCCCTCGCGGCGGGATACCGGCAGCGCAATCGTTGCTCACGATGCTGAAGGCTTGTCCCGTCGTCTGCAGCGCCGAGATCACATCGTTCGTCGTCTTGCTCTTGTTATGCAGCGTGACCGATTTTGTCGCGACGCTTCCCGTGCGGACCTTTTTGAATTTCACTGTTTTCGGCGCGACGGTGAGCTGCGGCGGCTTTGGCTTGGGAGTCGACGTTGCGGTCGGCGTGGCGGTAGCCGTTACCGTCGCAGTAGCAGTGTCAGTCGCCGTGGCGGTTGCGCTAGTCGTCGAGGTTGCCGTTGCCGTGGCTGTCGCCGTCGCGGTTGCAGTGGCAGTATCGGTCGCCGTGGCGGTGTTGGTCGGCGTCGCGGTCGCAGTCGCGGTAGCGGTCGGCGTATTGGTCGCAGTGGCGGTCGACGTCGCCGTGGCGGTATTGGTTGCGGTCGCAGTCGGCGTCGCAGTTGCGGTTGCCGTGGCGGTCGGAGTCGCCGTCGCCGTCGCAGTTGCGGTCGGGGTTGGCGTCGGGCTCGATTCGAACGCACCGATGTCGCAAGCGTTGCCGCCATCGCCGGGCCGCGGGTCGCCACGCTGATCGGTCGGCGGGCAATTGGCAATCGGCACTGCGTCAATCGCCGGGCTGTTCGGTTGCAACGCGATCGTATCGGTCGGCCCGCCGTTATTCTGGAGCGCGTCGAGCAGCGGCAGGACGCTGTCGCCGATCGCGTCGCCATTGAGGCCGGTGCTGCTGCCGAAACCGCACGAACTATCGTCGGCGATGTTGAAGGTGCCGTTTCCGATCGTGCCTGCGCTCTCCACCCCGCAATTGGTGCCGGTGCTGTTGGCGAGAATCGAGTTCACAACTTCGACTGTCGTGCCGTTGGCGAAAATCGCGGCGCCTGCCCCCACGGCGCTGTTGTTCGAGAACGTGCTGCTGGTCACGGTCCCGCCGTGACTACTGAAGATGGCGCCGCCGTCGGTCGCGCCGTTGCCTGAAAATGTGCAGTTGGTGATGTTCAGCGTGCCGCCGATCGAATTGAAGATGGCGCCGCCGCCGACAGCATTGTTGCCCGTAAACGTGGAGTCGGTGACGGTTAGATCGCCGTTGCTGAGGACGCCGCCGCCGTTGCCGGTCGAACTGCCATTGGAAATTGTCAGGTCGTTCAGGGTCAGCGTGCCAGTCAGGTTGAGGAAGATGCGACTGGCGCTGCCGCCGTCGATATCGATCGTCTGGCCGCTTCCATCGATCTCGAGGACTCCGGTCGGTGACGGAAGCGTGCTCGCCACCATAAACTTGCCGCTCAGGCTGAAGACGATCGTGTCGTTGGCGGTGCCGGCGACGCAATCGCCCTTGGTGGTATCTGATCCGTTGTTGGAGTTGGTGATCGCCTCGCGCAGGCTGCACACGCCGTCGCCCGCAGTGCTCGAATCGGAGAGCGTATTGACGGTTATCGTGTTGGCGGCGTGTAGCGAATTGCGCAGAGTGAGGACGGATAGCACCGTGAGCAGAACGAGCGCAGCCAATACCGTCGGCCGCACCATCCCCCTGGCGAAGCGCCGGGCCGCAGCCGGCAGACTGACTCCTCTCCCCACCGATGCATTCACGCTTGGCCCACCCTGCTTTGTCAAGCAGGGATGGGCCTTGCCACTGAGTTTTGATCTCTACCCGAGCAGACTACGCGGTCATGGTCCGGTCCCGGTCAGGCTGATGATGTGCGGGCTGGTCGGATCGCTGCCGACAGTCACCGACATGCTGGCGCTTTCCGCCGATCCTCCCGCAGTCGGGGTGAAGGTCACCGCGATAGTGCAGGCGGAATTAGGTGATGCGCTGGTGGTGCAGGTGCTGGTCGGCGAAATCGTGAAGTCTGACCCATTGGGGCCGCTGATGCTCTGGGCCAACGACAGCGGGAATCCCGACAGGTTGGTGACGGTCACGGTCTTGGTCTTCGTCGGCGTCCTCGAGGTCAGCGTGCCGTATGCGAGCGTCGCGGGTAGGACGCTATCAGGGATCGTCGGTCCCGTGCTGAGTGCGACGGTGTACGGCGGCAGTGAATCGGGGCTGTCCGAGACTAACAGCGTCGCCGATTCGGTTCCGAGCACGCTCGGCGAGAAGTGCACGATTATCGAACACGCCTTCAGCGCGCCGAGGCTCGAGGTGCAGGTGCCTCCGCCAACGGTGAAGTCACCGGGGTTGGCCCCGCTGAAGCTCTCGCTCAACGAGACCGGCTGGGTTTGATGATTGACTACGGCGAAGGCCTCGATGCCGACCGCGCCGAACTTGGTGTCCTTGAATACGAGGCTGCTCTTGGTGGTCGTGAGACCTGCGATGCCGGTGCCGGTGAGGGTCACGTGCTGAGGGCTGGTGCTCGAGTTGTCGAC
>Ga0210391_10001877_pt1 | contig 18638 bp, 14 predicted proteins | sample IncBWC12OmetaG_FD_160573 | JGI IMG/M metagenome (GOLD analysis project Ga0210391, IMG submission 160573) | Forest soil microbial communities from Barre Woods Harvard Forest LTER site, Petersham, Massachusetts, United States - Inc-BW-C-12-O ... | reverse complement strand
GTATGCGCGGGTCATTCCCCGCGATGCGGTTGAGCTGACCTCGGCGTACCTGGATCGAAGCGTCGCGCTCATTCTCGAGCGCCACCGGATGAGCTCGGCATCGCTGTTGCAAAAGCAGATGCTGGCCGCGTTGATCCATCTCTGCGGCGCCGGCGCGGGCGATGAGTTCGCGCGGCGAAGATTCAGACTGGCCGAAGACCAGCACTGCGGCGAGCATCAGGCGCGCGCGTATCTGGCGCGAGTGGCGGCCATGCAAAGCGTATTCAGCCGCCTCGACAATGCCCCGACGCTGCGTCGCTAGCCGATCCCACGGCTGAAGAACGGGCAGCCCGAAAAGTCCAGGCTGCCCGTCGCTCCACTAAACGGTAACTGTGCTGCCGTCGAACTTCGTGAAAGTAAAGCCGTCGAACGGCTCGTTATAAGTGGAGCGCTGATCCCGGAGAATACTGATGGTGACCGCCTCACCGAGCAGTAGAGCTTGCGCCGAGTCCGAGCGCCAGTGAACGCCGGCCATGTCGCGGCCCAAGCCGACATTGTCAGCTAGCTTGTTCAGTTCCCCGCCGACCGTGATCTGCCCGGCATCGGCGCCTCCGTATGGAATCAAGGACTGACCATCGTCGGAAGCAACGACGGGATTCGGTATCACGAAGGTATCGTTGAAGAACGCCTTCAGGGCGGTGGCGCATGCACCTGCGATCACACCGTGACCCTCGCCATAAGAGGGATGCTGCGGGTTGCCTTCGGGAAAAGCAGCTGGGAGAAGGTAAGAGCCATACTTGGAGAAAACTTGGTCAAGCGCCTGGGAGTTCAATACCTCGCGATGCACCGGGTAATCCGCCGCTCCCGTCACGGTGTTGTGCACGAGACCACCATAGGCAATAGGTCGCAACGTACGGTGCACAAACCACTTCTGGTACCACATCGCCTTCAGCGCCCGATTTGTAACTTCGCCCAGCAAATCCAGGATGTGTTGCGAGCCAAAGGTTTGAACGCCGGCCTGATTGGCTATGGAAAGGTAGGGATTCCCGGGATTAAAGGGCGCTCCGTGCGTGAGCAGCCACTGCGCTGCGAAAAGGTACGCCTGGAAAGGAATATCCGAGTGGACCCAAGCGCCCAAATCGCGCCCATTCTTGATGTAACTGGTGCCGGAAATCATGTTGGCGGGGAAAGGTCCCTGCCCATTTTGCACTGCCAACCACGAGGAGAAATTCGTGAGGTAGTCCGCACCCGGCACGTAGGCATTGAATTTCTGCGCGACGCTCAAGGTTCCAAAAGTTACCGGCATGAGGAAGAATTGCGACAGGATCGGCCCGACTAAATCACCCGGGTAAGTTCCGCGAAACAGCGTGCCTGCGGTGACGCGCCCATTCACTTTTGGCCCTGCGAAGTGGGACAGAGAATTGAGCTCGACGATCGCCGCGGCGGTGATCGGTTCCTGACCATATTGAGAGAAAGGAACGTCGCGAGCCAGCGCCATCCAGTAGTCTTCAATCATCTCTCCTGCTCTTTCCGCACTCGCCAACTTAGGCGAAGGTGGAATGGTGAGTTGGGCACAGTCGGTTCCTTCCAGATCAAAAGCCAGCCCTCCTTGCGGGCCTGAGAGCTTCGTGTTTCCACCCAAAGGGATGTTCGCGAAATCGCTCGGATTGCCGCTGTGTACGGCTTTCAACAGGGCTTTGTAAGCGATCGGGTCAACCTCACCGATGTTGTTGTGGGGCAGACCCTGGGAGTAGTTACCAATGAAGTTCGGATACCGCGCCTCGTCACCGTTCGCAATCTGAGGTGGAACCGGAACTTTGCGTTCGGCAATCGCCGCCCTGCGTCGAATTTGAAAAGACCGCCCTCTGCGCGATGACCCGTCATCTTCATCGCCATCCCGATCGTCATCATCGCCCGCCGTGGCTCTACCATTTGGAAATAGCGAGGGCAAACCGACACCAGCAGCGGCTGCCACAGCCGTGGTGGCGCCGACACGACCGAAGAACGAGCGCCTGCTCAGGGGATTGGATGTAGTTGAAGTCGCTGCATTTTGATTAGAAGTGGGCTGGGACTGTTCTTTGCTGCCCGCGGATTTTTCATTTAGCTCATCTTTTCTCATAATCAGCTCCCTTGAGGAATCCTGTTTGGACTCATGAGTGTGGTACGACCGGTGGTCGCCTTTCGCGTGAAGAATTCGGGTCGAGGATTTGGGTGTGCGAAGCGCAGTTCATCCGTGAAGGACCCTTCAGTGGGTTTTGTTATCAAGCCGGAGTAGACTCCTGGAAACCCTGAACGTCAATGAATCCAACGCCGGCTGCGCAAACTATTTTTTTATGCTGCGGCCGCAAAATTCGGTGCAGTGCCGCATCCATAAATCTAGTCGGATCGGTTAGTGGCACTTGGCCCTCGCTCGCCACGTCCGGGCGCCGGCGCGCATGCACATCAAACACGGCGCGAACGCCAGCCCGAAAAAGCCCGTGCTGCAACGATGCATCTTGGAGGAATGGACTAGTGGCGCCGCGAATTCGATTATGCTCTTAGGATTCAATCCGACGGCCGGGCAGGGGAACAGCGTGCGATTCATTGCGTTGAGTTTGGTTTTCTTTTCGGTGCAATTTGCGCACGCGCAAGCACCCGCGGCGGATGCCGAGCCGGTCCAACACGAATTCATCATCAAGAATTTCAAGACGGAAAGCGGCACTGTTCTTCCGGAAGCCCGCATCGTCTACGGCACTTACGGCAAGTTGAACGCGAAAGGCGACAACGCCATTCTGCTGCCCTCGCACTACATGGCGGAGATGCACGGCTACGGCTGGCTCATCGGGCCCGGCAAGGCACTGGATCCAAAAAAATTGTTTCTCGTTACGAGCGAGCTATTCGGCAACGGCCGATCATCCTCGCCCAGCAATACGCCGGAACCGTTTCACGGACCGCGATTCCCCATCACGAGCATCCGTGACAACGTCGAGGCCGTGCACCGAATGTTGACTGAACAACTGCACGTGCAGCACCTGCGCGCCGTCATCGGCTTCTCCATGGGCGCGCAGCAGGCGTTCCAATGGGCGGTGAGCTATCCGGACTATATGGATGGCATCGTGGCGACCTCGGGAACGGCCAAGACCTATGGTCACGGCATCGTCAGGCTCGAGGGCCAAATTGCCGCCCTGACCGCGGACCCGGTGTTCGACGGCGGCGACTACAGCACCCAGCCGACCAAGGGCATCCAGGCATTCTCCATGGTGTGGACCGGTTGGCTGTTCTCGCAGGAGTGGTGGCGGCAGGAGCTGTGGCGCAGCAATGACTCCTTCGGCAAGAACTTCGATGAAGTAGTGGAGCGCTTTCGCACGAATTTCATTCCGGGGGCCGACGCCAATAATTTGATTCTGCACATGCGCACCTGGGAATACCATGACGTCGGCAAGACCCCGCCATTCAAGGATGTCGAGGCGGCGCTGCGCTCCATCAAAGTTCCGGTGTTGTACATGCCCTCGGCTACGGACCTGTACTTTCCGGTGACCGATGCGCGCTATGAAGCCGCGTTCATCCCCCATTGCACCTTGGCGATCATCCCCTCTCTCTGGGGGCACCCGGCCGGCGCCGGCGCATCGCCGGCGGATGGAAAATTCTTGAACGAGCATGTAGCCAGCTTTCTTGCGGGGATAGCCAAGAACTAGGACGGGTCGCGGCCATTCCAATTCTCAAGCAGGCTCCTCAGTCTCGCGAGCCACAAAATTGATCAACAGTTCGCTGACGGCGGCGGGCTGTTCTTGCTGAACCCAGTGTCCAGCGCCCTCGATCAGGTGCGCGCCGCGAAACTGGCTACAGGCGGATGATTCCATCGCCTGCAATGCGCCCGGACTTTGATACGTGCCCCAATCGCTTTTTCCGGCGATGAAACAGCACGGCACATCAATGCGCCGGCCGGCGTACGCCTGCAATTTCGCGGCGCCGTCCGCGTCGATTGCATTGCGATACCACTTGAGGCCGCCGCGGAACGAGGTCCGGGCGAATTCCTCGCTATAAACGCGAAGCTCATCCTCGCGCAGCCAAGCGCACCGCGCTGCGTCGGCCTCGCTCGGCGCGTGCTCGGCGACGGTCTCGGCCATGTTTTTGGCCATATCCATGATGTAGTACCGGGGCATTTTGGCCAACTCATCGGCGGCCCAGGACTTCAGTGGATGCGGCATGTTCGGCTGCCAGTCGGCGCTCTTGATGTAAAAATAAGCGCGCAGAAAGGCGTGAATGCCTTGCGGGCATTCGCGCATCTCGGCGTCGGCCGCGCGCTTCGAAAAATACGCTTGATAGTGCTTGCGCGGGGGATGCAGCGCCGCGAGCGACTCCGCGACGGCACTCATCGCAGAACGCGCGCCGGGCACCGGCCGCGGCGGTCCGCCGAAAGGAGCGCTCAGCAATGCAGCGGAGCGGAACACTTCAGGATGCAGTAGTGCGCACCATGCGGCCACGGGCGAGCCAAAGTCATGCCCGATAACCGCGGCGACACTGTTCAGCTGAAGCGCGTGCACCAGGCCCAGGGTGTCCTGCACCAAGTTGAGCATATGAAACGATGCGAGATCGCCGTCATGGCGATCATCCCATCCTGTGGTGCGTCCATAGCCGCGCTGGTCGGGCGCGACCGCATGAAAACCAGCCGCGGCGAGTAGCGGCAGCACCTTGCGCCAGCTGTACGCCGTCTCGGGGAAACCATGCAGCAATAAAACGCAAGGTCGATTCTCGGTTTCGAATCCCGCCTCGAGCACATGCATGGTGAGTCCGTTACCGTTCTCGAGCAGGCGCGATCTAACCGGCGCCTCAGGCTTGCCATCATGGGAACGAGGGTAGATCATTGCCGCCCTATGAAAATTCGAAAGACGCGAGCGGGTATTCTCGCCTTTCTCAGCGGCTTCATCATCTCGGGCGTTGTGCAGGCGGCGGAAAGCGCAGCAGCGCCAGGCGAACCACCGCCGGTAACCGATGTTTACCACCATGTGGCGGTCACCGATCCCTATCGCTGGCTGGAAAACAGCGCGGATCCGAAGGTCCATGAATGGAGCGCGGCGGAAGATCTGCGCGCCCGACGGTACCTGGATTCGTTGCCGCTGCGCGCGCCGATCTTCAAACAATTGTTCAGCCAGTTGTCAGCAACCTCCAGCTCTTACGCCGGCTTGCGGGCCATCGGCGACACGGTGTTTGCCTTTTATTCGCAGCCGCCCAAGCAGCAACCGATGATTGCGCTGTTGACCAATGCCGCGGATCCCGCGCTCGCTCGCGTCATCGTGGATCCGAATCTCATCAATGCCCAAGGCACGACGGCCATCGATTGGTTCGAGCCGTCGCCCGACGGCAAAATGCTCGCCGTGTCCATGTCGGAGAACGGCAGCGAGGATGGCACGCTGCACCTGTTTGACGTGGCTTCCGGCAAACAAATCGGGCCCCCGATTCCGCGCGTCCAATATCCCACCGGGGGCGGAAGCCTGGCATGGCGCGCCGATGCCAAGGGGTTTTGGTACACGCGCTACCCGGGGACGGATCGCTCGCCGGCGGAACGGCATTTCTTCCAGCAGATCTACTATCACCGGTTGGGAGACGATCCCGCCAATGACAGCTACGTCCTCGGCAAGGATTTTCCCAAGGTGGCCGAGATCAAGCTCGATGCGCACTTCAATCCGCAGCTCGTCATCGCATCGGTCGCCAATGGCGATGGCGGCGAATTTGCGCACTACGTGATCGATGCACGCGGCGCGGCGCAACGGATCACCCGCTTCGAAGACAAAGTCGTTGCGGCGGCCGCGGGCGCCGATGGCACGCTGTACTTGGTTTCCCGACAGGGCGCGCCGCACGGCAAACTGCTCAAGCTCGCGCCCGGCGTGACGGACCTCCGCCGCGCCGTCATCCTCGTTCCCGAAAGCGATGCCGTCATGTTGAGCAGCGGCGAATTCGGCGGAGAACCGCTGATCGTCACCGCGAACGCGCTGTACCTGCGTGAACTGGTCGGCGGACCCTCGCGCGTGTCCATTTATGATCACGCCGGCAAGACCGCGGGAAACCTGCCGCTGCCCGATGTCGCAGCGGTCGATGAAGTCGAGCCCCTGAGTGACGGCACGCTGCTCTATTCAGTGGAGACCTATCTTCGTCCGCCCTACTTCCGCCGCTACGACCCGAAGGCCGCACAAGCCGCCGACACGCGGCTGGCGCAATCCAGCCCGGTGCAATTCTTGGATACGGAAGTGGTGCGCGAGTACGTGAAGTCCAAAGACGGGACGGCGATTCCCATCAATATCGTGCGCCGCAAGGGCACGCCATTGAACGGTGCGAATCCGCTGTTGTTGACCGGCTATGGCGGCTACGGCATCAGCGAAACACCGGGATTTCTCGGCGCCCGCATCCGCCTATGGCTCGACGGCGGCGGCGTCTATGTCGACGCCAATCTGCGCGGCGGCGGCGAATACGGCGAGGATTGGCACCAACAGGGCGCGTTGACCCATAAGCAAAATGTATTCGACGATTTTCTCGCGGTCGCCGAGCATTTGATCGCTGAAAAATACACCGACAGCGCGCATCTGGCCATCATCGGCGGCAGCAACGGCGGCCTGTTGATGGGCGCAGTCATGACGCAGCGTCCGGATCTGTTTCGTGCGGTCGTGTCGCTGGTCGGCATTTACGACATGCTGCGGGTGGAATTGGATCCCAATGGCTCTTTCAATACGACCGAATTTGGATCGGTGCAAAATCCCGAGCAGTTCAAAGCCCTGTATGCCTACTCTCCCTATCATCACGTGAAGCCCGCCACGGCGTATCCGGCCGTTTTCATGGCGACCGGCGAAACCGACGGACGCGTCAATCCCGCGCACTCTCGAAAAATGATCGCGCGCCTGCAGGCCGCCAGCAGCTCCGGAAGGCCCATTTTGCTGAGTATCAATGCGCACGCAGGCCACGGCATCGGTAGCGCCCTGTTGATTCGCGTGAATCAGCAGGCCGATTACTACGCCTTTCTTTTCGATCAGCTCGGCATGCAGCTGCCGAAAAATGCAGGCGACGCAAAAGTGAGCGCGACGCGCTAGATGACCTTTAAGACTTGGCTGTTGTTTTTGGTGATGGAAACCGCGCTGTCGCTGTCGCCGGGTCCCGCCGTCTTCTATACGGTATCGCAAGGCGTACGCGGCGCGCTGCGGCGCACATTGCCGGCGGCAGCCGGCATTCTTACCGCCAATGGCATTTACTTCGCGTTGTCCGCCACGAGCTTGGGCGCCATCATCGCCGCCAGTGCGCGCTTTTTTACCATCGCCAAATGGGTCGGCGCGGCTTACTTGATCTACCTGGGTGTAAAGGCACTGGTCTCCGCCAATTCGATGCACTCGGTTGCGCTCGATGGGAACCTTGAGGGGAAGGAGCAAGAGCTGCGCGGCGTGTACCTCGGCGGCCTAACTCTGCAGCTCGCCAATCCGAAAGCGCTGTTGTTTTTTTTGGCGCTGCTGCCGCAATTCATCGACCCTGCAATTCCGGTGGTGCCGCAAATGTTGATTCTTGCGGCGACATCGATGCTGCCCGAGTTCTGTATTTTGACAGGATACGGCTGGCTCGCGCATCGCGCGCTGCATGCGACCGCAAGATTCGGCGTGACCGGAAACATGAACCGGCTGCTGGCTCGGATCGAGGGCGTCGGTCTGTTGGGTTGTGCGACGCTGGTGCTGAAATTCAATCGCGGCGCGTAGCCGCATCAATGGCAAAGGGGAAAGACATGAGGTTGGTAGCTGCAATCGGGGTGCTGTGCATCGGCTTGGGAGCGGGGTGCGCCGCGCAGGCCGCGCCGGATCGCTTGGTACATCGCTACCTCGACGTCGAGATTTCGCCGAACGGCGAACTGATCGCCTCGGTTGAAGGCGACTCTTCAAAGAGCGGCGGGGCGCCGACGGTGCGCGATCTGGTGATCAGGCATGTAGCCGGCGGCGCGGCCATCACCGTCCCGATGCCCTGCGGCCGTGTGCCGGAATGTTGGCCGGATTCGCCGACGTGGAGTCCCGACGGCAAGCACCTGGCCATTGCATTGCGTACGCCCGGCAGTCACGCGCGTTCGCTGTATGCGGTCGGCGCCGACGGTACCGGATTGGCCAAGCTGTTGGATTTCAGCGGCACCATCGGGCACCTGCGCTATCTGCCGGATGGCCGTCTGGCCATGCTGGCGATTCAAAACGCCACCAAAGAAGTCGGCGCGACTCAAGCGGGTGCGGCGATCGCCGGCGATTTGGACGCTGCGCCGCCGGAGCAGCGAATTGCGGTTTTGGATCAGGGTGCTCTGCACTGGGTCTCGCCGCCCGATCTGTTCGTCTACGAGTATGACTGGCGCACGGGCGGCAAGGGGTTCATCGGTACTGCCGCCCCCGGCGATGGCGACAACAATTGGTGGACCGCGAAGTTGTATGCGTTCCCGGAAAGCGGGACCGGCGCTCGCGTCATTTACACGCCGGCCGATGCCCGCCAACAACTCGCGATGCCGAAGGTGTCGCGCGACGGCTCCTTGGTCGCTTTTATCGCAGGCATCATGAGCGACTTCGGTTCAACGGGCGGCGATGTCTATGTGCTTAAAATCGAGGGCGGCGCGGCGACGAATTTGACGCCCGACATGCATGCTTCGGCCACGGCAATTTCCTGGCGCTGCGACGGGCATCTACAGGCCGAGCTGCTCGCCGGCGACAAGACTCAATTTGCGGATTTGGGATTGGGCCTGATCCCAACGTCTGCGCGAATATTGTGGAGCGGCGAAGAATCATTCGGCGATCGCGCCGGCGGAATATCGACCGCGTGTCCGTCAGGGTTGACCGCCGACGCCCACGAGTCGTTCACGATGGCGCCGGAGATCGAAGTCGGCATGATCGGCCGCTGGCGCAATTTGACGAACCTCAATGCGGGCTTGAGTTTGCCTGCGCGGGTGCAGAGCGTTTGGTGGAAGAACGACGGATTCGATATTCAGGGCTGGTTGCTGCTGCCCCTGCATACGGACGGTAAAATTCCCATGATCACCCAGGTTCACGGCGGTCCTGCGGCGGCGGTGACGCCGGGTTTCCCCGGTCCCGGGATTGCCACTACGTTGCTGGAACATGGCTACGCGTTGTTTCGACCGAACCCGCGCGGCAGCTATGGCCAGGGTGAGCGCTTTACGCAGGCGAATGTGCGCGATTTCGGCCATGGTGATTTGCGCGACATTTTGGCCGGCATCGACGCGGCCGCCAAGGTTGCGCCCATCGACACGGCGCGCCTAGGGCTAACTGGTGGAAGCTATGGCGGCTTCATGAGCATGTGGGCCGTCACGCAAACCGATCGATTCAAAGCCGCGGTCGCGGCCGCCGGTATCAGCGACTGGCTGTCGTACTACGGCGAGAATGGCATCGATGCCTGGATGATTCCCTACTTCGGCAAGTCAGCGTACGACGATCCGGCGGCGTATGGCGCTTCGTCGGCCATCAATTACATGCACAATGTAAAAACCCCCACGTTCGCCTACGTCGGCGAACACGACATCGAATGCCCGGCGCCGCAAACCCAGGAATTCTGGCACGCGATGAAGGCGATGAATGTGCCGACCTCCATCATGATTTACCCGGGCGAAGGCCATGGCCTGCGGGATCCGGCGCATCTTGCCGACGCAGAGCAGCGCACCCTCGCGTGGTTTGATAAGTACTTGAAATAGGCGCTTCACCCCCGGAAGGCCTGCCCAGACATGGCTCCTGGGGGTTGGCACGTGGCTTGCAAATTCCGGCGGTATGAATGCAGCTCCGCCGGTATTTCAAGCACAGCCCGTCAGCGACGCCGTCCAGCCCGACACGCCGGCCGCGGCCGCATCGGCCACCACGCGCCCCGGCAGCCAGGATTTCGCCGCGGCCTTGAACGACGCCGGCGGCAAGCCGGTGCGCAAGAGCGCGTCCAATAAGCAGCCGGACCCTGCTTCAAGCGGCAGCCCATTGCCGGCGTCCGGCAATCAGCCGCCGCTCGCGTTTACACCCCCGCCGCCGGCCAAAACCGACGTCGCGGCGACCCCGGCTGCAGACGCCGCGGCCATCGCCAAGGCCGCAGCGGGCAGCTTGCAGGGACCTGCGCCCGGCGGCATCGCTGCCGCATCGACGGCATCGACCGGGCCGGCCAGTGCAGGCGGCCTGGCAACGGCGGCGGACAGTCTTGATCCCGCGGCTCCGTTAGCCGACCCAGCGGCGCTAGCCCCCGCGGGGCTAGCGCCCACGGCTGCGCCGGCTTCCGCCGCGGCGACAGCAACGGTTGCACCGGACCTCGCGGCTCAGCCGGCGGCTTCGGCGGCAGGCCTCAATGCAACGACTCCGTCCTCTGCAGCTGGTCCGGCCGGACCGGGTTCCGGCATGACCATGCCGCATGCCGCCAGTATGCGGACGCTGGCGGCACCCGGACCCTCGGCCACCGTTCCGTCAGCCAAGTCGGGCGACACCACCACGAACCACGAGACGAATGCATCGGGCAATTCAGCGCCATCGTCCGCCGATGCCAATGTGCTGAACGATTCGCCCTCGAGCAGCAACCCGGCTGCGGCGGGCACCGATGCCGTGACGCAAGCCGCCATGGCGGCCGCGATGGCGCAGGGCACAGCCGCGCCGCCGCCGGATTCGTCTTCATCCGATGAGGGAGCAATCCCCGCTACCGGCGTCGCGCAAGGCGCGGCGACTTCCAGCGATCCTGCGGCTGACGCGCCGGCGGCAGCATTCGCGCGTGCATCGGCCGCTTCCATGGTGGCGGCGGCGGCGACTGCTGCCACGGCCGCCACCGTTGCGCAGGCAGTCTCGGAAGCCGCCGGTGCCGGTGCAGTCGACAAGCGCTCGCACGGCAACAGTCCCGATTCATCGGTGTCGGCCGCATCGAATGACGGCAGTGTCGGGGCCGCGCAGCTCCTGACCTCCAATACATCCACCGATAGCGGCGTACCGATGCCCACCTTCAAAGTCGCCGCCGGCGTGGATACGGCGCAATTCGGGCAAGGAGTCGCCGATCGGGTATCGTTGATGATGGACGGCAATCTGACCAGCGCCAAACTGCAGGTCAATCCACCGGCGCTCGGCCCCATTGAAGTTCGCATCGCCCTGCAAGGCGGCCATGCGCAAGTTTCGTTTTCGAGCCATAGCGCGGTAACGCGCGATGCATTGGAGTCGAGTTCGGAGAAACTGCGAGAAATGTTGGGCTCGCAAGGATTCTCATCGGTGAGCGTCGATATCTCGCAGCGCTCATTTCAAGAGCGCTCGCCCCCATCGCAGGCCTACGAAAGTTCGCCCGCGGCCAGCGCCGATGCGCCCATCTCGGCCCACGCGGCCCGGTCGGTGCCGCGCAGCGCGAGCGGTCTGCTCGATGCCTATGCTTAGGGGCACTGTGAGTTTGACCGGGTCCCGATAGCTTACCATCCTCGTAGGCGTTTCAGGCTCTGCGGTCAAGCTCACCGTGCCTGACGAACGCTGGACCACCCGCTCAATATCACTGCACCGACTAAATCATTCCGCCGTTGATCGAAATGATTTGCCCGGTGATGTAGCCGGCTTCGCGCGAAGCGAGATATCCCACCAAGCTTGCGACCTCTTCAGCTGATCCGGCGCGCTTCATCGGCACCAGGCTGTCGATGGCGGTCTCATCGAACGCCGCTTTGCCCATGCCCGCGGCGATGATGCCGGGTGCAACGGCGTTGACCGTGATGCCGCGGCTCGCGACTTCGAGACTCAGCGCCTTGGTGGCGGCATGCACCGCGCCTTTCGCCGCGGCGTAATTCACCTGGCCTCGATTGCCGAGAAGCGCAGCGACGGAGGTAACGCTGATGACCCGTCCCCAACGCGTGCGGATCATGGGCAGCATCAATGGTTGAGTCACGTTATAAAATCCATTCACCGTCAGGTCGATGACGCGATGCCATTGCTGCGGGCTCATGCCGGGAAAAACCGCATCGTCATGCACGCCGGCGTTGTTGACCAGCACCTGGATCGGTCCTTCCTCGAGAATCTGATCGATTGCGGCGCGAGCCGCGGCGGAATCGGTGAGATCGAATTGCAGCGCGCGAGCCTGGCCGCCCGCGCTGACGATCCCCGCGGCGACCGATTCGGCGGCGGCGATGCCGCGGTGAGCGTGCACGTAGACGAAGTGGCCGTGCGCGCCCAAGGTCCGGCAAATGGCCGCGCCGAGAGCACCGCTGCCGCCGGTGACCAAGGCACGAGTCGTGATTTCATTCATAGCTTTAACCGTCCGGCGGCATCCAGCACCACTGAGGCGCGGCCAACGAGCAGGGTTTTATCCTTATCGCGCAGTGCGAATTCATACAATGCGGTGAAATCATCTCCGGCCAGGTGGGTGACCTCGCACAGTAGATCAGCTTCGATGTCGTCCAACCTCAGCACGTGCAGCCGCACGTCGCGCACACTGGCGAGCAGACCCACCTGCGACGCAGCGCGCGTGTTAGCGCCCAACGCCGCACTCGTCAGCGCGCCTTGCAACGCGCCGTGCAGCGCCATCGCTTGCGCGGCATATTCTATACCGCTCGCGATTCCCAGCCGATCATGCGAGCGCAGCGGATTGTCGGGCGCGCGGTGCGTGCCGGTGCTGCAGCGGATATGGCGAGCGTCCCAGGCGAGCACTTCGTCGAGCAGGCACATTCGGCCCTGATGGGGTATACGCGCCTCGATCCACGCCCGGTTCATGCGCATGGTTGCACTTGCACGGCCGCGCGCGACACGTCCAGATAGTCGAGTACCACCCTTCCGGCGATGCCCCCGGCGAGCAACCGCATCAACGGCAAGGAACGCGCGGCGGGGATTGCGGCCCGCAATGCCTCGAGTTCCGGATCCGCCATGGTATCGGCGCGCTCTTCGGTCAATGCAACTTCAATCGCGGCCAGCGAGCTCGCGGTTCGCTCGGGTGTCAGCACCATGGCAATTCCGAGCGCGTCGGGAATCGGGCGCTTGGCGTGCAACGGCGGCGGATATTCCGTGTCGTAGGCGACGAATAGCACCGTTTGCCGATCCACCGCAATCTGCGTCATCGCATCCAACAATCCCGCCACAAAGCTGGCGTCAAAGGCGCACAGTACATTCGACTCCGTCATCGATCCGGTGGCGATGCTCCAGTAGCCGGCCGCGACGTTGTGCACTGAATTCGAGAAGCGTGTCGGTGAGACTTCGCGCCCCGCGAGCGCCAGCGCCTGACAGATTTCGTGGCAGATGTGACCGTCGCCTCCGGAGGAAGAAAACACGCTCGGCATGTGTGCGGGGTTCGCACCGGCTCTCGAGGTCGCTTCCAACGCCACGGCCAAGGCCACCTTCACGACTCTCCCGGTGCGCCGGCGTTCCGCGGCCGGCAACATTGCAGGAATCGGCAACACCGTGGCCGCGGCCACGTAAGGCTGCTGACCCGTCAGCACGCCGGCAGCCTGCGGCCAATCCGTCAAACCGGGACCCAACACGCCGATCCCGCTGATATAGCCGGATAACTTCATCCGGCGCGGCCGAGAATCAAACTGCAATTGGTTCCGCCGAAGCCGAAGGAATTGCTGAGTACGCGTCGCACCGATGCGCGCCGATTCTCTTTAATGTAGTGCGCGGTGAGAGTCGGGTCGATTCGGGTGGTCTGGATCCCGCCCGGCATCAATCCGTTGCGGAGGGCGAGGGCGCTGATGACCGCCTCGAGCGCGCCCGCGGCGCCCAAGGTGTGGCCGGTCGCACCTTTGGTCGAGCTGCAAGGCGTCGTCGGTCCAAAAATACTGGTTACCGCCTGGCTTTCCGAGCGATCGTTGCTCGGCGTGCCGGTGCCGTGCAAATTGATGTAATCGATATCTGAAGGATCCAGCGCCGCGGCATTCAGCGCCGCTTGCATGGCGCGTTTGGCTCCCAACCCTTCCGGGTGCGGCGCCGACATATGGTAGGCATCGCTCGATTCGCCCACGCCGTGCAGCAGAATGGAATCGCCGTCGACCTGCCCGGATGCCCGCTCGAGAAGCGCAAAGGCGGCGGCCTCACCGATGGAAATGCCGTCGCGTGCGACATCAAAAGGCCGGCAGGGTGCGGGGGAGGACAGCTGCAGCGAATGGAATCCGTACAGGGTAGTGAGGCACAGCGAATCGGTTCCCCCGACCAATGCCGCGTCAATGAGACCCGCTTCGATCATGCGTCTCGCGGCGCCGAACACCTTGGCGCTCGATGCGCACGCGGAGGAAACGGCCGTCGCCGGGCCCTCGAGGCGACATCGCCGGCGAACGTAATCCGCCACCGAGAATGAGTTGTGGGTGGTACCGTATTCGAAAGCCGCCGGCAGCGCGCCGCTGACGGGGTCGCGCGCGCGGTACGCCAATTCGGTTTGCATGATGCCCGCGGTGCTCGTGCCGATAAACACACCGATGCGTCGCCGGCCCCAGCGCGCCGCCGCGGCCTCCACGGCATCGAAGAAGCCATCTTGCCGCAGGGCAAGCTCAGCCAGGCGATTATTGCGGCAGTCGAATATCCGCAGCGTCGCAGGCAGTTGCTGCGCATCGACGCCCGGCACCTCGCCGATATGGGTATCGATTTTGACGGTTTCGAAGTCGCAGCGCCGCAGGCCGCTGCGCTGCTCGACCAGGCTGGCCAGCGTGGGCGCCACACCCGTGCCAATGCAACTGGTGGCCGTGAACTGCGCGAGCAGCAGGGGTTGCATGGGCCTCATGGCAGCGCGGAGCGTAACGTGACGGACTTCAGTCCCCGCGCTTTCAGCGCCTCGAGCAGGCGCGGCAGCACGTCCAGTATCACCGCCTGCCCGCGGCCGGTGCGCGCGGCGTGTCCATCATGCAGCAACAATATATCGCCCGCTTGCAGCGGGTTGGCCAACCGCCGGAACACCGCATCGGTATCGCCACTCACGGTATCGAAGCCGCGGCGCGTCCAACTGGCGAGGCGCAGCTTCAGGCGAGCCAGCACCGGATCGAGAAAGGGATTGCGCAGGCCCGCGGGTGCGCGAAAAAATTGCGGGCGGCTTCCCGTCACGCGATAGATGCTCTCTTGCGCCTGCGACACTTCGGAACTCATCGCGCCGGGACCCAGCAGTGAAAAATTGTGCCGGTGGCGCTGACTGTGATTCTCAATAACGTGCCCGCGGCGCACGATTTCTTGCGCAAGGTCAGGGTAGCGCAACACGCGTTCGCCGATGCAAAAGAAAGTGGCGCTGGCTGCGTAACCCTCGAGCAGCTCGAGCACCCGCGGTGTGATCTCCGGATCAGGCCCATCATCGATGGTGATCGCGACACCGCACGGCACCGCACCGCCCGGTTGCGGCAAGCGGGTCCAATTCGGCCCCAAGAGTTGGCTGCGCGGCCAAAGTCCGGCCGCGGCCAGTACCACGTGATTGGCGAGCAGCGCGCTCAAGCTCCACGGCCACGCACGCGGCCGCGCAATCAACGCCGCCAGCGCGCCCAGGTGCACTGCCGCTGAGGCGACCAACAAGGGCGAGGGCCGCCAAGGGCCGTTCTCCGGTTGGTTCATCGGAAATTCGAATCCAGAAAATTCTCCCAAAGCTTGAGCCAGGTGCTCCACTCGTGACCGCCGGCGACGACATCGACCCGGTCCGCCGGCAACGCCGCGGCCAGCATCTCATGCGCCGCGGAAAATCGATCATCCTTCCCGTAGCCTAAGAACAACTTCGCTGAGTCCCTGCGCGTTTTGATATAGCGCCATATTCGACGTTCCGCGTCCGACTCCGCAAGTTCGCCCGGTTCCCAGTCGGCGAGGCCGCCGGCGGCGATTTCCTTCATCAGCATGCGGTTTCCGAGGTAGGGCGCGAACAGGCAGAGTCCGTTGAGCTCCCCTAAATGCGTACAGGCGTAGTCGAGTGCAACCAACCCGCCGAGCGAAATACCCGCCAGCCAGACTGCGGCGCCTGAATCGCGCGCCGGCAAGACAATCTCGGATCGCAGCCGCTCGAAGGCATCCCGGTCGTCTAGATGCCGCATCTCCAGATCGACAAAGCGCAGGTCGAGGGGAGCAGAGCGCCGCGCAGCAGCGCGGACGAAGCCTTCATTCAGGAAGTCCTGCGCGGAGTGGTAGGCACCGGGCAGCCATATCATCTGCGTCGGCGCTCGCGCGCCCGCGGTCGCGGCGCAGAAAATGTTACGCATGCGCGCTGCGGGCGGCCGATGCGCCGATTGCCGCGAACAGCAGCGCGAGAAATGTGCCGGGCGCCACGGTCGTGCCCAGCGCGACCAGCACCGGAACCTGAGAGAACGATAGCAGCCCGAAGCCGATGACGGTGCTGGCATTGGCGATCACCAACGCCGCCAGCGTGAGGGACTCGTCGCCGGCTTCCTCCGAGTTCGATTGCCGGTCAAAGAACAGCGCGTAGTTCGACCCGACGGCGACGATCAGCAACATCCCGACCAGGTGCAGAATGCTTAAATGCACCCCTGCCAGGGCAAGCCCCGCGGCAACGGTAAGAACGGCCAGCACCAGCGGCGCCAGCACGCGCGCCACCCGCAGCGGCGAACGCAGCGCGATCAGCAGCAGCACCGTCAACGCCAGGAAACCGGCCAATGAAAAATGGATGGCCTCCGCCAAGTAATTGTCGTACAGCGCGTCGGATTCCTGCTTGAGGTCGAGTACCCGCGCCTCGTCCACCTGGCTGTCCTTGAGCGCGGCCACGACCCGGCTCAAGTCAATTGCTCCGCCCGCCGCGGCGCTGCGCAACGGCAGCAACGCGTTCCACTGATCTCTCTGATGAAGAATTAGCGCATCGAAGCCGGCGCTCAAGGAAGTGCCCGCCAAATCGCGCGGCGTCACCAAAGCCGCATGCCGCGTCGCCTCGGCGTCCTCGAGAAAAGGCTGCAACCGATCGGCACGCAACGGCAGTCCCTCAACGGCCTGCTTGAGATTGGCGCGCAAATCCGCCGCACTCGGCAAGCTGCCGCGCCGGCTCTCCTGAGTCGCCATGCTCGGCAGGTAGGCCGCGGGACTCTCGAATCCGCCGATCACTTTTTCATCCACCAATGACTGCAGCGCACGGGCCGCATGTTCGGCGCCGCGCAGAATTGATTCCATGTCCGGTCCCGAGACGATCACCAGATCGCGGACGTCGGCGGCGCCGAGGTCGGCACGCAACTTCGCATCGTAGTTCTGCTCGTCGGTCGATATCGGGCTCAACGCCGACAACTCGCGATTCCACAGTGATTCTCGATCGTGATACAGCACCGCCAGGGCAAAGATCACGAGAGCGGCGCCGCAAAGCAAAATGACGCGGCCGCTGAAGGGTTGCGCCCTCTGCAACAGGCTGCCCGCGCGCCGCCCAAGCGGTGTCACGTCGCGAATGGTGAAGCCTGCCGGCAGCAGGGCCGGCAACAGATAACGGGTCACCAAGGCCGCAGCGATCAGGCCGCTGATGGAATAAAGCCCCAGTTGCTTGAGTCCGGGAAATCCCGACGGCAGCAGCGAAGCGAATCCGCACACCGATGTCAGCATTCCGAGCCGTATCGTGGGCCACCACAGTCGCTGCCAGTTGCGCGCGGCGTCCCCACCCTGCGCCTGGCGCGACTGAACAAAGAAATAAATTGAGTAGTCGACCGATTCACCGATCAAGGTAATGCCGAATCCCAGGGTGATGCCATGCACCGCGCCGAACCCCAGCGCCACAGCGGCGATGCCCACCAGCGCACCGGTGGCGACGGGCAACAGTCCCAATCCGAGCGCCGGCAAGGATCGATACACGAGCAGCAGCAGGGTTACCACCAGAATGCTGCTGGCAATGGACAAGCGCACGGCGGCGCGTTCGATTTTGGCGCGTGCCGCCACGGCAAAAACGCCCGGTCCGCTTACGCGCAGTTGCACGCCCTTTGCGCCGGCCTTGTCCGAATCGGCGGCAGCAGCCGCGAATGCCGCGCGAATCGTATCGATTGCACGGCTTTGAGCGTCGCTGTCCGATCCGTTTGCCGCAGTCTGTGCGACCGCGAGCGCACGGCTGCCGTCGCCTGAGACCCAAACACCATCGCGGCTCAGGGGTTCGGGAGAGCGCGCCAGCTGATCGATGATATTCAGCAACTCGCCGGTTGGATCGCGCGGCAGCAGAGACTTGAATAGCAGTCCGGCCGGCGAGGCCAGATTGTCGATCGTTTCGCGCATGGCGGCGCCCAGACCGGCTGCGGTAAAGCGCTGAGAGTTCACCGCTTCGCTGAGCAGATAGCGATGCTGAAACAAAAATTCGCGATCTTGCTGCCCGGCGGCGGCCTCGCCGTTATTGACGCTGGCGAATTGCGGATCCTTGCGCAAGCGTTCCACCAATCCCAACGAAACGCGCGCCCGCGAGGCCGAGTCTCCTTGCTCGATCGCAATGAGAATCAGGCGCGAGGCGGGCCCGTCGCGCAGCTGATCGACCAGAAGCTGCTGCGTCGGCGTCGGATGGGCAGGTAAGAAAGCCGACAAATCGGTGCTGTAGTGGGCGCGCGCGACGACGATGACGGCAAGCGCGACGCAGCCGAGCCAAACGAGGAGCGCACGCGCGCGGCGCACATTCATGGCAAGGTGGATGGCCGCAGCGTCATCAAGGATCGGTCACCGTCGGGCTGGCGAATTTCCACTTTCAACAACTGGTCGCCGGCGCCGTCGATGCGTACCTGGCTGACGGATTGCTTGACCTTTGTCTCCAAAGGTACGGGCGTCAAAGTCCAG
>Ga0210391_10001876_pt1 | contig 18639 bp, 21 predicted proteins | sample IncBWC12OmetaG_FD_160573 | JGI IMG/M metagenome (GOLD analysis project Ga0210391, IMG submission 160573) | Forest soil microbial communities from Barre Woods Harvard Forest LTER site, Petersham, Massachusetts, United States - Inc-BW-C-12-O ... | reverse complement strand
ATGGGTCCTTTTGCGTCTTCTGGGAGATTAATATGCCGACGTTAGGATAGGCGACGAGCAGATCTGCGACTTCCTTCTGCGTACCGCCGTCCAGAGTTTGCAGGCTGCGAAACACGAACTCCGATACGAACGGCAGGGCAAGAAAATCCCGCACGTATCGTTCGGCCCAGATCCCGCGCTCCTGTGACGCTTCCGGCATAGTCGCTCATCACTCCTTCGCTACAATTAGCGTATTGCTATTAGTTGCCTTCGGTCAATGCGAACTCCACGGAAAACGCCGTCGCAGCTCTCGGAGAAAAAACGGTGGAGTAACAGAAACAGCAGGATAAAGACGACGATGGCCATGACCACGACGACGACGATGGCCACGATGACCATGGTTGTGGCCGCGATGACTAGGATCAAGATGGAAAGGAGCAGAAGCGAAGCGTGCGCGGTCGCGGAAGTGAAGTTCCCGAGATCGGCCTGTGGCGGCGGGCTGCGATTGTCGGGGATCTGGCTTTGGCTCTGGTTCTCCCGGCAATCGGGCTACTGCACTGCTATGTAACAAAACCCCTTTATTGAGGGTGTTTCGTTACACATCTTTATTGACCGAGTCCTGACGATCTGCTACGCTATTCATCAAAACACCCTCTTTCAGGGGGTTTGGTTACGGAGCATTACATGGAATTCGCAACCCGATCTTTATCTCCGCAGGAGAGCAGGGTCGTGCTGGCGCTGACCGAACGGGGGCAGCGGGAGACGACGAGGGAGGAGATTGTGGAACTGCTCGGTGGCATTCCGAAGGTTGCCGACCATGTGATCGAGTCGCTCCGCCGAAAAGGCTGGCTCGAACGCGCGACCTGGGGAAAGTATCTCTTAATACCACCAGAACAGGGTCCGGATGCCCTCGGGAGCAGCAATCTTCTGGCGCTCGCCAGCCGCATCGCCAATCCTTATTACATCGGCTTCGGCACTGCTGCCGCGCACTACGGACTGACGACGCAACACCGGAAGGTGATCTTCGTGGTGACGCCGGTGCGGCTGCGCCCACGCGACGTCGGGGAGTCGCGCGTCCGAATCGTCAATCTCTCGACAAACAAGTTTTTCGGTTTTGAATCAGTCGACGTGCTCGGATACAAGGTCATGATCTCCGATCGCGAAAAGACCGCCATTGACTGTATTGACCGTCCGGCGCTGGCAGGCGGGGTGGGCGAAGCCGCCACTATCCTGGCGACTGCGAGCCGGCGGTTTGACTGGACCAAGGCGGCCGACTACCTGGAGAAGATCGGTTCAGGCGCTCTGGCGCGGCGCGTTGGCTGGCTCGCCGATTACGCCAAAGCCGATGTTCCGCGCGTGGTGCGGGACCGCGTGTTCACGCTGGCCGCGCGAAGCCGCAAGACATGGCTCGGACCCGATCCCGCGCGCGCGCGCGCGGTGCCAAGTGCTATGGGCTATGACGAGACGTGGCGTCTCTTCGTCAATGTGAAACGGGAGGAGCTGCAAGGCAGCGCCGGGTTGGGCCGGCGCAAGGTCTTGAACAAGGACGGTCAGTAATGCTGACACAGCCGCAGGTGCAACGTTACTCCACTGAATCCGGACTTCGCGACATCATGATCGCCGAGAAGGAAGTGGTGCTGACATTCCTGCTCCAGCTGCTGTCGGAGCGCGGCATTCTGCAGAGGCTGGCCTTCAAAGGCGGCACCTGCCTGCGCAAAATCTTTGTCGGTAGCCAGGGGCGGTTTTCTACCGACTTGGACTTCACAGGAATCGAGGAACACGATCACGAGGAAATGATCCTCGACATGATGCAGGCGTTCGAGCAGCCGTTTCACGGACTCAGCCTCGCCATCCCCGACGACAGCTATTACGAAACGCAGGACGGCCTGTCCTGGGGCGTCAACCCGACCTATTCGCACGACTGGAACGCCAGCGGGGCGAGTGAAATCAAGTTGCAGATCAGCCGGCGCGAGACGCCAACGCTGCCGCCGGAGCGGCGGCCCCAGATCGTACAGAGTTACTTCAGGCTGTTGCCCTTCGTCCCCGCCGACATCAACTGCCTTGCGCTGCCCGAAATCCTGGCCGAGAAAATCCGCGCCTGCTATCAGCGCAACAAGGCGCGCGACATCTACGATCTCGGGATGTTCGCCACAAGACCGCTTGACCATGCCCTTATTCGCCGCCTCGTGGTGCTGAAACTCTGGCAGGCGCAAGACGTTTTCGATCCCGCGCGCTTCATGCAGAAATTCGAGGATGGCCGGGACTTCGACTGGGACGATCTCCGCCAGCTCCTCAATCGCGCCGTCGTCATCGACCGCGAGAAAATCCGCGCCGATTGCGTCAGGGGCTTCGGGTTCCTGGCGGACCTGACTGACGATGAGCGGACATTGGCCGGCGACGGATATCACCGCGAGCAGGCGACCGCGGCGAGACTTCGCGCGGCGCAGTAGAAGGACATGAGCGGTAATTCGGGAGTTAGGTAGCGACGACTGGTTTCCCCAAAGCTAGAACATGGTGTTCTGACTATGGGATTCCTTCTTACTCGCTTCTGCGGAGTCGGCTTCTTGTAGGCGCGCTTCATCGAGAATGGTTTGAACGAGCCGGTCGATTTCGCCAAGTTGGCCCGCAACAAGATTTCTTGCTTTCTCGCGCACTTTCGCTAGGCCGCCCTCCATCTCGGCGCCATTTTTTGCAACTATTTTTCTGGCTGCCCTTGCGAGCGTGGCGAGCCTCGCGTGGCTTGGATTGCGCGCATCAAACGCAGGAATGGGACATACTTCAAAGGGACGCCGGTGGATGTCGCGTTTTCCGTGATAGACGCCCTCGGTCTGGAAAGGCTTGATGGCTTCGTTGACGACCGTGCTGTTAAGAACCGCAATCAAGTAGAGCGCTTCTTCCTCCGTCGTCGTGTAGATCCGATAGGTAACGGATTCCGCGACGAATCCGCGGACCTTGATGTCGCCGAATCGCTGCCATTCGTCGTGGGAGAGATGCGCGGCGCTGATATTCGTGCCGGACTTGTTATAAAGGACGATGTGCTGCGCGATTGTCGTCTGCGCCGTCAGGAGTTTTTGGAAATTGAGTCTGGCCTGAGCCGACATATTCTTGTCTTTCGAATTCTTCGCAAAAATATTCTCGGCCCGCCTGACCCAGTCGGACGCCGCCTCGAAGCCCTCGCCCAGCATTTCATCGTGTTTCATCATGACGTATCGCCCGTCGTCCACCCAGACCGGAAGGACCGCCAGCCTGAGACTGCGGATGCAAAATGGCAGGATATCTTCGGAAAGAGCGGTTCCGAACAAGAACTCCCGCTCCACAGCGCCCCGCACTCTTAACTTCCACTTCTTCTCTTTGCATAGCTTGTAGGATTCTTCGGAAGTCTTGAGCATCGGTCGGGAAACATTGAGCGGAACCTTGTCGTCAACGTCCACGAGCCATAGGGTGTGCGGATTCAGGGTGGCGCCCTGGAATGCGCGGTCGTAATAGGGAGATGCGCCTTTGCTCCGGCTCATGAAATCATGCCGCTGCTGCTCCTGCGAAAGCAGCGGGCGGGACTCTTTCAACGTCAAATTCTTCTTCGGTAGAGTGCCTTGCCACAGGGTCATGGGAATGGCCGTGCGCCTGACGTTCCCGGCGGAAACGACCACGCAGGACTTGACGTTGAAAAAATGCTGATTGACGGCGCCCGTGACCGTAACCTTGCTGAAGTCATGTATGCGGCTGAGACCATAGCGCTGGAATCCAAGGTGCTGCTTTGCCGGCAGGATGACCGTTTTCGGCATAACAAAGGCGATCGTGCCGCCCTCTTTCAGAAACTCCTGGCAGCTGTGAACGTAAAAAAGCGTGGACGTATCCATCTGCGTGGCGAGTTTTCTTTCCGACTTGTCCAACAGCTTGTATTTGAACGTGAGCTCCTTGATCCGGCTCTTGTACGATTTATCCGCGATGTCCCGGAAGGAAAGCCACGGCGGGTTGCCCACGATCACATCCACCTTGGCTCTCCGGATGTAGGCGGGGCGATAGGCATTTTTCAAAATAAACGCCCATACGCTGTCCCGCCGTTCTCTGACCAGCTTGACCATGAGGTCAAAATCCAGCTTCCACAGATTCAGCTCTTCCATGGTGAGGTCTTTGAGCTTGGCGAAGAAGCCTTTGCGGGCCTGGTCGAGAAGGGCTTCGGATGTTGCCCCGCGCTGCGCAAATGACATCATCTGATCGATGATCTGGTCCAAATCCCTGTTCAATTCGATGCTTTTCAAGGGAATGAGAAAATCATGGCCCATGCCGTCCGGCACGGACAGGTAGTTCTTGGTCTTTTTCTCTTCCGTCTGGAGCGTGTCCGACATGTACACGCGAAGCTTTACATCGTAGTCGCGCTTCGATTTCAATTCCGGCGCCAAGGCGAGCAGAATATTGGCCTTGGCCATCAACACGGCGACCGGATGCACGTCCAGTCCCATGATGTACTCGGTGACGTACTCGACCAGCTGCCGTCCGACGTGTCCTTTGCTTCTTAGGCGATTGATGGCGCTGAAGAGGAAAGTTCCCGAGCCGCAGGCGGGATCCAGCAGCGAACCCGCTTCGTAATCTATGTCTTCCAGAATCAGCTCGGCGAGCCAATCCGGCGTGTAGTACTCGCCGAGTGCGCTTCGGTCGGTCGGATCGATAAGCTCCTGGTAGAGCATCTTGAGCATGTCTTCATCGATCCTGCCCCAATCGAACTGGCCAAGGCGCTTGAAAAGCGCGTCGACGATCTCAAAAAACGGCTTCTCTGCCGCGGTGCCGAGGCACCAGCTGAAAAAATCGGGCTCGGCCAAATTCAGAATGCTGTGGTCGCGGAAAAACTTCCCGGTCAGCAATTCCCGATAGAGGTTATGGCTCCTGGCTTGTTTCGGGAACAGGGCCATGGTCACGATGGCTCTGGAAAGCACGGTCAAGTAAGTATGCTTGAGGAACAGGTGCTTGTCGCCGATGGCGCTGCCGTAGACCTTCGAAAGCAGCGCATTCCACTCCCTGAACTTAACGGCTACAGTTGAATCGCCTTCCACGGCGTTGAACGCATCCTCAAGCTGCCTGAGACTGCGGAGAAAGGTGGTCGTTTCCAGACCGAATCGGCCGACGATATCGTCCGACGAGGGCCGGACCTTTTCTCCGGCGGCGAGAAGCTCATCGAGTTCAAGGTACGTTCCGTACGGATCTGCGACATCGATTTCAAAGCGGCGGATTTCCTTCGGCTGGCGGGAGGCCGTGTCGTAGTCATAAATTTCAAATCGAAGCCCGTCAGTGACGGCCGCGATATAGTCCTCGGGAGATTTTCGGGACTCGAAATACTTGGTAAGCTCGCGCACGGCGTCATCGCGTTCGCCTTCCATGTCGATCTTCACTTCGAAAATGACGAATTTGTAGAACGCGTCTATGCGTCCTCTTGCCTCGGCGGCCTTGATTTTCAGTTCCAGTTCGATCTCGTCGATTTCGATTCCGAAGCTCTTGCGGATGAACTCCATCAATAACGCGCGTCGATGATCGTGGTGGGAGTGTTTCCTGACGGCGTCGCTGATCTGCGAATGGTAGGCGGACAGGAAGTCCGGGAACTGCGCCGGCAAACCGGAAAGAGTTTCGGTCATGAGCGTAGACCGGATGGTACGCGAGGAATCGCCTAATCTCAAATCCGCTCTAACGACAATAACCTGTTCGATTAACAGAGGGTCCAGGGCGGGTACTTGTCAGCGGTCGCCTATTATTTACGGGGCGGGACCAGATCATGTGACGATCTGATTCCAGTTCGACGCTTTTAGGGCTTGCGCTGCGGCTGCCCTAATGGCCGTTTTCTCCGCAGCGGATACATCATCCGAAATGACGTTGTTGGTGTTGGCGGGGTCTACTATGCGCGCGACCGGAAATCTGTCGCGCAGGTATTGAAACACCTTCCAGACATTGTTTGCGAGAGTTCCGTAGGGCTGTTGCGAGAGTGCAGCGATAACCGTCAATTCCAGGTAGAACGATGGAAAATCGAGTTCGCTCTGATCGCGCCACAGCTTGACGATCCGACTCTCACTCAGGCGGCCGGCGCCTATGACGTGATTGATGTGGGCCACGACGTTTGTTTTCGTCCAGGTGTCGGCCTTGCGGCGGTAGAGGCTGTAATCGTCGCAGTAGGCGTTCTGTCGTTTGCCCGGCACGAGGTCGACCGAATATCCGTTCACGCGGACATGGATCGACACGTCTTGCCGGGTAGGTGCGTATCCCTTTTTCGCCATTCTGTCGAATAGCAGGTCGTAGATTTCTTTCAGCGATTGCCTGGTCTGCTCTCCCAAAGAAATAAAAAGGTCGATGTCCGTCCCCGTCTTGTTCGCGGTGCCCTTCATAAAGGAACCGCTCGGACGAATCGTGAGTAAACAACTGTTAGCCCACTCCCGGATGATGGGATTAAGGACGGTCTGCACACCGCGCACCGGCGAGTAAGGGCTTGTATCAACAGCCTCACGATTGAGGATGCCTTGCAGATATTCACCCGCAGTCATCAGAGGAAATCCTTCACGCCGATGGTGCGAGGAGAGCGGCACGCTGATATACACCCACGGCATCTGAGCCGACGTGTTCGTAAGTCTGAATCGGGCCGAAGGTGTTCAATGATTGGCCGATCATCACCGCCAGGCCGGCGGGCACGGCGAGAAAAAGATGTACAGCCCCCCGCGGTTGCAGTTTGTCTCTGGCTTGACGCAGTGCCTCCGAAACGATCCGCACAATGTCTACGGCCTGGCCCGGCGTCTCAATATCGTGGGGATAGTTGCCCGCTTTCGTGACCACCACCATGCCGCGAAATGCGGGGAGCTGCGGCCGGGAGGCGCCAAAAGCAGGCTCCACGTTCGAGGCGACGGATAAGAGCACTGCGAGGTCGTCGCCGCTGACATTTCCGTTTACGGTCTGTGAAGTAAAACCGGATGATTCTGGTGGTTCGTCCAAAGACCAGAGGACCGGGGCACGTTTCGGAGAAATCTGTCGCCATGCCAGCGGCAGGCGTCGAGTCGTCAGAAATGAGCTTCCAAGCGCGACGGCTGCGGGCAGAGCGCATAGGCCTTCGGCAATGATCCGACGTCCGGGCGCGTGCTGCTCGCAGCTCTGGGCGACAATCTCCAATGCGGGGAGGAGCTGTTCTTTCCAGGCATCCGGCGGATTGGCCAGCCGGCCATCAAAGCGATGCGTCCAATCGAGGGATAAGGCTACTCCCGGTTCGAACGCCGGTTTCTTTCGGGTGTTAATCACCAGGCGCAGCGGCTCCCCCGCCCGCAGATACTTTGAAATCTCCTGGACGCGGCGTTTGAGGACATGTTGGGCGATTCCGGCTGCATCATTTGCCGTGATCGGGTCGGACGCGACCTTCTGCATGTTCCACTGACTCAGATCATGAGTTCCTAGGTAGGTACCCACGACACCACTCACATCTTTATAGTCAAGGCCTCCCGCCGCCACCGCTACTAGAAAAAAACCATCATTCCGTTCTATCCGTTTGAGGGTTTCCGGCAATTCCGTTCGGGTAATGACATCCGATTTCTCTATGTCCGGGGTCAGCCAGCACACGGCATTTGCGGTCGTGTCGGCAGCCAGCGCCTCTCGTAAAAGTGCGTCGGTATGGCCTGCGGCGAGATCGCTCAGGTCCTGCCATGTGGGAATGCCGACATCGTGCTGCGCCTCGATCAGGAGGCGCGCCTCATTCAAACGGGTCCGGCGATAGCTGAGGAACGAGCGACCTGTTGGATCAGTCATGTTTTGTGCGTCCGACGCCTCGTTATGAAAGTGGAAAATAGTCGCCGAGAACCTCGCGCCAGATTTGCAGCGCTTCACCCTGCCGCCCCGTCGCCTCGGCTCGGCGGGCGAGAGTGGTCTTCCGCTGCGCTTCCTGCAGCGCCTTTCTGGCTTTCGTCACCAACTCAGGTGTCATCTGATCGGAAACGGGCGGACCCAGTCCGGCAGGATCGGGCCACATCCGTCCGACATTCGCTTCCATGGCGGCAAAAAAATTCCGTATTTCGTCCGGGTACGTGGAGAAGGGCGCTTCAACAAGTTCCTCGGCCACCACCTCGATCAGGAAAGACGGCTTGATAGGCTTCTCGTTGGCCCGGTTCCAGCCCTTCGCCATTTTCACCAGTGGAACCCAGCGCCCGTCGAGTTCCTTGTTTTTCGCGGTGGCCTGCTCCTTGTGTTTTTCAGGATTGGTCTTGATCCAGGTCCCGGTGACCTTGTCGGGTATTTCGTAGTTGCCGCCATCGCACTCGAAAGCAGGGACGGCGTCGATGCTGAGGACCTTGCCCGCGTGGTCTTCGGGATAATAGATTTTCTCGAATTCGACAGTGGCTCCCCGGCGGCAGATCTCGACGTCGCTGAACTGTTTTTTCAGGCACTGTTCGAAGGCCTGCAGCATCTCGATGGGCGGCTTGTCCCGGCGCCATTTCTCCTTTTCACCCAGAACAAAAAAGACATCCACGTCCTTCAACGGTTTCGTCTTGGTGTGGCGCCTGTAGGAACCGGATAGAAAATCTGTCTTGATGTCGAAGCCGCCGCGAATGCACTCGCGCACGTCCGTTTGCCGTCTCGCGGCGTCCTTCTTCTCCGTCTCGCTCAATTCCAGTCTCGTCCGGAATTTTTCGAACGCTTCTGTGGTTGTCAGCATGATGGTTATCTCCAGTACACAGCGGCCGCCGTCATATGGCGGGTCGCAATAACGGTGCCGGCCGAGCGCGCGGCCAAGTTTCCGGTTGAGAGATATGCGCAGTCCGAAAAACCGTCCACAGCTTGTGCGCCGGGCTTCACCGACAGGACGATCCGATAAGTGCAATCGAGCGTCGGACGTGCGGATTTGGCAATTAACTGCCGCAGGTACCCTTTGTCCATCCACATGTCGTCATCAACGCCTGAGCCTTCATAGCCGGTCGGGAAATCCCATCGTGCCGAGGCAACCGAGGAGCCCGGCTTGTAGAATTCGACGACAACGCTGTTCAGATGGCCGGACCCCAGCCACACCTTGATGCCGCGCTCGATCGTCACCCAGTCCTGCATGAGCTTGTCCGGACCGATGCCGTATTCGCGGATGACTTCGCGCAAGGTATTGCGTAGATTGTCGCTGAGGAACGTGATGCTGTGGGTCCGGCTATAAGCCTGCGAGTATACGAATGCCCGGGTCGCCATGATCGTTATCCTCCGAAATTCCAGTCCACAACCAATTCCTTGCCGCTTTTCGATACGGCTTCGGTCTTCTCTTCCTCGGCCCGGTCGGCGTCTTCAACGTCGAACACCTTGATACGCGGCGATGTTTTTGCTAGGGACTTTTTCACCCAGTCGATATTTTCGGCATCGCATGGGACGTGCATCGTCCAGTCGCCCGCCGTCGGGTTCCAGGTGAGAGCGTCCACCTTGTCGCCTTCCTCGACGGCTTTCATGCCGTACCGGCAGTAGACGCGCAATTGCGGACCGACGCCCTCGATCACCATGGCGCGGCTGGCCGGATGCTCGTCGGTAATGATTGACGCCATCACACCGGCAGCCTTTTCAAGCTGGTGTACCTCAATCGATCCTCGGCCGGTGACAAGGTCGATGACGCGCTGCCAGGTTTCACCGGCGGAGCGTTGCGGAATGGAACTCAGGTCGCGACGAACTCTCATTTTTCCAGCTCCTTCAGCGTTTTCACGGCTTGCCGAAAAGCAGATTCGATTTGGGCGACGGTCAGTTTTCCGGGGTCCTTCGCAGTCTCGATATCCGAGGCCATGGCCACGAAAATCTCTTTCCGGATGCGCCGGCCGTCGAGACCGTCGGCGGCCTTCGCCAATCGGGCGATGTGGGCTTCAAGCGCCCGAACTTCTTTCCAGACGCTTCCCACGGCCTTGAGCGTATCCAGGATGATCTCGCGCCGCGCCGCTTCCATCGGGAGTCCGATCTTCTCGATATGGTCAGCACGGGAGATCACCGCCCTGTCGAGTGCCTCAGGAAAATTCGTGGTACCAAGAAGCAGGACGTTCCGGTGATCGCGAGTCAGCCTGTCCATCCCCGCCAGCGCCGCGTCAGTGGCGCGGTGGACATCGACCGGGTTCGCTTCGAGACTTAGCTTGTGGCGGGATACGGCGAGTGTTTCCAATTCATCGAGCAGAACGATAGCTACCCCGCCTATCGCAAGTTCGGGAATCGTTTGCTCGAAGAGCTTCGCCACGGCCTGCTGGCTGCGGCCGAGTGCGGAACTGGTCAACGCGTGCGGATCAATTTCGATGTAGGTTGTTTTTGTGCCCGGAAGCCGCTTCGCGATCTGGTTGGCGAGACCACGGCTTAACGTCGTTTTTCCGGTGCCCGGCGCGCCCGTCAGAAGAATCAAACCGTGCAACGGCGCCGATTCGAAAGGAAGCTTCTGTCGAATGGTCAGCGACAACAGCGATTGGGCGAGCAGGCGTTCGCGGACTCCGTCGGCCAGCTTGATGGATGTCCATGCCGGCTCGAATCCGTCGTCGGGCAGGGAGCACCGCCGCGCTACTCCTTCCGGATTGCCCGTCGAATCGATATGCTTTCCCAAGAGCGAAACCTCTCGATAACCGGCCTGACGATTTCCAGGGATGCCTGCTTGTGAACATGAGGCCCTCTACTGAATCGGTAGAGTTATATTCCCAAAACAGTACAACATAATCCCGATTCCCCTGTCAACCGATACAGGATATAGTCGTCCGGCAGTAGGATGACACCAAGGGGGCCCAATGACGAAAAACGAGGGCATCGGAGACTACGTTGCACGACGAATTCGTGAACAGCGCACGGGGTACGGAAAGACGGGGTTATCTCAGGAAGCGCTCGCGAAAATGGTGGACGTTGCGACTAACACGATCTCACGGTGGGAAACAGGAACCTACGAACCGACCTTGGAAGATCTGGAGAAGCTCTCACGCGTGCTGGGCATTTCGATTCTCGAATTCTTTCCCAAGGTCAGCCGGGAGAACGAGAGGGGGCAAAAGGTAGACGCGCTCTTGAGAGCGGCGGAAGGCTTGCATGAGTCCGACCTCGACGAACTGCGGTCATGGGCCGAGTTTCGGCGCGCCAGGCAAATCTACAAATCGCGAAAAAAAGGGCAACGATCACACTAACCGATGTCTCGGTCGGAATACTACGCACGGCTGAAGGAACTGGCGCAGGCGACGCGCGCGCGATTTGGGCTCACTACGCCTCGGGTACTTCGATCCGATCTTCGGCGCATTTACCGCGCTGAAGGCATCCGGATCGACCTCTGGCCCTACAAACTGCGGAAATTGCGCGGAGCATATATCAACGATGACTTGGGACCGTCCGTCATGCTCGCCAAGGGGTTGCCGCAGGACCCCATGGTTTTCACAATGGGGCACGAGCTAAAACACCACCTCACCGACTCAGGGTCGTCATTGTCGTTCTGTGATGCATGCAACCAAGGGGAGCCGATAGAAATCGGTGCCGAAATTTTTGCCGCCGAGCTTATCTATCCGGACGATGATTTTCGTGCCCATCTAGAACAAATGAAGATTGCCCCGGGTCAATGCTCACCAGAAGTTCTGGTGCGGTTGAAACACGACACGCGAACGACGCTGAGCTATGCGGGCCTGGCGAAGCGAGCCGAGTTCATGGGCTTTGCGGTCCAGGGGGCGCTTGCCAAGGCCAAGTGGAAGAAAATCGAGGAAGAGATTTACGGCGAACCTTTACATAAGTGGCTGGTTCGGCGACGGCGCGGCAGCGCTTGACGATTCTGATTCAGGGATCTAACCAAGCGCGAGGTGGATTGCCGAACAAGTTGCGGAAAGAGTTCATCGCAGACTCTCGGGTTGGGGACGTATCCCGATGGCTTCATTAGCCCTTAAAGCGGCGTTTCTTCACGTCATTGATGACCACCGCTGGCTCGCAGCGAGCGGATGCGCGTGGAATCTGGTAGGCGCGAATGCGAGGAACGGAGTTAAGGAAGAAGCGCATCGACTCTTGCCCAATATAGATGTTGCCGTTCTGGATTCGCTGCTTACGCATGCTCGTTCACTCGTCGATTTTTACACAAACCGCAACTCCAGAAGAGACGATATAACGCTTGGTCTTTTTGGTCTTTCCCTCGATCAAGCACTTTCTGTTGACCTTGCAAAATACAAGAAGCCAATCGAAGTTCATCTGCTCCATCTGACGAATTGGCGAGATTTCGATTTTCGAACGAACTCAGCTACCGGGAGTCTATCAGCGCTTGACCGCCCGAATTGGAATGATGAAGCCGGTAAGATCGCAGGACTTGTAATTGGGAAGGCATTGAAACAGGTCTCAGAACAAAGGCCAAAAGGATGGCCGCTAGCATTCAAGGATTTGTTTCAGGCATCGCGAGAGCGGTACAGAAACCAGTTGTTTGCTTGGCCGACCAATCTGGCTGAGAAGTCAGACGTTGAGCAGTTTCTTACAAAACTCGGATTATAAGGTCCGCGAAGGGAGTGACTGACATGAACGCCGAAAAGAAGCGCGTCGAGGCTTACATGCTGGCTGCTGCCCGTAAAGCAGGTGTTCCGATTCCGAACGGCGAAATTGCCGATGAAGAGCCGGACTTCCGTTTCAACGACGAGGTTCCGGGATTGGGAATTGAACTCTCCGAAGTTTTACGTCCTGCCAGCAGCAATCATGGCATTTTGCCTGTTGAGCAGGAATCCTTTCACAAAGCGATCATCACTAAGGCCCAACAAGACTACGACGCTTATGGTGCGAAGCCAGGTCATGTCAGCGTCTATTTCACGAACACCAGAGGTGGGAAGCGCGATAAAAAGGAACTGGCCCTCGCTCTTACTGAATTTGTGAAGGCTAATGTCGAGCACGCAAGCCCCTTCGTGAGCCTGCACCGGCCCGAGACTCCTGATGGTTTCGATTCAGTCGTCATCAGCGCTGACTCCTCGAGAGACTGGTGGTGCGGAGAAGGGGGAGGTTACAGCCTCGGTGATATAAGGCCACAGCTAGTTGCTCGAATCAGCAGCAAAGACAAACTCGTCCCGACCTACCGCGCCAACCTACCAACGGGTGCACGTGTTTGGCTACTTCTCTACACCGGAGTCACCGTAGCGCGAAGCATGATGATTCCGGCCGGCATAGAGAAGTGGACATTTCGGTTTCGGTTTGAGCGAGTGTTTTGGTACGCAGCATTGGAAGGACAGTTTGCGGAAATTCAGAGAGCAGAAGCCGCAACGGTTGGGCTGTAGCTTAGTAATCTTCCGCAAAGACGCCGGGAAGATACCAGTCGAGGTTTCTGTAATTTCGTGTCTGAATCGGTGTTCCATCTTGCTCCAGAATGTCGGCCAACGGCAGCATGTGAACGAACCCACAGATAATCAATAGGCTCGCGTTTTGGCCTCGGTGTTCGTTGACTTTTCCCACCATGAAGAGTTCGCGCTGGTGATTCCAATTGTTTTTCTGGGCTTCGGTGTAGGGGCCAGCGACGTAGTCAATCGGAATGCCCATTTGGTTTTTGTCTTCGTTGGAAGTATTGATGTCTATCCACGGAATGTTGCGCTGAGTGGCGATCTGCTCGCCGGCAGTCTCCTCGGGAGCACCATCTTCTTCCAGCACGATCTGTACGGCTTGCCCTTCGCAAATGCCTTCGAGCAGTGCTCTAAAGTGCGCTCTCTGTTCGTTTTGCTCGGCGGTGTCGAGAGCCGCGAAGCCGCCTATTCCAAGCTGAATGCCGTGGTTACAACCGACAATGTGAATCAATATTTTCCGCCTTCATGGAGTGGAACCCTAGAGTGAGACAGTGGACTGCCCCCCTAAAGCGAGACAGTTTCGCGATGCACACTTCGAACCAAATGCCGCTAGGCCGCATGATGACGATTGGCTCCGGGCTCCACGCGGCGCGCTAACTTAAAAGGCACTGGAAACGACAGAATGTCCCTTTTGCGAAAGCTAAGGCTGTTCCTCGTCATGTTCTTCCTGCAGGGAATAACCGTAAATGTGCCCCCGCCCGTATCGCAACTTCTCGCCCCGGAGCGTCATGAATTTGATCTTATTGGCCGGCGCGTGAAGCGAGCTTCAAATTTCCGCTCTTTCAAGGCAGGCACGCTGCCAGGCTGCGCTAGGCCTCTACCGCATGCTGCACATATATGAGGATACAGTCCACCTGCCTAGTGAGCAGGAGCCCTGCCCTACTCGAGATCGTCCGTTCGAATCAAGCCGCGGCAAGAAAAGCACCTTGCGAAGGAACTGAGCGTTATATGAGGACCTGGAGGATCTTTGCCCAGTATTCTCGCTTACGCAAAATCCTCGACAAAAAGTCTTTCGAACAGCCGAACGATTTCTCGCAACGCCTTGCAGGAAACTGTTAAGCCCACCCACACCAACCATGGGAACTGCCACCCGGAAATCAGCGGACCAAACAGCGCCCATGCCATCAGCAGCGGCAGCGCCGTTCCCGCGAACCACACGAAAGGTATCTCGACGCGTTGCAACACGCGACCGGCTGCGGCAGACGCAAAGGCAGCCAATGGCAGTGCCGCGTGCTGCGGGACCAACCAACCGAAAACCGCGGCGAGGCACACACCCAAAGTGGCGCTTAGCAAAGGGGCCTTCGTCAGAGACGTCGGAAAGAGGCGCTCCCCGGCGTACGCGCTACAATAGCCCGCCGTAACAGCCGCGAAACCGAAAACTTCCTCGTGGATGCCTCTCAAGATCGATACGACTGAGGTCGCAGTACATATCGCAGCGATCAACTGCACGGCGCCAATCACCATAACGACGGCCACGGTGGACGCAGTAACAAACATGGCCGATTGAAGAATAAGTCTTGCCAATCGTTCGGGCGCGTAAACAGAAGCGAATGCTCCGGCAATCTCCTCCGCCTTGCCGAACCGCATTCTGACGATCCGGTTCAAGGCCTCGTCGCCATAGCCTTGGGATCGCACTTCCTCCGCAAGATCCTCCAGGTGCGTTCGTAGTTCCTCCGAGGCTTCCACGCGGCGGTTGTTGCCGGGAAGCTTAGCCACCAAAATTATCCGAGAAACGATGCGATCCAGATGCATCACGCGTTGGCCTTCGACAGTATGGCGTTTACCACTTTGGTGAAAGAAAGCCATTCTAGTTGACTGCGGCGGGCCGCTTTTCGGCCAGCGGCGGTCAAACCGTAATACTTCCGCTGCTTCCCATTCTTTCCCGTGCGCCATTCCGAGTGGAGATAGCCGCGCTTGTGCAGCTGGTGGAGTGCGGGGTACAGGGTGCCCTCCTTGAATTCAAATGCATCCTGGCTGCGGCGCAGCGACTCCTGGATGATTTCGTATCCGTACATGTCGCGTTCGGACAGGAGCTTCAGTATTAACAGCGCGATACTGCCTTTCAGCAATTCCCTATCGAATGGCATTCCAAGCACCTGAGATAGCCAGTTACATCGGCTACGGAGGTAGTGTACTTCCGAACGGGTTTGGAAAGAAGCGGTGAGTTCATACCTATCACGGCGGCAAGAGCATGAAAATTACGCCGCTGTTGACGTTTGATCGCAATCGGCGCAGCCTTATACATCGTATAGCGATGTATGGACGAAAGGAGCCAATCATGAAGACTGAGAAGCTACTACGCATCGCCCTCGTACTGATCGTCGCGGGACAACTGTTGGGCACGATAGCCGACAGTCTGGCTCGAACTTTAGTGGAGATGCCTGCCTGGCGTCATCTCGGACCCGAGGCCTGGGCCGCATTCAGCCGAAGCGCTGATCTTGGAAATGGCAAAATTATGTACCCGCTGGCGGGCATCGGGGGAACTCTGCTGATTTTGGCTGCCGCGATTGCCTTTCGGCTGAGTTCAAGAAGACCTCTGTTCGTGGCGATTCCTCTGTATGGTGCTGCCTCAATGGCGATTTGCGTTATGCTCACGACCACTCAAGCTGCTCCCATCATGTTGAGTCTGCATCGAATTGGCAACGATCCTGCAACCCTGCAGCAAGCCTTTGAAGTCTTTTACCGATGGGATTCGATTCGGGCCGTCTTTGGTGCGCTAGAGGGCTGCGCGGAGATATGGGCGCTTGTGGCGCTTCTTTCCGTACCGGCTGGCATCCAGATGCCACGTACGAAAACCTCCGCTCACCCATGAAATCGTAGACAGCGCCGCGTTTCGATCGCAGGAACCAGGAAGGTATGCGACGGCCGATGGCGCAAACGGTATTGGAACTCGACGGGATTGAAATGCTCTTCAAATCGTCCGCTTTCTTCCCATTATTGGGACTCCATATTCTTGCTGGATTGGTGTGTCTAGTCGCCGGAATCGTCACGATAGCCAGCGCGAAGCGACCTGGGCTGCATCCGATATCCGGGACGATCTACCATCGGAGCCTGGTCGTACTCGTCATCTCCGCAGGTTTTTTGGCGGCGGCGCACTGGACCGACGACCGCCTTCTCCTAGTCCTGGGGTTCGTTTCCTTCAGTGTTTCATGCTTGGGACGCACGGCTCGAACACGACACCGGCAGGCGTGGATCGGCACGCACATCATTTTTATGGGTTGCTCCTTCATTGCTATGCTCACTGCCTTCTGCGTCGAGGAAGGAAAGAGCTTACCCGGAATGAGTGCGTTGCCTCACTTGAGCTATTGGTTCTTGCCCGGCCTGCTCGGAATGCCTTTCATCGTTCGCGCACTCCTCCGCCACCGGCTGAGATAGGGGTTCACCCCAACACAAGACAGAGTGAAACCTTCTGGCTCCGGTCTTCGTAGTTTCTGCAGGAATAGGCAGACACTGAGCTGCGTTGAAAAATTCGCTGTCGTCGCCACGTTCATGTGGCGTCCTAGAGGTTTCGAAATGATAGAACGGATTGCAAAAGCGTCGTCGCGCTTAACGGCCGGTGTTGAAAAAACTACAGGGATGAAAGACAGGAAAGTAACGCTATCAACCTTATGGATATTTGCCGTGTTGAATTATATTTACGCGGACGTGTTTACAGCAATGGATCCATTAACAGATAACGGGTCTGTTCACATGACTCACGGGTTTATGTTGGGAGCAGCCGTATTGATGGAGACTGCGATTGTGATGATTCCCCTGTCTCGCATCTTAAAGTATCGAGTAAATCGCTGGGCAAATATCGTGGCGGGGGCAATTCATACTGCGGCTGTTATTTTATCGCTTTTTGTGGGAGGAACGGTGCCAGCTTCATATTATGTCTTTTTTGCCAGCGTAGAAATTGTGAGCACGTCAGTAATAGTCTGCTATGCGTGGAAGTGGCCCAACCTTGAAGTCGGCTGACACTTTGGGTGAATATTTGATGGCGATTACCGGTTTGCGCTAACCGTTGGATGGCCGGTCACGCCTGAAGATTAAGCAATTTGGTGTGCGACGCGAGGAGCAAAAAGTGGGGAGGAAAATTAGCTGCCGGTCGGAGCAGCGACCACCGTAAGTACTTGGTTTCTTACCGCGCTTGGACAACCGTCTCTTTGTAGACTCCGTTCATGGCTAGACTCCTGCGTCGACAATTTTCAGGGGATGATGCGCAGACCGCGAAGTCTGGTGAGCTGCCGCTTAAAGCTCTGGTGCGTGTCGATGCAATCCATAAAGCCTGCCTGACGAATCTTGATGGTGCTCAGGATCGTCTCTTCACGGAAGTTGAGCATCCAGTCCACGAACGCCCAGTTTGCAATCTGTTCGTAGGGCGTGGCATGCAGGCCATAGCGGGCAACCATTGAATCCCACAAAGGAGCCTTCTCGCTCATCTCAGAAACAGTAGACATCGCAAGCGGCTCTGCGATGGGAAGATCGTAGAAGGCGGCGAGCTCATTCCACAGTTGCCTCCAGCGATAGACATCTCCGTTCGACACGTTGAAGATTTCATTGCGCGCTTTGTCTTCACCTAGAGCCCACAAAGTCGCGCGGCCGAACAATTCTGCGTCAGTTGTCTCCTGGAGAGTGTTCCATCCCTCCTTGATGCCAGGAAAGCGTAAGGGCAACCCAAGTTCGCGAGTCATCGCAGCGTAGGCAGCGAGACTGGTAACCAGGTTCATTGGTGAGTTTAGGCTTGGTCCCATGACCAGATGGGGACGCAAGACCGTCCAGCCAGCACCGTTCTTATCGGCCCATTCAGCCACAATGTTTTCTTGCTGGTGGTAGTGGATCGGCGCAATAAGACGTGGCTCGGTTTCCTTCGCCGGAGCGTTGAACGCCCCGAGACTGAAGCCGTACGACTTGGCACCGCCGGCCAGCACGATGCGCTGAAGAGGGACATTGCGCGCGGCAAGAGCGTCGAGCGTGTTTTTCAACATTCTGGCATTTGGCTCAACGGTTTCAGCCATCGTGGGTTTCTCGACGTAGGCAGCGAAGACCAGATCGGTCACTTTATCGAGAGATGAAAAAGCCTTTGTCGTGCCTTCGCGGTCCATGAGATCGACGCTGACGTGAGAGGGCGCGGCCTGCGCTCGGTAAGTCGGCACGGGTCGACGCGCGGCTGTGGTGATGCCCCATTGAGGGTTCTCTGCAGCGGCGTCGACGACACCGGTACCAAGAACGCCATAGGGTCCAACCAGCAGGATCTGGCGTTGCGTGACGTGTGTTTCAGCAGTAGCGGACATGACAAGTCATTGCGGAAACTTGTCGCCGAACATCGGCAAGCCGCTCTTTGACTGTTCCTGCGTGGCCTCGTCCTGAATCACGTCCCAGTGCTCGACGAGCAGCCCATCTTGGAGAC
>Ga0210391_10001875_pt1 | contig 18640 bp, 20 predicted proteins | sample IncBWC12OmetaG_FD_160573 | JGI IMG/M metagenome (GOLD analysis project Ga0210391, IMG submission 160573) | Forest soil microbial communities from Barre Woods Harvard Forest LTER site, Petersham, Massachusetts, United States - Inc-BW-C-12-O ... | reverse complement strand
CACGATGCTCTGCGAATAGCCGCCGTAGGTGACGCCTCCCAAGATCTTGTCCTCGCCGTTGTAGGTCAGCGTCAGCTGGTTCTGGCAATACTGCTCCTCGCCCGCCAGACAATTAGCGCACTTGCGGCACGAATCGACCATGCAACCCACTCCGGCAATGTCACCTTCCTTGAATTTCGTGACACCGCCTCCGGTCGCGGTCACTCGCCCGACGATCTCGTGGCCCGGCACGCAGGGATAAGTGGTCGGCATCACCGCGTGCCACTCGTCGCGCACCTGATGGAGATCGGAATGGCAAACCCCGCAATACAGAATTTCGATTTGCACGTCTTGAGCATGGGGCGCACGCCGTATAAGGGAGATGGGGGCCAGCCCTGATTTGGCGCTGCTCGCGGCAAATGCCTTCGCGGTGTAGGTCGGTCCCTCCACCGTCGCTCGTTTTTCCGTAGTCTGCATGTGAGTAAATCTCCTTTCGCGAGATCCACTGTAGCGAACAAGGGGTTTCGAGGCACTAGCGCAGCGCGCCAATGTACTAGCAAAACGCGCCAAATGGCCAGGCCTTTGCCGGGCCCCGTTTCAGCCCCCGCGCCTGGCTGGGATACACCTCCGAGCGCGGGCTCGCGAGCGGCCCTATCACCGGACGGGTCTTCAGATAAACAGCTCGCGTTCAAAACACGCTCGGCAACGGCCCTCTATTGACGCCGGCTCAGTTTCCATCGACCATAGATGTTCTTGTTCGGCTGCCACCGGGGGTGGGATGCAGCGCATTTTTTCCACAAACATGTATCGCGGCCAGGCTCTGACGCCGCTGCTGCTTTCGGAGATTTCCCACGCAGGAATCGACGCCGTGGAGATTTTCTGCGACTCCTACCATTTTGGGTATGGCTCCGCGCCGGCCGTTCGCGAGTTGGCTTCCGCGCTCAACGAAAACGGCTTGATACTGCACTCTCTTCACGCGCCCACGGAGCGCGACAAAGCGTCGGTTCGGGGCAGCGGCGTCGCGATTTCGATTGCCGATCCCGAGCGCATCCGAAGGCAAGATGCTGTCGACGAGATGAAGCGCGCGCTCGAAGTTGCCGAAACGCTGCCATTTCGCTTTTTCGTGCAGGACTTGGCCACCGGGCATCAGGCCGCCGACCCGCGCAAGCTAGACGCGGCATTCAATTCTCTTGAAATCTTGGCGATTTTCGCGAAACACCGCGGCGTGACGATCGCGCTCGAAAACACGCCCAACGAAATCGGCTCACCGGCATCGCTCGTGCAGTTCGTCAAGGATACCCACCTGCACAACCTGCGATTCTGCTTCGATACGGGCCACGCCCACATCGAAGGCGGTGCCGTCGCCGGCTACCACGCGATGCGCGATCTCGTGGTGACGGCGCACGTTCACGATAATCACGGAGAGAAGGACGAGCACCTGCTTCCGTGGGAGGGCACCATCGACTGGGATGCCGTTCTGGCTGAATTTTCCTCCCTACCCGAGCCGCTGCCGCTCGTTCTGGAGCTGAAGGAAACCGCGGCGGGCGCGTCGTCGCTCGGTCAGATTCGCGAGGTGTTTGACAAAATCGAAAAGCAACTTGAAGAGAAAGGCTCCCGTTCCGCGCACAGCGGCTGATGCCCGCGAACGCAGATTCCATGAGTCAACCAGAGCAAATGTCTGTTCCCGTTGTTGCCATTGAGCACGCTGCGCAGCACGCCGGAAGCGTCGTCACCATGCGTGGCTGGCTTTACAACATGCGCGAATCCGGCAAACTCCTTTTTCCAATCTTTCGCGACGGCACTGGCGTCATCCAGGGCGTCGTTTCGCTGAAGGAAACGCCTGACGCGTTCGCCGCGCTCAAAGGGCTCACGCAGGAATCGAGCGTCATCGCCACCGGAAAGATCCAGGCCGAGCCGCGCGCGCCCGGCGGCTGCGAAATGCACGTCAGCGCGATCGAAGTCGTCCAGCGCGTGCCCGAATCGCAGCCCTATCCGATTCAGTTGAAAGAGCACGGTGTCGATTTCCTGCTCGACCAGCGCCACTTGTGGATTCGCACGCCGCGCCAGGCTTCGATCCTGCGTATTCGCGCGGAGGCCATCCGCGCCGCGCGCAATTTCATGGACGCGCAGGGCTACACCCTCACCGACGCACCGATTTTCACGCCCGCGGCCTGCGAAGGCACCACCACGCTTTTCGAGGTCAACTACATCGACGACCAGAAAGCGTATCTCACGCAATCCGGCCAGCTCTATGTGGAGGCCACGGCCGCCGCGCTCGGCAAGGTGTATACGTTCGGCCCCACGTTTCGCGCGGAAAAATCGAAAACGCGCCGGCACCTCACCGAATTCTGGATGTTGGAGCCCGAAGCGGCCTACGCAAATCTCGAAGACATGATCGAGCTCGGCGAAGGCCTCGTCAGTGCGATCGTCCAGGGCGTAGTCGAGAATCGCACGCGCGAGCTGGCCACTCTCGGCCGCGACGTGCAAAAGCTCTCGAAGATCGTGCCGCCGTTTCCTCATATCAGCTACGACGAAGCCATTGATGTCTTGCAAAAAGCCGGCAATCCGGTGAAATGGGGCGACGATTTCGGGGGTGACGAAGAAACGCTCATCTCGAAAGCGTTCGACAAGCCGGTCGTCATTCATCGCTATCCGGCGGCAATGAAGGCCTTTTACATGGACACGGACCCGGCCCGGCCTGATTTGGCGCTCAGCTTCGACATGATCGCGCCGGAGGGCGGTGGCGAAATCATCGGCGGCGGGCAGCGCCAATCTAGCTACGAGACGCTGCTGAAACGCATTCACGAGGCTGGCCTGCCCGAAGAGGCGTTCCAGTGGTACTTGGATCTGCGGCGCTACGGCAGCGTGCCCCACGCCGGGTTCGGCTTGGGTCTGGAACGCACCGTCGCGTGGATTTGCGGAACCGAGCACATTCGCGAAGTCATCCCCTTCCCACGCATGCTCTATCGCGTCTATCCTTAGAACCGCCTCGCGCAGCTCCTTCGCCGTCTTGGGTCGGCGACAAAAGCGTCAAATATGGCTGAAAAAATACGCATCATCGGTGTGCCGATGGACCTGGGCGCGAGCCGCCGCGGCGTCGACATGGGGCCGTCGGCTCTGCGCGTCGCGGGCCTGCAATCGCGGCTAAAGCAGCTCGGCCGACAGGTCGAAGACGAAGGTAACGTGATGGTGCCGCAGGCAGAAGAGCAGCCCTACGGTGAAAAGAAAGCGCGCTACCTCGACGAGATTGCGCAGACTTGCAAGGGGCTTGCCGAAAGGGTTCGCAAGACGCTGGAAGAAGACATGTTTCCTCTGGTGCTCGGCGGCGATCATTCGATCGCCGTTGGCACGGTGGCCGGCGCCGCGGCTTACTTCCACAAAACCGGCAAGCGCATCGGAGTGATCTGGCTCGACGCGCATGGCGACATGAACACGCCCGATTCTTCGCCTTCAGGCAACGTGCACGGGATGCCGCTGGCTTCGATCATGGGTTACGGGCCGCCGGAGCTGGTCGATTTGGCCGGCGTGAAACCGATGGTCGAGCCGCGCAACGTGGCGCTGGTAGGCATCCGCGAGCTGGATTCGAAGGAGCGTCGGTTCGCGAAAGAGTCCGGTGTTCACGTGTTCACCATGCGCGATATCGACGAACGCGGCATGCGCGAGGTGATGGCCGAAGCCATTCGCTTCGCCGGCGACGACACGGCGGGAATCGCCGTGAGCCTGGACATGGATTTCGTCGATCCGTCCGACGCGCCGGGAGTCGGCACGCCGGTCCGCGGCGGCGTGACGTACCGCGAGGCGCATCTGGCGCTGGAAATGATCGCTGATAGCCGCACGATGGTTTCATTCGAGCTTGTCGAAATCAATCCGGTGATCGATCTGCACAACACGACGGCGCTGTTGGGCGTCGAACTCGTGCTTTCGGGCCTGGGGAAAAAGATCCTGTGATGACCACTCAGAAAAAGCTGCGCGTGGGCGTGGTTTTCGGGGGGCGTTCGGGCGAGCACGAAGTTTCGCTGGCGTCGGCGGCGTCCGTGATACGTGCGCTCGACCCGGAAAAATACGAGGCCGTGCCGATTGGCATCACGAAAGATGGCCGGTGGCTTGTCGGCACCGGGGCGCAGAAATTGCTACCCGAGGTTTTGAGGTCGGGCGAACGCGTTTCGCTGCCCGCCGATCCGACTTCGGCGTCGCTCGTCTCGCTGGCTCCTTCTTCGGGCCATCCGAGCATCACCGTCGATGTGATGTTTCCCGTGATGCATGGAACCTTCGGCGAGGACGGCACGATCCAGGGCCTGCTTGAGCTGGCAGGGCTGCCTTATGTCGGCGCGGGCGTGCTGGCGTCGGCCGTCGGCATGGATAAGGACGTGCAGAAGCGGCTGTTTGCTGAAGCGGGACTGCCGATTGTCCCATTTTTGGCCGTGCGGCGGTGGGAATGGGAGCGGGACCGGGCGGCGGTGATGAAGGCCGTAAAGAAAAAATTCAAATTTCCCGTTTTCGTGAAACCCGCAACGCTCGGCTCATCGGTCGGCATGACGCGGGTGAAAGCGGCGCATCAATTGGGCGCGGCGATCGACGCGGCCGCTGTGTTCGGGCTGAAGATCATGATCGAGAAGGCCGTCACCGCGCGCGAGATCGAGGTATCGGTGCTGGGCAACGACGAGGTGCGCGCGTCGATCCCGGGCGAGATTTTGCCGCATCGCGAGTTTTACGATTACACCGCGAAATATCTGGAGCAGGGAACGCGGCTTCTGATTCCGGCGCCACTGAAAAAGAAACAGGTAGAGACATTTCAGGAGTACGCCGTGCGCGCATTCAAAGCGATCGACGGAACGGGCATGGCTCGCTGCGATTTCTTTCTCGAAAATCGCACCGCCAAGATTTTCATCAACGAGCTGAACACCATTCCCGGGTTTACATCGATCAGCATGTATCCGAAGATGTGGGAAGCTTCGGGCTTACCCTACACGAAGCTGATCGATCGCCTGATCGAGCTGGCTTTCGAGCTCCATCGTGAAAAGGCGCGGACAAAGTATTCGATTGAGCTGCCGGCGGGCTCGGGCGGCGCGCTGCAAACCTAGCGTTCACTCCTGGTAATAACAACCCAGCGGAGTGCGGTGATTCGAATGCTTGACAGGAGCGGGTTGGGTCATTAAACTAACTGGTTAGTTGAACAATACAAATTCCAAGGCTGAGGAGAAGGCTGATGCAATACCGCCGCTTGGGTAAGAGCTCGCTCGTTGTTTCCGCTCTTGGGTTGGGGTGCATGGGGATGTCGCAATCGTATGGGACGCCGGATGATGCGGAGTCCGTGGCGACGCTGAACCATGCGATCAACAAGGGAATCACGATGCTGGATACGGCGGATATGTATGGCGGCGGGGCGAACGAAGAGTTGTTGGCGCCTGTGCTGGCGAAGCGGCGCAATGAAGTGATCCTGGCGACGAAATTCGGCAACATGAGGCAGCCGGACGGGCGATTTCTGGGTGTGAACGGGAGGCCGGAATACGTGCAGGAGGCATGCGAGGCAAGTCTGAAGCGACTGAAGATTTCGACGATCGACCTTTTTTATCTTCATCGCGTGGATACGAGCACCCCGATCGAGGACACGATCGGTGCCATGGCGCGATTGATCGAGCAGGGCAAGGTTCGCTATCTGGGAATTTCAGAAGCGGGCGCGAAGACGATCCGTCGTGCGCATGCCACCTATCCACTCACCACGCTGCAGAGCGAGTACTCGCTCTGGACCCGCGATCCGGAGGGCGAGATTTTGTCGACGTGCCGAGAGCTGGGGATCGGACTGGTGCCGTACAGCCCGCTGGGGCGCGGATTTCTGACCGGCCAGGTGAAAAGCGCCGATTTCGGGCCGAAGGATTTTCGCCGGATCTCTCCGCGATTTCAGGGCGAGAATTTCCAGAAAAATCTCGAGCTGGTGCAGCGAATTGAAAAAATCGCGGCGGAAAAAGGCTGCACGCCGGCGCAACTGGCGCTCGCGTGGGTGCTGGCGCAAGGACCCGACATCGTGCCGATACCGGGAACGAAGCGGCGCACGTATCTGGATCAGAATCTCGGCGCGCTCGAGGTGACGCTGACGCCGGCGGATTTGAAAACGCTTGACGGTATCGCGCCACGCGGTTCGGCAATCGGCGCTCGTTATCCCGAGGAGTACATGAGCCGGCTGGGAGTCTGAAACAAACATGGCGCGTGGACGTAGAAAAAGTGAGGACCCTGCCACGGCGCGGCGGATTCTGGCTGCGGCCGAGCAGCAGTTTGCCGCGCAGGGAATCGAGGGGGCTCGTACGGACGAAATCGCGACCGCGGCGCACGCGAACAAAGCGATGCTGTACTACTACTTCGGCGACAAACGCCGGCTGCATCGCGCGGTGCTCGAAAACCTGCTGCGGCAATTTCGGAGCGGAGTGCTGGCGGCTCCGAAGAAAAGCACCGGGCCGCGCGAGAGGTTTTTCGGGTGCGTGAGCGGCTATTTCGATTTCCTGGCCAGCCATCCGAATTATCCGAGGCTGCTGGCGCGAGAAGCGATGGCGGGCAGCCGCAATTTCGATCTGATGGTGCGGGAGTATTTCCGGCCGGTGTATGCGCGGCTGGCACGAACCATCAGTGACGGCATTGCCGCCGGTGCATTCCGCAAGGTCGACCCAGAGCAGATGGCCAGCATCACGATGGGGATGGTTACGTCGTATTTCGCATCGGCGCCGATCGTAAGCCAGATCGCCGGGCACGACCTGCTGTCGCCACAGGCTGTGGCCGCACGAAAGAAGGCGCTGGTGGATTTTCTGGAGCACGCGATGGCGCGGCGAGGCGGAAAAAACGGATGAGCGGCAGCAAGAGAACCTTCATCATTATCGGCATGGTATTTCTGATCGCGCTGGCGTTCTACCTGTTCACCACGCCGTGGAACAAGGACATTCCGTTGACGGGAATCGTGGACGGCAATGAGGTGATCATCAGCCCGCAGATTACCGGCCGGATTATCAACCTGACCGTGGACGAAGGCTCGGAGGTAAAAAAGGGCGATTTGATCGCGGAACTCGATCCGAAAGAGCTGCAGGCGAGCCTGGCGGCGGCCAACGCGAACGTCGCGAGTCTGCAGGCGCAGGTGAGCGAGGCGAATCACAACTATTCGATGACGGACGACCAGACGGGTGCGAGCGTGCAGCAGGCGGTGGCGATGCTGACGTCGACGCGGGCGCAGTTGGATCAGGCCAAGGCGACGCTGTGGCGGGATCAGACCGATTACGACCGGATGCAGAAACTTTTTGACAGCGGCGTGGAATCGGCGCAGGACCGCGATCATGCGGACGCGACACTGAAGGCTTCGGAGGCGAACGTGAAATCGCTCGAGGATTCGGTGAGGGCGCAAGACGCGGCGCTGAACGTGGCCAAGGCGAATCGCAAGCAAGTGGATGTGCGGGGCAGCGAGGTGGCGACAACGATCGCGCAGTTGGAGCAAGCGCGCGCGTCGGCCGCCGAAACCGCGACCCAGCTTGGGTATACCAAGATTTATGCGCCAATCGACGGCATCGTGTCTGTGCGCGTGGCGAAACAGGGCGAGGTGGTGGCACAGGGATCGCCCATCGTCGTGGTGGTGGACGTGGATCATCTGTGGGTGCGGGCGGACGTGGAGGAAAGTTACATTGATTCGATCAATTTCAATCAGGTCCTAAAGGTGCGGCTGCCTTCGGGAGATGTGATCCAGGGCCCGGTTTTTTTCAAAGGCGTAGAGAATGATTTCGCCACGCAGCGGGACGTCAGCCGGACGAAGCGGGATATCAAGACGTTTGCGATAAAGGTGTCGGTGCCGAATGAGGGGCGGAGGTTGTTTACCGGGATGACGGCCACGGTGATGTTGCCTCCTCCGCAGAAGAAGACGTGGTTTGCGAAGCTGTAGGGTCGGACGTGAGGAAGTTCAAAACCCTTCGGATTGGCCGCAGAGGCACAAAGACGCAGAGGAAAATTGGAGATTTCAGGTCGCATGAACGCGATTGAAGTGGACCACATGGTCAAGAAGTTCGGCGACTTCACCGCGGTCAATGACATCAGCTTCACCGTCGCGCGGCAAGAGATCTTCGGCTTGCTGGGGCCAAACGGTGCGGGGAAGACGACGCTGATCCGCATGATGACGACGCTGCTGGCGCCGACTTCAGGCACCGCGCGGATCGGCGGGCACGACGTGACCACGGACGCGAACGGCGTGCGAAACGTACTCGGCGTAATCCCGCAGGCGTTTACGTCCGACCCCGAGCTGACGGCGAAGGAAAACATGGCGATTCACGCGAAGCTTTACGGGGTGGCGTCCGACAAACGCGATGCCCTGATCGACGGGCTACTGGAGCAGGTCGAGCTGCTGAATTTTCGCGATGCGCTGGTGCGGACGTTTTCAGGCGGGATGCGGCGCAGGCTGGAAATCGCGCGCGGGCTCGTGCATTCGCCGAAAATCATGTTTCTGGACGAGCCAACCACGGGGCTTGATCCGGTATCTCGGACGAATGTGTGGGAGATGATTCGGTCGCTGCGGGACCGGTCGGAGCTGACGATCCTGCTGACGACCCATTACATGGACGAGGCAGATAAGCTCTGCGATCGGATTGCGATCGTGGATCACGGGAAGCTGGCAGCGCTCGACACACCCACACGGCTGAAGGACAACGTGCCGGGTACGGAAGTGGTGGAGGCGGAGTTTGTCGGCGCGCCGGCGGACTGGCTCGAGCAGCTGCGGGGACTGGCGCACGCGACGGGGATTTCGCCGCGGGAGGACGTCGTGCACATCACGTCGAACGACGGACCTGCGACGGTGGCGGCGCTGATGGACCTGGCACGCGCAAAAAAAGTAACGGTGAAGCGCGTAATCGTGCAGAGCACGACGCTGGACGATGTGTTCCTGCACTACACGGGCACGGAGCTGCGGGACGCGCCGCAGAAGGCGACGTACCAACCGAGTCCTTTTTCACGGTAGGAGTCTGTCGGACCTGACGTTTCGACCCCTACAAGCCCGGTAGCGATTGGCTCGTAGGCCTGGAAGGGATTCCCGTCGATGAAACTGTATCGAGTGAATGCGCTGATCGAGCGGGACATGCGGAAATTCTTTCGCAGTCCGGCGCTGATGCTGAGCTCTCTGATTTTTCCTCTGGTTCAGCTGATCGTGCTGGGGTACGCGTTCGGAGGAAAAATCAAGAATGCGGACATCGCTTTCGTCGACGAGGATCATTCCGTGGAGTCGCGGCGGGTCGAGGAAATGTTCGACGGGATCAGCGCGGGGCCGCGAACGTTCCGTATCGTCCAGTACAGTTCGTTTCCGCGTGCGGTAGACGACCTGCGCGCAGGATTCGTGAAGGGAGTGATCGACGTCCCGCACGATTTTTCGCGCCGCTATTATCAGCACGACCGGCCGCGGCTGGTTTTCACCGAGGACAATACCGACCAGTTTATTTCAAGCTCGCTGATGCAAAGCGCGCAGGACATGACTACCGCGCTGAACGCGCCAGACGTTACCGGGCGCCTGGACGGACAGGTGGAACTGAACATCGTCGAGGTGTATCCCTATATCGAATACATCAAGTATTTGCTGGCGGGATCGACGGCCATGGGAATTTTCATCACGGCGATGATCGGCGGTGGCATTACGTACATCGACGACAAGAATCGCGGATTGCACGAAGGTTACTTGCTGACGCCGATCCGGAAAACGGAGCTGGTGGCCGGATTGATCGGCGCGGGAACGCTGAAGGCGTTCATGGCGGGAATGTGTCTGACGATTATCGGCGGGTTGATCGCGGGAATTCCGGGCTTGTGGCATCCGCTTCGGCTGCTGTATTTATGCGTGGTGATTTTGGTCGCGTCGTTATCGATGATCAGTCTGATGTTTCTGGTGATGGTGCGGATCGACGATCCTCTCGTGCCGCGGGCGATTTTCGGCGTGCTGAACATGCTGCTGTTTTTCCCTTCCGGCGCGGTGTATCCGACCGAGGCATTTCCTTCGTGGCTGCGTTGGATTTCGGTGATCGATCCGTTTACGTACACGGTGCACGCGCTGCGGAACCTGACGTTGAAGAATACAGGCATTGAAGGGATTTACATGGACGTGCTAATTTTGATCGGGTTCTCTGCGATCATGATTTCAGGCAGCCTCGCGCTGTTCAAGCGACAATTGTGACTCGAGGACATTTCGTGGGACTTCTGGACGCGACCGAAGAACATCCGCATTCGAAATGGCGGCGCTACTTGATCATGGTCGTGGCCCTGGTTTTAATCGGCGGCGGCACGATCTGGTGGCTCTTGCGGTACCACTCGGAAAAAGTAGCCGTGTACCATTTCTTGAACGCCGTGGTTGCCGGGGATATGCAAAAGGGCTACGGGATGTGGAGCCCTTCGGAATCATATTCGCTGAAAGATTTTGAGGGCGATTGGGGGCCGGACGGTTATTACGGACCGGTAAAAAGTTTCAACGTGAAGGGGACTTACCAGCCCCCGGACGGATCCTCAGGCGTTGTCGTGATCGTCGACCTGAGCCCTTATTCGCCGTTTCCCGAAAAGGACGATGCGCTGAAGCAGAGCCGGTCAAAGGAAGCTCGGCTTTGGGTGCAGTTCTCGAATCACTCCGTGCAGTTTCCACCGCCTCAGTTTGACCACCCATAACAAATTCCCAGGATCAATGCGAATCGATGCTGGCGTCGGCCACGATCATGATGGGGATATCGTTGCGGACGGGATAGACACGTCTGCAGGTGGCGCACTTGAGGCCCTGTTGATCGGGCGTCGGCGTTACCGGAGTCTTGCATTCCGGGCAGACCAAGATGTCGAGCAGTTCCTTCGAAACGGGCATCACGCCTCCTGACTCTTGTCCTTCCGCACTGTAGCAGTGGCCTGTGCGAGACGCAAATCAAGAGAAAGACTCACGAAAAAGAGCTGATCGCATCGAACCTCCTCGGTCACCGCTCAGTCAAGATGCGCGGCGCGGAAAATGAGCTGGCCTCGCCATTCAGCGCCGGAATCCAGTTCGACGGGCCAGACGGCGGCGATCTGCGAGCCCTGATAAATTCGCTCGAAGCCGTCCTCAGACTCCGAGACCGTTTCGATCGGCGCGACCCAGAAACTGCGGGCAGCAGGAGCTTCGAGCGCGACGGCGGCTTTTTGCCATTCGTCGACGACCCGGAGCAGGGGAGCGGGCGCGGGCGCGGAATAGCGCAGCGGATATTGCTGGCCCTCGACCTCGAAAAATCGATTGGGCTCGGCCGGCGCCAGAAAGTTGACGACGACTTCAATGCCAATGTTGATCGATGTGGAACCGGCGGCCATGCGGCGCAATGCGACGTCGCACGCAATGTCGAAACCCGCCGGGCTGGGCGAAAAGGAAAGAGTCTTGAGTGCGACCCAGTCGGCGGCGGTTTCGGAAGCGAGCGCAATGCTGGCGGCAGACGAGCCGGTGACCCGGTATCGCCCGCCTGCGAGCGCCGCATCCTCGTTGAGTCGGACCATCGCGTAATCCTCGTGGGTTTTCTCGCTCGCGAACAGGAGCAAACGGAATGAATTTCGCGGCCAGCGATCGTATTGGAGCCAGCGCTCGAGGTGTTCCTCCTTCGCCCGAGTTTGATCGTGGATGGATTGCGCGGTTTGCGAATGCTGTGTGGAAAGATTGCGCAGCTTCGCGTGGTAGGTTTCCGGACGGCGAGCGAGCGAATTGATCAGCGTAACGTTGGGCGGCCGGAAATCGAGCGCGGAAATCGTGCCGCCATCGTCCGGCGTCAGCAGCGCGGCGTAACGGTCGGACGTGAAATAGATTTCATCGCGGCCGTTGGCGTCGAAATCGAGCAGGGCGGCGTGCGCAAAGGGCTTTTTGTGGTGCGCGAGCATGTCGGCGATGGTTTCGGCCTGTTCCAGCGCGGTCCAGTTAGCGGTACGCAGGTGCGGCGAATAAAGTCCGCCGAACACGCCGTGCCAGTAGGGATCGTTGCACTGACTGCGCAGCAGCAGAGTAAGGGCTTCGCGGCGCGCGCGCCGAAAAGCGCGATCGAAGCGGCGGCTGCGCGCCAGGCGATGAACCTTTTGCGAAACGTGCAGCATTTTCTTGTGCAGCAAGTTCGACTCGGCGTATTTCGAGAAAAATCCGCGCCAGATTCCCCCGCGTAGGAACGGCATGACGTCTGCGCGCGACGCGAACTCGTCGAGCAAACGGTGGTAGCGCTCGCGGGCCGGCGTGGCGAGCGACCATTCCATCATCTCAGTATAGGAAGCGGCGGGCAGATCGGCGCGGCCGATCGGCGCGTGGGACGCGACGGCATCGCCGGGCGTCGAAGTCACCAGCCAATCGGAATTTCTTTCGATCTCGGAGAAAAACCGGTCGAGCCATCCGTCGACGTAGCAAAGCTTATGGGTTTCGGGCCAGACGCCGAATTTTTCGAGATCATCGCCCATGGCGGCGAAGCCGCCGGGATGACGTTCGGCCGCGCCGCGCAGGAAATCCGTGGTTTCGTGCTCGTCGCGGAAAGGAATCAGGTAGCGGAGCGCTTTCAGCCCAGGCAGCACCTTCACCGTGTGCCCGAGATCTTCGGAAACGTAATAACCAAAAAGCTGTTCGAGTTCGAATCCGGCGCCGAGGAAATGATTGTCGTCAACGAGCGTGTAATCCACGTCCGCGGACGCCAAGCAGGATGGGATCTGCGGCTCCCACACGCGCTCGGCCAGCCACGCGCCGCTCGGCCGGGATCTGAAATGCTTTTCGGCGTATGCAGCCAGACGCGCGATCTGCTCCTGACGATCGTCGGGAGGAATCGTCACCAAGATCGGCTCGTAAAATCCACCGCCGACGATTTCGATCTGCGCGGAGGCAGCCAGCGCGCGAATTTTGTCGAAATATTCCGGATGCGCGCGCTCCATCCACTCAAGCAGCGGGCCCGTATAGTGCAGCCCGATACGGATCGAGGGATGGCGTTCCAGTACTTCGATGAACGGCAGGTAGGAATCCTGGTATGCGCGTTCCAGTACAGCGTCGAAATTGCCGACCGGTTGGTGGGCGTGGATCAGGAGGACGAGCTCGAATTTGGGCACCGCGAGCCTCAGGGACGTGTTACAGAATAACCCGATTCGGGCCAAGCAGCGGCGGAGACTTTGGACTTAATCCGCGCGCGTCGTCAAACGCCCGCGGCGGGGCACACACTGAAGCGCACCGCCGAAGCGCCGGTGAATCCGGTGAATCGTTCACCAAGGCGCGCCATGGCCACCTCTATGGACGCGTCAGACGTTCCGGCGGGTGCGTAAATTACGACGAGGACGTCGCACGCCGCTTCGGTGATCATGCTGCGGGTCGAGTCGCTGATCGGGCTGCCAAAGGGGCCGTCGGGATCGGCCAGGACGGGACGGCCTTCGAGGTGCCAGGTGCGTTTGCCGATGCCTTCGTAGCGCTCGCCAGTTCTTCCGTGGCGGAATTCGATCGGCGCCAGAATCTTCGCGCGGTCATAACAGCCGAGCGGCCAGCCCGTTTCGATCGAGATCAGATTGCCGACGTCGACCACGTTCGAGACGCGGTAAAGCCCTTTGCCCTGGACGATTCGCCGGAGCAAGGCTTCCGATGATGGGCGGTATTTGGACGGGTCCATATCCCAGGCGCGGAACATCGACCGGACGGTGCGGGTCGACTCGCCCTCCGCAAGCGTTTCGATGGTGAACTCGCGAAGTTTCCGGTTACAGATGTCGTCCATCAGGCGTGAAAGATTTTCATCGGCGGGCGCGACGCGAACAGCGTCCGCTTCCACGACGCCAAGCTTCACATCCCGCAGTTCGATTTTGATTTCCATGGTCGCTTGCGAGTTTGCAGGCTGCTATGATCGCGGAAGAATTTTAGCGGCAATTCAACGGGCAGGCGATGGGAGAAAGTGAAGAATTTCGGCGTGGGATCGCGCTCTTCAACTCGGGCAAGTTCTTCGAATCCCACGAGGTTTGGGAGGAATCGTGGCTCAAGGCGCTCGAGCCCGAGAAGACCTTCCTTCAAGGGCTGATTCAGCTTGCTGCCGCGTTTCATCATCACGGACGCGGGAATAGGCGCGGGTTGAGGTCGCTGCTTGCTGCGGGTCTGGCCAAGCTCGATTACTTCCCCGAGACGCATCGAGGGATTGGGCTGGGCAAGTTGCGCGACGATGCGCGGAAGTGGATGGATGAGGGAGCAGATTCGCGGCCCCTGCCACGGATCCAATTCAGCACAGAAGTTGGCTCGAAGGCGCCACGGCCTCGCAGCTGAGCTTACTTAGGGCGAGGTCGGGAGTGCTGCTTGAGGGGTCGGACTCCCAAGAGCGCGGACAGAAGTGACCGTGCCACGTACGGCAAAACGAGCTGATGGTTATGCCTTCTTATAGTAGTCGGCGTTGATTTTCGTATAGCCGGTCCACTTCTCGGGCAGGTCTTCCAGGGCAAAAATCGCCGTCACCGGGCAGACAGGAACGCACGCGCCGCAATCGATGCACTCATCGGGATTGATGTAGAGCTGCGTCGCAGCTTCAAATCCCGGTTCGTCCTTGCGCGGATGAATGCAATCCACGGGGCAGACATCGACGCAGGCGCTATCTTTGGTTCCGATGCACGGCTCGGCGATCACGTAAGCCATCTAGCGTTCTCCTAGGATGTGCGCTGCCTTAAACGAACGTTCGCGCTGAGTCTAAGGATACAACCAGCAAACCGATTTTGTATCGCCAAATTTCGCCGCGAAATGCCTCAGCGCTCGCGCAAGGCTTCCCGGACCCGTTACTCGTTTGCGCCACGCGAGTTGCCGTGTCCGGCAGGGAACGGCTAAGATTGTCCCATGGGGTGAGCGACTGTGCGCATGCCGGGGCGAATTCTGTTCTCAATTTCGTTGGTGCTCTTCATATCCTTCGCGGCGTTTAGCTTCACTCGAGGGCCGATGGCCAGGGCAAACGCGGCGTCTGTAGCCGATGTGAAGGCGGGCGATCCGCAGCTGGTCGACCTAGCGGGCTACAAGGACATTATCGCGAAGTATCACGGAAAGGGCTTGCTGGTGACGTTCTGGGCCACCTGGTGCCAGCCTTGCCGCGAAGAATACCCGATGATCATCGCGCTTTCCAAAGAGTACGGACCGCAGGGACTCGCCGTGGTTGGCGTGAGCCTGGACGAAGATGCCGACATCGGCCTGGTTCGGCAGTTCCTCGACAAGAGCCAGCCTGGATTTCCCAACTATCGCCAGAAACCGGGAATCGATGCCGATTCGTTCTATCAGGGAGTGAATCCGGATTGGCGCGGCACGATGCCGCAAACGGATTTCTATGGCCGCGATGGCCACCTGGCGCGCTATTTCGTGGGTCAGAAGTCGAAGGATGCGTTCGTGCAAGCGATCCGGCTGATTCTGCTTACCGGCGAGTCGGGAAGCCTTTCGACGCCTGCAACACCCGCCGGAAACTGAGCGGCCTTTCTTACTGCATCGGCCCGTAATACCGGCAGCGGCCGGTAATCTTCCAGCGCGATAGAGGGTCTTCCCGCAGGACCGCAGCTGATCGAAGCTGCTCAGGCGCTCTTGGCCGAGAGATAACGCTCGGCTTCGATGGCTGCCATGCAGCCGGAACCGGCGGCCGTGATCGCCTGGCGATAGTGATGATCCTGGACGTCGCCGGCGGCGAAAACGCCTTCCACGTTGGTCTTCGGGCCGTGCGAGGTGATCAGGTAACCGTTTTCGTCCATATCGAGTTGGCCTTTGAAGACCTTTGTATTCGGGTCGTGGCCGATGGCGACGAAAACGCCTTCGACGGCGACTGTCTTCGTAGTTCCGTCCTGTGTGTTGCGCAGCGTCACCAGTTCCACGGACTTTTTGCTGACGTCGTGGACTTACTGTATTTCGTAGGGCGTGACGAATTCGATTTTTTCGTTGGCATGCGCGCGATCGAGCATGATCCTCGAGGCGCGGAATTCATCGCGCCGGTGCACGAGGTAAACTTTCTTCGCAAATTTCGTCAGGAAAGTCGCCTCTTCCATGGCCGTATCGCCGCCGCCGACCACAATGATGTCGCGATTGCGAAAGAATGCGCCGTCGCATGTCGCGCAGGTGGAAACGCCATATCCGAGAAGATTGCGCTCCGATTCGATCCCCAACATGCGCGCCGAAGCGCCCGCTGCGACGATCAACGTCTCCGCCTCAAACGTTTCTTTACCGACCGCAACCTTGAACGGGCGCTTGCTGAGATCGACCGAAGCCACGGCACCGGAACGAAACTCCGCGCCGAAACGCTGCGCCTGCTTGCGCGTACGTTCGATCAATTCTGGGCCCAGAATTCCCTCGGGGAAGCCCGGAAAATTCTCCACTTCCGTGGTCAGCGCAAGCTGGCCGCCCGGCTCGTATCCGTCCAGAACAAGCGGCTTTAGGTCCGCGCGCGCGGTGTAAATAGCGGCGGTCAGTCCGGCGCAGCCACTGCCGATGATGATGACTTTATGCACTTTTCTCCCCCGGGCCCATTAGATAACCAGAGTGTGTAGTTGGATTCAGAAGCGGATTCCAAACCGCAATAGTATAGCAATCGCAAGGCTGCCGACCAACGGCTTGCACGAGCGAAGTGCAAGCGCGATAATCCCGCCCGCATAGTCACAGCGATGCCCACGACCGCCACACTTTTCCGGCTTTTGAACGAATTCATCCTTCTGCTGCTCGGCCTAATGTTGATCCTGATTGCGCTGACGCGGACACTCGGGCTGCCGGTGTATCCGGCGGCGTTGTTGATTCTCGGCGTGGTGCTGATCTACTGGGGCGCCCGCGTATTGCTGCGTCCGCGGCAGCCTGCGGATCACTGGCCTACGCGAATTCAAGCCGGATCGCTGATGCTCGTGGGATTTTTAGTATTGGGAATCCGGCTTCTGCCGCTGCGTTATACGGCGCTGTCGGTAGCGCTGGCCGGAGGCGTGCTGATCCTGCGAGGAATCACCGTCGCGGTTTTATTGGCGCGCGCCAAATCATAGCGGGGCTTTGGCATCGTTTAGTGTCGTTTAGCTTGCCAGCCGGGAACGTTCCCGCTACTCTCATGCGCTGCGGACTTGTCGAAATCCGCGCGAATTCTCCCAGGCGATTTCTCCCGGCCGAGATCGTCGACTCAAGTCAACCGACCCAATCGCGAAATTCAGGGGGCAATCATGTTCAAAGAATTCAAGGCGTTTGCGATGCGCGGCAACGTGCTGGATATGGCCGTGGGCATCATCATTGGCGCGGCATTCGGCAGGATCATCACGTCGTTTGTCAGCGACATCATTATGCCGCCGCTCGGGGTGGTCATCGGCAAGGTCGATTTCTCGAGCCTGTTCCTGAATATTTCGGGGACGTCATATCCCACGCTGGCGGCGGCGAAGGCGGCGAACGCGGCTACGATCAACTACGGCGTATTCCTGAACACGGTGATCGATTTTATGATCGTGGCGTTCGTGATTTTCTTGCTGGTGCGACAGGTCAACCACTGGGGCAAGCCTGCTCCTGCCGCCGCGCCGACGACGAAGGAATGCCCGTATTGTCTGACGCAGATTCCGTTGAAGGCTACGCGCTGCCCGGCGTGCACTTCGGAAATCCGTCCGGCATAGGAGCCGACGCGCGAGCGGGGGCGCTTACGTCCCTGACGGATTGATGCGGCGGCTCTTGATCTCGTTGAGGTGTTCGCGCAGGCGTTGGAGAACCGCGGGCGTGTGTCCTTCCGACATTTCCCGTTCGACCTCGGCGAGTGCGAAATGCACGATGTCGTGGTGATGGACCTCTTCTCCCGGCAGCGGATCGCTCAGTTCCAGCCAGACGCGATGCAGCAGATCGATTTCCTTGGGTGTAAGCCGCGGCGCATGGGGGCCCAGGTAAAAAATCTGCTCCTGTCCCTGGGGCGTGAGAATCTCCAGCGTCACGCGAGGGCGCGGCTCGCCCATGCGTTCCCAGGCAAAACCGATTTCCCGTGCCTGCTCCTGCAGGTCCATCTTCGATGAGCTCCCGGCCACCACGGTGCTCGATTGCAGGTTGTCCGCGGTGCGCAGCACGCCTTCCCACAGATCATTTGCGGCGACGACCGCCAGCCGCACCGGCTTGCCTTCTTTTTCCGCGAGCGCCAGGACTTTCGTAAAAAGCAGCTGCTCGATGGTACTGAAAAGCTGGTCGGGTGATAAATCGTACTCACCGGTCGCGGCGCGCCGCAAAATCCGCACGTGCAGGACCACGATTTCCGCTTCGCGCCGCTTGGCACGCCGGAGCGCGGCCTCCAGCGGATAGAGCGCGTACTGCGTGCTGACGGGCACGAGAATGTTTTTGGGCGCCACGCCGATGTTTTGCAGTGACAGATCGCCGGCCTGCGTCAGGTTGAATTGATCGAGCTCCACGTGCCGCTCGCCGCGCGTACGTTTCTGGGCCTGAATACGCTTCTCGGAAATCTCGAACACCGCGAAAAGCACCGCCGAGAAGGCCACGCCGGACACGGTCGCAGCCGGCTTCGTGAACAGGTTCACGACCGCGATCGACAACAGCACCAGCGTGATCAGCGCCACTCCGACGGGCAACTCCGTGCTGCCGATGCGAAAATTCAGCGGGACTTTGAATTCGCGGGCCTGGGGCTGCGTATAACGCAAGACCAGCACAGCCGTGCCGTTAAGAACGAAACTCCAGATCACGCCGAAAGCGTAGAGGTTCGCCAGAAAC
>Ga0210391_10001874_pt1 | contig 18644 bp, 18 predicted proteins | sample IncBWC12OmetaG_FD_160573 | JGI IMG/M metagenome (GOLD analysis project Ga0210391, IMG submission 160573) | Forest soil microbial communities from Barre Woods Harvard Forest LTER site, Petersham, Massachusetts, United States - Inc-BW-C-12-O ... | reverse complement strand
ACGAGCGCGCACCGATGCATGCGGACGCAATTGCGGGCCGTCCAGGGCAGAACGCAGGCGATCGCAACCGCCGTTACGACGGCGGCGCCCAAGGCAGCCTCCCGCCATCGCGCCCGCGCGGTGCCGCCCATCGCGCGCCAGACTCGCGGGGCCGCCAGCGCGCCGAATACGGGTGCCAGCAACAACGACTGCGGGCGCACGAGCGTCGCGATGCCCATGACCGCGCCGGCCGCCAGCGTCGCGCGCGTACGCCACGAACCGCCGCCACCTTCGCGTGCGCCACCGGCGAGCGCCACGGCGATCACGAGCAGCGATGCGGTCACGCCCTCCGTCATGACGGCCGCGGTGTACGACACAAGCGCGGGATGAAGCCCCACCGCGAGCGCGGCGCCGAGCGGACAAAGGCGTCCTCCGCCGTCCGTCTCCGGCGTGTTCACGAGCCGGTGCATCGCGAACGCAGCGGCCGCGCCGAGCAGCGCGTTGATCGTCATCGCCACGGCGCCCGACGCGCCGAACACGGCATAACCAGCCGCGAGAAGGGCCGGGTATCCCACCGGGTAATGCGCGACGTAGGTGACTACCCCGTCCGGCCAGAGCTTCGTGTATCCCAGGCCGCTGGCGAGCCGTCGCGCGAATACGTCGTAATAGGACCCGTCGCCCGCGGCGGGAAAGCGCGCATGCGCCCAGATCACCACAGCGAGCCGCACGAGGAGCGCCACAGCAAAAGCGGCCCAAGCGTCGCGCCGCCGATCCGGAGCTTTCGCCGTCACCCCCGGGGCTTTCGCCATCCCCGTCACGACGGGCCGAGCCACCCGAGCCGCCGGAGGGCGGCCTGCACTTCGCAGAGCGGCAGACCCACGACGTTCGTGTAGCTCCCGTTCAGGCGCAGCGTGAACGCCGCGGCTCCACCCTGGACCGCGTAGCCGCCCGCTTTGTCACGCCCTTCGCCGGTCGCGACGTAGCGAGCCACTTCGCCCGGCAAGAGCTCGCGGAAGGTCACTTCCGTGACCACTGTCTCGCCATGGAGCGGCTCGTCGTGTCGTTCTGCGAGGAGAAAGCGCGTGCGGACGGTGTGCGCTCGGCCCGAGAGGCTCTCGAGCATCGCACTCCCCTCGTCCGCGTCGCGCGGTTTGCCGAGGACGCTTCCGTCGGGTCCCACCACGATCGTGTCGGCCACCAGGATCGCATCGGCGGAGGCGCCGCGCACGGTCGCCAGCCCAGCGCGCACCGCATCGAGCTTGGCGCGCGCGATCCGTTCGAGGTAGTCGTTCGCGGCCTCACCCGGCCGGGTTGATTCGTCGGCGTTCGCGGCGTGCACGATGAACGGAATCTGCGCCAAACCGAGAAGCTCGCGCCGCCGGGGCGATGCGCTGCCAAGCACGATCGGGGTCTCCGCGGTGATTCGCACGCGCGCGGTCTACCACATCGGTGATAACGTCCGCCCCTGATGCGCCCCCGTGCCGGGCTTGTCGTCTTTCTGCCCTTCCTTGCCGTCCTCCTTCGCGAAAGCCCCGCGCAGGCGACGGACTGCTCCGGTGTCTTGAGTCCATGCGTGGACGACGACTCGCTCTGGCCGCACGCGGGTCCGTCCGAGTTCGTGGCGATCGGCGGCGCGGAGACGACCGCCGCGCACCAACTCGGCTTCGGCCTGGTCACGAGTTACCTGTCACGGCCCCTCATCCTGCACCTGCCATCCCCGGGCAACGGGAGCGACCAGTACATCATCAACGATCAGGTCAACGGCACTTTCCTCTGGTCGTATGGCGTCACCTCGCGCCTCGAGCTCGACATGGCGCTCCCGCTCACGTTCGGCCAGAGCGGCAACGGTCTCGCGCCGCTGACCGGTGGCTTCGGCCTGCACGACACGGCCGTGCGCGATTTTCGTTTCGGGTTCACCTACGCGATCCTTCCGCGCTTTCGTCCTACCGCCGAGGCGAGGGCGTCCGCCGCCGGCGGCAGCGGACCGGCCGTCGGACCCGACACGGGTTCGTTCGGCCTCGCCGCCCGTTTCGAAGTGGTTGCGCCCACCGGCGATCGAGACCAGTTCGCCGGCGAGCGAAGCGGCGTCTTCGCGCCGAGCCTCGCGGCGGACTACCGCTTCGATCGATTCTTCGCCGGCGCAGAGGTCGGCGCCCGCATTCGGCCGACGACCGAGCTTCTGGGCGCCGAAGTCGGCACGCAGATCGTGACGGCGCTCGGTCTTGGCGTCGATATTTTGCCAAAAGGGCTGCTCTCCGCGACGATCGAGGGATTCGCCCTCCCCGTCGTCGTCGCGCAAAACCAGCTCGCTCTGCAAAACGGTGCCCTGGTCAATCAGCCCAGTAGCCAGAGCCTCGTGCCATCCGAATGGCAACTTTCGGCACGCACCGAGCCCCTTGCGCAAGGCCAATTGGCTATCCAGCTGAGTGGTGGCGGGGGGCTCGACTCGAGCGAGCTGACACCGCGTTTTCGTTTCAGTTTGTCGATCCGGTGGACGCCGGTAGGTCCTATGCCGTGGGCAGCACCGTCGCCTGCGGGAGCGTCGCCGCCTGCACCCCCTGCGCCACCTGCGCAAGCGCCGGCGCCCGTCGAAGGCCCCCCGGTTCCCGGAGCTCCTCTTGGCGTAGCTCCTGGCGCGACACCCTCGGGAGCGCCTCCGCCAGCGCCGGGCGAAACGCCTTTGCCGCCCTGAAAGAGCCGAAAGCCGGATTGTTCACACGACCGGTTCTTGCGCCTATTGCCCGCGCTTGCTAACGACTGGCAATAGCCCAATAAGGCGGTGGTCCGTGGCGGTTGAAATGAACGGGGAGGACGAGATGTATGCGAAGCCCACGCGCGTCGCGACGCGCGTAGTCTCCTTTTCGGGGGATACGCGCGAAGTCGATGTTTTTCTCGGGCCGGCGCTGCGCCGCCACTACGAAACGGAGACATTGAGCGAGCGATTGAACGCGCAAGGTCTCCAATTTCTGCCGGTCTCCGCCGGCGACAAAATCGAGCTTTTGCAGCTCGATTACATTGCCGACGTCCAAATCGAAGGCGAAGCGCCGGAGCTCGAACGCCTCGAGTTCGCCAGCGCGACGCGCAAGCAGGTCACGGTCCATCTCTCGAACGGAAGCGCCGTTCGCGGCGAGTTCGTCTACATGATGCCGCGAGAGCGGCCGCGCGTATCCGACGCGCTCAATGACCCGAATCACCTATTTCTCCTTGTCGTCGAGCCGGGTCGCTCGCATTACGTGAATCGGAAAGCCGTCGTCCGCGTCGAGGCCTGAGCGCCGAACGCTGGGGGAACCGCCATGAGTAGCGCGCCCGCCGCAGGGCCTGGGTCGGTCCTCGCGCCGGTCTCGGCGCCGCCTCCTCTTGCTGCTCTTCTCACGAAAAATCCGCTCTTCGAGTCGCTTCCGCCGCCGCTGCTCGCGCAGCTGGCGGAGCGGCTCGTTCCAGTCGATCTCGCGACCGGCGCGTACTTGCTCCGGCGGACGAACGGGCCCGTCGGCCTGTTCGTGATCGAATCGGGCCGCCTCGCCATCGTTGTTCGCAATACGAGAAACGGGACCACACAAATGCTCGGCGTCATCGGCGCCGGACAAGTCTTCGGCGCGTCGATTCTGGTTTCGGGCAAGGTGTCCGACATGGATTGCGTCGCGCTCGCGCCGGCCTCGGTGCAGATCCTGCCGGCCGATGTCTTCGACGCCGTGCTCCGGCAAGTGCCGTCGTTCGCCCTGGCCGTTGCGCGCCACCTCGCGGCCGACACGGACCTCTTCCTTCGCCACGGCGCGATCCCCTGGGTCGACCTGGCAGGGTACACCTTCGACGAGCAGCTCTGGGCGTGCATGCCCTCGTCGCTGGCTTCGCAAGGCCGCCTTTGCCCGATCGAGTTCACCGGCGACACGATGACCGTCGCGATGGTCGATCCACGAGACGTCTCCGGGCTCGACGAACTCGGCTCCGCCGTTCCCGGTGTTCGTTTCCGCGTCGTCACGACCTCGATGGACGACCTGCGGCGCTTTCTGGGCGCACGGGGAACCCGGCCGGATCGTCTGTCGTCGAGCCCTGCGGCGACCGTCGGCGAGGCGTACGCGAGCTTCCGCTTCTTGCTGGACGACGCAGCGGGCCCGCGCGACCTTCGGGGCAAGGCGCCGTCGGCTCCGCCCCCGGCGGTCGGGGCGATCGAAGAGATCGTCGGAACCGCCCTCGCGTCCGGCGCGTCGGACGTGCACATCGAGCCCGAACGGCAAGGCGTCTGCGTGCGCTACCGGGTCGACGGGTTGCTCCACAAGCGGCGGGATTTCTTCGCCGCCGATCTTGCGAAGCCGATCGCGATACGCTTGAAGACGCTCGCTCGCCTCGACATCACCGAGACGCGCAAACCACAAGATGGGCGCATCTCCGTGCAGCTCGGCTCGGGCCGCCTCGTCGATCTGCGGCTCTCGACCGTCCCGGCGAAGTTCGGCGAGAAGATCGCCTTGCGCCTCCTCGACTCGGGTGGCGCCATCACCGACCTCAAGTCGCTTTTCGCCGTCGACGAAGTGCGCACCCTCTTCACGCGGCTGCTCTCCCGGCCAACGGGCTTTCTCCTCGTGACGGGTCCGACCGGCTCGGGCAAGAGCACCACGCTCTACAGCGCGCTCAACGCGCGGCGCGCCCACCACGTGAACATCATGACCGTCGAGGACCCGATCGAGTACCACCTCGACGGCGTCACCCAGGTGGAGGTGCATCCCGAAGCGGGGACGACCTTCGCGGCCGTGCTCCGCGCGCTCTTGCGCCAGGACCCGAACATCATCTTGGTCGGCGAGATGCGCGACACCGAGACGGCGCGAATCGCCGTCGAGGCCTCGCTCACGGGCCACCTCGTGATGAGCTCCTTGCACACGAACGGAACGCTCGAAGCCATCGCCCGCATGCGCGACATGAGCATCGAGCCCTACGCGCTCGCCAACGGGCTTCTCGCGGTCCTGCACCAGCGCCTCGTCCAGCGTGTCTGCGCGCAATGCGCGGCGCCTTTCGCTTACCCGCAATTCGTTCTCGATTCGCTCGTACGCCATGGCGTCTTTCCGAGCGGGCAGGTGCCGGCGCTCGTGCGCGGCGAAGGGTGCTCGCGTTGTCGAAACACGGGCCTTTACGGACGCGTCATGGCTTGCGGCATGTTGATCATCAACGACGAACTGCGCGACGCGATCAGCCGTCGCGCGAACTTGAGCGAGCTTCGCGCCGTCGCGAACCGCGGGGGCCACATCGAGCTCGAACAATACGCGAGCGCGCTCCTCCGGCTGGGGGTCACCGTTCCCGGCGAAGTGCTGCCCCTTTTGCAGGGTTCGGCCGCGGACTGAGAGGCAAGCGCACTGATCGGCGGCCAAGCCGCGTGATCTTTGGCCTCGAAACATGGTACCTCTACGCCTGGACGCCCGTGGCCTTCGAACTCCACCGCAGTGCGAAGTGTCGGCACTTCGTCGTTCGTATCGGCCACGGCGAATCGCTGACGGGGGCGCTCGCTGCGGCTCTTCGGGACGAGCAAGTGATGTGCGGGTGGCTCCGGGCGAGCGGGGTGCTCGCAGACGTGGACCTTCGCGCCTTTCGTTCGGACGGAGGAAGCCTCGGGGTAGCGCGCCGGATCCACGGCCCTCTGCAAGTGCTCACCCTCGAGGGCGGCGCGGGCCTCGGCGAGCAGGGCGATCCCACCGTTTCCCTCCGCGCGCTGCTCGCGCGGGAGACGGACGCGGGCCTCGAAACGCTGGCCGGCGAAATCGAAGGGGCACGCGTGATTGCGCTCGAGGCGATGGTCACCGTTCTCGAAGATTTGGCTCTCGAACGAACCGTCGATCGCACCGCCGGCGTCTCGCTTTTCGCGCTCGGCACGGTCGCTCCGTCGATCGCCTCGGCGAACGGCGGCGCGCCGGCGCGGCCCGTGCATCCAGTGCAGGCGGCGCGCGCGCCGGCCGTTGCGCCAGGCCCGGCAGCCGGCGGCCATGCGCTGCCGGCGCCAGTAGGTCAGGCCACCTGGTCGGGCGCCCTCGAAGCCAGCCACGACACGTCGCGAGGTCGCGGCGGTGCAGGATTCGCGGCGACTTCTTCGGGGCCGGCGACCAGCGCCACGAGCGGAGTCAGCGGAACCGTGGGGACCCAACTATCGAATGCGATGCCCCTGCGGCCCGTGCGCCCGGTGGCGGCCGACGTCGATTCGCCGATGCCGGAGGCGGGCGACATCGTCGAACATTTCGCATTCGGCACCTGCGAGGTCGTCAAAAGCGACGGCGATCGGCTTCATCTGCGCGTCGGCAAAGAAGGGCGGATCCGCGAGATCGCTCTCGAAATGCTCCGGGTGACGCGCCTCGATGACGTCGGCGGCAAACCGCACTACAAACTCGAACGACGAATGTAGCGGCGGGTCTATCGCGACCGCATCTCCCGCGCCGGGGCCCAGGGCCGTCGGCGCTCTCCGCGACAGCGCGCCGTCATCGCGTACGGCGCAGCGGCCGCGCGCCCGGCGGCCCGGTGTGATAGTGGCATCCCTCGACGCTCAGAACGGTTCTTGCTTGACGCTAGCTTTGCCGGAAGATTAAGCCGTCGAAAGCGTTAGACGGCTGAATTGGAGACAACCATGACCACACCGATTGGAAGCAAAGCTCGAGGCACCCACACCGCTCGCTCGGGGCTGCTCGCGGGCTCGTTCGCGCTCACCGCCGTCGCCCTCGCCGCAAGCTCGATCATCGCTTGCGGAGACACGCCGCCCCCGCCGAAGACCGCCGACGCCGTCAAACCGACGCCGATGGCGGCGCCGCCCCCGAACAACCTCCCGCCGGAGCCGCCGGATTCGCCGACGGCGAGCGCGGTTCACATCTCGGAAGAAATCACGAGCGCCTGCGGAATCGCTGCGCCCGACGCATTTTTCGCTTTCGATTCGGCGCACGTCCGCCAGTCGGAGGACAACGTGCTGAACCAGGTGGCGACGTGCTTCAAGACGGGGCCGCTGAAGGGACGCTCGGTGAAGCTCGTCGGGCACGCCGATCCGCGCGGGGGGAGCGACTACAACATGACGCTCGGGCAATCCCGTGCCGACTCGGTCGCGCAATACCTCGTCGGCAAAGGCATGGACAAGGCGAAAACCGAGTCCAGCTCGCGCGGCGCGATGGACGCCACGGGCGGCGACGAACCGAGCTGGGCGCGCGACCGTCGCGTCGACATGATGCTCGGCCAGTGACATCCAGCCGATGACCGACCTTTCGTTCGCCACGCTTTTATTGATACGCTCGACGGACTCGATGGCTACGGCGGCCTCGAACGTGCTCGGCGTGCTTGCCGTCGGCGCCGCTGCGGACGGCAGCGCCCCGGCGGACGTCCCGACGGTCAAGCTCGATCTGGTCGGTCTCTTCACGCACGCGTCCTGGCCGATCAAGGCGACGATCGGCCTCTTGGTCATCTGCTCCCTGCTCGTCTGGGTCATCGCGGTGTTGAAGCTGTTGCAGCTCGGCCGTCTGCGCCGGGCCGAGAGCGATTTCGATCGTCGGGTACGCAACGCGACGTCGCTCGACGCTCTGTTCGACGTCGCGCGGTCGCACTACGCGCCGGGCGCGCGCGTGATCGGTGAGCTCTACATGCGCGGAACCGGGGCCGAGCTCGATCGGCTCCGGGCTGTGGCGGATCGCGCGATCCTGAGCGAAGGGCAGAGCGCCCGGGCCCTGATGTGGCTGCTCGCGTTCATCGCCGCCGGCGCTCCGTTCATCGGTCTCTTCGGAACCGTCTACGGAATCATGGACGCCTTCATCCGCATCGGCGCCGCGAAGACGGCGAGCCTGCCGGTCGTGGCGCCCGCCATCGGCGAGGCGCTCATCACGACCGCCATCGGCCTCGCAGCCGCGATCCCCGCGGTCTTCTTCTACAACTGGATCGACAAGACGGTGGAAGACTTCGTCGCGGATCTTCAAGCGGCCGCCGCCGAGTGGGCGGCCATCGTGGCCGAGCATGCACCCGCAGAAGCCGCCCAAGCCTCTTTTCCCACGGCTGGCGCAGGCGGCTCCGCCGGCGTCCGGTCGTACGCGCCGCGCGGCGGCCGCTAGGCGCGCCACCCCCGCCGCTCAACCCCCTCCACGAGCACACCGCCCGTGTCTCTGACTTCGAGCCCGCGCCGCGGCGCCTTACGCGAGATCAACGTCACGCCGCTCGTCGACGTGATGCTGGTGCTGCTCATCGTTTTCATGGTGACCGCGCCGCTCCTCACGTCGGGTCTCCAGATCGACCTGCCCGAGGTGCAAGCATCGAACGCGCCCGTCAAGGACGCGAAGCTCGTCGTCTCGATCACGAAGGAAGAGCGCATTCTCTTCGGTGAAGACGACGTCACGGCCAACATCGAGCAGGTCTTGCTCCAGAACCCGCGCGTCCAAAAAGAGCACGAGCTCTACATCCGTGCGGACAAGGACGCGCGCTACGGCGTCGTCGCACGGGCAGTCGCGGCCGCGCGCTCGGCCGGAGTGACATCGCTCAATCTGCTTGTGGATCCTGAGGAACAGAAGCCGTGACGTCGGTCGCGACGGCGCGGCGTCGCACGTTCGACGCGCAGGACATCACCCTCGCATGCGCAGTCGCTCTGTTCGTTCAAGTCGCGTTCGTCGTCGCGTTCTCGCTCCCGGCGCCTGCCATGGTCGAAGCGGACATCTCGAACGAGAATGCGAAGCCCATCGCCGTCGCCATCACGCCCATCCTGAAGCTCGGGAGCCAAACGCCCAACGCGAAGCCTTCGCCGTGGGTACGCAGGAAACCGCCGCCCCCGAAGACGCAGGGGCCGACCCCTTCCCCGCTCGCCGAAAAGACGCCGGAGGCCATTCCCACGGCCAAGAAGCCCGAGTCCGCACCGACTGTCGACGCCGGCAAGCCGCAGCCTCTCGCCTCCGCGGCGCCCCCGGAAACGCCGTTGACGCCGCCGGCCGAGTCGGCGACCGCCGCGCCGGCCGCGTCGACCGAAGGGTCCGAGCAGGGCGCCAGCAACGGCACCGAGGCGGACCCCCTTAAGGCGCACGCAGTCGACATGTACCGCGTGCAGCTCGCCCAATGGTTCGTGTCCCGCTTCGGAATTCGTGGAAAAATTCCTTTCGATCGGCTGAAGGGCCTCGCGGGCGTCGCCACTGTGACCGTGACGCCCGACCGCAAGCTAGGTAGCTTCTCGATTGTGAAGCCGAGCGGCGATTCGACCTTCGACGATGAGGTGCGGGCCACGCTCTCGCGCATCGAAGGCAGCGGCACCGAACTGCCCGCACCTCCTCCCGCGTACCCCGAGCTGCTCGGGAAAAGCTTCCCCATCCAATTTCGATGCAACATCCAGAAAATGTGCGAATGAGGGCCCGCATTCTCCGCCTCACCGGTCTCGCGATCGCCTGCGTCGCGGTCAGTGCGTTCACCTTGCTGGGAACGCGCGCCCACGCGGATCCGCTGCCGCCCCAAGCCACGGCCGCCAATGTTCCGCCGTCGCAGCCACCCCCGAGCGGCGCGGCGCAAGCGCCGCCCGACGAGTCGCTGCTCGGGACCGTGGACGTCAACGGATCGGGCAACGGGCTGCCACCGCTGCCGAAGCTCGGCGTCGTCCCGCTCATCTCGACAGGGACTGCCGACAGCATCGTCAACCTCGTCGTGCGCCGCGACATGGAGCTCTCGGGCCAGTTCGACGTGCTGGATCCGAGCCTCGTGCCCCCTGGCCCGTTCCTTCATTCGACGCCCGTCGATCTCTACGCGTGGCGGGCGAAGGGCGCGGAGTACCTGCTTCGCGTGTACGCGCAGCCCGCTCCGAACGACTCGGTCAAGACGGAGCTCGTGGGCGAGGCGTATCTCACGCCGACAGGTCCGGCGCCCGCCGCGGCGACGGAGCCGAAGCCCGCGTTCCGCACCATCGTGCCGACGGCCACGACGGAGGTTCGCGCCGCATCGCACCGGCTCGTCGACCGCCTCCTCGGCGCGCTCACCGGCAAGCCCGGAGGGTTCGCCAGCGAGATGACGTACGCAGAGAAAGTCGGCCGCTGGCAGCGCATCTTCGCGCTCGATGCGGACGGATTCGATCTGCGCCCTGCGAGCCCGTCCGACGCGACCGCCGTGTCGCCCGCGTTCGGCCCGGGAGGGCAGATCTTCTACGCCCTGTCGAAGGACTACGATCCTTTTCGCGTCGTCTTCGGCCCGAGTGGAACGCCGGTCCCCATGGCGATTCCCGGTTCGGTGCTGGGCCTCGCCTTCAGCGCGGACCACTCGCAGATCGCGCTCACCGTGATGAGCGCTGGCGAGAGCACCGTCTGGAGCGGCAAGAACGGCCAGCTCGCGTCGATGCCATCCGCGCCCTTCGCCAACCACCCGATCTTCGGGCCTCTCGGAAAAATGGCTTACGTCGCGGGCACGCCGGTGCAGCGCATTTACGTCGACGGCAAGGCGATCTCCCCGCCGGGCTTCATGGCGAGCGCGCCGGTCTTCTGCGATACGCCGGAAGGCTTGCTCGTGATTTACACGGTAGGGGTCGGCGCCGGCGCGGACGTCATCGCGACGGACACGAGCGGCGGCTCGCTCCGGCGCCTCACGCAGCACGAAGGCGCCAACACCTACCCCGCCTGCAGCCCGGACGGTCGCCTCGTGGCCTTCTTCTCGACGGGTAAGCGCAAGGGCGCACCCGCCGCGAACGGTACGGTGGCGGCAGGCGAAGGGCTCTTCATCATGCCCATCGCGCGTCCGTGGCTCGCCAAGCGCATTTCGACCGAGGTCGGCGAATCGCTGCGCTGGGAGATTCTAGCCTCCGCCAACTGAGCGCACGCGCGCGAGACCTACGGCGTCGACGCCGGCGCGCTCGCGACGCCGGGCACCTCGACCACCCGGGCGCCCGCCCCTGCGACGACGAGCCGCGATCCCGGCGCAACGTTGGCGCGCTTGAGCATCGCGAAGGCAACGGGTTTGCCCGAGACGGGCGACATCGCCGCGCTCGTGATCTCGCCCACCGCGGCCCCCGCCTCGTCGGTCACGGGAGTGCCGCGCTCGGGAGCGCTGGACGCGTCGATGGCGAGACCCGCGAGCTTTCGCTTCACGTGCCCTCGCAGCTCGAGCATGCACACGACTTCCTGCCCGAGGTAGCAGCCCTTGTTGAAGCTGACGGCTGCCTTCTCGAGCCCCGCCTCTTGCGGATACACCTTGTCGTCGAAGTCCGAACCGAAGCGGGGCACGCCGCGCTCGATGCGGAGCCACTCCCACGCGCCGTCCTCGGCAACGGCGCCCCCTCGCTCGGCGACGACCCGTTCGATCGCGGCGCGCACCTCCGCTTCATGCTCGCGATCCGCGAAGAGAATGGCGCCCCCATAGCCGGTCCGATCGATGGGCGCGCCGACTGCCGCCGGCCCCACGGCGGTGCGCACCGCCGCGAGCACATCGCCGGACGCCGGGCCGTGCAGCATCCACGTGGCAAAGTGCTCGGCGTCCGGCCCGATCTCCGCGTCCTCCATCACGAGGTAGTGGTCGAGGTGCGTCCGCAGCGTCGCAACCGTCTCGCGCGGGACCGACACGAGCGCACGCGCCTCGTCGAAGAACACGAGAGCGTCGGCGAGGATGCGCCCGTTTCGCGCGACGAAGAGACCGTAGCTGGCCTCGCCCGAGCCGGAGGCACCGATTCGAGCCAAATCGGACGTCAAAAGGCCGTTCAGCCAGGAGGCTCGATCGCGCCCCGTGATGACGAACGTCGCGCGCTCGTCACTCGGGACTGCAAGAACGAAGCTCCGCGCCGCAGCTTGCAGCTCATTGGTCATGTTCGTCACTGGCGCCGTCCTTCTAGCAGATCTCTTACATGGGTCCGCCGCGCGCAGGCGCAACCCCGACGCGAGCCGCTAGAATCTGGTACACGGCCGATGAGCTCGGGCTATCCCGGCTCACGAGCCCCATGCCTGGAATCGGCGTCATCCTGAATCCCAAGAGCCGGCGCAATCTGCGCGATCCGGGCGCTCGCGAACGACTCGCCCGGTGTGTCGGCGATCGCGGCGTCGTTCGCGAAGCCCGATCCTTCGACGAGCTCTCGAGGATCGCCTCGGAATATCGCAAGAGGGGCATCGACATCCTCGCCATCAGCGGCGGCGACGGGACGAACACCGTGACTTTGACCGGCTTTCTCGCCGAATACGGCGACGAGCCGCTCCCGACGCTGGCGCTCCTGCGCGGCGGGACGATGAACACCGTGGCAAGCTCGATCGGCGTACGACGAGGTTCGCCCGAAGACTTGCTTGCCCGCGTCGTCGCTCACTACGAAGGCCGAGCAAACCCTCCCCTCGCGGCCATCGAACGCACTCTCCTGCGCGTCGCGCCCGTCGGCGTCGACGGCGCCGACCATGGCAGCGGGCGCGTGACCTTCGGATTTCTCTTCGGAACCGGGGTCGTCCAGGGCTTTCTCGCGGAGTATTACACGGGTGAGCCTTCGACGATCGGCGCGGTGCGAACGCTGGCGCGGGGAATCGGTAGCGCACTCGTCGGCGGCGATATGATCCGGCGCATGGCCAAGCCGTTTCACGGTTCGGCGACGCTAGAGGCGGAGCCCAGTGGCCGACTGACGGTCGAATGGCCCGAGCGCGATTACCTGGCCGTCGCCGCCGGAACCGTCGCGCATATCGGTCTTCAATTCGCGCCCTTCCATCGCTTCGACGAAAGCGCCAACCATCGAACATTCCACGCCCTAGGGATTTACGCGACGGCAGCGCAATTCGTCGGCGAGTTGCCGCGCGTCTGGCGCGGCGTCCCGATGCGCGAGGGCCGCGCGTTCGACGCCGTGACTGCCCGCATGATCCTACGGGCCGGCCAGCGGACCGGCGAGGATCTCGCGCCGCTGCGCTACACCGTCGACGGCGATTTGCACGAGGCCCCGGCGCCGCTGACGGCCTCGCGCGTGCCCAGTGCGAGCCCGTCGGCGCCATTGCGGGCCTCGGTCGAAGTTTCCGGCGGCCCGCGCGTGCGCTTGCTCGTCGAAGCCGAACGTTGAGCCCGGCTTTGCTTGCCCCTGCCGCCCGGCGTTCTTACAATGCGGGATCGTGGGGCGCGCAGTCTTGGCGTTGGGTCTGAGCTGGAGCGTCGGGCTCGCTGGCCTCTTCGCCCGGTCGGCGCGTGCGGACACGGTGTCAACGCCGCTTTCGTCGGCCGAGATGGGTCGCCTGTGGCACGGCGAAACCGTCGTCCGCATGCAAACGCTATCGCGCGGCGCCGCGCACTACGTGGGCGGTGTGACCTACACGATCGTCGATGCCTCCGCCGACGCATTGCCGGCGCTCCTGTCGAGCGTCGATACGTTGAAGCGCATTCTTCCGCGCACGCGCGCCGCGATCCGCGTGGGGTCCGCCGACGGCGACGAGCTTGTCCAGGTCACGCAAGGCACCGCGCTCTTGCAAGGGACCTACACGATCCGCATGCACCGGGACGCGCGCGAGCTCCGCTTCTGGATGGATCCGCATAGGAGCCACGACATCGCCGACGCCTGGGGCTTCCTGCGGGCGACGCCGCTCGACGACGGGCGCGCGCTTCTGACGTACGGCGTGCTGGTCGACATGGGGCCGGGACTCCTGCGCGACCTGTTCGAAGTGCGCGTCCGTGACCTGGCCCTCTCGGTCGCCGATCGCGTCCGCAGCTTCGTCGTCCAGCGAAACGCCGCCGGCCGCAGCGCCGCGCGCTGAGTCGCGAAGGACGCGCGACGGAACCGAAGCTTCCGAATCGATTCCCGAAGCCTCGCCTCCGTGAGCAACAGGCACGCGTCCGAATGCGGGCGCTGGTAGAGTCGCCCCGATGTTCGTGCGGATAGCCGCGATCGCCCTCAATACGTATCGCGAAGCCGTCCGCGCTCGTCTCTTGCTTGGCGTCTTCGCCCTCGGGATGGCGACGTGCGCGTATTCGCTCGTCGTGGCCTCGCTCTCGCTGCACAACGAGCTCCGCGTCGTGGCCGATCTCGGCGCCGCCACGCTCTCGCTCTACGGCGTCCTCATCGCGATCGTGCTCGGGTCGACCTCGCTGTACCGGGAGCTCGAGTACAAGACGGTCTTCCCCATCCTGTCGCGGCCGATCCGGCGCTGGGAGTACCTGCTGGGCAAGTATGCCGGCATCGTCCTCACCGTGGCCGTCTTCGAGGCCGTACAGGCGGCTGCGATCTTCGTGTTCCTGGCCCTTCTCGCGGGGCAGTCGGCGGCCAAGCTCGGGATTCTCGTCGTCGTCTGGGGCGCCTTCGCCGCAGCGCTCGTCCTGCGAGCGCGACACGCCCGTACCTTCGCGGCCATTCCAGCCGTGCTCGCGCTCCCGGTCGCCGCGTACTTTCTGGCCGCGCCCGCGTTCGAGGAACGCGGGCTCGTCGTGGCGGCGACCACGCTGTCGCTCTGCGAAGTTCTGGTGGTCACGGCCGTCGCGACGCTGTTCGCCTCGTTCTCGTCACCCTTTCTCACGGCGCTCTTCACGGCAACGGTCTTCGTCATTGGACGGTCCGCCGACACGTTGGCGCATCTGCCGAAGAAGATGCTCGGCGAGCGGCTGAGTGCATTCGCGGCCGGGCTTGCGCGCGTCGTGCCCAACTTCCACATCTACGTCCCCGCGCGGCCGCTGCTCCTCGGCGAAGTCGCGGGCGCGCCCGTGGGCGGGTATGTGGCGATGGCCGCGATTCAGGCGTTGTCCTACGCGATCGCGCTGCTCCTCGTCGGCTCGTGGATCTTTCAGAAGCGCGACTTCTCATGACGACGCCGAGCGAACCGGAGCGCAGGGCCGCCGCTTTCTGGGCATCGCTCGCGCTCGCAGCCGCGGTCGTGGTCTCGACCTTCACGGTGGCGGCGGCGCAGGAGACGGGCCTCGGCAAGCGCGAGATCGCGGCCGCGGACGAGGCGTCGAAAGCCAACGACTGGCCGCACGCGATCTTGCACGCCAAGGCCGCGGCGCAGGCGACGGCGCCGTGGAGCCCGTGGCCCGAGCAAGGCGAGCAGCGCCTGCAGGCAATCGGCCACGACGCCGAGACGCGCGGCGATGCGACGACGGCTCTGCACGCCTACGGAGCGCTTCGCGCGGCCGCGCTATCGACGGGCGTGCCGGCGACGAGCGCGCGGTGGCGGAAGGAAGCCGAGGCAGGCCTGGTCCGGGTGGCCGGCTGGGAAAGCACGGATGAACGCGAGCGCCCATCGGCGCGCCGGCCCGGCGAAGCCGGCGAGCACGGCGAAGGGTCGAGCGAGCACGGCGACGGCCCGCCCGCGGCCATGCGGGAGGCCCTCGCGCGGGATGGGGTGCCGCGGTCATGGCCACTCGTGGCGCTCTGCGCATCCACACTCGCCTTCCTCGGCGCCGCACTCTGGATGGCATTCGGCAGGCCCGGTGCGCGAGAAACGCGCATCGCGCAGAGCCTCCTCGCCGCGGCAGTCCTGGTGACGGGGGCCGTGCTGCTGGCGAATTGACCCGCGGCGCTTCGCGGTGGCACGCTCGAAGCGATGGCCAGCGTGCCGATGGATACGGCGAAGGTCGCGCGATGCAGGGCGCTCGCGAAAGGCATCGCCGAGGACGTGCAGCGCTACATCGACGCGCACACGAGCGCCGGCGTCGAGCGCACCATCCTCCGCGCCTACGGAGCCGAAGGCACCGACGACCAGGGCGTGCCCCTCGTCAACACTGCCGTGGAGCGCTACCGCGATGCGGGGACGCTCGGGCGCGGGATCGCGTTCTACCTCGGGCGCGCGCTTCTGGCAGGAGCGGCCGGCCCGCAGGACGCAGCGGAGCGGCTCGCCTTCGGCCCGGTCGTCGACGACGGTCAGGGCCCGCACGACGCGAATGCGGCCCGCGCGGCGCTCGCGGCCGCGACGCAGGACGCGCTCGATCGCATCGACCGCGCGCGCGATCGGCGAGACGCGCTCCGCGCACGCCTGCCGCCCGGGCCGGCGCCCCTCAAGTACGTGATCGTGGCCACGGGCAACATCTACGACGACGCCACGCAAGCGAAGGCAGCGGCCTACGCGGGCGCCGACATCGTCGCCGTCATTCGGGCGACGGCGCAGTCGCTGCTCGACTATGTACCCCAAGGGATCACGACCGAAGGCTACGGCGGCACGTTCGCCACGCAGGACAACTTCAAGGTGATCCGCCAGGCGCTCGACGAGGCGAGCGAGACGCACCGCCGCTACGTGATGCAGACGAACTACTCGTCGGGACTCTGCATGGCCGAAATCGCGTGGATGGCGGCCGTCGAACGGCTCGACATGCTCCTGAACGACGCGATGTACGGGATCCTCTTCCGCGACATCAACATGTGCCGCACGTTCGTCGACCAGTACGTGTCGCGCCGATTCATCGCTCGATCGGGCATCGTCATCAACACCGGGGAGGATAATTACCTGACGACCGCCGACGCGGTCGAGAAGGCGCACACGGTCCTCGCGAGCCAGTTCATCAACGAAGCGTTCGCGCTGCGCGCGGGCCTGCGCGAGGAGCAGATGGGCCTCGGTCATGCGTTCGAGATCGATCCGTGGAAGAAGGACTCGTTCCTCCTCGAGCTCGCCCAGGCGCAGCTCGTCCGGCAAATCTTCGACCGCCACCCCATCAAATGGATGCCGCCGACCAAGCACAAGACGGGCGACATCTTTTTCGCCCACGTGCATGACGCGCTCTTCGACCTGGTCGGGGTCGCGACGAAACAGAGCATCGAGCTTCTCGGCATGTTCAGCGAGGCCGTTCACAATCCCCTTTTGATGGACCGCTATTTGGCGCTGAAGGCCACGCGGTACGTGCACGAGGCCTGCCGCGACCTTGGCGACGAAATCGAATTCAAGAGCACGGGCCTCGTCGCCGCGCGCGCGACGCAGGTGCTCGACGAAGCGCTTTCGCTTCTCGAAGAGGTCGAGCGGGAATCGCTGTGGGAAGCGATCGCCCGAGGTGCATTCGCCGACGTCAAGCGCACGCGCACGGGCGGCAAAGGCTACGAGGGAGTCGTCGCGCGGAGCGCGGACTACGTGAATCCCCTTTTGGACGCGCTCGAAGCGCGCTGAACGCCCTCAGCGCCTGTCAGTCGAGCGGTGCTCCGGCGGCGCCGCACGCCCGGCGAGCGGCGCTGACGCGTTATTTTGCTATTCTTGCGTATGGCCGCCGCTTTGCCTCTTCGAGCATCCGGCCCCGAGCCGCTGCGCGCCTACGGCGATCGCGCGAACGACGGCATGGTCCAGCTCTCGTTCGTTCTCGCGATGCCGCCGAGCCCGCGCGCCCGCGAAGCGGCGAAGCGATTCGCCGAGAAGCACGGGCTCTCCGAGCCGATCGTGGCGACGATGGAACTCTGCGCGGAGGGATTCTCGTTCTTCGTCGTGTACGGCCATTCGCGCCATTCCGTCGATCCGTCGTCGATCGACGTGGCCGAGCTCAAGACCGAGTCGCTCTCGCGCGAAGAAATCGAACGGCGCATTCACGACAAGCGTGCGCGAAAAATCGTCCTCGTCGGCGCATGCACGGGCAGCGACGCCCATACCGTCGGGATTGACGCGATTCTCAACTACAAGGGTTACGCGGGCGACAAGGGCCTCGAGAGCTACAAGGGTTTCGAGGTCTACAATCTGGGCGCGCAAGTCGAGAACGAGCAGCTCGCGGCGCGGGCGCGCGCGCTCCGGGCGGACGCGATTCTCGTGAGCCAGGTGATTACCCAGCGCAATTGCCACAAAGAGAATGCCCGCGCGCTCGTCGAGCTCCTCGAAAAAGAAGGCTGGCGGCGCGACGTGACGCTCCTGTTGGGAGGCCCTCGCGTCGATCACGCGCTCGCGCTCGAGCTCCGGTTCGACGCCGGCTTCGGTCCCGGCACGAAGCCGAGTGACGTGGCGTCGTACCTCGTCGAGAAGATGTGCCCTCGGTAGACCCCGCTCTAGGCCGCGCGCTCGCGGTCGTCCACGAGCGGCAGGCGCACCGACCCGCCCGGACACGCGCGGCGATCGCCGTGTTCGTCGATCATGTCCTCGATCGTTCCGTGGCAGGCTCCGCAGTCATCCCCTGCGCGGCAGGCCCTGGTTACGGCTTCGCGGCTCAGGGCGCCCCCTTCAATAGCGGCGGCCACCTGGCGTTCGGTCACGGCGCGGCAGATACAGACGAACATCTCTCCTCAGAGGATAATGATTTCCGTTTTCAAGTCCAGAACGAACGTTAGCTCGGGGGACGAGGCCCGCTAAACGGCTGAAACTCCCTATATTTGGGAGCCATGGCGCGGGTAGCGTCCCCAAGGTTAACAGGTTAACGTCGACATTCGCTCGAAACGTAAGGCTTACATCAGCCCCCACGGCCCACCCGTCGACGCGCATCGCCGGCTCGCCGTTTGCGCTCTATCGGCGCGCCTACGAGGACGGACGGATCTGCTGCGCGAGGTAGTTCGCCTCGCCGACCTGCTGAACGAGCTCGACCTGCGACTCGAGCCAATCCACATGGTCTTCCGATTCGACGAGGATGTGCCGGAGCAAGTCTTCGCTGCCGTTGTCGCCCGCGTCGCGGCACGTCTGCATGCCGGCGTTGAGACGAGGCACGGTCCCGAGCTCGAACGCGAGATCGTTCTTCAAGATTTCGACGACCGTCTGCCCGATGGCGATCTTCCCGAGCCGCTGCAGATTGGGCAGCCCATCGAGGAACAGAATCCGCTCGATGAGCTTGTCCGCGTGCTTCATCTCGTCGATCGATTCTTTGTAAATCTTCTTGCCGAG
>Ga0210391_10001873_pt1 | contig 18657 bp, 14 predicted proteins | sample IncBWC12OmetaG_FD_160573 | JGI IMG/M metagenome (GOLD analysis project Ga0210391, IMG submission 160573) | Forest soil microbial communities from Barre Woods Harvard Forest LTER site, Petersham, Massachusetts, United States - Inc-BW-C-12-O ... | reverse complement strand
CTCCGCGGCGGGGGCGCCACGTTGAACGGAAAGAGAATTTTTGTTTCAAGCGTGGATACGCTGGCTACCAGTCTTCTCTGTACCGGTTTCCCGGTTCACAAACGCCTTGCAAATCCCAACATGCACTACTACTGGGATTTCACTCTGCGCTCGCATGGCGTCCGCCGCGATGGATCTGCGGCGCTCGATCTGGCCAGCGTCGCTGCCGGGCGCTTCGATGGATTTTGGGAATTCGGGCTCAAGCCGTGGGACACCGCCGCTGGAGTTTTGCTGATTGAGGAAGCAGGCGGCAAAGTCAGCGACTTTGCTGGGCAACCTTACCAACTAGGCGGCCCGGTCGTGCTCGCCACGAATGGCGTGATCCATGAAGAGACACGCGGAGTAGCCCTCGCGATTTCCCAGCGCGATCCCTCCGCTCCGCTACGCCGCTAACTCCTTTCCGCTGCTAACTCCTTTTCTAAGCTGTAACTTCTTCTTATAAAAAGCTTTCGGTCCGCTTACGACTTCTTAATGCAGTTTTTTCTATCCTTTTTTGGCAACGAGACTCTAATTCTTATTGGGAACGGTTCTGAGTTCTCTTCCTCTCGAAGACGCTCGACATCCGACACCGACAATTCCGTTGCCAAGCAGTAAGTATTGGAGAGAGACATGCGCGCGTTCATACAGAAACGAATGCTCATTTTGCCCGTTTTGAGTGCATTACTTTTTGCGCTTATATCTCCGCCGGCTTCGCTGGCTGACGATGATAAAAACAAAAATACACCGCCGGCAAAAGCCGCAGCAAGTAAGCCGGATGCACCTGCTCCCTTGACGGAGCGCGAGCGGATGCTTCTGGATCGCGTCGAACAACTCGAGAAGCGTGTGGCAGATCTCGAAGCAAAAAAGCCTGAAGAAGCATCACCGAATGCCCCCGTGGGACCAGCTGAAACTAGTGCAGTGGCGGTCGGCGCGCCAGCGTCAAATACCGTCGCATTGAACGCGGTTTCACCGGCTTCAACCAATGCCGTAAAGAGTGCGGTCCCCATTGTGCCGGGAGCAGTATCCGCTCCTCCGCCGACTCAAGATCAAACTACACCAACAAATGTGGCGGCGGTTGCGACAACGGGAAAGCCTGGTTACGTCGAGCCTTTTTCGGATGCGGATTGGACCTGGCTGAACGGCAGCCCCCGCACAAAAGAGATCTTTTGGGACTCGAAATTCTTTACTCCAGAAATCAGAGTTGACACGAATTATGTCGCCGACTTCAACCACCCTACAGATCATACCATCGGCGGTTCGAGCGAGCTGTTTCGCTCGTACGAAGTTCAGCTGGAACAGCTCGGCGTTGGCGGCGACTTCCACTATGACAACGTCCGCGCCAGGCTGATGACACAGTTCGGCATGTATTCTGTGACGACGCCACGAAATGACCCGAGTCCAGGGCATGGACAATGGGATCTGGCCAATGCCTATCGCTATTTGTCGGAAGCTTACGGCGGGTACCACTTCAATGTGCTGCACGGTATTAATGTCGACGCGGGGATCTTCATGTCCTACATCGGCCTTTTCAGTTACTACAACTTCGACAATTGGGCCTACCAGCCTTCTTATGTTTCCTCCAATACTCCATGGTTCTTCAATGGAGTACGCGTGCAGATTTTTCCAACTGCGCATTTGAAGATTGAGCCGTGGTTCATCAATGGCTGGCAGTCCTACGCCTCGGCCAATCACAACCCGGGAGTGGGCGGACAGATTAAGTGGACTCCGAAGCCTTGGATCAACATCATTTCGAATAACTACGGCGTGGGCGAGGATGACCTCTTCGTCTCTGGCCGGAAACGCATCCACACGGACAACAGCATTGAGGTCAAATATTTCGACAGGCCGGAGAAGACGCTCGACAAGATGGCGTTTACGCTTACTGGCGACCTGGGTTGCGAATACGGCGCTGGGGTGAGTTGCTACACCGATAAGAAGGGGGGGCCCAAGCAGAGCTTTGTCGGTTACATGCTGTACAACCGTTTTTGGTTCCACAACGATCTCTTCGGCTTAACGGTCGGCGGCGGGCAGATCAACAATCCGGGACGCTATTTGGTCCTGCTGCCTCCCATCAATGGAGAGACCGCCATTACCGCAGCTACGAATTCTCCCTATTTTACCGAGAATCCGGGGAATCCCTTCAAGGCGTGGGATTCGTCCATCACGTTTGACTATATGCCGAAACAATATATTACATTCCGGTGGGAGTATGATTATCGGCACGCCAGCGTACCGTACTGGACGGGTGCGGGTGGCATTACGCCCCCTGGCGGAAATAATGGTTCTCCTCAATTTTACACATGCAGCAATGGAAGCTCTTCAGGTCAAGCCCTTCTCGGGCCTGCGGAAGCGGCTTGCGGCGGCGGAGCCAACAGTGTCTGGTTCCCGGATCTTCGGAGAAATGAGTCCTTTATCGATTTGTCCATTCTCATCAAGTTCTAAGGGCTCAGAGGGCTGAGGATGGCAATACTACTGGCCGAGCGCGTCAGACTTACAATCAATTGACGCGCTCCAGCAAACATGGGGCACCCGCAGGTTTTTGCGGAGCGAGAAACACTGTGGCTTCAAAAGCGGGGTACTATTATTTCGACCGCGATGGACGAAAGGATATAGGACTTTTTCCGGTTCTGGCGACGTGCTAGTGCCGTCACTTCCCGACAAAACGGCTTGCAGTCAAATTCGACTGCGTTAGTTCCTTGGCGTTCAGTTCGCCTTTCTTGTTTTTATCCAGTCTGTCGAATTCTGCTTCCATAAACTTCATGAACTCCTGCTTGGAGATCATGCCATTCGCGTCAGTGTTCATGAGGGGCAGCAATTGCTTGACGTCGTTCTCACCCATCGCCAGCTTATTCTGCGGCTTCGGAACGGATGCTTTTTGCGCGGCCGCATTGCCAAGCATGGTGCCGGTCGCAATCAGCACGGCGAAGATGACAATTACCCACGAGCTTTTTTTTCGCAGCAACATGGTTGACTCCTTATAATTTTTACCCGATGCGATAAGAGCAGAGGCTGCCCGTCCGAATCAGGTGCGCTTTGGCCGGGAAGGGCAGTTTTGGCCTCCCGGATTTGGTGAATGTACACCCAGGCGCTTTGAGCCGGTTTACGCAAAATACGCATTCGTCGAATCAAAAAGTTTGACCACCGGAGGGTGCAAGACCTTCGCACCGTTTATCGTTCCATCGCGAACACGGTTTTGCGCACGCCGTCACGAATACATCACATCTTCTTCGATCTACACGTCCGGTGATACAGCATCGGTATACCTTATAAGGATGGCCGTGGCGTGGGTCCGCGGTCCTACTGAGGAGGATTGTCCGCATGTACAAGCTGGCTGCTTTGCTCACAATATGGCTGGCGCTCTCGCCGGCCTGGAGCCCACAAAACCAATCGGTGACCGAATGCTACAGAAGCTGCGACGCGCCTCCTGTAGATCCGGAAATGCAGCGACAGGAAATCGTGAACCTGGAAAAGGAAGGGGCGCGCGCGATCCAGTTGAGCGACGGAACATTTTTCAGGCGCGTCTATAGTGATGACTTCACCGGGACGCTTTCGCGGGGCGAAACGGTCAACCGAGCAGGATTTATCAACGCGGCGCAGTCGAGCGCCGTCAAATACGAAGCTTTCAACGCCTCGGATATCAGGATCCACATTTTCCGGGAAACGGCGGTGGCCACATGTTTGTGGTCCGCGCGGGCCGTCGTACGAGGCCAGAGCGTGAACAGCCAGATGCGCGTCATGCACATTTATGTAAACGGCGGGAGCGGATGGAAGGTTGTGGCTGGGCAGACGAGTCCTCTGCCGCCTTATTCACAGGAAGCTCTTTGATTATTCCTGCGAATGGCTGCTGTAGCGCGAAGCCTGAGAGACTGCCGCGCAAATATACGAAGGCCAAATTTGTAGTCTTGAGTTCATTGCTTGTTTTGCGGACGAGCTGCGATCATTCGTAGCGCAGGGCGACCATCGGATCCACGCGCATCGCTCGCCGAGCTGGGACGTAGCACGCGAGGAGGGCAACACCCACGAGAAGAAGAGCTACACCGCCGAAAGTTATCGGATCGGTGGGTTTCACGCCGTAGAGCAGGCTTGAAATCAATTTTGTCAATGCAAACGCACCCACCAGTCCAAACGCAACTCCAGCAAATGCCAATTGCGCTCCGCGGCCAATCACAAGACGCCAAATATCTCCTGGTTGCGCGCCGAGAGCTACGCGGATGCCGATTTCGTTAGTGCGCAGGCTGACGATGTAACTCATCACGCCGTAGATTCCCATCGCGGCTAGCAGAAGCGCCAGGCCCGCGAACACTCCGAGAAGAAATGTAGAGAAACGCCGAGGCGAGACTGAATCAGCGAACAAGTTATTCAGCGTCATTACGTGCGTTACCGGCAGATTCGCATCGAATCTGTGTACCTCGCCGATTGCGGCCTGTGCGAGCGCAGCTGGATCGGCCGCGGTGCGAATCACCATGTACCGTGGCCAACCTTCGCTGTAGTAGATATCGAGAGTCGGCGCAGCTTCGAGCCCATATTGATGCACGTTCCCAACTACGCCAACGATCGTCAGCCAACAGGGCTTCGGATCGAGTGAACAGACATTGAGGCGTTTTCCGATGGGATCACCGCCGGGAAAAAATCTCTGGGCGATGGCTTCATTCACTACGATGGTTTGGCTCGCGTAATCGTGTGCATCCAGCGGCCGGCCCATGCGCAGCGGAATACCCATCGCTGCAAAATAGCCAGGGCTCGCACTGCGGGTTTCCGCGACAGGGCGCGCTCCGTTGGCCGGAAGAGGCTGCCCTTCCACCATGAATCTTAAAGCCGACCTCATTGCAGAGGCTAGCGGTAGCACGGTGACGCCGCCGACGGCTTTTGTCCCCGGCAAGGACTGAATGCGCTGAGCGAGTTCATCGAATTGGAGAGATTGTTTACGTGCGAGGGCGAGTTGCTGCTCGGTCGTCAATTTGACGACTTCGCTGAGCGGCAATTCCGGTTGGTCCATTTCCATTGCCAATATGTGGTCGCGTTGAAAACCCGGATCGACTTCCAGCAGACGATGAAAGCTACGAATGAGCAATCCCGCGCCGATGAGCGGAATGAGCGCCAGTGCAATCTCGGAAACGACCAAGATGTTTCGGATTTTCTGACCTCCTGCCGCGCCTGCTGTTCTTGTTCCTTCTTTCAAAATGCCATGCAAGTCTTGTTTCAATGTGAGCACGGCCGGAATCAGACCGCAGATGAGCCCCGCCAGGAAACTTACGGCGAGCGTGAAGCCCAGCACCGAACCGTTGAGTCCCGTCTCTTTCACGCTCGCGAGATCGCGCGGAACGAACGAGCTGAGAACATGCAGCCCTGCCGCAGCAAGAAGAATTCCAAGAGCGCCACCGAGCAGCGAAAGCAAAATGCTCTCTGTCAGAAGCTGTCCCAACAGCCGCGAGCGGCTCGCGCCCAGCACCACTCGCAGCGCAATCTCCTTCTGACGAACGGCGTTGCGCGCTAAAAGCAAATTCACGATGTTGGCGCAGGCCACGAGAAGAACAAGGCCCACTGCTCCAAAGAGCACCAGCAGTGCCACTCGCATCTTTACTGCCGAGGGATTCTCCATCGGAGTGACGAGCACACCCCAATTTTTGTGCGTGTCGGGAAACGCTTGCTCTTCCTGACGATTTAACGCGGCCAGCTCGGCTTGCGCCTGCGAAACGCCAATGCCGGGTTTCATTCGCGCGAGAATGTTGAAATCATGATGCAGATGGCTTGTAAGATCGTCGCCATATTCGCTCACTGGCATCCAGAGGTCCGTTGTGGGCACCAAGCTAAAATCAGCTGGAAGAACCCCCACCAATGTGAAGCCTCTTCCATCCAAGATAATTGTTCGACCCACCACCGATGGGTCAGACCCAAAATGGTTTTGCCACAAACGGTGACTGATCAGAACGACCGGTGGACCTCCGGGCTTGTCTTCCTCTGGGGTAAATGTGCGTCCCGCGACCGGTCGCACGCCGAGAAGCGGAAACAATCCGGAGGTCGCAAGGGTCGCCTCCAGGCGCTCGGGTTGGCCATCGCCGGTCAAATTGAATCCGCTGGGAGGATCCACATACGCCGCCATCTGAGAAAAACTGCCAGCCTGGCGTTGAAAGTCCTGAAAATCTCCCGAAGACATCGGCGTTTGAGGAAAGGCAGGCAAGTACGTGTTCCAGACTTGAACGAGCGCCCCGGGATCTCGATAGGGAAGCGGGCGAAGCAGCACATTTTCGACAACGCTGAAAATCGCGGTATTCGCGCCGATACCCAGCCCAAGCGTCAGCACTGCGACTGCGGTGAATCCGGGACTCTTGCGAAGCGCTCGAAACGCATGCCGCAAATCTTGCCATAGGGTTTCCATACTGTCTCCCTGTGCACTGCCTCGTTAGACGCCTGCCCGATGCCTGCGTTTCATTACTCCTTAAGTCCGGACTGCGATCGTCTCGATGCATCCAACAAAATGGCAACTCTCAAAATGCAAAGCGTCCAACGTCCTGGATGACAGCTTCCATTGCTCGCGCGTTGACTTGATTTACTGCGCGCCCTAAGATGAGCGCCAAGGCTGGTCCCGCCCTATGATAGGCCAAACCCTAGGCCACTACCGCATCCTCGAAAAAGTTGCCGCCGGAGGGATGGGGGTCGTCTATCGCGCTCATGATGAACAACTTGAACGCGATGTGGCGGTTAAGGTGCTTCCTTCGGGCACGCTCAGTGATAACACTTCTCGCCGACTATTCCGCAAAGAAGCTCTCGCTCTTGCCAAATTAAGCCACCCCAATATTGAAACGATCTACGAGTTCGATACACAAGATGGTATCGACTTTCTCGTGATGGAATATGTTCCGGGGAACACGCTTGCAGAGCGGCTTGGCAGTGGCGCCCTCCCGGAGAAAGAAGTGGTTGCCTTGGGGATGCAAATTGTTGCCGCGCTGGAACAAGCTCACGAACGCGGCATAATCCATCGCGATTTGAAACCTCGGAACATCGCTATTACGGAGCGAGGAGAGGCGAAAGTATTGGACTTCGGCCTGGCGAAGCTTCTTCCCAAGGTAAACGAACTGACAGCTTCGGATACCTTAACCGATACGCAAGCGGGAGCCGGCACACTGCCCTATATGCCGCCGGAACAACTTCAGGGCGAGTCCGTGGACGCCCGCGCCGATATCTACACTATTGGCGCAGTGCTTTACGAAATGGCAACCGACCGTCGGGCATTTCCGGAAGAGCTGCCGTCGCGTGTTATCAATGCCATTCTTCACCACCCGCCTGTTCCTCCGCGCGCGCTCAATTCCCGCATTTCGCCGGAGCTGGAACGCATCATCCTCAAATGCCTAGACAAAGATCCGGGGCGGCGTTTCCAGTCGGCTAAGGAACTTTTAGTGGATTTGCGGCGGTTGGGCACAACCTCAACCGCGCATACCACACTATTGTTGCCTTCATCTGCCACTTGGAAGAGAACTGGGAGACTCGCCGCCTATGCCCTGGCTGGGCTACTCGCACTTGCGGCCCTGATGACAGTCGTGAATGTTGGCGGCTGGCGCGATCGTCTGTTGGGCCGTCCTCACCCTGCGCAAATTCGGTCGCTTGCTGTTCTGCCTTTCGTGAATTTTTCTGGCGACCCCGATCAAGACTATTTTGCTGATGGCATGACAGAAGCCCTGATTACTGATCTTGGCCAAATTCGATCCCTGAGAGTGATTTCTCGGACCTCGGTAATGCGATATAAGATTGGGTCGCCGCCGCTCGCTGAGATTGCGCGAGAGTTGAAAGTGGACGCAATCGTGGAGGGCTCCGTCTCGCGTGCAGGAGGGATCACACGAGTTACGGCGCATTTGATCTACGGTCCGACGGACACACAACTTTGGTCAAAAAGTTATCAGCGTGACGCCCAGAATGTCCTCCCCCTCCAGGCAGAGTTGGCCGAAGCCATCGTTACAGAAATCGATCTAACTCTAACGCCACAGGAACGAGCTAGATTAGTTAACAATCCCCAGGTCAATCCCGCCGCACATGAAGCCTATCTTAAAGGTGATTATCTTCGATGGGGGACACAGGAGCAGAGGCAAAGATCCAAGGAGTTTTTTGAAAAGGCTATTTCAATTGATCCCAGTTATGCTCCACCCTACGCAGGTCTCGCCAGTTACTACGAGCGCAATTCCGAGCTGATCCCAAGCGTCGCCATGCCTCAAGCCAAGCAATACGCGCAGAAGGCGCTAGAGCTCGACCAATCGTTGCCCGAGGCTCATCTTGCACTCGCAAGAATCTATTTTTTTGGTGATTGGGACTGGATCAGAGCGGACAACGAATTTAAGCGCGCCTTGGAGTTGAATCCTGGCGATTCAGAGGCTCATCGCACCTACGCGGCTTATTTGGTGGCAATGGGCCGTCAAGAGGAGGCAATGGCGCATGCTCGCCGTGCTCAGGAGCTCGATCCGCTCTACGTAGCCAGTCAGGTCACTGCCGGATGGGTGTTCTATTTTTCGCGGCAGTACGATAAAGCCATCGAGCAGTGCCGGAAATCATTGGAACTCGATCCAAACTCCGCCGCCGCATACGACTGCATCGGCTCGAGCAGCTTGGCTGCAGGGACCTATGACGAGGCGATTGCTGCTAGTGAGAAAGCATTCACACTTTCGAAAGGCGCTGCCTCCAGGACTGTAGGTCTTTGCGAAGCCTACGCACTTGCTGGGAAGACGTCTGAGGCTAGAAAGCTATTGCATCAGCTGAAGGAACACTCCACTCAAGCCTACGTGCCGCCTCTATTTTTTACTAGAATCCACCTGGCTCTTGGTGAGCGCGAAGAGGCCTTGGGTCTACTCGACGAGGCTCTTGCACAACACGACGTCTACCTAGTCTGGCTAAAGTCAGAGCGAGCGTTTGATTCGGTGCGCTCGGACCCCCGGTTCCAGGTTGTGTTTCACAGTGTTGGTTTTTCCAATTGACCCGAAGCCATTCTGTGCTGCGTTTAACGATCCCACTGTCCCGGCGGGTCATGGAGCAACTTCGGACACTATCGCATAAATCATTGTGTCTTGCTCGTGTACTATATCGAGAATATATTGTTTGTCCTTCGGCGTCTTTCTGTCTATCTTCGGCAGGTGGCAAAAATGAACCTTATGCGTATGGGAGTCGCCTAAAACCTTCAGGTCGTTAATGTATTGTTCAGGATTAATAAGAAGTTTTTTGTATTCATCCAGTCGCAGCTGGAACAGAACAGTTTGCGGCCACTTCGGTCCGATAGTGTCCCAAATTGTGGCAGCTTGAACCCCATCCTTGAGTTGCTTCCAGTCAGGCGTCGACTTCGCAGCTTGCGCTTCCCGGCGAGCTAGGCTTGGCCCCTCGACAGGCAACAGCAACATGCAGAAAATCAATAGTGTTGGATATATGATTCGCTTCATATTGTTTTTCCCTTCAATAAACGGACTATTAGGAGGAACCCCGCGCCAACTCTTATAACAGGGCCTATTCGAAGTCAATCAGTTAATTATGGACCAAGCAGCTCTCGGTCTATCGCCGATCCGAAGGTCACTGAGGTTATTTCGGACGAACCAGTGCGGATTCGAACGCGTGAGATTCAAATTTGAGCAAGGCGGGCAAATGCTCCGCGAAATAGGTCCAATCGTGACCGCCAGGATACAAGTGAAACTCGTGCGGGATATGGCGCGACGTTAGCAGTTTGTCTAAGGCGGCCGCGCCCGAATCGAAGGCGTACTCATCTTCCGAGCCGCAATCAAAATAAATCTTTAGTCCGGTGAGATTCGCGGTGCGCGCGATGGTCAAAGGATCGTTTTGATTCCAGTACGTGGCGTCGAACGGCGAGCCAAAGGCATCGCCGAGAAAGCCCAAACGGCTTAATTGCCCGGAATTGTGCGCACTGATGCTCTGCATGTTCTCGATCAGCGCGGCACTATGCGCTCCGACTGCTGCAAAAAGCTGTGGATGACGGAATGCGATGTGTAGTGCGCCATATCCGCCCATTGAGATCCCCGCAATTCCGCGCGTGCTGCGTGCCGTTTGCGTGCGATACCGCTTCTCGACACCAGGCACGAATTCCTGCAGGAAAAAATCTTCGTAGCGGCGCTTTCCATCGCTAGAATTTATGAAGAAACTTGTGCCGCCTCGCGGCGTCACTATCAAAAACTCTCCCAACTCATGTTGTTCCCACATGTCCTGAACAAGATTCATTCCACCTGAGTGCACAAGGATCTGCTCGTTGTCGCCCAAGCCGTGCAGCAAATAGAGGATGGGATAGCGGCGCGTCTTCTCCGTGTCATAGCTGGGCGGCAGCAGCACGCAGTAGGGAACAGCTCGTTCGAGAATTTTGCTTGGCAGGGAAACGCATTCAGCTCGTCCGGTAGCTCGCGAACCGGGCGCCAAGAAAACGCAGCATAGGCAACCGATCAGCAGCGCTGCCAAGCCAGCGCACCGGACTTTATTCATACCGCAGGGCCTCGACTGGGTTCAGCTTGGCCGCTCGCGAAGCAGGATAGAGCCCCGCGGCAAGACTCACTAAGACCGCAAGCACGATGGCCATCAGTACCAACCACCACGGCACAGAAAAAACATCGGTTGGGGGCAAGCTCTGGCGTTTTAAATACACGTTTATTCCAAACGTCACAGCTCGGCCTACGAGCCAGCCAAATCCCACGCCAAGAACGCCTCCAAAAAAGCCCATGACGCTGGCTTCCACAAAAAACAGGTTCTTTACGTCGCGATCAGCCGCGCCCAACGCTTTCAAAATTCCAATCTCGCGCCGCCGCTCGAGTATTGCCATCACCAGCGTGTTGATAATTCCCAGCGTTGCGACTGCCAGCGCCAAGCTGCCGAAAATGAAGAGCAACATGTCAAAAATTCTGAAGAAGACCTCCAAACTCTTCGACGCATCCTGCAGAGAAAACGTTCCGAATCCCATATTCTTGATTGCCGTCTCAATCCCTTGGACGAGTGACGCGCTTTTCGCGCGCACCGTAAGGCTAGGGTATACGGCCTTTCCATTCGTGGCTCGGACCGCGTCGCGCAGGTCATTCACCTGCGCCGCGCGCAGCGAAGATGCCACCTCCAGTGGCATCAGCAATCTTCCGCTTCCGAATCCTCCAAATCCCGCAGCTGGTTCCGTTTCTATGATTCCAACGATGCGCAGTTTCTGCTCACGCGGCACAATCGAGAATCCGCCAGTGTCCGCATCGGCATGGCTGCTCCCTGGCGAGACGCCAGCTTGGGGCGGCAAGGCTCGCCTTTCCGCGTAGCGCACAACCAGGTCCTTGCCGATCAAGTTGGAGGGCTGCGTCGATAAGTCTTTTGCAAACTCAATCTGTAAAATCGCTTCGTCTGCATTCGGGCCAGAAAAAAAGCTGCCCTGGATTCCATCGAAAGATCCATTTCCGTGTGCCGACGCCGGGATGCCCGCCACAATCGTCGAGTAAGGAGTTCCATCGTAACGAACCTCGGTTGGAAAACGGACCTGCGAATAAACTTCAACGACATTCGGCAGGCGTTCCAATTCGTTTTTCGCATCATCATCGAGCTGTCGAGCGTTTTTAGCTGGAGAACTTTCAGCCGGGGGGCGCCGCATCGATTGCGTATTTCTTCGCTGCGTCACGATTACCGTGTCGAACAATCCTGAATTCGAAAGCCGCTTTGTTGCCAGTGCCTGCAGTCCGATGCCTAGTGAAAGCCATGCCACCAAAGAGGCCACTCCTACTGCGACTCCAAGAGTCGTTAGCGAACTGCGGAGCACCGCTTCTCGCAGATTTCGCAGCGCCAGCTCGCCGAGGTCTCCCGCCTTCATGATTTCACCCCGTCGGTCAGCAATTTGCCATCCGCAAGCGCGGCGATGCGATCGGCGAACCGCTCCGCCAGCGGCCGTTCATGCGTCACCATGACGATCGTCATGCCTAGCTTTTGCTGAATTTCCTTAAGCAGCAGCATGATGGATTCGCCGGTCGCGCTGTCCAAATTTCCTGTCGGTTCATCCGCAAACAAAAGCGTCGGCCTATTCACGAGAGCCCGCGCCAAGGCCGCCCGCTGCTGTTCTCCGCCGGACAATTCACTCGGCCGGTGTGTCAGCCGCTTTTCCAAGTGCACGCGCTCAAGCGCTTCTTGCACGCGCGCACCGCGCTCGGCTCGATCCACCTCAGCCAAACGTAGTGGCAATTCCACGTTTTCTTCCAGCGTCATGCGCGGCAGCAAATTGAAGGATTGAAATACCATCCCAACGGTTCGGCTGCGATACCGCGCCAATTCAAGTGAGCTCAGCTCCGAAAGATTTCGTCCATTCGCGAAAATCGCGCCGTCCGTTGGACGGTCCAGCCCGGCCATCAAGTTCAATAACGTGGATTTTCCTGATCCCGAACTTCCCAGCAGTGCGACGAATTCTCCCGCGCGAATCTGGAGCGTCACATCATCCACGGCTCGAATTACAGCGGATCCCATCTCGTAGTGCCGCGAAACACGCTCGGCGCGTACGGCCAAACCGTCGCCTGTCATCATCATCGTCCCTCGATGTTACTACGCATCGCGAGCCACTCGAGTTACCAACTGATTCGTAAGCTGGTGTCTCGTTTTTTCGTCTCTCAAGAAGTGGGAAATATCGCTATGCAAAAAAGCTCTTGACACGGAAATATAGCGCTGCTAGTTTTCTAGCATAGCTGCTGGAAAAATAGCACGTGACACAAAAACCCAAACCAAACGCTCTCTCTCGCCGCGAACGCCAGATTATGGACATCCTCTATAAACTCGAGCGCGCCTCCGTCGGCCAGGTCCTCGCCGAAATCGCTGGAAAGCCCAGCTATTCCACCGTCCGCGCCCAGCTCCGCGTCCTGGAAGAAAAAGGCCACGTCCGCCACGAAGAGCACGGACTGCGCTATGTCTATGCGCCAGCGGTGCCGCGAGATGTTGCCCGCCGCTCCGCCCTTCGCCATCTCGTCGAAACGTTTTTTGATGGTTCGACCGAAAAAGTTGTGGCCGCGCTCCTCGGCGGCGAAGTCACGCGCATTTCCCCCGAAGAACTCGATCGTCTTGCCCGTCTCATTGCAAAAGGACGGAAGGAGAGCTAACGATTATGATGACGAGTACGCTCGCCGATTATGAACAGGGGCTCGCATTTTTCGCGGCGTGTTGTGCCAAGGCCACAATTCTGCTCGCCGGTGCGTGGCTCATCGTTGTCGCATTCCGACAGCGTTCCTCCGCTTTACGCCACCACATCTGGACTGCCGCGATTCTCGCCTCCCTCGCGCTTCCTTTATTCGTTATGTTGCTTCCCGCGTGGCATTCCGCGACATTGGGCAGCGCAGCTACTTTCTGGAGCCCAGCGCACGCGAATGCTGGAAGCTCCATCTCGCACACAATTCCTTCCAGCATCATCAATGTCACGGCTACCCCTCAATTCTTCAACAGACTTGCCCTGGCAATGCTTCTGGCTTGGGCGGCAGGCGTCTCATTTTTCCTGCTCAGCCTTTTCGTGGGATTAGCTCGCCTCGCGTGGGTCTCCGCGCATGCGAAGCCCGTCTTTGACGACGATTGGATGCACACAGTCTTGGAGCTTTCCAAGTTCCATAAAATCGCTCGGCCAATCCGTCTTCTGCAATGCAACAGTTCTACCGCGATGCCGCTCACTTGGGGAATCTTCCGCCCAGTTATTGTCCTTCCCTCTAGCGCGGCGCAGTGGCCAGAAGACCGCCGGTGCGTCGTTCTTTCCCATGAACTCGCGCATATCAGTCGACACGACTGGTCCTTGCAGATTTGCGCTGAATTTGCCCGCTCCATCTACTGGTTTCATCCACTTATCTGGCTGGCCGCCGCACGCCTGCGGCAGGAAAGCGAACGCGCCTCCGATGATGCCGTCCTGCGCTCCGGAATCGCGCCTTCCAACTACGCCAGCCAACTACTCGATCTCGCAAGGACACTCGAAAACTCAGGCCACGCTTGGTCCACTGCTCTGGCCATTGCGCGTCCCTCAAATCTTGAGAGGAGATTTGTCGCCATGCTGAATCCGTCCATCGATCGAAGCCGTTTGTCGTCTAGAATTAAGTTGCTTATTCCGTTTTTTGCTTTGTGCCTTTTGTTTCCGCTCGCCGCTCTTCACCTGACCGCGCAAAATCTCTCAGGCAAAACCTCTGGCTCCATCCACGATCCCAGCGGAGCTGGGGTTGCCAATGCAACCATCATCATGACTAACCAGGAAGCCAAGACTATCGACATGACGACCTCCGACCGCGAAGGCAATTTCAGTTTCAAGGCTTTGCCTTCCGGCGAGTACGAACTCAAGGCGATGAAGCCTGGATTCCAGGTCTATCGGCTTCCGCAGGTCAATCTCACATCTGGCAGCGATTTCTCGCAAAACATTTCCCTGGAAATCGGCACAATCATGGAGGAAGTCCAGGTCGTTCCCGCCGGCACCAAACAGCCGCTGCCTGTGGGCACCACCGGCAAGCCTTCGCGGCTTCGGCTCGGCGGCGACATCGAAGCTTCCCACCGCGTAACAAAAGTCCAGCCGGTCTACCCCGATTCCGCCAGGTCTGCGGGCATCAGCGGCACCGTTATTCTTCATGCTGTCATCAGCAGGGATGGCAAACCGCTGTCTCTTCGCGTCATGAATAGCCAGATCGATCCGGATCTTGCCCGCTCCGCCGTCGAAGCCGTCAGCCAATGGCGTTACACTCCCACACTTCTCAACGGCGAGCCCATCGAAGTGGACACCACCATCACGGTGAACTATTCGCTAGCCCCATAACGGCGCTGCCTGGTTTTCAAAAAGCGGTCCGGCGCCCGCTGCGAAGTAGTACAGCGCGAGCCTTTACAATTGCGGCAAGTAGAAATTCTCGCTGCGTTGACGGCACATTCCGCCGATGTTACGCTCGCGCCGCAGTCTGCAATCACGCATGCGTGCTGTCGACCTCATCCGAAAAAAACGCGATTCCGTTGAACACTCCCGCGAGGAGATCGACTTCCTGATCTCCGGCTACACGCGCGGGGACATTCCCGATTATCAAATGGCCGCTTGGCTCATGGCCACATGGATTCGTGGCCTCAGTCGCGCCGAGACTGCCGCGCTCACCGAAGCCATGCTTTATTCTGGCGAAGTGGTCAATCTGGATCGCATCCCCGGGAAAAAAGTCGACAAGCACTCTACCGGGGGGGTCGGTGACAAAACTTCTCTTATCCTCGCTCCTATCGTTGCCGCGGGCGGCCTTACCGTTCCCATGATCAGCGGTCGCGGACTCGGCCACACTGGGGGCACGCTCGACAAACTCGAATCCATCCCTGGCTTTAACGTAAATCTCTCGCTTGACGAATTTTTCAGCGTTCTCCGCGAATGCGGCATGGGCCTTATCGGCCAAACGGCGGAAATCGCCCCCGCCGACAAGAAAATCTATGCCCTCCGCGATGCCACTTCCACCGTAGAAAATATCGGCCTCATTTGCGCCTCCATCATGAGCAAAAAATTGGCCGAAGGCATCGATGCTCTGGTTCTCGACGTCAAAACCGGTTCAGGCGCTTTCATGAAGCGCGAAGAAGATGCCGTGCGCCTCGCCGAACTCATGGTTGAAACCGGCGAGCGCATGGGCAAAAAAGTCGTCTCGCTCATCACCGATATGAACCAGCCGCTCGGTCGCATGGCTGGCCACTCCAACGAAATCGCGGAATGCATCGATGTTCTCAGCGGCGGCGGCCCGGCTGATCTTGTCGAATTGAGTATTGAACTTTCCGCCTGGATGTTTTTTCTCGGCGAACGCACCAAAACACTCGAAGAAGGGCGCCATCTCGCTGAAAAGATGATCGCCACCGGCCAGGCCAAAGAAAAATTCAAGCAGGGCATTCGCCTTCAGGGCGGCGACGAGCGCGTCATCGACGATCCGCTACTTCTTCCGCAAGCGCGTTCCCACGCCGACGTCTGCAGCTCGTCCGCGGGCTTCATCACTTCAACAAACTGCGAACAACTTGGCACTGCTCTTGCTATGCTCGGCGGCGGCCGCGAAAAAAAGGAAGATACCATTGACCACGCCGTCGGCCTCGAATTCCACAAACGCATCGGCGACCGCGTAGAAAAAGGCGAATGTCTCGTCACAATTCATTACAATAGCGGCACAAAGTTGGCCGAAGCACAGAGCCTTATCGTCGAAAACTATCAAATTGGCGAGGTTGCGCCTCGCGAAAAACCGACGCTCATTCATCGCATTCTCGGGGTATAGCGCCGGGATCGGCGATTTTGTCGTAGCTTGTTCGGCCCAAACTTGATCGGCAGAAAGAGGTCCACGCATGGGACGTTACACCGGGGTGCTCGGCCTGCTCACAATGCTCGGCCTTGCATATCTCTTCTCCACCGCGCGCAAGGCCATCAAGCTCAAGACCGTTCTCTGGGGCCTCGGCTTGCAGATTGTTCTCGGTATATTCGTCTTGAAAGTGCCGGCCGGCCGGATTATTTTTCAAACTCTAGGCAATGGCGCCAAGCATCTCCTCGATTTTTCTTACGTTGGTTCTACCTTCGTCTTCGGCGAGCTCGGCAAATCCGATTCCAACCTCGGCCTTATCTTTGCCTTTCAGGTCCTTCCAACCATCATTTTTATCGCCGCTTTTTTCGCTGTGCTCTACCACATCGGCGTCATGCAGCTTGTCATCCGCGTCGCCGCATGGCTTATGACCAAAATCATGGGCGCCAGCGGCGCCGAGTCTCTCAATGTCGCCGCCAGCATTTTCATGGGCCAGACCGAAGCGCCTCTCACGATCCGCCCTTTTCTTGCTGTTCTCACCGTTTCCGAGCTCATGACGGTGATGACCAGCGGCATGGCTCACATCTCCGGCGGCATGATGGCCGCCTACATCCATATCGGCGGCGCAGATCCCACGAATCTTCTTACCGCGGTTATCATGACTGCGCCCGGCACGTTGCTCGTGGCTAAAATGCTCGTTCCGGAAACCGAGCAGCCGCTCACGGCCGGCCGCGTAGAAATGCCCGCCATGGAAAAAGAATCCAATGTTCTCGGAGCCATAGCCCGTGGCACCGTTGACGGCCTACATCTCGCCCTCAATGTCGGCGCCATGCTCATCGTTTTCCTGGCTCTACTCGCCTTGCTCAACGCTATGATGGGATGGGTGCACATTCACATCAGCTGGTTCCCCTACAACTTGCAAGAAGTCCTCGGTTGGTTTTTTGCTCCTATCGCCTGGCTCATAGGGATTCCCTGGCACGACGCCACAAAGATCGGCGACCTTCTCGGCCTGCGCATGGTCACCAATGAATTCGTGGCATTCAGCCAACTCGGCACCATGAAAGGCGCTCTCGACCCGCGCACCTTCACAATCTCCACCTTCGCGCTCTGCGGCTTCGCCAACCTCAGCTCCATCGGCATCCAGATCGGCGGCATTGGCGCCCTAGCTCCCACGCGACGCGGCGACCTCGCCCGCCTCGGCCTCCGCGCCATGCTCGCCGGCACCATGGCCAACTTAATGTCGGCCTCCATCGTCGGCATCCTTTCATGATTTTCGGTGATGCTTGTAGTGGCGCAGCTTGCTGCGCGACTACAACGCGGCATCCGTCCAGTGGCACAGGCAATCTTGGCTGTGCTTTGTAGTTAGTGCTCTAAAGCAAACTCAAGGTAAAATCTCAACCACAGCATGAGTCCAAAACGAAAGGCCGCCCACAAAATAAACTGCGACTCCGAATTCGATCGCGCGGAAGCTGCGTCGAATTTTATTTTCGCCAAAACCGATCTCCGCCCCCAAATCGCTCTGGTCTTAGGCTCCGGCCTGGGCGCCTTTGCCGGCGAATTCGAAAGCCCGAGTCAAATCCCTTACACCGAAATCCCTCATTTCCCCCGCTCCACCGCCATCGGCCACGCGGGCCAACTTGTCGTCGGCAAAGTAGGCGATATCCCAGTCGCGGGGATGCAAGGCCGCGTTCACCTATATGAAGGATATTCCGCTAAAGATGTCGCGTTCCCCATCCGTGTCTTCTCGCGCATGGGCATTAAAGCCGTAATTCTTACCAACGCCGCCGGCGGCATCAAGAGCGAATTCGTCCAAGGACAGTTGGTGGTGATTAGAGATCACATCAACCTCCAAGGCGTGAGCCCGCTCACCGGACCCAACGACGAAAACTTTGGCCCGCGTTTTCCGGATATGACCACCGCCTACGATCGAAGGTTTCGGGAAATAACCGTCGGCGAAGGAAATCGCAATCGCATCGGTCTCTACGAAGGTGTCTACGCCGCGCTGCCTGGCCCAAGCTACGAAACACCCGCTGAGATACGATATCTGCGCACCATCGGCGCCGATCTTGTCGGCATGTCCACGGTTCCGGAAGTGATCGCCGCCCGCCACTCTGGCATCAGAGTGCTCGGAATCTCCTGCGTGACAAATGCCGCGGCGGGCATTCTCGATCAGCCGCTCGACCACAAGGAAGTCTTGGAGACAGCAGAACGTGTCAAGGGACAGTTTATCGCTCTGCTAAGAATCGTCATTCCTCGAATTGCAGCAGAACTCGATTGATGAGCGAGATTCTTTAGGAGGTTGTTGGCGTGACAGAACACGATGCACTTGTAGAAGCGGCCCAACAAGCGCGAGAGAATGCGCACGCGCCATTTTCGAATTTTCGCGTTGGCGCGGCGTTGCGCGCAACCTCAGGCA
>Ga0210391_10001870_pt1 | contig 18681 bp, 20 predicted proteins | sample IncBWC12OmetaG_FD_160573 | JGI IMG/M metagenome (GOLD analysis project Ga0210391, IMG submission 160573) | Forest soil microbial communities from Barre Woods Harvard Forest LTER site, Petersham, Massachusetts, United States - Inc-BW-C-12-O ... | reverse complement strand
TTCTCAGCGGTTCGCCACAGGGGCTCGTCCGGGCGCTCGCGCGCCGAGTTGACGGCCGAGGAGCTGCGCTCGGCCATTCTGCTCGGGATCCTCGTGTTTGCGGTGTACCCGGTCCTTCCTTTGCACCCCGTCGATCCGTGGGGGTCGATCGCGCCGCGCGTTGCGTAAGCCACCGTCATTCTCATCGCAGGCATCGGCTTCGCGAACTACATCCTTTGGAAGGTCTTCGGTACGCGGGGCATCGAGTTCGCAGGCTTTCTCCGGGGACCTCGACTATAGCACCGTGACCGCGACCGAGCTCTCCCACCCGCGTCGCGGAAGTCGGTGCGTCGTTCGAGCCCGTCGCCTATCGCGGACTCATACTCTCGGTCACGGCCGTGGCGCTGCAATGCGCCCGAAGACCTTCTCGTAGAAGGTACCGGACGCAAAAACGCATCAGCAGCAACCATTCTTCGCGCCGGCCTTGCAGCAGTCCTCCCAGAGGTACGACGTCAGCTTGCGCAGCGCGCCGTAGTCGGCGGAGTAGTAATGGAACGTCCCTTCTCTGCGCGTCTGCACGACGCCGGCGTCGACGAGGCGCTTCAAGTAATGACTGAGCGTGGATGCGGGCAGTCCGACATGGGACTGGATGGGCCCGGCGGACGCTCCCTCGGGTCCGGCCTGCACCGCGAAGCGCAGGATCGCCAGGCGGCGACGTCCCGGCGCCGCCCAGCTGCTCGGCGTGATGGTCCAACTTCGACGCCACGCATTACTTCTAGTTTTTTCGCAATGCCTCGTCAAGATACGGGCAGCGCGAAGGCGATGCGCCTCGAGCAGGAAGACTATTTCGCCAGTGCGGGCGGTCCGTTCCAACGCCGCCCGGCGTCGTACGTGGTCTTCGCGCCAAGACGGGCAACCGCGACGAATAGTGCTGCCAGGGCGGCGTCGGTCCGTAAGGGCATCGGCTGTCGCATCGTGCTGTAGAGGACAGTCGCGATCTTACGCGCCGTCGCGGTGAGGGCCTTTGCCTTCCCGACACGTGTGGCGAGGCGGCGAAAGAACGCTCCGAGGGGCTGACGGATATGGCCGCCAGCCTCCACGGACAAAGAGTCACTTTCGGCGATGACACACGCCCGCCAAGCCCACTTATTTTGGCGTCGGTGCTCTTCTTGACGACAAAAATGCGACCAGTCGAGCCAGATCCTCCGGCTTCAGGGTGCCTGCAAACCCAGGCATGTTCGTTCCGCCGTTCGAAATGCGCACAGTCAGATCTTCGCGTGTCAGTAAATCACCGATGGTTGTCAAATTGGGTCCGCGCCTTCCTCCATATCCCGAGATGAGGTGGCAGCTGAGACAACCCTTGTCGTGAAAGAGCAGCGCTCCCTCCGCAACGGGCCCTTCGGTGGCTCCGACAACATCCGCGGTGAGCGGTGGCGCGTCGAACTTGGGCGACCAGGGCGAGCGCGCGCCGAGGATCCAAAGTGACCCGATCATCATTACCGTAAACAGGACCATCGCGATGGCCCAGGGCCGGCGGCGGGCGCTGCGTTCGCCCGCGTTCGAAAGAAACGGCGCGGACACGAGCAGCCCTCCGATCGCCAACGGCGCAAGGAGGATGATGTACGTTTCGAGATTGGGGGGAGCGAGCGCGAGGACGGCGAAATACCAAAGCAGGTACCAGTCCGGCCGAGGATCGGCGGTGATGATGCTCGGGTCGGGCGGCGCGCCGATCTGGGGAGGACCGACGAAGATCGCCAGGAAAAGAATCGCCATCGCCATCGCGGCGCCAAACACGATGTCGCGCCAGGCGGCGTCCGGCCAGAAAGGCACGCCTTCCTTTGCGAGATGGCCCTCGTAACGGCTCCGATAGGTCTTTGGGTCGACGAGAACACCAGGGGTCGGCGGCTCGGAGATGCCATGCCGGAGCACCAGGAGAAGGTGCAGCCCTACGCCTGCAAAGATAAGCGCTGGAATTAGAAATACGTGGATCGCGAAGAAGCGACTGAGCGTTGCGCCCCCGACGGTATCGCCTCCGAGGATGAAGTGCGCCACGCGATCGCCGAGGATGGGAAGGCGCCCCGCCTGCTCCGCCCCGACGACGACCGACCAGGTCGCATTCTGATCCCAGCGCAGCAGCTGCCCCGTAAATCCCATGCCGAGCGTCAGGACGAGAAGCACCACGCCCGAGAGCCAATTCATCTCGCGGGGGAATTTGTAGGAACCCGCGAGATACACTTGCCCCATGTGGATGCCGACCATCAGGACCATCGCGGAGGCACCGTAATAGTGGAGCCCGCGAAGCACGCGCCCGAAGGGGGCGTTGTTCGTGATGAAGAGAAGCGTCTCATACGCCTGCGAGGACGAGGCGATGTAGGAGAACGCGAGCGTAACTCCGCTCAGTACCTGGATGACGAACGCGAACAGGGTTGCGCTTCCGAAGACGTACCACCAGCGCGCGCCACGCGGCACCGGGTGCTTCAGGATTGGACCCACGAGAGACGAAATGCCGATGCGATCGTCGATCGTCTCCCAGGTCGTCTTCAGGAGTCTCTTGATCATCGTCAGCCGATCGGGATCGGAGCCGTTCGGATCTCGACGTCCCCCTTTTCGATGCGGACCGGATAGCGCGTGAGCCCATGCGGCGGCGGCCCGGCGGCGACGCTACCGTCCTCGTAATAGACGCCGCCATGACACGGACACATGAAGAGGCGCGCATCCTCGATCCAGCGAACCGGACATCCGAGGTGTGCGCAGTTCACCGAGAACGCGACGAATTCATCCTCGCTGACCCTGCGGAGCCACGCCGCTGTCTTCGCCGTGACGCCGGCCCAGGGCAACGGGGATGCGTCGACGAACACGACGTTTACGGTCTGCCCCACATTGAACGTCTCGACCCTGCCGACCGAGCGCCACTCGCGAGGCTCCGCACGAAACAGGGGAGCGACGACGAAGCCGATGCCCGGAACCGAAATCGCGGCGCCGCATACGACGCCCAGGCCGACGCTCATTTTGCCCAGCAGCTGCCGCCGCGCGATCTCATGCGGCGTCGCGGGAGGCACCTCGACCGAGCCTGGCTTGTCGTCATCGTTCTCGTCATGGCTCATGGCGCATCTCTCCAACCCAGGCGGCCAGCGCGGCAATGACGAGTAGACCGCCCGCCGCGAGGACGACCACCGACGTCACCATTCCCCAAAAGAGAAACGCTATCCCCAGCGCCATCGCCGCGGGCGCATACGTCGGGCGCGGAAGGCCCTCGCGCCCTTCGTCGCGCGCGTCGGCAGAAGCCGACCTGGTCACGTTCTCTGCGGTCCCGGTCATCGCGGCGCACCCACGGCTCGCGGTGAAACGTGCTCCTCGCCGTAGTAACGCGCGAGTGTCCCGAGGATCGACGCGGCATAGACGAAGCAAGCCGGGACCCACATCAAGAGTCCGCCGATTTCCTGATCCTCTCGACAGGACAGTCCCCAACCGTCGCGCAAAAGTGCGAGCACGCCCAGCGAGTCGACTGGGTGCAAGTACGCGCTGCACACCTCGACGGGCGATAGTGTCACCATGATGCCGAGAATCGTGCACGCGATGCAGGCCGCGAAGAGGTAGAGAATGGCCGGAAACGGCGCCATGCGCGCCGCACGACGGGGCGAGAGAATCGGCGACCAGAACGCGAGCCCCAAGGCGACAAGAGATACCGTCTGAAAGGTCTGGACGGTAGTGCTAACCGCGGCCGCATTGCAAAGCGGGCGCGCGTGCCAGATCCACATGGCGCCGACGCCACCGAGCCACGGCGCGACGTACCCGAGCGCCCCGCGATCGCGATCCAGGCGAAAGGAAGGAGGGTCGAGGGGCTCTCGGGGAAGTCCCAAGAGGGCGAGCGGCGGGACCGCAAGCATCAAGAGAAGGTGCTGAAGCATGTGCGCACTGAAGAGGGTTCCGCGGGCGAGGACTCCGATGGGGGACGCGAGTGCGATGAAGAACAGCGCCACGGCGATGCCGAAAAACCCCGCGCGCCGCTGCAGAAGACGCCCAAAGCGAACTCGGTAAGCCACGAACGCGAGGACGCATACGATCGGCACGACGAGCCCGAAGTCCCATTCGTGAAGGAGCAACGCGCGGGTGTTCATAGGACGGTCCTCAAATACACGATGCTGAACACAACGACCCAGACGGCGTCCACAAAGTGCCAGTAAAGGCCGACGGCGCGCAAGGCGCGCAACGATTTGCCTCCGAAGTCATCTGCAAACGCGAGGGCCGACAGAATGCCAAGTGCGATGAGCCCGAGCGTGACGTGGAGCCCATGAAACCCGGTGAGGGTGAAGAAGCTGGATGCGAACAGGCTGCTGTCGACGGTGAATCCGCGATGAAATAGCGTCGTATACTCGATGCCCTGCCCTCCCATGAAGATCATGCCGAGCAGGAAGGTCGAGACCAACCAAATTCGAAACGCGACGATCCGCCCGCGTTCGAGGCTCTTTTCGGCGACATAGAGGGTCACGCTGCTCGCAAGCAGGCAGACGGTGAAGACCGCCGTTGTCTTCGCGTCGAGCGCGGCCGCCGAGGCCGCTGTCGACAGGTTGAAGAAGACATACGAGAGAATAAGGACGATGAAGAAAGCCGTTTCGGAAACGATGAACGCCCAGACGGCGACGACGGTCTTCGCGGGCGGGAGGCGCTCGGCCATGGACGCAGCCGCGGTCGGGCTCGCCGGATGCGCGAGCTCCCACAGCGGACGTCGGCTCCGAACAAGGGCGACTCGATCGAAATTGTGCGGTGGCGGCGGCGAAGTCGTCGCCCATTCCAGGGTCCACGCATCCCACGGGTTGTGGCCTGCCACCTTGCCGCGAAAGCGGCTGATCGCGAGATTGGCCCCGAACACGACGACCGACGCGGCCATGATGAATGCACCGACGGTCGAGGCCATGTTGAGCGCACCCCAGCCCGGAAGATCAGGATAGGTGAACACGCGCCGCGGCATCCCCATAATGCCGAGAAAGTGCTGCACGAAGAACGTGAGATTGAATCCGAGCACCGTTAGCCAGAAGTGGGCCCGCCCCCACCGCTCGTCGAGCATTCGCCCGGTCATCTTGGGAAACCAGTAATAAATGCCCGCGAAGATCGCAAAGGCGGTTCCCCCGAAGAGCACGTAGTGAAAGTGCGCGACTAGATAGTATGTATCGGTGACCTGCCAGTCGATCGGGGCCGCAGCGAAGGTAATCCCGCTCAGACCTCCGACGACGAACTCGAGAAGGAACGCGGTCGCGAACATCATGGCCGTCGTGAAGCGCAGCGTTCCACCCCACATCGTCGCGATCCAGTTGAAGATCTTCACTCCCGTAGGCACGGCGATCGCCATGCTTCCGATCGCAAACGCCATGTCAGCTCGATGCCCGAGACCGACAGCAAACATATGGTGGGCCCATACGCCGAAGCTCAAGACCGCGATGGCGACGGTCGATGCGGCAACGAACTCGTAGCCGAATATCGGCTTGCGCGAGAATACGGGAATCACCTCCGAGATCATCCCGAACGCGGGCAGCGCCATGATGTAGACCTCCGGATGGCCGAAGGTCCAAAAGAAGTGTTGCCACAAGATGGCCGACCCGCCGCCCGTGGCTTCGAAAAAGTGAGCGTTGAGCCGGCGATCGATGAAAAGCATCGCAAGCGCGGCATTCAGGACGGGCAACGCGAGAATGATGAGAATCGCGGTCACGAACGTCATCCAGACGAAGAGAGGTAACCGCCGGATCGAAAGACCGGGGGTGCGAAGGGTGATGACCGTGGCGATGAGGTTGATCGCCCCACTGACCGAGCCGATGCCGAGCACGAGGAGCGCGACGATCCAGTAGTCGGTGCCCGGCGTGGAGCTGTAAGGCGTCTCGCTGAGCGGGGCATAGCCAAACCACCCCGCGGACGGCGCACCTCCCGCGAGGAGGCTAAAGTGAAGGAGCAGGCTGCCGAACAAGAAAAGCCAGTAGCCGAGCGCATTCAACCGTGGGAACGCCATGTCACGTGCCCCGATCATGAGCGGCACGAGATAGTTGGAGAGACCGACGAGCGTGGGCATGACGACGAGAAAAATCATCGTCGTTCCATGCATCGTGAAGATCTGGTTGTAGGCGTCCGGGGAAAGGAAATGCGCATTCGGGCGAGCAAGCTGGATCCGAATGAGGAGCGCCTCGACTCCTCCGACGAGAAAGAATGCGAGCGACGTGAGCAAATAGAGGATGCCGATGCGCTTGTGGTCGACCGTTGCCACCCAGCCAAACGGACCTCGTTCCGTCTCGTGCGCGAGACTCTGAGGAAGCTCAGCTAGGCCTGGACTGGCGATCGTCATCGAAGAGTCTCGAAGTAGGCAACGAAGGCTCTGACCTGCGTATCCGTGAGCTGCGCGTTGGGCATGTGACAACCTGCCTTGATGGCTTGGGGGTCCGTGAGCCAGCGGGAGAGATCCGCGGGGGTATTTGCGAAGACCCCAGCGCCGAGTGTCGAACGCTCCGCGAGGTGGGTCAGATCAGGAGCGAAGCGAGCGCTGCTGATTCCGCCGATGGAATGGCATTTTATGCAGGTCATCGCTCCGAACAGCGCCGCGCCGTGCAGTGCAAGCTCGCCTGAGGGAGGGCGCGGAGGGGCAAGCTCGTGCCGTTGCCACTCCGCGAAGTTTGCCGGCGTCTCTGCAACCACGAGAATGCGCATCCACGCATGCTCGAGTCCGCAGTACTCCGCGCAGGCGCCTGCGTATGTACCCGATTGGTCGGCCTCGATCCAGAGGCTACCCGCTCGGCCGGGAGTGGCATCCATCTTCCGCCCGAGTTCCGGGACCCAGAAGTCGTGCACGACGTCTGCGGACTCGAGGCGAACGACGAGTGCCTTTCCGGTGGGGATGTGAATCTCATTCGCGGTGACAATCCCCGAGGGGTACCTCGCTTCCCACCACCACTGGTGACCGATAATCGTGACGTCCGCATCCCGATCGACAGGGGGATCGGAGGCGCTCATCGCCCGCGACGTCAGGACGAGCAACCAGGTGAGCACCAAAACGGGCGCGACCGTCCACGCGATCTCGAGTCGCGTGTTCCCCGCGACTTGGCGCGGCTCTGTCGCACCGTTTGCGCGGAAGCGAAACACGCAATAGACGACCAACACTGCCACGAGCAGAAAGACGGCGCCGCAGATTAGGAGCGCACTTTCGAACAAATGGGCAATCGCGGTCGCCTGGGGAGAACGCGGCTCGAACGGCCCGATCGCAACGCCCAAGAATGATGGCCCGGCGCTCACGGATGCGACGCTATCCCCGTTGCCAAAGCGGGGCAACGGAGACGGTGCACCCGCCCGTCGGCGCTCACTCCCTCACCCAGCGCGCCGAGGCGGACCCGGCTGGCGGGTTGCGACTGAATGATTTTGCCTTCCCAGCGCACGGCTTCCTTCCACGCGAGGTCCTCGGTGGCGGAGCCGTACTGGCGCTCGCGCTGGCCGCACTGTCGGAACTGATCGTCCGCAGCCGAACGGCCAAAGCAGCGCACGTTCGATGAGACCCTCGTCGCGCTGCGGGCCTCATCCTTGCGTCCTCTCGGACGCATGATCCTCGAACTCATCATCTCTTTCATCATCGGTTGCATCTGTGGGGCGATCATGAGCGCGATCACCGGAGGCCGAGAATGGATCCTCGCCGCTGCGTTGCTTGGCTTTGTCGGCGCGCTCCTTGGCACGACGTTCGCGCGCCTTACGCATCTTCCAGATCTGCTAGTGTTCGATGTCAAAGGCCAACAGTTCTCCCTCTTGTGGTCGATCGCCGGCAGCCTCCTCGTCCTTCTTTGGTGCATTTCAGCCCAGGTGATGGTCTCGAATCGTCCGCAGAGGCGATAAGGGCGACAGCTGCAGCAGGCTGGTGGGGTTACACGGGCTGGCGGTCACCGAGGACCCTGCGCCGCTCTCGTTCGTCGGAAGTCCGAGGTGGCGTCGGCGCCGTCAGACCGCGCTCTCTGTGTGTCTTTTGGAACGATCGCTTTGCGGCATATCCCTGTTCACCGCGCCAACTCTCCTACCCCGATGGGTGCCTACAGTCATCAGGGACACAAGTGATGTTGAGCCGCCCGCCATGCCTCCGCCCTTCCCGCAACATTACAGAGCCGGAGGGTTGGCGCGCGGACCTCCTCCGTAAAGCCAAACTCCCCTTCACGTATGTCGTGTTCGCGAAAGGCCCTGGCAAAGACGAGATGCAGGCTCCGGCGCCTCTCGGGCGGAGTCGCCACGTTTCTGTCTCGTCGCCACACGGGGAGGGTTGGCTCGCCGCTTGCTCCTCGCCCGGCGGAGAAGCGGTCGTGACCTCGTGGGCTCCCGTGTTCGCGAGCTTCCTGCCCCCCACCGTCTGCCATGAATACTCAAAAAACCATTCGTTTTCGCTTTGTACCTCCGTACCTGGCGGTCGGCGTTATCGCAGCTTCACTCGCCAGGTGCCAAAAGGACGCGACCCGGTCCGAATTGACAGCGCCTGCGATCGCGGCGCCCTCCAACGCAAACAGGGCCACTTCTCTCCCTGACGCACGCATCGCTCAAGCCATCGAACACCACTTCCAAGACGGTCGGCTTCGCTCGGGGCATGTGCAGTGTGCTCCATAATACAGGACGAGCGCCGCGCGGTACCTGTCGCGGCATTAGGTTACCGCTCCGCCTGCAACCTCGGCTCCGATCAGACGCCGAACGGCGTAAGCGCAATATCTGCTCCAAACAAAGGATGGCGCATGCTGCGAAGTCTAAAAACTCTCGAACGGTACACAGTGAGCGCCACGGATGGCGAAATCGGAAGTGTGGCGAACTTCCTTCTGGACGACCAAAGCTGGGTCGTGCGCTATTTAGTTGTTGAGACCGGTACGTTTTTCGAGAGGCGCCGTGTCCTCATCTCGCCGGTCTTCTTTCGCCAGACCGAATGGTCGACGCGGCGTTTCCATCTGTCGCTGACGGTCGACAAGGTCAAGAACAGCCCGAGCGTCGACTTGGACAAGCCAGTCTCCCGGCAGCACGAGAGGGACTACTACCGCTATTATAACTATCCATACTACCTGGAGACCTCCGGATTTGGCGGGGTGAGCAGTTATCCGGTGGAGCTCGCGAGTTCCCTGCCCCATGAGATCGTTGCGTCCGATGATTTACCCGGAAACGTTCACCTGCGCAGCATCAACGAACTGGCCGGCTATCATATTCATGGAAGTGACGGATCGATCGGCCACGTCCAGGATTTCATCGTGGACGACGAGACTTACGCAGTGCGGTACCTCGTCGTGAATACCCGTAATACATGGTTCGGCAAAAAGGTCTTGGTGGCGCCGGGCTGGGCGAGCCGCGTAAGTTGGGAGGAAAGGGCGGTCTACGTCGCGCTCTCTCGGCAAGCGATCAAGAATAGTCCGATGTGGGACCCCGCAGTGCCCGTCACTCGTTCCTACGAAATGCGCTTGCATGACTATTACGGTCGTCCCGCGTACTGGGCGACGGCTGACGCCAAACCGGTGGAGACCGAGCACCTGCATCGCCTCGAGCACGAGGTCGAAGGCGGCGGGGCGGGAGCACTTGCAGGCGCCCTTCTCGGCGTCGTTGCGGGGCCACCCGGGATGGTGGCTGGCGCCCTCATCGGTGGCGCTGCGGGGGCGATTACGGGAGCGGCGCTCGACACGGAATCGGTGGCGCGAGCCATGGGTACGCGCGTGCTCGACACGGAGATCGGGGTGGGTGAAGGCGACCTAGGCGCGCCGAATCTCGCGCATCCCCCCGCGAAGACGGGCGCCTATTCGGCGGCATCCGCAGGGGTGGATACATCTTCGGGAGAGCCGTGTGCGGAGGGCCCCATGCCGCCGCCGGAACGATGAGCCCGTCGCGCGTCCCGTGTATTGTTCGACCAGTCGCGGCGCTTCTACGCCGGCGTCTACGAAGGGAGATTGGTCATGCACACATTTGGCATCGGCAAGCTATTTGGCATTGAAATACGGATCGACGCGAGCTGGCTCTTCATCTTCATTCTCCTGAGCTGGAATCTCACGACCGTCTTCTCGGGATGGCACCCCGATTGGCCGCTGTTCGAGTCACTTGCCATCGCGGTCGTCGCATCGCTGCTCTTCTTCGGCTGCATCCTGCTCCATGAGCTTGCGCATTCGCTCGTGGCAGGGCGCAATGGCCTCAAAGTGCGCAGCATTACCCTGCTTCTCTTCGGGGGCATCTCCAACATCGAGCATGAGCCGCCCTCGGCCCGGGCCGAGTTTTTCATTGCCGTCGTCGGGCCGATCACGAGCATCTTTCTCGGATTGGGATTTCTCACCGTCACTTTCCTTACGACGCCTCATTCCGCGGCGGACGTCGGGACCGGCTGGATGGGGTACGCGCACCTGGGCCCAGTCGAGACTCTGCTGGCGTGGCTCGGTCCCATCAACCTGGCTATCGGGATTTTCAACTTGGTCCCCGCGTTTCCGCTCGACGGCGGCCGCGTCCTTCGAGCGATCCTCTGGGCCATGAGCGGAGACTTTCGCTCGGCCACGCGCCGCGTGTCCGGCATCGGGCAGCTCTTCGGCTGGATGCTCATTCTTGCGGGCCTCGAGATGACCTTCGGCGTGCACGTCGTGTTCTTCGGCACCGGGCTCGCGGGCGGATTGTGGCTAGCCTTCATCGGCTGGTTTCTACGAAGCGCCGCCGCGCAGTCCTACAAGCGCCTGGCCATCGACGATGCCCTTGCAGGCCACTCGGTCGAAGAGGTCATGCGACGCGGGGGCCCATCGGTATCGCCGGAGACGCCGCTCGCGGTGCTCGTCGCGGACCATTTCCTCTCGTCGGATGAGCGGGCGCTACCTGTCGTCGGTGACGGACAGCTGCTCGGCCTCGTATCCATGTCGGACGTCCGCGCGACTGGGCAAGCCGAGTGGCCGACGACGCGAGTGAAATCCGTGATGCGCCCTCGAGCCTCCCTCGCCATCGCATCGCCCCAAGAATCCCTCGCGGATGCGTTCGAACGACTCGCGCAACGCGACATCGGGCAGCTCCCTGTCGTCGATGACGAGCGCCTGGTCGGCATGCTCCGACGGAGCGACATTGCGCGCCGACTCGAGCTCGCCTGGGGACCCGTCGTGGCGCACGGGTCAGGAACGGCCGTGTACCACGAAACACCCCGCGCTGTAACCGCTGCGTGAGAAGGCGTTCTTCCGCTGGGGGCGATTCGGCGGGAAGTTCGGGCGCATGACCAAGGAGACGGAAGCGAAGTGGGCGGAGCGCGTGCGAGAATGGCGCGCGAGCGGACTGCCCGCGGAGGAATTCGCGGCGAGTCGTGGATTCAAGGCATCGACGCTCTGCTGGGCGGCATCCCTGCTGCGGCACGCCGCATCGCCGACGACGCCGGCCGAGAGCGCGGAGCCAGAGCCGCAGCCGCGGGCGAAGCGCTGGCGCGTGCCCGCTTCGCGCAGTAAGGCGCCGCGGTTCTTGCCTGTGCGCATGCGCGCCCCGGAGACGGCGAGCGAGATGGTCGTCGAGATCGGCCCGGCGCGGATTCGTGTGGCACGCGGCTTTGATGTCTCGCTCTTGGGTGAAGTGGTCCGCGCCCTCGGGGGGATCGGTTCATGATCCCCGCCGGAGTGCAGGTGTTCGTATCCCTCGAGCCTGTCGATATGCGGTTTGGGTTCGAGCGCCTATCGGGGATGGTGCGCGAGCGCATGGGCTACGAGCCCCGCGGTGGGGCGCTCTTCGTCTTTGTCGGCCGTCGCCGTCATATCGTGAAAGTGCTTTTCGCCGATGCGACGGGAATCTGTGTTTTCTGCAAGCGCCTCGACGAAGGGACGTTCTCCCTTCCGCCCTCCCCCGCGGCGGACGTCACGCACGTCGAGATCGACGAGGGGACGCTCGACACGCTGCTCGATGGGATCCCGATCGCGCCGGAGGGCGGGCCTGCCCGCGCGCGGTCGCGACGGGGCACGCGACGCGTGCACTGATAACGATATAGCGATTGTCGGATAACCTTCTTCAAAGGCCTCGACAGATATCGCGAGCATGCATTACAGATACGCGCGTGCAGGACGCGATGCCCATCGAGAGCCCGAGGACGACCGACGTGCGCGTCGCTGCACTCGAGAGCGAAAATGCGTCGCTTCGCGGCGAGCTTGCGCGAGCCCACGATGCGCTTGCGAGCTTGCGCGCGCGGTACCACCAATTGCTCGAAGAGCTGCACCTGATCAAGCGTCGGCTCTTCGTCGCGAAGGCGGAGCGTCTGGACGACGTGGCCGACGCGCAGCTCGCGTTCGACAAGCTCACCGCCGAGGTCCAGGCGCTCGAGAAGGTGCTCGATGCGACCGAAGGCGGTGACGAGAGCAGCCCGCCCTCTCCGCCCGATCGATCGCGCAAACCGCCGTCGACCAAGCCGACGGGACGCCGCAATCTATCCGACTTCGACCTGCCCGAGGTGCGCGTCGAGATCCCGGACCCCGAGCTCGAAGGCCAGTTCGAGCGCATCGGTTTCGACGAGAGCTCACGTGTCGGCTACGAGCGCGGCGGTCGCCGTCGAGTCGTCTGCGCGCGTGTCGTGTACAAGAAGCCGGTGAAGCAAGACGCCAACGTTCAGACCCCGCGCGAGGATGGGCGGTCCGCGACCCCGAGGCCCGAGCCGCGTTTCGACATCCACGTCGCGCCCATGCCCAAGGAGATCCTGCCCCGCGGGATGCTTGCGCCCTCGATGATCGCGCACGTGCTCGCGATGAAATATGTGCTCGGCGTCCCGTTCCACCGCTACGAGCAGCAGACGGCGCGCGAGGGCTTCAAGATCGATCGCAGCATCATGTGCCGGTATGCCGAGCACGTCGGCGCGACCTTCGGCTGCATCGTCGAGGCGGCTCGCAAGGAGGCGATCGCCACCGCCTTCTGCATCGCCACCGATGCGACGAGCGTCGCGATCCAGCCGACCCGCATCGAGGGCAAACACCAGCCGTGCCGCAAGGGCCACTTCTTCGTGAGCCTCGCCGACAAGGACCACGTCTTTCTCGACTTCCAGCCCAAGCACACCAGCCTCACGGCCTGGGACATGTTCAAGGGGTTCCACGGCTACGTGCAGGCCGACGCGCATGCGATCTGTTACCGCGCCGCGTGTTTGAGAGAGGATCGAGCCGGCTGCGTGATGGAGATCCTCGGCCGGCGCGGGGTCGCGCCAGCCGAGGGGTGGTTCAAAAGGGCAGGTCGAGTTCGCGGCGATCGACGGTGACGAGTGCACGCCGATAGCGACGGAGTGCGGCGGCGAGAGCGCGAGCGAGCTCAATGATCTCGAGTGCGGCTCGGGGCTCGTCGTACGAGAAGAGGCCGTCCTGCAGCTCGGGCCAGGCGGCGGCGAGCGCCAGCGTCGTCATGTCGAGGGCGGTGTCGAGCACGGCGAGCGAGGCGAGCTCGGGGGAGATGGCGAGTTTTTCGGGCGAGAGCTTCACGGGCGCTCGCCTTCGGATTGCAGGATGCGGGCGACGAGATCGCGTTCGACGGTTTTCCGTTTTCGGCGCGCCGCCGCGCGGAGGGCGAGGGTCGCGACGCGATCGATGTCGCGCAGACTGCCGGCGGCCGCTTCGTGGAGCATGGCGACGGCGTCGGACGAGAACAACTCCTTGCTGCCGCCGACGCGCGTGACGCGCATGCGTACGTAATCGGCCGTGTCCTCGGGGGTGAGCGGTCCGATGGTGAGCCGATGATGCAATCGAGAATACAGCGATCGATTGCGGCGCAGGCGCAGCCGGTCCTCGAGGTCGGGCAGACCGACGAGAATGAGCGACAAGAGCGCGCGGCTGTCCCACGCGTAATTGAGCAGGATGTGCAGATGGTCGAGCGTGTCCTGATGCAGCAGATGCGCTTCGTCGACGAGAAAGACCGGCAAGAGGCGTTCTTGACCGAGCTGCTCGATATGGGTGTTGACGGCCCAGAAGACATCGCCGGCGTTGTGTCCATGGGGCAGCGCCAGCGCCAGGCAAAGCTGGCGGTAGAAGTCACGCCGGCCGAGGGTGACGTTATGGCAGTACGTCAGCCGGAACCGCTCCTTGGGAAGCGCGTGCCGGAGCGCCCGAAGGACGCACGTTTTGCCGACTCCAGGCTCGCCGACGAGCGCCACGTTTTTGCGCGCCTCGGCGGCGTCGACGAGATCGTCGAGCAGCGCGCGTTTGCTCGGAGGCAACCACAAGTCGGCGTCGTCGATCTCCTTGCTGAAGGGCTCCGACGACAAGCCGAAGGCCGAAAGCGTCTCGGGGCTCATTGATCCCCCTCCGAGCGGCCGCGCGATCGCGGCGTGCGGCCCAATTGCTGATCGAGCATGGTGCGCGCCGGGTCGAAGGCAACGCGTGCGGGGTGGGGCGCATCATGCGACGATGGCGACCGCGGACGCGACGCGTTTTGATCGGGTCGACCCTGTGCAGCAGGTGGCGCTTTTTCTCATGCTCGATGTACGGAGGCTCCTCCGGATCGACCATGCATCGGCTGACAGTGACCAGTCGTCCGGCGAGAAAGTGCAGATCGGTTTCCCAGTCGTCGCCGTCCATGGCGAGGGTCGAGTCGCGGCGCACGCGCCTGCGCTCGTGCACGGTGAGCGCCGCTCGCAAGCGCGACTCATCGAAGGCGTCGACGGCGGGCGGCGTCGCCGAGAACACGGCCTTGGGCGAGCCGCCCATCAACGCGCCGTGAGGGGCGGCATGGTAGTGGGTGTCGAGCCAGGCCCAGATGCGCACGTTGAGATCGTGCAGGGAGGCGACCGCGCCGACGTGATCGAGGCATCCTTCGCGCAGGGTCCGCCAGAAGCGCTCCATCTTGCCGCGGGCCGGGGCGTCATAAGGTTGGGCGTGAATCAGGGTGGTGCCCATGCGCGCGCACGCCAGCGCGAGAGTCGTTCCGCGATAGGTGGCTCCGTTGTCCAAGTAGAGGGCTGCCGGAGGACCGTGCAGCCGGACGGCGCGCACCAGGACCGCGAGCATGTCCACCTCGCGCTCCTGGGTTTTGGCCTCGATGACCGGGATGTAGCGCGAGGCGTCGTCGAGAAGCGCGTGGATGCGCACGGTGTCGCCGCCGATCAGAGGCGAGCCGTGGCAGACGTCGCCCTGCCAGAGCGCCATGGGTCGCTCGGCTTGCCAGCGCAGCCGCATCTTGCCGCCGCCGCCGGCGCGAAGCGACGCGCGATCGACGCCCTGCTGTTGGTAGAATCGCCGCAGCGTCGACTCGCCGATGCGGCCTTGTTGAAGTCGGCCCTCGGCCACGAGGGTGCGTAGAATCAGCGGCACCGAGGCGCTCGGGTGCTCGTGACGAATGGCCACGAGCAGCTCGCGCATGGCGGGCGTCAGGTCACGCCCGCGGCCCTTATCGGCGCGTCCGGCGGGACGTAACGCGTCGAGGCCCGCCTCCTTGTACGCGTAATACCAACGCGCCAGCGTCGAGCGCGAATAGCGCTTGGTCGAATGCCCTCGCGGGGGCCGGAACCGTTGCTCGGAGAGCTCCGCGAGGGCGGTCTGCAGCTCACCGTGATCGAGCTCGCGCACGCAGAGCGCGCCGATGATCTGAGCCCGAAACAGGGCCACCGCTTCGGCGTGGTCTTTCGGATTGATCGCATCCATGGCCGGACTGAAAGCCTTTCCGCGTCCGAGAGACGGGCACGTTGCGCGCGTTTGGCGCGCCGCCGATCCAGCCGTGGGCGGGCCCTGCCGCGCGACGATCCAACGAGGTGGATCGCGCTCCGCCATCCCTCGGCCGGCTCGGTCACGCGCACGCGAGAAGCTCGGCGCCGGCGAATGCCCGTACGCCGAGCGCCCCCGCGGCGGGCGTCATCGCCAGCACGCTCGCCGCGACCCGCTCGGCCTGCCGGCGCCGAGGCCATCGCCGCGGCCAGGGCCGTACGACAGCGAAGACAGCCCCGCGGGTGATGGCGTCGAGCCATCGACCTAGCGCCGGCCATCCCGGCTCGGCTGAACGCCACGGCGCGATGCGCGCTCGCGTCGCTCGAAGGCTCTCGCCCGACAGGCCATACATCACGCAGGCCAGTGCGATCGCCGTCGCGCTGAAGTGTCGAGCCCGCGTCGCTCCGCGCGGCAGGACCGTCACCGTCGCATGGCACGGGCGGCAGCGGTAACGACGCACGCGGAGCACGTGCACGGCCGTGATCGCGTCGGCCGTGAGCGGACCGCGCACTTGCCGAGAACGCAGTCCGTGCCCCACCAACCCCAGGGGCCCCCCGACCGGACGGCCCGCCGCTCCGCACGCGGGGCAACGTGCCGGCCGGGCCGTCTCTACGTCCGGCGTCCGCTCCACCCAGGACTTGACGTCGATCGAAGAATGAATGACGACGTGACTGCTCCGTTGTTGCAAGGCTCCTGGAGCGCGACGGGAGGCGGCCCGCCAAGACCTGGCCTCCCGTCACCTTATTTTGTCGCAGGCCGACACCTTGCCGACGCTCGCCTCCTCGGCCATCCCCTCTACCGCTCCCCGCGTGCGGACGGACGACGATCCGACTCCGCGAGGGACTCGCCATCGCGGCACCCTCGATCGCCCTCAAAGAGCCGGCGCGTTTGTCTCCGGGATCCTCTCAACCGGCGTGCGCGATAACAGATCTACGACGCGCTCTTCAAGGGCTTGCCGCCCGAGGGCGCTGCCGAGAAGCCCGGCGAGTGCGGGCCCCCGCCCATCGAGGTCGGCTGCTTCAGCCACGCAAGGCGAAAGTACTGGGAGGCCGCCGTCTGCAAGCACCCGCTCGGCCTGCAGGGGGTTCGTCTCATCGACGCCATCTTCGACGCCGACCGGCCGCTCGCGAAGCTTGCCCCCGCCGAGCGCAAACTCCGGCGCGATGCCGAGGTCCGTCCTCACGTCGAAACGTTCTTCACCTGGGCCGCCGACCAACAGGCCAAGCTCGAAGGGCGTGGGCTCGTCGCCACCGCTCTCGGCTACTCCCTGCGCCACGAGATCCCGCTCCGGCGCTTCCTCGACGACGGCCGATTGCGCATGGAGAACAACCGCGCTGAAAACGCCCTCAGGCCCATTGCCGTTGACGTTTCATTGTGCACCCTTTCTTCAAGTACCTGGAATGACGAGAGTCCGATCATCGCGAGAATTGCGACACGGGCGACCGACACGCTTGCGGCGGCGGCGTAGCGCGTCAGCTACATCGGGGCGTTCGAGATCGATTGCGAGAATTTGCCAGGGAGCATCAAACACGTATTGCTTCGCGGGCAGGATCCCTTCGCGGATCAGTTTCCGAATCGCATAGCAGCTCACGCCGGCCTTCTCGGCAGCTTCGACCATCGTTAGGCACCGGCCGTCCTTCACGGCCGACTCATACCCGGGGATGCCCTTCGTGCGGCGATAATCACCGACTCGCTTCGCGTTCCACGTGTGACCGAATGGGGTGGCCACACCCATGCGATTCAGGGTGGCTGCGATGTGCTCGTCGGACCAACGAGTGCCCATCTGACGAATCACCTCGTCAACCTCGGGAGCGTTGCGCATCGTGTGCTCGCCAGGCTGGGGCTTGCGCACACGGAGCTCGGAATGCTGTCCACCTCGCCAATGGATAACGAGGATGACTTCGCGCTTATCGTCATTGAGGTCGACGACGATTTCCTCAATCAGCGCACGCACCAGGCGCTGCTTCGTTCGCATATCCGCGGACGGGGAGTGCCACACCGCATTGAGGTCCTTCGCGAGGTCGAGAAGCGAGTCGCGGTCGACGGCCAGCTCCGGGGTCACGGCGCCGTTGGCGACGAGACTCGCCTCGCATTCGCGGAGCCGCGCCATCGCCGTGTTCCAGCGCGCCTCCAACTCCGCCGCGACAAGTCGGTTCTCAGGATCGACCTTCTCGTAGCGACGAGCAGCGCGTTTAGCCTCGTACTCGGCCTGCTGGCGCTCAAGTTCCAGAGCGCGCCTTCGTTCGTCGAGTTGGGCGACCGCCTCCCGCTCCGCCATGAGAGCAGCTTCCACGGCGAGAGGTTCGACGACAAGGAGAATCTCGGCGCCGATCGCGAGGTCGACGCGTCGGGCGCCGAAGCCGATGCATGCGTCGATGCCGTGCATCTGTCGTCCTCTTCGACAGGAGTACCGCGGCTTGCTGTACCGGCCCGTGTATGCGACCTGGATCATTCTCCCGCACCGTCGACATCGCAGCAGGCCCGCCATCAGAGCTCGGCCGCCGCGCGAGGACTTCGCTGCGCCCGCGCGCTGACAGTACGAGTTGCGTGAAAGGCGTTCACGATTGCGCGCGAATGCTTCCCACGTGATGTAGGCTTCGTGATGATCGCGCGCGAGCACGGTCCACTCTTCCATCGGTCTCGTCCGACCGTAGGTCTTGCGCAGCGAGCCGTCGACGAGGGCCGTCTGTACTCGTGATTTACCATACGCATACGCCCCCGCATAGAACGGATTCTGTAATACCGATATAACGTTTCGATACGCTGGCGCGCGCCATGTCAACTCCGAGGTGGACTTGCCATCCACGGGGCGGGGGAACAGCAGCTCTTCGCGGCGCATATGCAGTAGCACCTGCGTTGCACTACCGAGTCGCTCGAAGAGCCGAAAGACGCTGCGGACCGCGTCTTGGATCCGGCGGTCGGGGTCCATTGTCAGCCCCCCGTCTCGCGACCAGATGTAGCCTAGGGCCCGGGAAGGGCCGAGTCGATCGAATCAGCCACGAAACGGCTGCTAGGGGATCGACAGGATCTCGGCGGCGTGATCTACCGTCGATGTGAGCGT
>Ga0210391_10001867_pt1 | contig 18690 bp, 16 predicted proteins | sample IncBWC12OmetaG_FD_160573 | JGI IMG/M metagenome (GOLD analysis project Ga0210391, IMG submission 160573) | Forest soil microbial communities from Barre Woods Harvard Forest LTER site, Petersham, Massachusetts, United States - Inc-BW-C-12-O ... | reverse complement strand
ACGGCAAGCTCGATGCTTCCCTCGCGCTACCGGGCGGGCGCAAGCTCGAGTTCGAGCGCATCTTTCCGCTCGACGCCGAGTTCGACGCGATGGGTGACGTCCCGGCCGAGGTGCTCGAAAACAAGCGCTACAAGGAGCAAGGCGATTTCACGCTCACGGGGTGCACCGACCGCCTGAAGAGCGACTTCGGGGCGCCGTGTCTCGACATCGTCGTCCATTCCCTGGCCAACGGGTCCGAAGTGAATCGGGACCTGCTGGAGACGAGCCGCAAGGGCTACCTCTCCGCGGTCAGCGTCAGCGCTTACTCGATGGTCGCCCTCGTGCAGCGACTCGGGCCGCTCGTCCGCCCGGGCGGGTCGTTCGTCAGCCTGTCGTATCTCGCCGCCGAACGCGTGATCCCCGGCTACGGCGGCGGCATGTCGAGCGCCAAAGCGGCCCTCGAGAGCGATACCCGTGTGCTCGCTTGGGAAGCCGGGCGCAAATGGGGCCATCGCGTGAACTGCATCAGCGCCGGCCCGTTGGCCTCCCGCGCGGCGAGCGCCATCGGAGGGCGGGAGTCGGCGCCGGACGGGAGCCGCGGCAAATCGTTCATCGAGCAGATGGTCGACTACGTGCAGGCCAACGCCCCGCTCCCCGAAGCGCTCGAAGCGGCGGAGGTCGGTGCCGTCGCGGCGTTCCTTTGCAGTCCGCTCGCGCGCGCCGTCACCGGGTGCGTCGTGCACGTGGACAAGGGGTATCACGCAATGGGCAAAAGCGTGGCGAGCGCCGATTCTTCGGCGTAGTCTGCCGGCGCTCTTCTCCCGTAGCCGCCCGTAGCTCCGCTAGCCCGTAGCAACGTTCATCGCAAAGAAAGATCGCTCCGCCCATGACCGCGCCCACGAATGCCTTCACCCCCCCGGCCCACGGCGAACCCATCACGATGGGGCCGAACAACCGGCTCGTCGTCCCCAACCATCCGATCGTGCCCTTCATCGAGGGGGACGGCACGGGCCGCGACATCTGGCGCGCGTCCGTTCGCGTGATCGACGCGGCCGTGGAGAAGGCATACGCCGGCAAGCGCAAGATCGCCTGGTACGAAGTCTATGCGGGCGAGAAGGCGTTCAACACGTTCAACAACTGGCTCCCCGACGAGACGGTCGCCGCCTTCCGCAAATACCTCGTCGGCATCAAAGGCCCGCTGACGACGCCGATCGGCGGCGGCATCCGGTCGCTCAACGTCGCGCTCCGGCAGATGCTCGATCTCTATGTTTGCATCCGTCCGGTGGCTTGGTTCGAAGGCGTTCCGAGCCCCGTGAAGCGGCCGGGTGACGTCGACATGGTGATCTTCCGCGAGAACACGGAAGACATCTACGCCGGCATCGAATACGAGGCCGAGAGCGACGCGGCGAAGAAGCTCCTCGGGTTCATCGAGAAAGAGTTCCCGGCGGACTTCCGCAAGATCCGCTTCCCGCTCACGGCGGGCGTCGGCATCAAGCCCGTGAGCCGCGAAGGCAGCGAGCGTCTCGTTCGCGCGGCGATCCAGTACGCGATCGACCAGAAGCGCAAGAGCGTGACGCTCGTGCACAAGGGCAACATCATGAAGTTCACCGAAGGCGCGTTCATGCGCTGGGGCTACGCGCTCGCCCAGCGCGAGTTCGGCGACAAGACGTACACGTGGGCCGAGTGGGAGAAGACGAAGGCCGCAAAGGGCGAAGACGCCGCGAACGCCGAGCAGAAAGAGCAGCTCGCGAAGGGCAAAGTCCTGATCAAAGACGCGATCGCCGACATCACGCTCCAGCAGGTGCTGACCCGCGCGAAGGACTTCGACGTCATCGCGACGCTGAACCTGAACGGTGACTACTTGAGCGACGCGCTGGCCGCGCAAGTCGGCGGCATCGGCATCGCGCCGGGCGGCAACATCAACTACGTCACCGGCCACGCCGTCTTCGAAGCGACGCACGGCACGGCGCCGAAGTACGCCGACCTCGATCGCGTGAACCCCGGATCGGTCGTCCTGAGCGGCGAGATGATGCTGCGCCACATGGGGTGGACCGAAGCAGCCGACCGCGTCATTCGTGGCATGAACGGCGCGATCGCGACCAAGCGCGTCACGTACGACTTCGCGCGCTTGATGGAAGGGGGCACCGAGATCAAGTGCTCCGAGTTCGGCGACAACCTCATCGCGCACATGTAGTCAAGCGTAGTGAGCGCGTAGTGAAAGCGTAGTGAGCGCGTAGTGACGCGCGAAAGGAATCATCCCATGCCGAATCGCAAGAAGATCGGTCTCATCGGAGCGGGCAACATCGGCGGCGAGCTCGCGCGCCTCGCGGCCAACGAAGAACTGGGCGACGTCTTTCTCTTCGACATCGCGCCGAAGGAGAACTTCGCCAAGGGCAAGGCGCTCGACCTCGAACAGAACGGCGCCGTACTCGGCTACGACTCGCACATTCGCGGGACGGCGAACTGGGGCGATCTCGAAGGGGCAGACGTTCTGATCATCACGGCGGGCATCCCCCGCAAGCCCGGCCAGTCGCGCGACGACCTCGTCGCGACGAACCTGCCGATCATCCGCGACGTCGCGAACAACGCGAAGAAAGTGTGCCCGAACGCGTTCGTCATCGTCGTCAGCAACCCGCTCGACGCGATGGTCTACGAGTACAAGCGCGTCGTCGGCGCCCCGAAAGGCCTCGTCGTCGGCATGGCGGGCGTCCTCGACAGCGCGCGCTTCCAGCTGTTCCTCGCGCGCGAAGCGGGCGTCAGCGTGAAGGACGTGCGGGCGATGGTCCTCGGTGGCCACGGCGACGACATGGTGCCGGTCCTGTCGATGACGACGGTTCACGGCGTGCCCGTGACGTCGCTCATCGCGAAGGACAAGCTCGACAAGATCGTCGACCGCACGCGCAAAGGCGGCGGCGAGATCGTCAACCTCATGGGCACGAGCGCGTATTACGCCCCGGCGTCGAGCGCGATTGCCATGGCGAAGGCGTACTTGCGCGACGAGAAGCGCCTTCTCGCGTGCGCGACGTATCTCGACGGCGAGTACGGATACAAGGACCTCTTCATGGGCGTTCCCTGCATCATCGGGGGCAAAGGCGTCGAGAAGATCATCGACATCCCGCTCACCGAGGAAGAGAAGGGGATGCTCGCGAAGAGCGCCAAGAGCGTCCAGGCCGTCGTCGATATCTGCAAGAAGGGCTGATTTCAGCGGGGTCGGCCTCCGAGAGGGCGAACTCCCAGCCCTCTCGCGCCGGCGCCGATGTGTGCGAATGGCGCCGAATACTTGGCACTCGAGCGCTCTTTTTGGGATACCCAGGGCGGCGATGCACAGGCGCAGCTTCCTTGGCCTTCTTGCGATCGCGCCGCTTCTGGCGGCGCGGTCTGCGCGTGCACAGGCGACGGCTTCGGCGGGGAACCGCCTGCGTTCCCTCGAGCGGGACTCGCGCGGGACCACGCTGGTCCTCGGGCTGGAGGCCGCGCCGTTCCCGGCGCCGGGCGGCGGGTATACCGATGACACGGTCATCGTGTTCGTGCCCGCGCATTACCGCCATCGCCCCGACGAGGGAGTCGCCGCGCTCGTGCATTTCCACGGGCACTCCACCACGGCGGATCGCGCGATGGCCGCGCACCAGCTCCGCGAGCAGCTCGCCGACAGCCGCCAGAACGCGATCCTCATCGTCCCACAGCTGGCGGTGAACGCGGCGGACTCCGCGTGCGGCAAGCTCGAATCGCCGGGCGGATTCGCGCGCCTTCTGCACGGCGCCATCGAGGCAGCCGCGCACGAAGGGCGGACGACCCTCGGCGACACGGCGTTTCCAGCCGACGCGGCCCTCGGGACGATCTGCGTGAGCGCTCATTCGGGCGGGTACCACGCGGCCGCCGCGGTTCTCCGGCAAGGCGGCGTCGACGTCCGCGAGACCTACCTGTTCGACGCGCTGTACGCGGAGGGCGATACCTTCCGCGACTGGGTGCTGGCGCGCCACGGGCAGCCCCTCCACGAGCGACACAAGCTCGTGAGCTACTTCGTTTCGGGCGGTACGACGGACGCGTCGAATCGCTGGCTCCGCGCGGAGCTCGAGAAGGGCAGCGCGCATTGCGAGGAAGAGCAGCAAGAAGGCGAGCTTTCGCGGCACGAGCTCTCGCACGCCGAAGCCGTCTTCGTGCGCACCGGGCTCTGGCACAACCAGGTCACCTGGGAGACGAACGCGCTCCGCGATTGCCTCTATGCATCGGCGCTGCCGCGGCACCTGTCGAGCGACTGGTTCGCGCGCAAGCACGGCGCCCGTCCCATCGAGAAGCGCCAGCGCTGACGGCTCCCCCCGCCGCAGCTCGCTCGTGCTAGCGTCGCTCGGCCAGCATGAAGATTCACGAGTACCAGGCGAAGCAGATCTTCGCGCGCTACGGCCTCCCGATTCCGCGCGGGTACCTTGCGCTGACGGTGGACGACGCCGTGGCCGCCGCCACGCGCCTCGCCGAGGAAACGAAGAGCCCCGTCGCGGTCGTCAAAGCGCAGATCCACGCGGGCGGCCGCGGCAAAGGGGGCGGCGTCAAAGTCGCCAAGGGCGGCGCGGCCGAAGTGCGCGAGCTCGCGGGCAAGATTCTCGGTATGCAGCTCGTCACGCACCAGACCGGCCCCGAAGGCCAAAAAGTGCGGCGCCTCTACATCGAGCAAGGGCTCGACATCGCGCGCGAGCTCTACCTCGGCGCGGTGATCGACCGCGACCGCCGGCGCATCGCCTTCATGGCGTCGACCGAAGGCGGCGTCGAGATCGAGAAAGTCGCCGCGGAGACGCCGGAGAAGATCCACACGGTGCACGTCGACCCGGCCGTGGGCCTCGCCGCGTACCAGGCGCGCCAGCTCGCGTTCGCGCTGGGCCTCGGCGCGAAAGAGACGCTCGGCAAATTCGTGAAGCTCCTCGGAGCGCTTTACGAGGTCGTCGTTCGCGAAGACTGCTCGCTCTGCGAGATCAACCCGCTCGTCACGACGAAGAGCGGCGACGTCGTCGCGCTCGACGCGAAGATCAACCTCGACGACAACGCGGAGTTCCGCCATCCCGAATGGAAGGAGCTCGAAGACAAGGACGAGGAAGATCCCGTCGAGCTCGAAGCCAAGGCCACGGGCCTCAACTACGTCTCGCTCGACGGCAACGTCGGCTGCCTCGTCAACGGCGCGGGCCTCGCGATGGCCACGATGGACATCATCAAGCACTTCGGGGAGGGCCACGGCGTTGCGCCGGCGAACTTCCTCGATGTGGGCGGCGGCGCCAACCAGGAGCAGGTTACCAAGGCTTTCAAGATGATTCTGCGGAGCCCGAAGGTGAAGGCGATCTTCGTCAACATCTTCGGCGGCATCATGAAGTGCGACGTCATCGCCAGCGGGGTGGTCGCCGCCGCGAAAGAGCTCGGGCTCAAAGTGCCGCTCGTCGTCCGCCTCGAGGGCACGAACGTGGAGCTCGGGCGCAAGATTCTGAACGAGAGCGGCCTCAAGATCCAGGCCGCGTCGACGATGGCCGACGGCGCAAAGAAAGTCGTCGCCGCGGTCCAAGGGCAGTCCGCGTAGTCGCGCGCGCGAGCGAGCGAGCGGGGCGAGAGCAACGCGAGAGCAAGGGCACGCGCAGGGAGAAGTCTTCGATGAGCGTTCTGGTCGGCAAAGACACGCGCCTTTTGATCCAAGGCATCACGGGGAGCGCGGGCGCGTTCCACGCAAAGCAGATGATCGACTACGGCACGCGCGTCGTCGCGGGCGTCACGCCGGGGCGTGGTGGCGAGAAGTTCGAGAGCACGGTGCCGGTGTTCGACACGGTCGAACAAGCCGTGAAAGCCAGCGGCGCGAACACCTCATGCATCTTCGTCCCGCCGCCTGGCGCTGCGGATGCCATTCTCGAAGCGTTCGACGCGGGCCTCGAGCTGGTCATTTGCATCACAGAGGGCATCCCGGTCACCGACATGCTCAAGGTGCGGCGCGTGCTCGAAGGCTTGCGCGGCAAGACGCGGCTCATCGGGCCGAATTGCCCGGGGATCATCACGCCGGGGCCGGCGGGCGTGGGGTGCAAGATTGGCATCATGCCGGCCCACATCCACAAGACCGGGCACATCGGCGTGGTCTCCCGTTCGGGCACGCTCACGTACGAGGCGGTCGGACAGCTGACGGCGCGGGGCGTCGGCCAGTCGACGTGCATCGGCATCGGCGGCGACCCGGTCGGCGGCATGGACTTCGTCGACGCGCTCGAGCTTTTCCAGGCGGATCCCGACACGCATGGGGTCATCTTGATCGGCGAGATCGGCGGCGGGGCCGAGGAGCGGGCCGCCAAGTACATCAAAGACCACATGAACAAGCCGGTCGCGGCTTTCATCGCGGGGGCGACGGCCCCGGAGGGCAAGCGCATGGGGCACGCGGGTGCCATCATCGCGGGAGGCAAGGGGACCGCCGCCGAGAAGACGGCCGCCCTCGAAGCCGCCCGCGCGCGCGTCGCGCCCACCCCGAGCGACATGGCCGATACGCTGATCGGCATGATGCGCTCCTAGGGACTGGCGTCCGGAGCGAATTTCACCTACAAGCGCGCGCGTTCCCTCGAAGAAAAGGACGCGACCATGGCCGTCGAACGCACGCTCTGCATCATCAAACCGGACGCCGTCGAGAAGCGGAAGACGGGCGCGATTCTCCAGTGCATCGAGGAGGGCGGGTTCCGGGTTTGCGCGGTCGAGATGAAATCGCTCTCGCGGCGCGACGCCGAGGGGTTCTACGACATCCATAGAGCGAGGCCGTTTTTCGGCGAGCTCGTGCAATTCATGACCCGATCGCCCGTCGTCGTCGCCGTGCTCGAGCGCGAGAATGCCGTTGCCGCGTGGCGTGATCTCATGGGCGCGACGGACCCGGCCAAGGCCGGCGCGGGCACCATTCGCAAGCAGTTCGGCTCGAACGTGGGCGAAAACGCGACGCACGGGTCCGACTCGCTCGACAACGCGAAGCGCGAGATCGCGTATTTCTTTGCTGGATTGGAGGTTTCGCCGTCGTAAACGGCGACTCCTGAAGGCCGGTCCGCAGGGCCGGCTTCGTGTGACTTCGAAAAAACAGAATTGGCGAGTTGATGGCGCGGGGGCGGCGCGTCGGTCCGAGGCCGCGGCAAGAAGGCGGCTTTGGGCTGTACAGCAGTTCGAGGCCTCGATGTCGTCGGAGAGCGGAGGAAAAGGCGAGCCGGATCGTGTGTTCGCGTCTGCGCATGCGGATGCGAGAGCGGCGTCCGTTTGGGGCTCGGCCCGTGCGGCCCTTGCGGCCATGCACAACCTCGAAGCCTTGCTGCGCCGGAGCTATGTCCCCGGCCAGGTCATTCTGGACCTCTTGCCCGAGCTGCGGAGCGGCGCGGCCGTACTTCGCGACACGTTCGATCGCGCCGGGCAAGCCGGTGCCGCGGACCCCGCCAGCGCGGGCGTCGGCCTCTACGGGCTCGCGCGTGTGGCCGAGCTGGATGCGCTGCTCGGGACGATGACTCCGCCCGCCGGTCGCCGCGACGACGCCGCGCGCCTCGCGGGGGCGCTCGCGGACTCGCTCGAGGCCGCGGTCGATCTCCTCGGGCTCCTCGACCGTGCGAGCGCGCCCCTCGCGACGGACGTGCGGCTCGACTTGCTCGCGCAGGAAGCCGGACGCATGTCGGGGACGGCACGGGGTCGCGAAGTGCTCGTCGGGTACGAAGCCTCGGCCGCCGAGTGCACGCTGTCGACCGATCCCGCGCTTCTGGGGGCGCTCGTCTCGCTCCTCGTGAGTAGCGTGCACGCGGCCGTCGCGGGTGCGCCGGTGGTCCTGCGCACGCGCACGCAACCGGGCGCGAACGTCGCGGAGCTCATCGCCGAAGCGCGCGCATCCGCCGACGGGCCCCTCGCGACGCTCGCGATTCGCGTCATGCCCTGGATCGAACCGTCGGAGGCCGTGGCGCGCCGGGTCGCCGCCGAGCTCGGGGCGACCTTCGATCTCGCAGGCGCGCGCGCGTCCCTTGTACTGCCGCCGCCGCGCGAGTCCTGCTGACCTCGGGTTGCGTCGCATCCGTCTTTTGCCCGTTCCGGTCAAAAGACTTCTGCTCTATACGCACACGATGAGCCTCGAAGAGACGTTGCGGCCGCGCATCACCGCCGCTTTTGCCGACCGATCGCTGCTTGCGACGGCCGATGTGCGTGACGCGATCGAAGCCACGGTTGCCGCGCTCGACCGCGGTGAGCTCCGCGTCGCCTCGCCGCGTACGGTGGACGGCGGCGACACCGAGTGGACCGTTCACAGCTGGGTGAAAGAAGCCATCCTGCTCTTCTTCGCGGTCCGCAAGATGGAGAAGATGGAGGTCGGGCCGTTCGAATACCACGACAAGGTTCCTCTGAAGCACGACCTCGAGGCCGCAGGCGTGCGCGTCGTCCCACCCGGCGTCGCCCGCTACGGCTCGTTCCTCGAGCGCGGCGCGATCCTCATGCCCGGCTACGTGAACATCGGCGCGCGCGTCGGCGCCGGAACGATGGTCGACACCTGGGCGACCGTCGGCTCCTGCGCGCAGATCGGGCAGGACTGCCACCTGGCGGGCGGCGTCGGCATCGGCGGCGTGCTCGAGCCGCCGAACGCGTCGCCCGTCATCGTGGAGGACGGGGTCTTCGTCGGGTCGCGAGTCGTCATCGTGGACGGCGTGCGCATCGGGCGCGAAGCGGTCATCGGCGCCGGCGTCGTGATCACGCAGACGACGCCGATTCTCGACGTCTCGGGGCCGGGCGTCGTCGAATACCGCGGCGTCGTGCCGCCGCGCAGCGTGGTCATTCCCGGCGTTCGCAAGAAGCAGTTTCCGGCGGGCGAATACGGCCTGCCGTGCCCCCTCATCATCGGCCGCCGCAGCGCGGGGACCGACCGCAAAGTGAGCCTCAACGCCGCGCTTCGCGACTTCGGGGTCTCGGGGTGACGGACGGCAGCAAGGACATCGCCCAGCGGCTCGACGCGACGCTCCTCGAGCTCTGCGCCGTCGCGTCGCCCATCGGCGAAGAGAAGGCCCTGTGCGACGTGGTCGCCGCGCGCATGGCGCCCATCGCGAATGCCGCCGCCGGTGGCGTGCGCCGTTACGGCGACTCGATCGTGGTCCCGATCACACGCGGCCGTGGACCTCGCGTCGCGCTCGTCGGCCACCTCGACACGGTCCGGACGGAGAACGGCCCCGCGCGCATCGCGGGTGACCGCTGCTTCGGCTCGGGGGCGAGCGACATGAAGAGCGGCCTCGCGGTCATGATCGCCGTGGCCGAAACGCTGCCGCTCGCCCGTCTCGCGTGCGACCTGACGCTGGTTTTCTATGCGCGCGAGGAGGGCCCCTTCGCCGAGAACGAGCTCGGGCCGGTGCTCGCGCAAGATCCCGAGCTCCGAAACGTGGATCTCGCCGTCTGCATGGAGCCGTCGGACAACAAGATCCATCTCGGCTGCATGGGATCCCTTCACGCGACGGTCACCTTCCGCGGCAAGACCGCGCACAGCGCGCGCCCCTGGGAGGGCGAGAACGCGGTCACGCGCGCGGCGCCTTTTCTTGCGGATCTCGCGGCGCGAAAGCCCGAGGTGAGCGTCATCGACGGCCAGACGTACCGGAGCGTGATGACCGTGACGCAAGCGAGGGACGGCGGGCGCGGGCGCAACGTCGTCCCCGACGTGTTCGTGCTCAACGTCAACGCGCGGTTCGCGCCCGACCGCTCGATCGAAGCGGCCGAGCAAGAAGTGATTGCGCTCGTTGGCGCCGCCCGCGGGGCCAACGAGGGGGCGGACCCGGGCCATCGCGCCGAAGTCACGTTCACTGATCGATCGCCGGCGGCGCTTCCCAACGCGAACCACCCGCTGGTGCAGCGCCTCGCGGCCTCCGGCGTGCGCGGCATCGAGCCGAAGCAAGCGTGGACCGACGTGGCGCGCTTCGCGCAGCTCGGGATCGCCGCGGTCAACTTCGGGCCAGGCGAGAACGCACAGGCCCACCAGAAGAACGAGTCGACGTCGCTGGCTCTCGTTCACGAGGGATACGCTATCGTCGCGCGGTGGCTGCAGTCGCTCGGGCCCGTGGCGTCGCCTTAGGGCGACGGGCTGCCGCAGGGGGAACGGACACGATGGATCGAAGGGCCGTTTTCGTTCTCGCCGTGGGGGCCGTCGCGTGCTGCGGGTGCTCCCTTTTGCAGAAGCCCACGCCCGCCGACGCCGGGCCGCCGGATGTGCAGGTCGCCCCGTCCGCCACGACCGAGGAGGCGCCGCTGCCCGCGCTCGAAGGCGGCGCGCCGGTTCCGAGGGGGCGGCCGTCCCCGGTGCACCCGCACGCCGGGGGCAGCTGCGCCGGCAACCTCGTGCCGGTGGTTCCGGCGGGCGCCGTCGCGGCAGAGTGCGTGCTCGAATGCGCGTCCGATGCGGCGTGCCCCGAGGGTACGATCTGCGACGCGAAAGGTGCGCTCGACGAGGGCGGCAAGCCCGGCAAGACCGTCAGCTACTGCGGGGTCGGCAAACGCGCGCCGGGCAAGGCGGACGCGGGTGCACCCGCTCCTCCGCCGAGCACGCCGATCGCACCCAACACGCCGGCGAAGCACCTGGACGTACGGAAGGGCGCCAATGGAGCTTGTCCCGCGGGCTATCTCGCATGCGGCGCGGCGTGTCGCCTGTCATGCAGAGCGGCCTCGGACTGCGAGGTGACGGGTGCGCGCTGTGTGAGCGCCATGTGTGAAGGCCCCGGCGCACTCCCCTGCAAGTAGGGGCCGCCGCTGAGGATCGAGTGAGCCGGCTCTGTCAGCCGAGCTCGATCTTGCTCCACATCTCCCGGCGGATGCGCTCGCGGCGCCGATCCGTGCGCGTGACGAGACGCGCCGCGCTCCACGCTGCGAGAAGCTCGCCCTCTTGCCCGAGGGCGGGGAGGGCGCTCGGTCCGACGACGAACGTGCCGCCGAGAGGCGTGCGGATCGGCTCCGCGGCGAAGCCGTGGAAGCTCGGCGGATCGATCTGCCAGCGCGCCGTCATCGGCTCCGGTTCGAGCGACCCTCCCGTCGCGCGAAGGCCCGCGCGATCGACGTCGCGCCGCGCGCCGGACCGAAAGTCCCATAGCGGCCGCCCGTCGTGCGGCGAGTCGATGACGAGATAGTGCCGCTCGATGAAGGGAAGCAGCGCTTCGATCGACGCGAGAACCGCCTCGCGTGCGCGGGCGACGGGAATCGCGGCGCCTTCGGCGATCGCGGCTTCCGCGACGAGCAGCGTCGCGCCCTCGATGCCGCAGGGCTTCTGTCGCCGCTGCAGGTGCACCAAGAGGCCCACCGGGCTGCCGCTGCTCGGGCCGCCGTGGCCCGTGCGGTGGGGCCACGCCGGCAGGAGAAACGCTTCGTCCGCGAGCGCCGCCGGCAGGCCTTCGTTGCGCACGACGATCGACATCACGAACCGCCATTCGGCGGGCAGCAAGTGTGGCAGGAGGGAAACCGCGCGCCGCGGCGGATCGAAGTTCGTCGCGAGATCGAGCACAGCGCGCGTCGTGTGGTCGGAGACGACGAACTCGACCCCGGTCGTGCCGTCGTCGCAGTCGATCACGATGCCCGCTGCGCGTCCGCGCCTCTGCACGACGCGCGCCGCGCGATTGGTCATCTGCACTTCGCCGCCGTGCGCCAGGATGCGCTCGACGAGAAAGTCGACCAGATCCTCCTCGCCGCCCGCGAGGCGCAAGACGCCACGCGTCCACGCCCCGTGGAGGCGCGCGACCGCGAACTCGGGCAGCGACGCGGCCTGGCTCGCGAAGCGCGTCGGGACGTCGACGACCGCGCGGTAGTCGTGATCGCGGGGGAACTCGGCGAGCAAGGGCGCTGCGCGCTCCGCCGTGAAGTGCGGCAGCGATGCGGCCACGCGCTCGGTCTCGCGCCGCTCCCAGAACGTTCCGGGCGGCCAGACGAGGTCGCGCTCGAAGGCGGCGTCGCCGGCGGCGTTCGTGCGTGCGAGCTCCGCGTAAAGCTCGTCGACGACGCGGCGCACTTCCGGGTAGCTTCGATCGATCTCCTTGGCGAAGAGCTGCACGTCGGGAGGCACTTCGAGGCGGAGCTTGGGCGCGAGGATCTGGAACATCGGGTCGAGCGGCGTCGTGCGCCGCCGGAACGTCTGCGACTGCGCGAGCTCGACCAGCACGCGGCTCCAGGCCGGCGACGACCCAGCGAGGAACGTGAACGCGCGCCGCGCGAGCGCCACGCCGTCGTATTGGTACGACGGCGGCCGCCAGCCTTGGCCGAGCACGAGGACGCGCCACGAACGGCGCGCGAGGAGCGCCGCGCACGTCAGCGCCCCGATGCCCGCCCCTAGAACCGCGACGTCGTAGTGCTTCGCCATCAGCGCTTGGCCGTCAGCCGCTCTGCACGCGGACGCGCGTCCGGCCGGCCGGGGTCGCCGCCGGCTCGACGCGAACGCGCCCCTCCGCGATCCACTGGAGAACCCTCGGCAAGAGCGCGTGCTCTTCGGCGAGAATGCGCTCGCGGAGCGCGTGCTCGTCGTCGCCGTCGAGCACGGGCACCGCGGACTGGGCGATGATGGGCCCCGTATCGGTGCCGCGATCGACGAAGTGCACGGTGCATCCCGCGATGCGTACGCCGTAGTCGAACGCCTGCCGCTGGGCGTGCACGCCGGGGAACGCCGGCAGAAGCGCCGGATGCACGTTGACGATGCGCATCGGGAACGCATCGAGGAGAACGCTTGTCACGAGGCGCATGAACCCCGCGAGAACGACGAGGTCCACGTCGCGTTCGCGCAAAGCCGTCACCACGGCAGCGTCGAACGACTCACGATCGGCGTAGGCCTTGTGCGAGATGACGAGCGCCTCGATGCCGGCCGCGCGCGCACGATCGAGCGCCTGCGCGGAAGCCACGTTCGACACGACGACCGCGATGCGCGCTTGCAGCGTGCCGTGGGCGACGGCATCGAGAATCGCCTGCAGGTTCGTGCCGCTGCCTGACGCGAGGACGCCGAGCGTAATCATGCGGACCACTCGACCCTCTCCTCGAAGGCGCGATCGGCTTCGTGGGTCACCACGGGGCCGAGGAGGAACGGCGATTCGCCCGCGTCGCGAAGAGCGGTCTCCGCACGCTTCGCCTCGGATGCGGGCACGACGAACACGAAGCCGATGCCCCCGTTGAACGTACGGCGCATCTCGCTTTCGGCCACGCCACCGGCTTGTTGCACGAGGTCGAAGATCGGCGGGCGCCGCCACGTTCCTTCCACGCGGACGCCGAGGCCGTCGGGCAGGACGCGCGGCAAATTGCCGGGCAACCCACCGCCCGTGATGTGGCTCATCGCACGAACGTCGACGCCGGCCGCCAGCACGGCTTGCACGGCGCGTGGATAGAGTCGCGTCGGCACGAGCAGCGCTTCGCCGACGCTCTTGCCCTCGAGCTCCGTCGGACGATCGGTCAGCGACAGCTTCATGGCGTCGAAGAGCGCTTTTCGCGCGAGCGAATACCCGTTCGAGTGAAGCCCGCTGGAGGGCAGCGCGAGCGCCAGGTCGCCCGCCATGACGCGCCGCCCGTCGACGATCTTCTTGCGCGCCACGACGCCGACCGCGAACCCGGCGAGGTCGTATTCCCCGTCCGCGTACATTCCGGGCAGCTCCGCCGTCTCGCCGCCCAAGAGCGCACAGCCGCTCTCCTTGCAAGCCGCGGCGATGCCGCGAACGACACTCTCGCCGACGGCGACGTCGAGCCGGCCCGTCGCGAAATAGTCGAGGAAGAAGAGCGGACGCGCGCCACACGTGACGATGTCGTTCACGCACATCCCGACGAGGTCGAACCCGATCGTGTCGTGAACGCCCGTCGCGAAGGCGACTTTGAGTTTCGTGCCGACGCCGTCCGTGCCGCTCACGAGGACCGGCTCTTCGATGCCCGCGGGAAGCCCGCAGAGACCCGCAAAGCCGCCCACGTCGGCGATCACCTCGGGGATGCGCGTCGCGGCCGCGAGCGGCTTGATCCGCTCGACGAGCTCGTCCCCCGCGTCGATGTCGACGCCTGCGGTCTTGTAGGTAAGGGGCATGACTCGCGCACGCTAGTCAGTCCCGCCGAGGCGCGCCACAACTCCCGCCGAGGTACGGCGGAGCAACGGGTTGGGCCGCAGGAGCGGTACCGTGGACCGCATGAAACTCCGCCGCCGGCCGCGCGTAGGCGCGGCACCTCGTGTGTACCCGCCGTCCGTCGTCGCCGAGGGCGCCGTCCTCGGCACGGACGTCGTCGTCGGGGCCTTCTGTTTCGTAGCCGCGGGGGCCGTCGTTGGCGCCGGGACGCGGATCCAGAGCCACACGAGCGTGTGGGACGGCGTCGTTCTCGGCCAGGACGTCTTCGTCGGACCGGGCGCGCAGTTCACCAACGTGCGCCGCCCGCGCGCCGCGTTTGCGCGCGCGCCGCACTGGGACCGTACCGTCGTAGAGGACGGCGCGAGCATCGGCGCCAATGCGACGCTCGTGGCTCCCGTGCACGTCGGGCGGTACGCCATGGTCGGCGCAGGCGCCATCGTCGTACGCAACGTGCCAGCCCACGCGATCGTCGCAGGAAACCCCGCACACGTCGTTGGCTGGGCGTGCGTATGCGGCGAAGCGATCGGCAAAGGCACCGATCCCCCGGTGCCGGGCCCATGCGCCGTCTGCGGCGAAACGCCGACGTATTAATCGTGGCGGGTCGATCGCGAGCGAGTGGCCCGCGCCGCCCAGAGCCGGCGCCGTTGCCGGCGCGTCCGTCGCGAACCGCCCTTCGGCCTCGGACGACTCGCCGCCTGTCCGTAGGACACCCGCGCCGGCCCAGGACACGAAACCGAGTCTGGGGGGGAAGCCCCGGGCCCCGTGTCCTGGCTATAGGCACTTCATTGCCAGGGCAATGAAAGGCCTATAGGCCAGCCATTTTCGCGCGGGCTCGAGGCCTGCGCCTGGCGGCGACCGCGCATTCGAACGGCGCTTTCTTGCGTTGGCACGAGACGTGTTTTCTCGGCTGGGAATGCACCCTGTGTTCTTCGGTTTGAAGCGCGCCTACTACGCCACGCTGGGGCTCACGCGACGGACGCTCCGCAAGATGGGCCTTACCGCGGCTCGTATGGATATGCTCTACGTGATCCACAAGAGGGGGCGATACCCGACGCAACAAGGCGCGCTCTGGCGCACCCTCGGCGTCTGTCCATCGGTCGTCAGCCGCATGCTCAACAGGCTACAGGATATGGGTTACGTCGAACGGGACGTTGTTACCAATGATACGCGCCGACGGACCGTCACGCTGACGACCAAAGGACGGGCGAGGATTCTACGAGCGATACGGCAATTCATCGGGTGGGGCTATGCAGAGCTCGCGCTCCATTCGGCGCTCGAGCCCGAACATTGGCACAGCGAATGGCGTACGCATGTGGCTGTGTCGCGGGCGGAAGAGTTCCTTCGATTGATCCGGGTAGCCTTCGGCGACCGCGCTTCGCTCGTCGTTTACGCCCGCGGTTTGCGGGACGACCAACTCCCTCGGGAGACGACCCTCGTCTCGCGCTGGGTGAGCTAACGCCGCTTCGCCCGCGTCCACTGATCGCGCCGAGTCGGTGCACGGCGGACCGACAACCCATAAAAAAACGCACGGCCTAATGCGCGGCTTGCGCCGCCTCTTGGGCTTTCTGGATGACGTCGTTCATCACGAGCATGGCGACGTGGGCGTAGATCACGACGCCGAGCGTGTCGACGAGGCTCGCGATGAAGGGCGTGGAGCTCGTGGCGGGGTCGATTCCCAGGCGCTTCAATATGATGGGCAGCATCGCGCCGACGGTGCAGCCTGCGAGGATGATCGCGAGGACCGTGAGCGCCACCGTGATGGCGAACCTCATCGTCTGGTCCGGGTACATGAGCACCCGGCCCATGGCGATGAGGGCGATCATCGCGCCGAGGAACAAACCCATCGCCGCCTCACGGATGAGAATGCGCCACCAATCGCTGAGTTTCACTTCGCCGAGGGCGAGGCCGCGAATGACGAGGGTCGATGACTGTGAGCCCGAGTTGCCGCCGGCGGAGATGAGCAACGGAACGTAAAGGAGTGCGCCCTTCACGGCCTCCATCACGGGATCGTAGTAGCGGAGCGCCGTCTGCGTGAAGAACTCCTCCACGAAGAGGACGATGAGCCAGACCGCGCGCTTTTTGATGAAGGTCAAGAAGCTGGTCTGGAAGTACGGGACGTCGAGCGGCTCGACGGCGCCGATCTTCTGCACGTCCTCCGTTTGCTCGCGCACGAGCACGTCGATGATGTCGTCGATCGTGATGACGCCGAGCAAACGGCCCTCCTCCGCGACAACCGGGATGACGTTCAGATCGTACTTGGCCATGCGCCGCGCGACTTCTTCTTGGTCCATCGTCGGCGGGACGCTGATGACGTTCGTGCGCATCACTTCCGCGATGCCTTGGGTGGCGTCGGCGATCAGGAGGTCGCGCAGGCTCGCCACGCCGGCGAGGCGGTCCTTGTCGAGCGCGTAGACGGTGTAGACGAACTCGTCGCGCTCCTTGGCGCGCTTGCGCACGACGTCGAGCGCTTCGGCGACGAGGATGCGCGGAGAGACGGCGACGAAGTCCGTCGTCATCAAATGGCCGGCGCTCGTGTCGGGCCACTTCTCGATGTCGCGGACTTCTTGCGCGGCCTCGGGGTCGACCCTTTCGAGCGCTTCGAAGAGCCGCTCGCCGACCTCGTCGGGCAACGCGCTGAAGAGATCGGCTCGGTCGTCGGCCGCCATTTCGCTGGCGATCTCCGCGACCGACTCCTTCGGCATCTGCTCGACGAGCTCTTCTTGCTCGTGCTCTTCGAGGCGCTCGAAGATGGGGGCGGCGTCTTCGGCCGGGATGCGCGCGAGAAGCTCCGCGGCTTCGTCCGGATCGAGCTCGCTGACGATGTCGGCGAGATCCTCGGGGTGGATCTCGTCGAGCAAGTCACGAATCTGGTCAGGATCCTCTTTGAGGATCTGCTTGATGTCCGGGCCGAGCAAGGAGGCGAGCCGCATGCGAGCGTCGCGGAGCCTAGAGCCAATCGAAGCCGGTTGGAAACACGAAGCCGGCGGGCCGCGTAAAAATCAGCGGCCGGCGGGAGGCCGCCCATCGCGGCCGGATGCGATCGCCGCCAGCGCGCGGGTGAGTGGCCGCGGATGCGGATCGCGCGGCGCGAAGCGCGCGGAGAGATCGGCGATCCGCCGGCCGATCGAGGCGACCGCATCACGCGGGATGCGGGATCGCGGTCCCGCCGGGCCTTCCGCGGTCTGGCAAAAGAAGGTGCGGCACCCGAACGGCCGTGAGGCGTAGATGCGGCAGCGGCCCTCCGGCGAGAGCAGCGGGCAGGAGCCCGGGGGCATGGAGTCGCGGGCGCCCGCGGCGCGCATCACGAGCGGCAGCTTTCGGGGATCGCGCGGAGCCACGTTCGCGCCACGCATCCCATGGCGTACTTCTTCGAGCTCGACCGCGGTCGGGTACGGTTCGCGCCCCGTCACCGCGAACTGGCAGCAACGCGGGGCTTCGCGCGCATCCGTGCACCCACATTCCCATCCGGAGAGAAGCACGTCGGCTTCTTTGTAGAGCGCAAGGAGCTCAGCCCGCGTGGCGGAGTCCGACCATGTCGGACGACGGCGATGCGGATCGGCGGTCATCGAACCGCGGCCGTCTAGCAGATGGCCGCTTTTCGCGCCCGCCGCCGCTCGTCGCGCATGTCGCGAAGCCGCGCCTGTCGCTAAAATGAGGCGATGGACTCCCGTTCGCGCCCGAGGCTCCGCCCCGTCGAGTCGATCCTGGTGCCGGATCCGAAGCGGGGGCGCGTGCTGGTTCTCCGCGACACGCACGGAGTGAGCGAGAGCCACGCCGCCATTCCGGCGCCGCTCATCGGAATCGTCGCGCGCTTCACCGGTGGCTCGACGTGCGAAGAGATCGCGCTCGAAGTGTCGCGCGAGATGCGCGAGCGCGTGCCGGTCGAACTCGTGGTGAACCTCGCCGAGCAACTGGAACAGGGGCTCTTCCTCGACGGACCTGCGTTTCAAGCGGCGCGCGCGCGCGTGGAACGTGAGTTCGCCGAGGCCGACGTCCGCCCCGCGTCGCACGCCGGCGGCGCGTACCATGGCGAACGGAGCGCACTCGCGAAGTACATCGACGAGACGTGCCTCGGACGCGCGGGGCATTCGGGTACCGTCGCCTCCGAGCTGCCGCGTGCGGCCAACGACGTGGGCCAGATGGTGGCGCTCGTCGCGCCGCACATCGACCCATGGCGCGGTGCGCTCGGGTACGGCCACGCGTACGGTGCGCTTGCCGGCGCGCTACCCGAGGAGGCGGATACGTTCGTGCTCTTCGGTACGTCGCACGCGCCGATGCGGGAACCATTCGCGCTATGCCGCAAGGCGTTCGCCACGCCGCTCGGTGCCGTTCCGGCGGACGCCGAGGCGCTCGACTCCCTCGCCGATTGCGCCGAGCAGTTCGATCCGTACGCCGACCAGTTCAATCATAAGCGAGAGCACTCGCTCGAATTCCAGGTCGTGTTCTTGAAGCACTTATTGAAGGGCCGTCCTTTCCGGATCGTGCCCGTGCTCGCCGGCCTGGGCGCCCACCAGTCGAGCGGCGACGATCCTGCACGGGATCGGCGCGTGTCGCGCTTTCTGAGCGGAGTGCGCGATCTGTTCGAGTCACGGCCCGGTCGTGTCGTCGTCGTCGCCGGCGCCGACATGGCGCACGTCGGGCCGCGCTTCGGCGATGA
>Ga0210391_10001865_pt1 | contig 18691 bp, 21 predicted proteins | sample IncBWC12OmetaG_FD_160573 | JGI IMG/M metagenome (GOLD analysis project Ga0210391, IMG submission 160573) | Forest soil microbial communities from Barre Woods Harvard Forest LTER site, Petersham, Massachusetts, United States - Inc-BW-C-12-O ... | reverse complement strand
AGCCTGCCGGGCCGCCTCGACCAGCAGCACTGGATTCTTGTTGCCGGAGGCAAGGTCGAGCAGTGTTTCGAGAATCGTCGCAAGATCGCGAATCGAAACCTGCTCGCGAAGCAGCTGCTGCAAAGTTTTCTGCACCTCACCGAGACTGAGGATTTTGGGAACCAGTTCTTCCACCAGCTTGGGATGGCTTTCGGCCAGGCGGTCGAGCAGTCGCTTGGTTTCCTGCCGTGTCAGCAATTCGTGCGCATGTTGCTTTACGACTTCGGCAAGGTGAGTGGCGAGAACCGAGGTTTGATCGACGACCGCATACCCGGAAGCCAGCGCCTGGTTGTGCAGCGCCGGCGGAATCCATACGGCGGCCACGCCAAAGGCGGGCTCTTTGGTCACGATACCGGGGAGCGGCCGCGGCGCACCCTCCGAACTGATAGCCAGCAGATGATCCTGATGGAGCTCCCAGCGTGCGATCTCCGCCCCTCGCAGCGCGATGACGTATTCCTTCGGTTTGAGCCGCACATTGTCGGTAATGTGTACGGGGGGAACGATGAAGCCCAGTTGCTGCGCCAGATTCTGGCGCAGCGCGCGCACCCGGTTAAGAAGTTGTCCGCCTTGATTCTTATCGACCAGCGCCACCAGCCCATAGCCGACTTCCAGGCTGAGTTCGTCGAGCTTCAGCATGTCTTCGACGGAATCGGATGCCGCCTTCTTTCCATCCGCTTTTGCGGTTGCTGCAGCCTCCGCCGCTTCGTCGATAGTTTTCGGAACACGCCAGGCAAGAAACGCGGTGATTGCCGCCAGGGTAAGAAAAGAGAATTTGGGCAGGCCGGGAATCGCCGCCAGCGTCAGCATCACGCCTGCGGCGATGATTAGAGGGCGGCGCCGCGAAAGGATTTGCCTTCCGACATCCACCGACAGCGTCGCGTCGGACGAGGCACGAGTCACCACGATGCCTCCGGCCATCGAAACCAGAAGTGAGGGAATCATCGTGACCAGGCCGTCGCCCACCGTGAGCACGGTGTACGTCTTCAGCGCCTCGCGAAAGGGAATATCGAGCTGAAAGACTCCGATGAGAAATCCGGCAATGATGTTGATCGCGGTAATCAGGATGGTCGCAATCGCATCCCGCTGGTTGAAGCGGGCTGCGCCATCCATCGCTCCGTAAAACTCGGCATCGCGGGCGATCTGCTCGCGCCGCGATCGCGCCTGCGATTCGTTGATTAAGCCGGCGTTCAGATCGGCATCGATCGCCATTTGTTTGCCGGGCATGGCGTCCAGGGTGAAGCGCGCGGTAACTTCCGCAGTGCGCACCGCGCCGTGAGCGACCACCAGATACTGAATCGCGATCAGGGCAACAAAGAGGACAAAGCCGACAACGTAGTTGCCCCCGACGACGAACTGCCCGAATGCTTCGATGACGTGGCCCGCAGCGCCTGCTCCCTCGTTGCCGTGAAGCAGGATTCTCCGGCTCGAGGCCAGATTCAGAGATAACCGGAACAACGTCAGCAGAAGAAGAAGGCTGGGAAACACTGAGAACTGGGAGGGCCGCAGGATCTGAATCGCCGAGAGCAGCACCAGCACGCTCACGGTCAGGCTCATGGCCAGAAAGAAATCGAGCAGCACGCTGGGCAGCGGGACCAGCATGACGAAGATCAGGCCCACGGCCGCGATGGGCATGATCCATTCCGCGGCGCCATTTTTCAGCTTCGAAGCCGGAGTGGGAACTGCGACGCTGGCAGTGGAGGCCATGATTTACATCCTCGCCCCAGCCGGCGCTGCGGGCGCGCCGTAGCTTTGTGCGGCGCGGGTTTGTGCGCGCCAGACTGCGGCCAGCACTTCCGCCACCACGACGTAAAGCTTGGAGGGGATTGCCTGGCCGACTTCCACGGCGCGATAGAGCGCGTGGGCCAGCGGAGGGTTCTCGACCATGGGTATGCCATTCCAGCGCGCGATTTCTTTAATCTGCGCCGCCAGCAAGTTGCGGCCCTTGGCGACCACCACCGGCGCGTCCATATCCATGCGGTATTCGAGCGCGATGGCGAACTCGGTTGGGTTCGTGATCACGACTGCCGCGCGTTCGACGTCCTTTAACATGCGGCGGCGGCGGGTCTGCCGCTGCAGGCGGCGGATGCGTTGCTTGATCGCGGGATTGCCTTCCATTTCCTTAAACTCGTCTTTCTGCTCCTGGCGGCTCATCTTCAGTTCATTTTCGTGCCGCTGCAGTTCGAGGAAGTAATCGGCTCCCGCCCACGCCAGCAGCACCAGCGATCCTTTCCATGCGATTTCATACATGCGTCCGGTGGCAAAGACCGCCACGGCAGTGCGGCTGCCATGCAGAAGAGAGGGGAAGTAAGCCCAGTCCCGCACCAGCGCGGCTACGGCGAGATAGACCACCACAGCAGTCGGCAAAAGAGACTTCAGCAAGCGGCTTAATGCTGCGAGCGAAAACAGCTGCTCGATGTGGCTTGCGGGTTCGAGGCGCTTCCAGTTGAACGCCAGCGCGGATGGAGCGAATATCACTCCGCCTTGCGCGAAGCCGGCGGCCGTGGCAATGAGCCAACTCAACCCCGCCGCCAGGCCCACTCCGCGGAAGGCCGGTAGAGTTGCGCGCCAGTCGAGCGCCGGTCCCTGCGGATGGGTCGCCGCCAGGTCGAGGGAACGGCGCAACAGGCCGCGCCACGCGGTGGCGAAGTTCGGCATTTGCCAGGCGTAGCACAACACCGCAGTCATGGCTCCCAGGCCCGCAGTCAGGTCGCGGCTGCGCGGCACCTGCCCCTGTTCGCGCGCTTTCTGCCGCCGGCGCGGGGAAGCTTTCTCGGTTTTGCTTTCGTCCGCCATGAACGTTCATTGGTCAGTGCGCCAGGCGAAGCAGGCGCTCTGCGGTTTCGATTGCCTGCGCGAACTGTGAATGGAAGACGCGCGGCCAGTAAGCGATGGCCACCAGCAGCACGCTCAAGCCCACGAGATTTTTCACCGCGATTCCGATAAACAGCACCGGCAATTGCGGGGAAGCTTTTCCCAGAAATCCCAGAGTTACATCGACCACAAGAGTCGCCACCAGCGACGGCGCGGCGATCTGCACACCCCCGAGAAACATACCTCCGGCCGCGTGCAGCAAGGCTCCCGTGGCGGTGCGGGTAAGGGTAAAGCCGCCGGTGGGAAGGTAAGCGAAGCTGCGAACCAGCGCCCGCATCAGCCAGTGATGCACGTCGAGCTGAAGAAAAATCAGCAGCGCGCTCATCTGATGAAATTCTGAAAGCACGGGCAGATCCGCCTGCGTCTGCGGATCGAAGACGTTGGCCAGCGCGTATCCGATCTGCACTCCCAGAATCTGCCCGGCCATCAGCGCCGCCTCGAAGATAAAGTTGGCGGCCAGGCCTAAAAGAAGTCCCGCCGCCGCTTCTTCCAACGCTACGAGCCCCCATTGCCAAATTCCGGACGGCGTCCCAAACGCCAGCCGAGCCGGCCCGTGGAGCGGGTGCAGCAGAATCGTCAGCAGCAGGGTCAATCCGGCTTTAATTGGCAGGGGAACCGCATCGCTTCCAAAGAACGGGCAGAACACCATCAATCCGGAGATTCGCGCCCCGGTGAATACGGCGCCCGCCAGCAGCTCTTCGAGATGTAGCCCGTCAACCATTTTTTTGTGGCCTTCTTTTTTGTGGCTTTCCTTTTTTCACCGCACAAACCGGTGGAAGTCGGAAAACAACTCGACCGTGAACATCGCAATCCGCCGTACCATCCACGGCATCAGTACCAGCACGGCCAGTGCCACCGCAGCCAGCCGCGGCACGGTCGAGACGGTCATGTCCTGCAAGGAAGTCAGCACCTGCACGACGTTGATCGCCAAACCGACGATCACGCCGGCGATCAGCAACGGGCCTCCCATCCAGAGCGCGGTCTCGAGGGTGTGCCGCAACAACGCGACTGTCTGATCCGCTCCCAACGCAAAATCTCCCTCAGGCAAAACTTTTCATCAACGAGCCCACCAGCAGGTTCCAGCCATCGACCATGACAAACAGCAGAATCTTCAGCGGCGTCGAGATGATCACCGGCGGCAGCTGCATCATGCCGATGGAAGTGGTCACCGCCGCTACCACCAAATCGATCACCAGAAAGGGCAGAAACATCGCCACGCCGATCTGAAAGCCGGTCTTCAGCTCCGAGATGATGTAGGCGGGGACGATCACGCGCATAGGGACATCTTCGGGGCGCGCCGGTCGGGGCGCCTGCGCCAATTCGAGAAACAGCGCCAAATCTTTTTCGCGCGCGTACTTCAGCATGAACTGGCGCAGCGGCGGAGCGGCCAGAGCGAGCGCGCCCAGCGCATCGACGCGGCCTTTCTGAAACGGCACCACCGAAGCCTGGTAAATCGCACCGCCCACCGGCTGCATCAGGAAATATGTCAGTACCAGGGAAAGCCCGATCAGGGTCTGGTTGCTCGGCGCCGTCTGCGTTCCCAGGGCTTGCCGCAAAAAATGAAAGACGATCAGGAGGCGCGTGAAGGGAGTCAGGGCCACCAGCAATGCCGGCACCAGAGTCAGCAGCGTGAGCAACACAACGATGTTCCACGGCACCGAACCGCTGGCAGCGCCGGTCGCCGACCACGGCAACCCGGTGGCGTGGCGTGGCCGGTAGATCCACGCGGCCGTTCCAGTGCCGAGGCCGCTGCGCAATGAGCCCGCGATATTGAATAAGATTCGCATTCTCACAGCAGCCTGCTCATAATTGACGCGTTGGGCTTGAACGGAACCGCCGCTCGCCGTTCTTCTTCGGAATGGTTCTGCGCATCTTCCCGCGCACGGTCCAGCCGCGAAAGCAAAACCAGCGACGACGAAGTCCCGCCTAGCAGAAACCGCGACTCCTCGAACTCGATCACGGCCACAAAACGGCGCTCGCCCAGCGGCAATGTTTCACACAATCGCAAGCGTCGGGGAGCGCCCCGGTGCAGGCGCAGAGCGCGTCTCCACAATTCGCTCGCCTTCGCCCGCAGCGATCTCGCCGAAATTTGAAGAGTCTCGTTCACCGGGAGTCTCATCGCTTCATTGCCCTTTGGCGTGCGCTACGCTAGTTCCGTCAGGCGCACCGCCAGATTGTTGCCGACCACTTCAAATTGCACCCATCCGATCAGGCTACCGTTCAAGCGCAGAGGGGCATCGCGGGCCAGCCGCCAGTGGGCATCGATCACCGAAGCCGGACGCAAGCGAAGAAAGTCCGCGATCTTGAAGTTCGGCAGCGGCAGTTCCACGCTCAATTCGCAGGGGAGTTCAAGAACCGGCAGCCAGTTCGCATCTTCTCGGTTCGCCGGCAGCTCGACCTCCGTATTTGTGGTGCCTGCCATCTGCGCTGGGCTCGTGCCCAAAGCTGTTCCCATTTCTTCCTCCTCCCGGTGACGCAGTTCAGCGCTGGATCAGGAACTCGGTGAAATAAATCTCCTCAACTCCCAGGTCGGGCACGCGTGTCTGCAAGGCGCGCAGCAAGTCTTGCTTCAATTGCTCTTTGCCCCTTGCCGCGATCAAGTCGTCGGTCTTCGCCTGTCCGAGAACGCCGATGATCGTGTCGCGTACCGGTCCCAGAGGTGGCGCATTGTCTTTCGTGCCCACCGCACGGCTCAAACCAAGATCGATACCCACGCGGAGGTACGACCTCTGCCCTGGGTCGGCCAGATTCAAAACAAATGTGTCCAGGTGTAACGTGGCTGGTGCACGGTTCGCGGCGGCAGGCGTTCCCTCTCCGGATCTGCGGATCATCCAAACTCCGCCCGCCAGCGCCCCAACGACCACCAGCGTGATGAGGACAGATCGAAATCCACTCGAAGATGAAGCTGGACGAAGGGTTTTGTCGGCTGCTGCCACTCGCTGGGTGAAAAGCAATTAGGATTCCGCAGCGTGGGTACCAAGGTGAGGGCTTCAAAATGATCGAGTCAAAATGCCGCAAGTCCGCGCAGATCAGCACATAGCGGATTCTGGATGACAGGATGGAACACTATTCGTTGCACCCGCACGGACGGATTTAGAGAAGTCGTGAAACCATCCTCATTAGAGTTCCCTATTGAATCGCGTCTCCGGCGGCGAGCGCTCACCGCCGGAGAGGTCATCGGCAGAAAAATCTATTGCTTCAGTGCGATCGTATCCTGAGTAATTTGATCGAAGGTGGTAACCGCTTTGGCATCCGCTTCGAAACCACGTTGCGCGACGATCAAGTTGGCGAACTCGGTGGCAATATCCACATTGGACAATTCCAACGAACCGCCGGAGATCGTCCCCAATCCGCCGGCGCCGGGAATCCCAACTACGGCTGGACCAGAGGCCAGCGTGGGTGTGTAGTTCGTGCTGCCGTCGAGTTGCAGGCCATTGACGTTGGCGAAATTTGCCAGCGCCAGTTCGCCGAGCGCTTGAGTCTTGCCGTTGCTGAACGAACCGGTAATCGTCCCATCCGATCCGATCGAGAAACTCACCAGCGAACCGCTGCTGCTGCCGTCCTGCTCGATTCCTGTGGTGCTGCTCGGCGCCGCGACTTGCGTAATCAGAGGCGTGGTCCCGTTCAGCAGTTCCCAGTTAAAGGTCTGGTTGGCGGCGCCATCGGCGAATCCCGTGATTGGAATCTTGGGGACGTTGGCCAGGCTGAGGGCAGTCGTAGGCACGGTAATGGTATCGCCGGTTGCGAACGCGGTCGATCCCGCATTAATAGTGAAATCGAGCTGGGAAGAAGTAAAAGGAACTCCGACAGTCGCCGTTCCCAGATTGCCCGAGACCGATCCCACGACCGAAAATGTGGTTGCGCTGGTCGCCGTCATCGTGACGGTTTGCGCGACCGAAGTTGAAGTTACACCGAGGCCAGAAACAGTTCCGTTCCCTACGTTGGTTCCTCCGTAAGCCGGTGTTCCTGCACCACCGCTCGAACCGATCAAGTTCCCGTTTCCATCGAAGGTCAAAGTTCCAGTCGAAAGAATTCCGGTTTGCGGAGTCCCATTGATGGCATTCAGATCGCCAGGGGGAATACTAAGGTTGTAGCTCCAGGTGTTCGGTCCCGTGTTGGTGAATGTGTACGTTAGGGTATGGCTGTTGCCGAGCGAATCGTAAATCGTGACCGGAGTCGAGTAGGTCGATCCGATGCCCGCCCCAGCATTGAGGTTCGACGTAAGTTGCACGTCGCCGGTGGCGGTCGGCGGACTGATGGTTCCCGCGCCAAGCTGCAACGGTCCGATTCCGCCTCCGGTATTCACCACGCCGCCAACCGCCGGGTAGCCAAGCACCTGCTGTCCGCTTGACGTCACCAGAAAGTTGTTCTGATCGGTGGAGAAATCTCCAGCCCTGGTGTATTCGACGTTTCCGCTTGCATCTTGTACCGCAAAAAATCCCGTGCCCTGAATAGCGACGTCAGTGGGCACGCCCGTAGCGCTCACACTGCCTTGCGTGAAGAGCGAAGGCATTGAACTTACTTCCGCGCCCGCGCCCAATTGAATGGGATCTCCCGAGCCCGTGGTGCCAAGGCTTTGGTAGAACAGATCGCTGAACTGCACCAGCGTGTCTTTGTAGCCGGTCGTGTCCTGGTTGGAAAGGTTGTTGGCAATCGCCGACAGCGCCGTCGATTCGGCCGTCAAGCCTGAAAGGGGAATTGAAAAATCGGGCATTAGAAGCCTCCTTGAAGTTTGCTGGTTAGCGCGGAAACCGATGGCGCCGCGAACCCAGGTAGGCTCACGGGCCCGGGTAAAAGTGTGCGGGGTGAAATCGTCGCGGGTGCAGTGGAGGAAGGCGATCCGGCGGCCGGCATGGGAGTTGGGTATCCCGGCAAAATTCCACTGTTTGCGCCGTTGCTCGCCAGGCCGCCCGCCGGCGAAGTGCCTCCACTTGAACCCGTGCCAGTACCGCCGGTGCCGCCCGTGCCGGAGCTTCCAGTGGAAGGAATTGCCTGCTGCAGCAGCTGATAAATCGATGTGACCTCGCTCAGTTCGCTGAATTGCGCCAGTTGCCCGACAAACTGCGAAGGATCGACGGGATCGGTGGGATCCTGATTCTGCAATTGCGCTACCAGCAGCTGCAGAAACATATTGTTCAGGCTCTGCGCGCTGGGTATGCCAGTCGAGGAAGAGCTGCCCGTGCCGCTCGTCGGTGGTGGGGTAACCGGACTTGTGCTCATAGAAATTTCTCCTTCAAGCCAGAATGCTAAGGCTGCCGCCGCCACTCCAACCCGCGTATGCGGGGATGTCGGTCGAATCCTCTCCTGCCGATTCGGAGGAGGCCATATCGGCCGTCGCCCGCGGTGGAGCAAACGAATGCGATTGCGAGCTGCCGTCTCCGGGTGCGTTGTTCGACGAAGCGAATCCCTGCGTAAAGCTCACGCTATTGAGCCGCAGATTCTGCTGTTGCAGGGTGTTTGTAATCGCCGGCAGATCGTTCGCCAGCAGCGCGTGCAGATCGCCCTTTTCGCTGCCGATGATCACTCCCACGTCGCTGGTATGAATCACCGTGCGCACTTCCACACCGCCGAAAGCCGCAGTGGTGAGGCCAACCCGCATCTCTGATTGTCCGAGCCGGTTGACGATCTGCGCGGCCTGCACGGGACCAATGGGCACAGGTTCGGGAAGCGCCGGTGGAGGCGCCGGCGATGTTGCGGAAGAAGATGCGGTCGCAGGCGGTTGCGGCAGGGCATTCGAATTTGCAGGCACGGGTGCATTCGCCACCACCGTGGCTCCGGTGGAAGCGGCCGCGACCGGGATTGGCGCGGTGGAACTCTGCGGAGCCAGAACTTCTACCGCCGCGTTTACATCGGCATTTGTGTGTGGCGCCTGCGGATTTGGCGAACCTGAAGGATCGCCTCCTGCAGAAGACTCCTTCTGATTTGGCGGAGCGGCGGCCGGCTTAATTCCCTGCTGCCCACTTGGCGCCTGCGCGTTGGCGTTCGGCGTAATTACGGCTGACGAGTGATTCATCGGAATCGAGGCGGTCGCGGGGGGAAGAATCATTTTCGGCAACGTCGAAGCTGCGCTCTCGGTCGCCCCGGCGGAGTCAGAAAAGAAAACCGAAAATGGGGTTTGACTACTGACAACCGATTCCTTACTGGTTCCGGATTCGGCAACTGCGATCAAATGAGAGCTTGAGGACTGAGAGCCGGGCGCTGCCGAACTTTGCGCTGCCGCCGCTGCGTGCGCAGGTTGCGTGGTGGTCGAAGCAGCCGATGCGGCTGGAGCCGAGGCAGCCATTTTTGCCGTAACTATGTTTTGAGCGAGGTTGGAAACAGATGAGAGCGGAACTTGCCCGCCCTCTTTATCGGCGCCCAGTGCGGTTTTTTCTGGCAATTGTGAAGTTGCATCGGTTCCTGGCACGGATTCGGGATCTGTGGGTTGCAGCACTGCGCTTCCGATTAGGGTGGTCTGCGCAGGATTTGCCTGGCTGGGAGCGGCATCGGGATAAGAGAGTGCTGTCGCCACCTTTGGCGAAACACTGGCGCCCGAATCTGAAGTCCTCACCGACTGAAATCGTGCGCCGAACTGAGGGGTGGGAGTGGCGTCCGCTTGAGCAGCGACCGGTGGAAGAGCGAAAGTGTTTTGGGATTCGCTGGGTAAAGATGTGAGCGCGACGTTTGGGGTTTGCGGCGATACCGGGTGCGGCAAAGCAGATGCGTTTCCCGAGGAAACGCTGCCGGCAAAACTCTGCGCGGTAGTGGCGCTGATCAGGGTATGCCCATCCGTAGAATTGTTGGAACTGTTGACTTGCTCAAATGCCGGGAGTTCCCCAGGTCTGATTTCTGGTGTCTGGGTTTGAGAAGTTATCGGCAAATTCGGCTGGATCGCATTTCTCGCAGACGAATCGGCCTGAGACGATCGATCTTCGCCAGACGGTTCCTCTACGATTGTCGGTGCCGCGAACTGGGCTACTGCATACCGCTGCGGCAGAGGTTGATCTGGAACATTGTGGACTAGAACAGTAGTCGGGCGGGGTTGAGGAATAACCAGAGGAGTTGTGATCGTCAACCCGCCATTCGCAAGACTGAAGGGCATTGACGGAACGGCATTCGCCAATTTCCTCGGTTGAGAATTCGCACCGGCGGTGGTGCCATTCGTGCTCGTGGCTATCTCCTCACCCTCGCTACTCAGCCCAGTTTGCGCTGTGGTCGCGCCGCCAGAACTTTTCGGCGGCATCACCGGCCGCTGTGCCGCGGCCAAGGCAAGCGCAAATGTCTGCGAGCCAGAAGCCCCTGGAGCGCCGGGCCCCGCAGAGATTTCAGCCGGAGTCGCCGCGCCGCTCGAGATCGATAAAGCAATAGCGGTCACAAAATTCGCCTTGCGCCGAATGAGGCAGGCGCATGCGAAGTGATTGCACTCGGGTAGCCACGAACTCCGAACACGCGACCGACGCCTCCAAAGACCACCAAATAACGTGTATTCAAGTGATTCCGAATTTTGCCGAAGAAAGGACCTAAACGTTTGTGAGTCAGGCGGTACCGTTGACTGGGCAAGGTCTGTCCAGATACCCGGCAAATTTGGCCGCGTTACGGGTGTGTGCGGTGCGCCAGAAGCCGCATGAGGAAGAGATCGTCGAGGTTGCGCTGCTCGCGACGCCGCGCTTGTTTTTCATACGCGTCAAGTTGCTGATCGCGCAACGCCTCTAGCGTTTCCCGCGCCCGTCTGGCACTTTGCAAGACCTCGCGTTGCTGATTGCGGGCTTTTTCAAGAATGACAAATTGCTGTTCGATTTCACGGCGATGCCGCAGCATCTGCCCTTCGCATTGCAGTTGAAAACGCAACTCCGCTGCTGTGGTCCCGTCCGACAGCTGCCGGCTCTGCGCCGCACGCAACTCCAGTCGTTGCTCCTCCAATTGCTCAAGCATGTGCCGGACCCGCGAGAGCCGCTGATTGGCGGCGCGCAATTTTAGTTCTTGCTGATGCTCCATGCTGTTGCGCAGGTGGAGCAAGGCCTGAAGTGGAAAATGAAACGCCATCGGGATTTGCCGTCAGGCAGGCAGCGCCAGCAGCTTGTTGATTGTTTCCGCCAGAGGAGCCGCATCGCCCGGCTTCTGCATCAGAAATTGATCGAGTTCAGGAATTAAGGCGAGCGCTTTATCCAATGTGGAATCGCTTCCTTTCTGGTAGGCCCCGATTCGGACGAGATCTTCCGAAGCCGCGTAGGCTGCGAGCAGGCGGCGCACAGCCTGGGCTTTTTGCGAGTGTGCCGGAGTAGCGACCGACGACATAAGCCGGCTCACGCTGTTGAGCACCGCGATCGGCGGATAGTGGCTGCGGACCGCCAGTTTGCGATCGAGCATTACGTGCCCGTCGAGCAGAGCGCGGGCGCCATCGACCAGCGGATCCTCCTCGTCGTCGCCCTCCATCAGCACGGTATAAAACGCAGTGATACTGCCGGCGCCAAACCGCCCCGCCCGCTCGATCAGGCGCGCCAGCATGGTGAAGCACGATGGCGTGTAACCTTTGGCGGTTGGTGGTTCTCCGGCAGCGAGCCCGATCTCGCGCTGCGCCATGGCCATGCGGGTCAGCGAGTCGACAACCAGCAACACCTGCTTTCCTTTTGAACAGAAATATTCGGCGACTGCGGTCGCCGCCAGGGCGGCGCGGATTCGCAGCAGGGGCGACTGATCGGAAGTAGAAACCACCATGCAGGCCCGGTTGCGTCCCTCTTCTCCCAGCGCGTTTTCCAGAAAGTCGCGCACTTCGCGCCCGCGCTCGCCGACAAGACCCAGCACGGTCAAGTCGGCGCTGGTGTTGCGGGCCATCATGCCAATCAACGTGCTCTTTCCCACTCCACTGCCTCCGAAGATGCCAACGCGCTGTCCGCGGCCGCACGTGAGAAATCCGTCAATCGCCCGTATTCCGCAGCCGAGCGGCTCGGTAATTGGAATGCGGTCAAGAGGCAGCGGAGCCACACCATCCAGGGCGCGGAATACGCCCGCGCGATATGGTCCCAATTGATCGACGGGCTTTCCGCCGCCATCGATCACTCGCCCGAGCAGGCCTTCGCCAACGCGAATCGTCGGGCGCTTTCCCCAAGTCGTGACCCGGTCGCCATAGCGGATGCCGCGTGGCGACTCCAGCGGCATCGAGAGCACAGTCTGGTCGCGGAAGCCAACAATCTCTCCGGGAAGCACACGCCCGTTCGAGTCGGTAATCTCACAGACTTCGCCGACCGAACAAAACGGTCCCTCCGATTCGACCAGCGGCCCGACCACCTGGTTGATCCGGCCGCACCAGCGCAGTGAGGCCGCGGAGTCCACTTGCGCGAAAAAGGGCGCCAGCAGACCTTCGCGATTCATGAAGCAGCTTCCGGCCGTGCCGCCAGCAGATCGGCGAATCCCTGCTCAATCTCTTTCAACTGCACCTCGATCCCCAATTGTGCAGTCCCCATCGACGTGCGCAACTGGCATTGCTGCGGTGGAACCGCCGGATCCTCGACAATCTGCGGTAAGTCTCCCGGGTGTATCTGCGAGGCCAGATAGCGCTGCCACTCGGGCGCCTGCTGCGGCGCCACAGCCAATGTCACACCGGTTGCCGCTTCGATCTGCTCGAGCGCGACCCGCACGATCCCCATCAGGAGCAGCGGGTCTACCTGAGCCTCGCGGTGTAAGATTTTGCGCGCAATGGCCAGCGCCAGCTGCACCGCTTCTTCTTCAATGTTTCGGTAGTAGGCGGAGCGTTCGCGAGTGAACCCGGCGAGTGCGGTAGCAATTGCCGTGCGCTCTCCCGCCAGGAGTTCGTCGAATTTCTTGCGCGCCTCCGCCGCTCCCTGTTGACGCCCCAACTCCCGCGCCTGCTCGAGTTGCGCCGGCTGATTGGCTGCGCTCGCCGGATCCGATTCCGATTTTCCCCCCGTGACAAGTGGCTCCCGCCGCAGGTTTTGGCCGCCGCCCGCAGCAGTGATCTCGCTGTAGACGAATGGCAGCGCTTGCGGCCCCGCAGCAGGCGATCGTGCGGAAGAGGACACAGGTGCGGCTCTAGGCGACGAACTCATCTTCTCCCTCCGGAGTCAACTGCAGTTTGCCTTCCGCTTCCAGCTTGCGCGCCACGGCCACCGCCTCAAGTTGAGCTTTGTTGATCTCGCGCGATTTCACCGGCCCCAGCACTTCCATATCTTCTTTCAACATCTCTACGGCGCGCGACGACATGGATTTGAAAATGTAATTCTTCAACTCTTCCGAAGCCCCGCGCAGCGCTGTTGCCAAAGTCTTTTTATCCATCTGTCCCAGCAAGTCACGGATGCCCGTCTCCGGCACCGTCAACAAATCTTCGAAGGTGAACATGAAATTGCGAATCGAAATCGCCAGCTTGGGATCGTCGGTCTCAATGGCTTGGAGAATGTCTTTACCCACCTTCACGTCCAGCCGGTTCATCACGTCGGCCACGCCGCGCAATCCGGCATAGGCCCGCCGGCTCTGTTCTCCGATCGATGCCAGGCGCTTGTGCAGTACCTGGGCCACGCGCTGCGCCATTTCCGGCGAGAACTGCCGTAACTGCGCCAGCCGCTTGATGGGCTCGGCGCGCAGCTCGGCGGGAAGCTTCATCAACAGCGTGGACGCCTGCTTCGATTCGAGGTGCGCCAGAATCAATGCGATCGTCTGCGGATGCTCGCCCTCGATGAACTGCGCCAGCTGCTGCGGATCGGCCTTGCGCAGCGAATCCAGTTTGCTTCCGCTCACTTCGGACGCTTGCGCGACCTGGCGCAGCAGCTCGGCCGCGCCCTCTTTGCCGAAAGCTTTTACCAGCAGCTTGTTCGCGTAATCGGTGCCTCCCTGGCTGATGTAGTCGCCCGTCACCACCAGGCGGTGAAACTCCTCAAGCACCTGCAGCCCGGTGGCGGAGTCGACATATTGGAGGCCGGCAATTTCCTTGGTGATCTGCTCCACTTCCCCAGGTGGAAGATGACGGTAGATGTCGCTGGCCGCGTCCTCGCCGAGAATGACCAGCAGGATCGCGGCTTTGGTTACGCCGGAGAGTGCGGCCGTCATGTTTCGTTTTCCCCCCGCACCCAGGATTCGACCAGCCGGCTCGCCGCCGCCGGCTCCGCTTTCACCTTGTCGGTGAGCAGCTTCTTCAACTCGTTGGCCTTCTGCCCCTCGCTCGACGGCTGGCCTGCAGCTCCGAGGGCGCCGGCAAACCCCGGCGCACCCAGCCCGGAAGATGCCGCCTTCATCACCTTGGCCGGCAGTTCGCGGAAAGCGGTGACGGCCTGCTTCTTGACCGGCCTCAGGATCAGGAAATACACGACGGCAAAGAGCAGCGCCACGCCCACATACCGCAGGATCCACGCCCAGGGCTCGAGCAGGCGGAGAATACGGTCAGTCTTGCCCGGTGGCGGCGGCGTTTCCAGCGGCAACTCCTGAAACGAGAGATTCTCCACCGCCAGCACGTCGCCACGTTGCGTATCCACTCCAATGGCGGCGCGCGCCAGTTCTTCGATTTGCTTCATTTCGTCCGCGGTGCGCTTGCGGCGCGTGGTGGTGCGCTTGCCCGCCTGTTCGGTAACCTCGACCGCATCATCCACCAGCACCGCTGCGGCGATGCGCCGCACGCGGCCGGCGGGTTCCACGCTGCGGTGCAGGCTCTTGCTGACTGCGTAAGTGGTGGAATCGCTTTTCGACGAAGATTGTTCGGCTCCCAACGCCGTTGCCGTCGCCGAGTTTACCCCTGCCGCGGAAACTGTTGCGGGAGCGGTAATAGGCGCCGGCGTAGCTGGAGCTGCCGTGGCGGGCTGCGACGCGGAAGCGGCCGGAACGTTGCTCGCCGTTCCGGGAACGCCCGCCGGGGCCATGCCGGTCGAGTTTTCTTCCGAGTGCTCCTGAGTGAGTGTGGCTGTGGTCTTGGGATCGTACGACTCCTGCGTATCCTCGCTCGTCCCCATGTCGTACTCGACATGCACGCTCGCCCGGACATGGTCGACGCCCACCACCGGCTCGAGCGTGTGCACCAGAGTCTTGGCCAGGTCTTCATCCACGCCTAAGGCGTTCCCGCCCGGCCCGCCGCGCCCATGCACCAACGGAAGGTTGCTGTCGGCGTCGATCACCGTAACATTCTCCGGTCGCAGCTGGTCGACGGCGCTGGCCACCAGTTGCGGAATGGCCTGCTGCGCCTGCTCCGACAGACGCCCGCCGCGGGTCTTCAAGATCACCGCCGCTTTGGCTTCATGCTCCTGCTCGGTGAAGAGCGACTCCTGCGGCAGCACCAGATGCACCCGCACGCCTGCAACTTCGCTGAGCGTGCCCAGCGTGCGTTCCAGTTCACCTTCGAGCGCCCGCTGATAGTTCACCTTCTCGGTAAAATCCGATCCCGCCCAGTTCGGGGTGTCGAACAATTCAAAGCCCATACGGGCGCTGCGCGGCAAGCCCGCCGCGGCTGTCTCCAGGCGCGCGGCGTCGAGCCTGTCTTCGGGAACCAGCAGGCCGCCTCCCTCGGGTGAAATCTGGTGCGGGATATTTTTCGCCGCCAGCCGGCCGCCGAGCGCCTGCGCCTCCTCCGGACGCAACCCGGAATAGAGGGTGACAAACTTCGGTTGCCCGAGTAGCACTACAAACACCCACAGCGTCGTTGCGACCAGCACCAGGCCGCCGGCCAGCAGCACGCGCTGCGTCCAGCTCAGGCCCCTGAAGAATTCTCCCAGCCGGTGCAACACATCGTCGAAACTTTGAGGTTTGGCATCGGCCATGGCGTCCGCTCAAGCGCGGCCGTGAGCCGCTCGAATGTCTTACGACTGCCCGCTCAGAACTGCATGCGCGAAATCTCCTGATAGGCGGAGACGATTTTGTTGCGCACCTGCAGCATGAGTTGAAACGACAGGTCGGCCTTTTCCACGGCAATCAGGGCGCTGTGCACATCGCCGCCGTTCCCTGCAAGCACGCTCGACACTTTCACGTCAGCGTGCGCCTGCGCTTCGCCAATCTCGTCCATCGCGTCGCGCAGCGTGTCGGCAAAACCGCCTTCCGATGAACTATCGGCACTCGGCAGTTGCATGTCTGCCGGCAGAATGCGCAATGGAGAAACCGGGCTGCTCATGGGCTATGCCTTCCGTTAGTCCTCGCAATTCACGGATTAATTTGGAAATTTGAGTAAGTGGGAAATCTCGGCCAGCGCGCCGAATCCGGATTTTCACATTTTTCAATTTTTCAATCGCTTGATCCCTTCGTTCCCGCTAACTCAGAATCTGCAGCGACTGCTGGATCATGCTTTTCGCCGCCTGCACCGCAGCGGCATTCAGCTGATAAGCCCGCACCGCGCTCAGCAGGTCGGCCATTTCCATCACCGGATTCACGTTGGGATAAGTCACATAGCCGGCGCTATCCGCATCGGGATGCCCCGGCTCGTAGCGAATGGGCATCGGAGAGGTATCTCCGACGACGCGCTCGATCCGCACCCCGCCGTCCGGCGCCCCCCGGCGCAAAGCGGCGAGCAATAGCGGAAAGCGCGGCATGGGCTGGGCGCGAAAAACCAGAAGCTGCCGCCGGTAGGCGCCGCCCTGCGCGGTGCGGGTCGTTTCCGCATTGGCCATGTTCGAGGCGACGACCTCGGCGCGCCAGCGCTCCGCCGCCAGCGCCGAGCCGCTGACCTCCAGCATTCCGAATAGATTCATGATGACGATGTGCCTCCCGCATTGATGGCTAGCGAAATCGTGTGAAATTCGTCTTTCAAAAGCTGCACGCCCAGGTTGTACTTCATCTGCGCGTCGGCGAGCAGCAGGGTTTCTCTCTCGACGCTCACGTTGTTGCCGTCCGGACGCTCCAGCAATCCGCGGACGCGGCGGGCGACAGGGAGGTAAGCGGCATAGGACAAGCCTTCCCCGCCGAAGGCCTCCTCCCCCTCGCGGGCGCGCTTCAGCTCGGCGCGAAAGTCGAGGTCGCGGCTGCGGTAGCCGGGGGTATCGACATTGGCCAGATTCGAAGCGATGAGCTTGTAGCGCGCCACGTCCACATCGAGGAACTGGCTGAGCGCTTCCGTGGTTGCGGTATCAATGATGGACATAGCTGCTCCAGCTGGGCAGGCCGTAGCTGCGGATCTTGTTGCGTACCGTGCGCAGGCTGACTCCGAGAAGTTCGGCGGCGCGCGAGCGGTTGCCGGCGGTGGCTTCGAGTGTCATCTCCAGCAGGCGGCGCTCCATGTCGCCGAGGGAAACGCCCGGCCGCAGAATTTCCGCGGCGCCATTCCCGCCTTTCGCATCTCCGGTTCGGGCCGGACCGCTTGGCGCGGGCGCTTCGTCGAGTGGACGCATCGGTTCGATCAGTCCAGGCTCCAGACCTTCCGCGCCAATCTCGCTTCCCGTGGCCAGCGCGACCGCCCGCCGAACGGTATTGGCGAGTTCGCGAACGTTGCCGGGCCAGGTACGCTCCTCAATCCGCTGGAAAAACTCCGCGCCCAACCGCAACTCTTTGCCAGGCGGCGTGTACAGCCGCAGAAAGTGCTCCGCCAGTTCGCGGATGTCTTCGCGGCGCTCGCGCAGCGCCGGCAGCGCCAGAGGGATTACGTTGAGCCGGTAATAAAGATCGGCGCGGAATTTTCCCTGGCGCACCATTTCGCCTAAACCGCGGTTCGTAGTCGCGATCACCCGCACATCCACGGTCATGCTCCGGATGTCGCCGAGGCGGTCAAATTCCCGTTCCTGCAGCACGCGCAACAGCTTTGGCTGCAGCCCCAAAGGCATCTCGCCGACTTCGTCAAGCAGTAACGTTCCACCGTTGGCCAGTTCGAAACGTCCCGGCTTTGCCGCCAGCGCTCCGGTGAAGGCCCCACGGCTGTAACCGAATAATTCGCTTTCGAGGAGACTCTCAGGAAAAGCCGAGCAATTGACCGCGACAAAGGCCCGGTCGCGGCGGGCGCTCAGGCGATGGATCATTCGCGCGACCAGCTCCTTTCCGGTGCCGCTCTCGGCCTCGATCAGCACATCCGCACCGCTGGCGGCCGCCTGCGCGGCACGCTCCAGCGCGCGCAGCCAGGCCGGCGCTCGCCCCACCAGCCGGGACGCAGCCTCGGCCTGGGTTTGCGCCTGGGCCATTACTCTCGCCGCCGTCCGCTCAAGTTCCTCAAATGCCACCGGCTTCACCAGGTAATCGCAGGCTCCGCCCTTCATTGCGGAGACGGCATCGGGAACGCTGGCGAAGGCGGTCAGCAGAATCACCGCTGTCCGCGGAGATAAAGCGCGCGCGTCCCGCATTACGCTGAAACCGTCCGTCCCAGGCATGCGGATATCGGTGACCACCAGCGGATGAAGCCCGCGGCGGAATTTCTCGAGGGCCTCCCCGGCATTCACCGCCGTATCCACGCGCCAGTCGCGGCGCAGAAAATGCGCTTCGAGAGCAGCCCGCATGCCCGGCTCGTCGTCGACCACCAGAACTCGATTCATTCCTGCACCCTTTCTTGCAGAGCGTGTTCTTGCAGACCGTTTCGTTGGAGACCGTTTTCGGGCAGACCGCTCTCCAGCAAGCCGCTTTCTCGGAAATCGTTTTCTCGAAAATCGCTTGCCGGAAGCTCTTCTTGCCAGACCTGTCCGGCAGATTGGCTGGCTTCTTCCAGCGGTAGCGTAACTGTGAAGATCGCACCGCCCCCGGCGCGGTTCGCTGCCGCGAGCGATCCGCCGTGCTGCTCCAAAATCTTCCGGCACACGGCGAGGCCCAGCCCCGGACTGCCAGCGCGCGTGCTGAATCCCGGCTCGAAGATTCTGGCTGCATCGCCGGCGCCGATTCCGGGCCCGGTATCCGCGACCGAGAG
>Ga0210391_10001864_pt1 | contig 18691 bp, 18 predicted proteins | sample IncBWC12OmetaG_FD_160573 | JGI IMG/M metagenome (GOLD analysis project Ga0210391, IMG submission 160573) | Forest soil microbial communities from Barre Woods Harvard Forest LTER site, Petersham, Massachusetts, United States - Inc-BW-C-12-O ... | reverse complement strand
TAGACTTGGCAATCCGGTAGTCCAAGATATAGACTTCTAGAGAGGGTTGGCGAACGGCAGCCGGCCCGGAGAAAAATATGGATCTCTTCGCGCCAACTCACCTGATAATCATTCTGTTGATCATCCTAGTCATTTTCGGCCCCAGTAAGCTCGGCGATGTCGGCGGCGCGATGGGCAAGGCGATTCGCGATTTCAAGCGCGCGATGAACGAGCCCGACAACGCGACGACGCCGCTGGCCAAGCCCGACGAAGTCAAGCCTGACGATCCGGCAAAGCCTCCCTACAAAGCTTCCTGACCCGCCCGCGATCCGCTGATTAATCCTCCGCGCGATTTCTGAACGCGCGCGCTCCAGCGCGATAAGTAATTCCTTAGTCCGAATATTTTAGGTTCGGCCTGGACGGCTCGCCCTGGCTGCTCGTGCTTGCGCAGATATTGATCCAGCAAAAGATCTGAATCCGAGGAGAACATGAAACGATACATACTTACTGGTACGCCCGGTTGCGGAAAAACCTCGATCGTTAGGGCGTTGGAAGTCGCGGGATACCTCGTGGTCGAAGAAGCCGCGACTGACATTATCGCCCTGCGGAATGCACAAGGCATCACTGAACCACATACCCAGGCTTCCTTCATCGACGACATTACGAATCTGCAAAAGCAGCGACAATTGCGGGTGGCAAGTCTGGAGCCGGGAATACAGTTCTACGATCGATCGCCAGTATGCACTTATGCGCTCAGCCGCTGGCTCGGCGTTCCCATCTCGACAACTCTCGCCGATGAAATGGAGCGGATAAGAGCCGAACGGACTTATCAGCAGCAGGTGTTCTTTATCGAGAACCTGGGATTCTGCGCATCTACTCAGGCGAGAAGAATCAGTTTCGAGGATTCAATCAAGTTTGAAAAGGTTCACGAAGAGACCTATCTCGCGTTCGGCTACGAATGCGTAAGAGTCGCACCGCAAGAGCTAGTCGGACGAGTCGAACAAATCGAGCGCTATGTCCTGGCTCGAGAGTAGCTAGGCGCTGGAAGCCGTCGGACTCGCGACGTCGCGCTGAAATCCAGCTTGCGCGAGATAGTGCTGCGGGAAGCGGCCGTTGAAAATGAATCCTGCCACCAACAGCGCCATAGGTATCGCAACGCCCAGTACCACCTGGCCGAACAGGCCACCCACGATGACACCTATCGCTGCGAGTAAAAGGTTGACGGTCATCAATCCGCACCAGACGAGTGTCATCACCAGGTTCAGCCGGATGAAAATGGGATTACTCCAGAATTCTGGCGGCGCATTCTCGCGCGCATAGGCGGCCGTGAAGGGCCGTCCTACGACGACTGAGCTCCACGCGGCGATTGCGAAGCACGACCATACGATGACCGCGTTATAGGTCGGGAACCACGACGCGCGCAGACCTATCGTGATGACTGACGCGATCGCGAAGAAGGTCAACGCCGTCAAATCCATCAGCTTGATCGAGGCTCCGCGGCTCTGCGCGGTGGCCGCAGACACCAGCCAGAGGATTAGTCCGCCGCCCGCCGCGATGCGCCAGTGATTAAAGCCGGAAGCGAAGCCGTAAAGTATCCAGGGCGCGAACGCTATCAGGCTGGTCGCTGCGCCCGAGAGTTTCTTGAGTACCGCCATGCGTTCTCTATCTTTCGCCGAGAGTAACAGAGCGGCAGCCCATGCGCGACGCTGATACGCGTCGAACAGGTCTGCCGCTCATGCGGCGGAGCAGGTGTCCTAGTAGTTGCTGGTGCTGGTGCTCGAGGAATGCTCGCTCGAGTTGCTATTGGGCGAGCTGTCGCTCGATGACGACGAGTGATGTTCGGTGTCGGTGGTCGTAGCCGGTGCCGCGACTACAATGGGCGGCGCAACCACTACCGCCGGCGCCGGTGCGACGATAATCGGGGCAGCGTACGCGACGGCAGGGGCGGGCGCTGTGGTCGTGATGGTCTCACTGCTTTTCGAGCTGCTCGAGTCAGTGGTCTGCGCGAATCCGACGGCTGCGCTGCCGAACAGTACCGCGACTCCAAAAGACAGCGCAGCAGTTTTCAATGAATGTTTCACAATAGGTCTCCGTTAGTTCTGCTTATGACTGGTTAGCCTTCAGAGTAAGGACGGATTGATCAAAGCAGCAAGGACCTGTGCCGCGCCGAGTGCAGTTTGAGTGCTGTGGAGCACGGGCAGTAGCCATATTTGGAGAGTAGACCCGGGCGCGATTTTCTCTAGGTACTCTTTCCCCATCTTCTAGGTACTTTTCCCCATCTCTCTAGGTGAATTTCCGATTCAATCCTCAACGCCTTTGCTTCAACTTAGATGGCAGTTGGCCCGCATAGTTCGCGCGGAAGATTTCATGCGCGGCCAAGGACAAAAGAGCAGTTGTCTAATCTGTCGAATAACGGTCACGCGCCGAACGGAACGGCCCACGCGACAGCGAGCGGGGGAATTCGCTCGAGATTGCCGGCGGGTCAATGGGAACAGGGCGTGCACATGGAGGCGCTGGCCAATCTGGCGCACGAACTACGCTCTCCGGTCCAGGCAATCCTCGGCTATCTCGACATCCTGCGCGGCGAGATGAGCGAAGCGCTGGGCGATCGCCACAAGCAGATATTCGAGCGCATGAATGCCAACGCGCATGACTTGGCTCAGACGGTCGAGAACGTGCTGGACTTCTCGGTCGCGGACGCGATGGCGGAGGCGACCGACGAGGAAGAGATCCATCTGCACGATCTGATTGGAGACCTCGCACCGGCGCTCGAAGCCGCCAATGACGCGAAGGGCCTCGAAATCAGGTTCGACCTCGAAGGCGCGCCCAAGATATTTCGTTCGCGGCGGCGGCCGATCATTTCTATCTTGATCAACCTGGCGGTCAACGCAATCAAATTTACCGATCGAGGGATCGTCACGATCGCCATCCGCCGCGCTGGATCAACGCAACTTGGCGCCGCGATTGAGCTGGAAGTCCGCGATACTGGACCTGGAATCAAGGCCGAATTGGTCGAACAGGCGTTCGAGCCCTGCGTTCAACTTTCGAGCTCGAGCATCCGCCGTCACCGCGGAATGGGCTTGGGCCTCGCCGTAGTGCAGCGCAACGTAGAAGCGTTGGGCGCAAAAATCTTGGTCAAGGCAGCGCTCCCGCAGGGTTCCGCTTTCGTAGTGATAGTCCCGATCGCGGAACCTGTCACCGAAAATCTTCACCAGATCCATTCCTGAACTGGGTGCAGGATCACCCTCCCCTGGGAAGAATGAAACCCTCGGAGGGTTTCATCTAGATCAAAGTTCCTAGCGGTAGTGACGCATCAGGCCGACCACGACACCGCGAATCGCCAGGTCGCCCTCGCCCACCATGATCGGTTGCATGGCAGAGTTCGCCGGCTGCAGCCGGATCTGCCCGCCCGACTCGCGGTAGAACTTCTTGACGGTCGCCTCGTTGCCTATCAGCGCGACGACTGTCTCGCCGTTGTCCGCGCTGTCGCGGCCTTCGACGATTATATAATCGCCGTCGCGGATGCCGTCTTCGATCATCGAGTCGCCTTTCACCCGCAAGCAAAATGTATTGTCGCGCCGGATAAAGTCGTCGGGCACGCTGATCGTTTCGTTGCTCTCGACCGCTTCGATGGGTGCGCCCGCCGCGACGGTGCCGAGCAATCGAAGCGCTTTCGGCCCTTCACCTTTCTCGGACGCCGCAACCTCCAGCGCGCGGCTGTGATTGTGCTGGCGCTTGATGAAGCCTTTTTGCTCGAGGTTGTGCAGATGCTTATGCACGGTGGCGAGCGACGACAGCCCGAAGTACTGCCCGACCTCAGCGAGTGTGGGTGCATAGCCGTGTTCGCTGATATAGTCGTTCAGGTAATCGATCAGCTGCTTCTGCCGCTTGGTCAGCGTCGCCATCGTTTCTCCTCCCGGAGGTTTCAGATGATGGCGAAAATCAGGCGAAGATGCAAGCCGGCGGTAAGTATCCCACCACTGTATAGACCGACCAAGCGCGGTGGGTTATGATACCCGCCGACAGGCCGGATGTTCTACCGAATCCAGTGGGGGCAACCCATAAAGATTCGCTCAAAGAATCTGATCGTGGTTTCGACAGCCCAAAAGGATTGCGTGACGAGTCGGATGACGCCGTAGTCGCCGCTCGCGGCAGCAATAGCGTTTGGATCGAAAACTACAAACGCGGCAACCTCAAATTCCATTTCCACGTTCGGGTCAGTGGATTCGGCGAGTATTGCGTTATGCTGGAGGGGTGCGATCACCGTATCGTAGGGGATCAACATTTGTCCTTTACCGCTGATGGATTGAAGGCCCAAAAACGATTCCGTCACGGCGATCAGCTTGTGTTTGTCTCTCGCGTCCAATTCCTGAAGCAACCAAAGAGGATGATGATACGGATCGGGTCGTTGGTAAGGTTGCAGATCGCGGATCAATGTCTGCACTTCGGGATGCATTCGTCTCACTCGATTCGAGTAAAACTTAGTGGGGTCGGCGCAAATCGGAAACTGGGTCTTGGTATCGGTCGGATCGCTTCCGGCCAATCGCCAAGCAATATAGTCGAGGGCGCTGCGGGCGTTGTGGACCGCATCGCCGAGGATCAATCCCCAGTTGTGTTGAGGCATGGGTTTAAGCACCTTAAACCTCGCCAGATACTTCGATTGGTCCGAATCATGTTCGATGACGACGGTATAAGAATTGTCAGCGTGGAATCTCCAAAATTCCGCGTCGAGCGCGTCCAAATGTTTACGGCCGTGAGCTAGCTTGAGCCACGCTTCTTCCAACGAACTATCCACTCTGGGGATAACCTCCAACCTCGCAGATCGGACTCACTCTTTCGCTTTTTCCTGACTGTCGCGTTATATCGGTCGCATGAAAACCTTCATGCTGACGGTATTGTCGCTCGCTGGCCTTGCGCTCATTTGGATTGGCGATCTTCGCTGGATGTTGACGGGCCTGTATCTGGTCATCGACGTGATCGGCGTACGGATGTAGCTCGACATGCGAATCTTGGACGATCATCTAGCGCTGGTTGGCACTGACATGCTGACGATCATGGATAAGTTTTCCAAGACGCTGGATGAATTAGAGAGCCGAGTGAGCGCGATAAGCTGCGAGCGCGATGTTGATTTAGGCTAATCAATCTGGCGAAATAGGCTTGAGGTGCAGGTTGATGAAGAAAAGCGGCGAACCTAAGACTTCCCGAAAGGTTGAACACGAAGCTGGCGTCGGACTCAAAAATCCGAAGCGGTTGTCTGATCGCCAAGTCCAATCCCTCGCAGGTTCGGTTGAAGCTCATATCGAGCCGCGCAGAACGGGTCGGGGCAAATCGCCGCGTGGCGGACGCCGAACGACTAGACGGTAACCGTTCGCTCGACAATCTAAATGAAACAACGGATCAAGCCAGACGCCGTTCCGTACAAGCTTGTCAAAGTTGAGTGGGAAGATAGCGCCCGCCCAATCGCGGAATGGCAATGGGTTGCCGATTACAAGGTTCCGCAAACCGTGCTGTGCATCTCTGTCGGATTTCTGATAGCAAAGACTAAACACGCACTGTCGTTAGCGCCGAATCTTGGAGACATAGGGCGCGAACAGATCCAGGCAAGCGGAATCATTCGCATCCCTTGTTCCGCCATTCGAAGCCAGTCCACAATCGGCTAAGAGATTATGGAGCAAAAACAAAAAACGAAAATGGGATACGAGATCCCGATTCCGAAGCGCGACGATTTCATGCGCAATCTGGTTAAGGCCGCGAAGAGCGCTTCGCCGCCGAACCGCGCGACTGGCTCGCGACGCGCGAAGCCAAAAGGTTGAAGTGTCCGCGCGGATCGTCCCTGTGGTTATAGCGCCAAGCGTACTCGTCCAAATACGACTGCAAATGCTTCGCCGACACGTTGTGATACACGCCTGATATTCCCCTCTTTACGAGCGACCAGAATCCCTCAATTGTGTTCGTGTGCGCTTCCCCGCTTACGTAGATATTCGCGGTATGATGAACGCGGCCATGGTCGTAACCCATCGAATTCAAGCCCTGATAGTAGCGGGCTTCATCAGTGAAAACGGTTGTTGCTGGCAATACGTGATGCCGAACATGCGGCAGCAAATCTCCTGACTTGGGCGGAGTAGGAACGATGCGAGCGACCACCTTCCCGCCACGCTGGACCATTCCAAAGACCGCAGTCTTCCCTTTGTAGTGACCCATCGCGGCGGAGCGCTTCGATACGTGGCGATTCTGATCTTTGCCACCGATTAACGTTTCGTCCATCTCGACGTGTCCGCCAAGAGGCGTGTGATCGTCGTAGAGCGAGTACCGGATTCGATTGAAGATGCGCCAAGCCGTCTTGTACGTAACGCCCAATTCGCGGCCTAGCTGCTTCGCGGAGATACCGCAGCGGGTGCTTGTGATCATGTACATCGCGTAGAACCAGAGATGCAGCGACGTGGACGATTTGTGAAAGATTGTCCCTGCTGTCGGGTGCAGGTGATGGCCGCACGCGACGCACGTCCACGACTGGCGCTGCTGGTTCGTGGCGTAGCGTTTGAACGAGCGCTCGACTTTGCACTTGGGGCAAAGCGCATGCTCGCCGTCAGCCGATAGCCGGGTTCTCCAGAGCCATTGCAAGCAAGCCTCATCGTCGGGAAACTCTTGCATAAACTCCATGAGCGAGTAGCGCGAGTCCGATGAGAAGCAACGTGCCGGATTCTTTCGATTTCCTGCTGCCATTTCGCTAAACTACCAGAGTGCACTTATACAGTCAAGGGATACTTCCCAAGCCGGCGGCGCGCACCGCATAATCTCAATTGCGACCTAATTCCGATGGCGAAACTGCGAATCCAATTCGAAAACGGCGACCCTGAAAAGATAATCGAGTTCGACCCCGCCAAGGCCCCGTTTCATCACGATGGCAAGCCGGGCTCGATTCTCGACGTGATGCTCGGGCACGGAGTACATCTCGAGCACGCATGCGGCGGTAATTGCGCGTGCACGACCTGTCACGTGATCGTCAAGCAGGGTTTCAACAAGCTCGGCGAGTCGAGCGAGCAGGAGGAAGACCTGCTCGACAGGGCGCCCGGGCTGACGCCGACGTCACGGCTCGGATGCCAGGCCGTCATCGACGACCCCGACGCGGAAATCGTCGTCGTCATCCCGCGCTTCACGATTAACCAGGTCAGCGAGGCGGCTGAGGAATGACGGCCGAAACGCCAGCCGCGGCGGCAGCCAGGCGCACGACGCTGAATGCGCGGGTCGAGAGAATCTTCGAGCACACGTCCGACACGCGCTCGCTTTTTCTCTCGCTTAGCAGCGGCAAACATCTGCGATTCGTTCCAGGCCAGTTCATCTCGATTACGATTCCGCTCATTGACGAGACGCGCTCGCGCCCTTATTCGATAGCGTCCGATCCCAAAGACCGCGGGCCGTTTGAGATTTGCTTCAATCGGGTCGCGGGCGGTCGCGGCGTCGCCTGGCTGTTCGAGCGACAAGTCGGCGACCTGGTCGATTTCAGCGGACCGTTCGGCGCCTTCACGATCGATCGCCCGCCCGCGGCGGAGCTGTGCTTCATCGCGGAGGGCACTGCGGTCGCGCCGATTCGCCCGATGCTGAAGCGGGCGCTCGCTTCGTCTCCATCCCCGAAGGCCGAGTTGATTTACGCGGCGCCCGATCGCGAGCACATCCTCTACGCCGCGGAATTTGACGCGCTCGCGCGGACCGCGCCGAGTCTTTCGTACGAGACCGTGATCGCGCCTGCAGAGAAAATCTACGATCGCCTGTTCGATCTGGCGCAAGCGCGATGGGCCGCGGGCGACACTGATCGCACGCGCCACTTTTATATCTGCGGCGTCGGCAAGGGCGTCATCCGGTTGCGCGATCTGCTCCGCGGTGCCGGCTACGAGCGCCGCTCCGTGCACTACGAGCAGTGGTGACGCCCCGCGCTATTTCGTAAACGCTTTGCGCAGCGCCGCGGCGGATTCGTCGACCGCCAACCGCCCCTTCTCCAGCACTTCGTACATCGAAAAGAATCCGTGAATCATCCCCTCGTAGCGCGAGACGGTCACCGGAACGCCGGCGGCGCGCAGCTTCTCGCCGTACGTCTCGCCTTCATCGCGCAGCGGATCGAATTCAGCGGTGATGATCAGCGCGGGCGGCAAGCCCTTGAAGCTTTTGGTCAGCGCCGGCGCGACGCGTGGATCTTTGCGATCGGCGGCGGTCCGCAGGTAGTGCTTCCAGAAATAGACGATGTCGTCCTTGGTCAGAAAGTAGTCGGTAAATTTTTTGTGCGAGTAGGTATCGAGCTCGGCCTCGGTCGCGGGATAGATGAGGAGCTGGAACGCGATCTTCGGGCCGCCCGCGTCGCGCGCGAGCTGCGAAATTACCGCTGACAGGTTGCCGCCCGCGCTGTCGCCCCCGACGGCAAGCCGGTTTGCGTCGGCGTTCAGCTCTTTCGCGTGCGCGGAGACCCACTTGGTCGCGGCAAAGCAATCTTCGACGCCCGCAGGAAATTTATGCTCGGGCGCGAGCCGGTAGTCGACCGACACCGTTACGCATCCGGCCTTGTTGGTGAGCTCGCGGCACGAGCCGTCGTGCGTATCGAGGTCCATGATCACCCATCCACCGCCGTGGAAGAACACCAGCACCGGAAACGGACCGGTGCCTTCGGGCGTGTAGATTCGGATCGGAATCTCACCGGCCGGACCGGGAATTTTGCGATCCTCGACCTTCGCGACTTTCGGGGCACGCTCGGGCGGCACTCGGAACATGTCCGCGGTCACGCGGCGCGCTTCAGCCGGCTCGAGCGTGTGCAGCTTCGGCCCAGGCGCGGCGGCCATTTGATCCATCAATATTTTTACTTGCGGGTCGAGCGGCATGGTTTTTCCTCCGGCTAAAAGAATTAATCGCCGCGAAAATTCGCGGAAGGTGTCGAATCTCTCTTTAGACCGGAACGGCCGGCGGCGACAAGCGTAACTACGGCGCGAACTTCGACAGCAGACTGATAGCGCCGGGATGGCCGTCGACGCGCACACCGCGAGCGATAGCGCCCTCGCGCTCGAGTCGGCGCGCCGCACCTTCGACCAGAGCCGCATCGATGCCCAGCAGGCGTGCGATCGCTCGCTCGCTGCCGAACGCCGCCGTCTCGAAATATTTGGCGACGATCGCGTGCGCCGCCTGTTGACGCGTCAGCTTGCGGGCCTCCGCAATCGCGTCGGGCCATCGATGCTCCATCGTGTCCCACACGTAGCTGAACGGGTCCGCGCGCTCGTCCACCTTGAGCGCGAGAAATTTCTCCTGCAGCTCGGCCATCGCGCGATCGAACACCGCCCGCCGCGACGGCAGCGCGTGGCCGCTCGACAGCTTCAGCGCCCGAGTCTCCGACGCGCCGCGCTTGGACAGAGCGTCCATCACCAACTTGCCGCAATGCGACAATCCGCCGCGCAGATACAGCTTGCGATAACCGCCCGGCTCGATCCGCAGCCGGAGAAACGCGCCCAGCATCTCGCGCGCGATGAAGCTGGGGCGTCGCGCGATCACCTTGCCGTAGTAAACCGCGCGGCGCTGCGGCAGCGAATCCTTGATTCGCCAAGTCATGCCGATCGCGTAATCGTGCTGGATGTGCTCCGGCATTCCCGGCTCGCGCGTTCCCGCGATCGCCTCGCGCAGACAGGGCACGCCCATCCCGGCCGTGAACCCGGTGCAGAATCCGACCTCTTCGATGAATTTGAGCGCGCTCTTCTCGCCGGTCACGCGCCGCGCGGCGACCCGCCTGAAGTGATGGTCGCGATGGCGCTCAAGCGCGTCGAGTATTTTCTGCTCGTTCACCCGCGCTCATCCGGGGATTCGCTCGATGCAGTCGGCGAAGATTCGGCGGTAGTTGGTCTTTACTGCCAGGCCGCGAGTGATTCCTTCGAGGCCGACCAGCGCGCGAATGAGGAAGACGCTGTGAGCGGGAGATTTGTAGAGGCGATTCTCGAGCGCCAGCTCGCCCACCTTGGTGGCCTTGCCGACGGTGTCGTATTCCAGCGGATCGACGGCGTGGTCCACACGCATCGGCTCGAACAGTATGTGGATAATGCGGACCATCGGCGCCGCGTCCTGATTGCGATCGAGATAGCCGAGCTTGACCATCGCGGCTGCCAGCGATTTGTCGTCGCCGCTCAAAATCGAGCGCGCGACTTGCAGGTTGGCCTTGCGCACCGGCTCCGGAAAGCGGCGAATCGAGCCGAAGTCGAGCACGCCCAGCCGCGGATGATGGCTCACCAAATAGTTGCCGGGATGAAAATCCGTGTGCAGCAGTCCAAACTCGAGAATCTGGCGCCAGGCGAATTCGTGAATCTTGGCCGCGACCCATTCGCGCAGTTCGGCATCGACTTCGGGGCCCATCACGTCCGCGAGCGGATAGCCGTCGACGTAGGTCATGGTCAGCACGCGCCGCGAACTCAGCTCCTTGACGTAGCGAGGGATCATGATCTCGCTGTCCGCACCGAGGCGCCGGCCGAACTCGACGATGTTGCGGGCTTCGTTCACGTAATCGAGCTCTTCGCGCAGGCGCAGCTCGAGTTCCTTGTACACTGCTGCCGTGTCGATTTGCTGGCGCATGACGTCGTGGCCGAGCGCCTGCAGCGTGCGCAGCAGCAGCTTGAGATTCTGCAAATCCTGCTCGACGGTATCCTCGACGCCCGGATACTGAATCTTCACTGCAACGTCGAGACCGTCGCGCGTGACGGCACGATGCACCTGTCCGAGCGACGCGGCGGCAAATGCAGTCTGATCGAAACTTCTGAAGATGGCTTCGGGCCGCTTGCCGATCTCTTTGCGAATCTGTTCCGAGATTGTCGCATAACTCATCGGCGGCACGCTCGATTGCGTGGCGCGCAGCACATCGAGGGCCTCGCCCGGCAGCAGGTCCTTGCGAATCGAGAGCATCTGGATGAGCTTCATGAACGCGCCACGAAGCTGCTTCGAGCTCTCGACGATTCGCTGCGCGTTGCGGATGTGAGTCTCGAGCAGTTCGCGATCGCGCGCGGGAGCGCTCAGAAACGGCCGCCGCAATTGATTCCACAGGTAGCTGGACCCCACCTGCGACGCGAGCTCGCCCATCTTGATCGCGCGCCGCGCGCGCCCGCTGGTGATTGACGTGCGTTTCGCCATCAGCGGCCGTCGCGCTCGATTCCCACTCGATTGATCAGCGTGGCTGCCAGAGCAGCGCCGAAACCATTGTCGATGTTGACGACGGTGACGCCGCTCGCGCAGGAATTCAGCATCCCCAGCAGCGCAGCCAACCCGCCCATCGAGGCGCCGTAGCCAACGCTGGTCGGCACGGCGATCACGGGCTTGTCGACCAGGCCTGCGACGACCGAAGGCAGCGCGCCCTCCATGCCGGCGACGACAATCAGCACGCTCGACTCGCGAATTACGTCGAGGTTCGCCGTCAGCCGATGAATTCCGGCGACGCCGACATCGTAAACGCGCGCGACCCGATTGCCGAACAGCTCGGCGCAGAGCGCGGCTTCCTCAGCCACCGGCATGTCCGAAGTGCCCGCGCTCAGAACCATCACGACGCCCTGCCCCGACGGCTTCAGGTGCTCCTTTACCACCACGCCGATTCGAGCATCCGCGTGGTACGTCAGCGCGCGAATTTGCCGCTTGACGACGCGCGCCTTGTCAGCATCGAGCCGCGTGATGATGAGATTCGTGCCCGATGCGAGCACTCGCTTTCCGATCGCCACGAGCTGATTGGCGGTCTTACCTTCGCCGAAGATCACTTCGGGAATCCCGCGCCGCATACTTCGATGGTTGTCGAGCTTCGCGAATCCAAGATCCTCGAACGGCAGTTCGCGGATGTGCTTGAAAGCCGCGCCGGCAGTCATGCGGCCGGCGGCGACGCCGTCGAGGATTTCACGAATTCGCTTTTCGGTCATCGCCGCTTGAGGAGTTCGGGGCGAAGTGGATGCGCCAGTGTCAGCATGATTTCGCGCACCGCCCGCGCGTCGCTGCGCGTGACGGTGATCGTCAAATCGCCCTCGCTTAATTTTTCGCCGGGCTTGGGAATATGTCCGAGCCGCTCAACCACCAAGCCGCCGATCGTAGCATACTCGTCCGCCTCCGGAAGCTTGAGGCCGTAGCGCTCGTTCAGATCCGCAATCGGTGCGCGTCCAACTACGGACAGCACACGCGGGCTGACGATTCGGGCGAGCTCCTCGCCGAGGTCATGTTCGTCCTCGATGTCGCCGACGATCTCCTCAATCAGATCTTCGAGCGTCAGAATTCCCGCAGAGCCGCCGTACTCGTCGACGATCACGGACAAATTTTCGCCGGTGCGCTGCATCGCGACCAGCGCCTCGTCGAGCGGCATCGATTCGGGAAAATAACTGACCGGCCGCATGATGTCGCTGACCGGGCGGCTGAGATCGGGCGCCTGCAAAAGATCGAAGACATGCACGACGCCGACGATGTCCGTGATGCGGCGCCGGAAGACCGGGATGCGGCTGAAGCCTTCTCGGCGAACCGTTTCGATTGCGGCGGCGAGCGTGGTCTCCTCCGGAATCGCGTCGACTCCAACCAGCGGCACCATCGCCTTGCGCGCGTCCGCCTGCGAGAAGCGAAAGATCCGGCTGATCATCTGCTGCTCGGTCGGCAGGATTGCGTCATGCGCCTGCGCCGATGAGTCCGTCGCTCGCCGCCGCATCAGGCGCGCCAAATCGTCGCGACTGAGGAACACGCTCTCGGCGTCGGCCGGCACGCCCGCAAGCCGGCGCAGCATCCTGCTCAGCAGAGTCTCGAGGTAAAGCAGCGGCGCGAGCCCAGTCGCGAGCAAACGGAGCGGCCGCGCAGCGAACAACGCGAACGAGTGGGGATTCGTGAGCGTCAGCAGTTTCGGGATCGACTCGCCCAGCACCAGCGTGATCGGCGTCAGAATAAACGGCGCAAGATAAACCAGGTGCGGCCTCGTTCGATGCAGAAAGCTGGTGAGCACTACAGCCGCGATCACTGTCGCGACGTTGGTGCCGGTGAGAGTGAGCGCCAGCAGACGATCGCGATTGGTCAGCAATTTGCCGAGTACTCGCGAGCGTTCGTGACCGCCTTCGCTGCTCGCGCGAACTTTCAAGTCGTCGGCGGAAACCAACGCGATTTCCGAGGCGGCGAAGAACGCCTGCACCACCAGGCATCCGATAACCGCGACGACCACCCAGATAATCGTCATCGCTGCAGCCTCACCAGCTCGACCGCCGCGCCGCGCACGCGCTCGACGGTGGCGTCGAATTCACCGAGCCGCAAATGCTCGCCCGTCCGCGGCACGCGTCCGAGCCGGCGCAGGATCAGACTGCTCAGCGTTTTGCCGCCGCCGTAAGCTTCGATCACTCGCGAGGGTGCGAGCGCGTCCGCCAGCTTGCCGAGCGCGACGGCGCCCGAAGCCGACCATTCGTCGTCGGAAATTTTTGTGAGCTCGGGGACTTCGGTGTCGAACTCGTCGCGAATTTCACCGAACAATTCCTCGAGCAGGTCTTCAAGCGTGACCAGGCCGAGCAGACGGCCATACTCGTTGACCACTAGCGCGATCTGGAAGTGTCCGCGCCGCATCTCCTCAAATAAATCGGCGAGGAGTTTGCCCGGCGGAACGAAATACGCGGGCCGCACGAGGCGTTCGACGCGCGGCGGCGATGGCTCCAGGCGCCGCGCCGCGAGATCCTTGGCATGCAGAATTCCAATGATGTTGTCCTGGCTGTGACGATAGACGGGCACACGCGAGAAACTTTCGTGCGCAATCTCGGCGACCAGCTGCGCCACCGGCATCTCGATGTCGAGCGAGAAGATTCGGTCCCGCGGCGTCATCACCTCGTACGCGCGCCGCGCGCCAAAGTCGAACACGCGATGAATCATCGCACGCTCTGCAGGTTCGACCTGTCCTTGGTGTTCGCCCAGCCGGAGCAGAGTCTTGAACTCAGCTTCGGAAACCGGGCCGGGGACGGGGGCATGCTCGAGCGGCGTGAAATGGCGTGCGAACGGATGAACGAAATCGGCGAGCACGGCGAGCGGCCGCGCTGTGATCCATGCTAGCGCGCCGGGAAATCCGAGTGCGAAAGTCTTCGGCGTGATGTCGCAGAACAAGAGTACCACCACGAGCATGGCCGGCGCCGCGACGATCGGCCCCCATTTGTCGCCGAGCCACGCCAGCAGAATGATCGTCGCGAGGCAGTCGGCGAAGATGTTGCAGGCCTCGTTCAATCCGATGATGACGATCAACGACTCGAGCGGCCGGCGCATCAGGCGGTCGAGCGCATGCTGCACGGCGAGACTCATCTGCTCGCGCGTGTGCTCCAGCCGCGCCATCGAGAACAAGGCCGTCTCGGACGCGGCCAGCGTTGCGCTCAGCACGACGAGGATCAGGACCGCCAACGCAAGGATGGACATCATCGTTTGTATCTAGCTGCGTGATCGCAGCTGATCCCATCCTGCGTGAATCGGCGCGCTAGCACCAATCAGCTTGACCTGCTTGCCGCGAACGATCGTGCCGATCCGCCGCACCGCGACGCGCAAGCGCTGCGACAGTGCCGCTTCGCTGTAGCCGGGCCGCGCGCAGAAGATCAGTTCGTAATCTTCGCCGCCGGTCAGCGCATGCGTGAGATCGCCGCCCATCAACGCGCGGTATGCCGGCGAACTCGGGATGCGCGACGCGTCGATTTCCGCGCCGACGCCACTGCGCTCGAGGATGTGCCCAAGATCCTGCATGAGTCCGTCGCTCACATCGATCGCGGCCGGCGCGGGCCGGAGCGCCGCGAGGCTTTGCCCCGCGTAGAGCCGCGCGGATGGACGGATAAATCGTTCGACGAGATATTTTCTCGCTGCGCGATCTTTTTTCGCATTGCCTTTGGCCTTGAGCTTGCCCGCCAGAATACGCCAGCCGAGCGCCGCATCACCGAGCATGCCGGTCACGAAGATTTCGTAGCCGGGACGTGCAGCATCGCGTCGCAGCGCGGCGCCTCCGGCCTCGCCGAGAACAGCGATGGTGATCGAGAGTTCGCGCGAGCGCGTAACATTGCCGCCCACGATATCGGTCGAAGCTTCGCGCGCTGCATTGCGCAGGCCGGTATAAATCCGCTCGAGCGTGCGTGTCGAAATTCCTTCGCGCACCGCCAGGTTCACGATGCATGCCGTCGGACGCCCACCCATCGCCGCGATATCGCTCAAGTTGACCGCCAGCGCGCGCGCGCCCAACGCGTCCGGCGGACACCATCGCAGATCGAAGTGAACATTCTCGACCATACTGTCGATCGTAAGCAGCGCCGGTCCACTAGGCCGTGAGACAATCGCGCAATCGTCGCCGACGCCGAGAATCGTGCGGTGGCTGAGACGGATTCCCGCGGTCAGCCTCGCGATCAATTCGAATTCGGGGGAGAGATTGTCGTGCGCGCCGGGCAGCTTGCTCACGGCATTCGCGCTTTCGATGCTGGCTCTGCGATCGGGAATTCCGCGATGAGAGTTAGTCCGCGCCGGTCCTCCGCATAGCGGGCCGCGGTGCGGCCTCCGGCAGCTTCCGCCATCGCCCGCGCGATATAGAGTCCGAGCGCACGCGCGGTGCCGCGATCCCCGTTTTTGTTCGGGCGCTTGAAGAGCGAGTCCAGTTCCGCCTGCGAGAGCGGCGGACCATTGTCGGTGACTTCGACCACGATCTCATCGTTGCGCATCGCCGCGCGCATCGTGACTTCGCCGTTCGCTGTCCTTCCGATCGCAAACGCGATCATGTTTCTGACGATCCGCTCGAAATGCCGGCGGTCGAGTTTGCACGGCTGCAGCAGACCGATCTCGACGCGCAAAGTCAGGCGCCGGCGTTGCGCCTGCAAGCTGCAATCTTCCACCACGTCGCTCAGCACCTGGCACGGATCCAGTTCGACCGGCGCTGCGATGATGTTTTCATCCTGCGCCTCGTAGTAATCGAGCACGTTGCTGACCACGAGGTCCATGTTCCACGCGGTCGATCCGATCCGTCCGAGCAAGTCGGTCTGCTCCTTCGGACTGATGCCCGCTTCCTCGAGCAGGTTGACGTAGCCGCTCAGCGCGGCGACCGGGCTGCGGATGTCGTGCGCCATCGTCGCGATCTGCGTCTCCCGGAAGCGCGCCGCTTCCTCGAGGTCCGCCACTTGTTTCCTGAGCCGTCGGCGGTAGCGCTCGATAAAGATCGACGTGTATTGAGCGAAGATGACCGCCGAGAAAAGACCCATCCATCGATACATCGAATACGGCGTCTGAATCGGCACAAAATATTCGCCGGCCGCGTAGCCCATTACCGCTGTGAGAGCCATCGTGGCCTGCCAGCGCGTGCCCCAACTGACGAAGGCGGCGGTCGCAAGTGGGCACAACATGATCGTGATAAAGCGCGATTCGGGATTGCCCGTCGCGCGGCTGATTTGGATGAACGACCCGATCAGAAAAATGTTGTACACGAGGACCCAGAGTTTCCAATGACGCCTGAACGGGCGCGTCCACGACACACCGAAGAACAGGCAGGTCGCCGCGAGCGTGAGCCACTGCAGTGGGGTGCCGGCTCCATTCCTGCCCCAGACAACTTGGTCGTACGCGAGGTACGCCAGCAGCATGAGGATGCCAAAAGCGCCGGCGAGCTTGAGAACTCGCAGCGATTCTTCGTCATCCTCAGTCCAGACGAACTCCGTCGAAGTGACACGGCCCAGCCCGGCATATGTCTGCCCCGTCAGGCCGTTATGTTTGCCGTTCTCCGCCAATCAGGATCCCCCGATACTTCTTGCGGCGCTGCTTTCCGGTTCCTTCCATCGCGCCTTCAGCGTCGGACTTCATCAAGCGCTTTTTTCATCGCGGTCAGGGCAAAATCGACTTCGTCCGGCATGATCGTCAGCGGCGGCGCCAGCCGTACGACATTGTCGGCGTTGAGCGTCCAGTTCACAATCACTCCCCGGGCGATGGTCGCCGCGACGAAGCGTCGCGTCAGCGCGGCGTCGCGAAACTCGATCCCCACCAGCATCCCGAGCCCGCGTACTGCGGTGATTTCCGGGTTCGTGGCACGCATTTCCAGCAGACGTCGCACGAGTTCCTTGCCCACCGTCGCCGCGCGTTCGTACAAGCGCTCGCGCACGATCACATTCAACGCAGCGAGTCCGGCGGCACACGACAGCGGATGGCCGCCGAAGGTCGTTATATGTCCCAGCGGCGGATCGTGCGACAGCGTGTCGAGCAGCTCGTCGCGGCTGCACAACGCGCCCAGCGGCAAGCCACCGCCGACAGCCTTTGCCATAACGATGATATCGGGCACGACGCCGAAGTGCTCCAGCGCGAACATCTTTCCCGTGCGGCCCAGGCCGGTCAGGACCTCGTCGAATATGAGTATGGCGCCGACCCGGTCGCATCGTTCGCGTAGCGCGCGGATGAATCCGATCTCGGGAATTCGCACGCCGCCCTCGGCCTGCACCGGCTCGACGATCACCGCCGCGACTGACGAATCGATTTTCTCAAGCGCGCCGGCGTCGTTGAAAGGCAGATGCGTCACCGGTCCGGGGAGCGCGCCGAACGGCTCGCGCATCGCGCGATTCCCTGCCAGCGCCAGCGCGCCCATCGTGTCACCGTGATACGCGCCGTCGAACGCGACGAAGCCCGCTCGGCCGGTAAACTTGCGCGCGACTTTCAGCGCGCACTCGACCGCCTCAGTCCCGCTGTTGGTGAAATACACGCGCTCGAGCGGCGGCGTGAGCAGCTCGACGAGCCGCCGCGCCAGCTTCACCTGGCTCTCGATCACATACTCGCCGTACACCATGACGTGCAGATGGCGTCGCGCCTGCGCTGCGATCGCGTCGAGCACTTCGGGATTTCCGTGGCCGAGCGCGGACACTCCGATACCCGCGATGAAATCGAGATAACGGCGTCCGTCCGACGCGACCAGCCACGAGCCCTCGGCGCACAATATTTCCAGGCCGAGCGGCGCGTCGGAAGTCTGCGCCAGGTTCTGGCGGAAGAAATCCCCTAGCTCGCTCATCGCCGTCTCACCATCAGGTCGAGGAACGCGCCGCCACCGTGGCGCCAATCGAGCGGCGGCGATTGCATCTCGCCGGGCGCGCACACGTACGGTATCCCGAGCGTTGCGAGCGTCGCACGAATCTCGGCCGCTTCAGACTCATCGCCGGCGACCGCCACCGCTTCAATCCGTCCCGCTACGCTCTCGACGCGCTCGCGAAACTCCGCGAGATTGCGCACCGCGGTCACGTGTACCGTCCTAAAACCCGGCGAAACTTTGAATGAATCGTTAAGCGCGCCATCCGATTCGAAGACCACGGTCCACTCCAGCGCGCGGCCTTCAAAGAGCTCGACCGGCTCGCCCGCGATCGCGCGCCAGCGTGCACGCTCCCTCACCGCGCGAACCTGGGCGGCGTCGCTCAAGGGTATGCGCGCAGGAGGCATCGACTTGCCGAGGCTCTCGAGCGCGGCCGACATTCGTACCGCCAGCGCCGACGCCGCGCCTTCTGCAGGACCGACGACGAACACTTGGTGGAGCGAGAGGCAGCCGAGTTGCTCGAACAACGCGACATCGCTGGCGAGTGATCCCGCCAGCGCGTCGATTTGCGACGGAACGATCGCGCTGCTCGCAATCACTGCCCCACTGACACGGCTGCCGAATCCGATCACGTTGGGCCGATGAAGCGACTCAATCGTCAAGTCGTCGCCGTACACGACCACCCTCTCGCACTTCGCAACTAAC
>Ga0210391_10001862_pt1 | contig 18704 bp, 16 predicted proteins | sample IncBWC12OmetaG_FD_160573 | JGI IMG/M metagenome (GOLD analysis project Ga0210391, IMG submission 160573) | Forest soil microbial communities from Barre Woods Harvard Forest LTER site, Petersham, Massachusetts, United States - Inc-BW-C-12-O ... | reverse complement strand
TGAGCTGGCTGATTTTTGAGCGCGGGGCACGAGAGGTTCGAGGGTTTGCCGATGCGCGGGGGACGGTGCCACGGCTCTCATTGAATGTTTCGGTTCATTCGCTCTACGATCTGACGTTTCCGGACCAGTTTGTTGCGCTGCTGGCAAGGAATGGATTGCAAGGGCAGAATGTGGTGCTGGAAATTACGGAGAGCGGGTTACTGCGGGATCTGTCGAGCACGCTGGATGTGCTGACCCGGTTGCGGATTAAGCAGGTGCAGTTATCCATCGATGACTTTGGGACGGGTTACTCGATGATGCAGCAACTGCGGAATGTTCCGGCGACGGAGATGAAGATCGATAAGTCGTTCGTGCAGGGTCTGCATGACACGGACAGCGACCGCGTGGTGGTGCAGAAGACGATCGAGATCGGGCACGAGCTGGGGATGAACGTGGTGGCGGAAGGCGTGGAGACCGCGGAGCAGCTGGCGTTTGTGCGGTCAAAGGGTTGTAACGCGGTGCAGGGGTATTTCTATAGCAGGCCGCTGGCGGCGGCTGCGGTGCCTGGGTGGCTGGAGGAGTATCGGGGGCGGTAGGTGGTTGCTAGTTATCAGTTGTCAGTTGTTAGTTGAGTGGGATTATCACGTGGTTACTCTCCTTGCCGGAGACGGATGCGGCGGGTCCAGCCGAGGGCTGGAATCGAGGCGACGGCGGCGAGAAGCGTGGCTGCGATCACCTGCCAGCGGAGCCCCTGGCCGCGCATGACGACCGCGGACGCAAGCACAGAGACAAAAGCGTAGGCGATGAGGAGAATCCGCGCATTGCGGCTGAGGGGCTGCGCAGTGCGCTGGATCTCGCGCATGACGCGCTGCTCGAAATTGGGCGCAAGGGTGGGAACGGGCGCGGCCATGGAATTCCTCAGGAGATGATCCATCCCGGATTGGATGGGGTCTGTTTGGCGAGGGGCGGATTCGCGAGAGTCGAATTCAGTCACAGGAATATCCTCTCTCTTTCAGCATGGCATGGAGAAGCTGGCGGGCGCGGTGCAGGTAGGATTTGACCGTATTTTCGGGGACGCCGAGCAGATCTGCGACCTCGGCGATGCCTGCACCGAGCCAATAGTAGAGGCGTAAGGCTGACTGATAGACCTCGGGGAGTGTCTCCATACACTCGGCAAGGACGCGGGCGCGCTGGGCGGTTTCGGCCTGGCGGTCGGGGCCAGGTTCTGTTGAGACAAATTGATGCAGAACGGTGTCGTCGGCGTGGGGACTGCGGAAGCGGACGCGTTCCTTGAGGTTGACGGCCTGATTGAAGGTGATGCGGTAGATCCAGGAGCTGAATTCGGACTCGCCCCGGAATGAGGCGATGGCGTGGTGGACCTTGAGGAAGACTTCCTGAGAGACATCCTCGGCTTCGGGAATGAATTCCTGGCCGAGGATGGAGACGGCGAGGCGAAAGACGAGCGGGCTGAAGCGGCGCACGAGTTCCGCGAAGGCTTGCTGATCGCGTTTCTGGGTGCGGGCTACGAGTTGGGCATCGCTCTCCACGCTAGCGTGGGGGCCTGGACTGCAGGATGTGGAAAGCAAAGAGGCCGACGCCCAGGAAAGCGAAGGGCAGGGGCGCAATCCAGCCGCCGTGGGACCGAGCCTGATGGTTGAAACAGAGGGAGATCATGGTTCCGATGGAGAGGGTGAGGAGGACGATGCCCAGGATGGGAAGAACGCGCTGGTCGGGAGGGCGATTTTCGCGAACCGGGTCGAGGGGGAACTCGGGCAGAGGGATTCCCTTCTCCATGGCGGCCATGCGCTCCTGATGGATGATTTCGAGTCGCTTCTGCGTGGTGCGGTGCTTCAGGTAAAGATACCCGACGATGCCTCCTGCGATTGCGATGGCGCTGATGCCGTCGCCGATGGTTGCGCTCATGGTTGATTCACCTCAGCCTTAAGACAGGGTGAGGGGGAGGACGGTTGCGGTGAGGGTGATTTCAGCTGTCGGTGGTCGGTTGTCAGGGAAGGCGGACGCGCTTTGCGCGTCTTCCCATGTCCCCAACTCCAGGGACATGGGGGACCCGGGTTAGTTTGGGGGATAGGAGAATTATGGGGATTAGATTTCGGTGGCCCAGTGGGAATCGATTTCGACTGCGCCTTGTTGGCCTGTGCACCAATGATGAAAGCTGGACCACTTCCAGTGTTCCGCACGATCGACGAGGCCGCGCGTGACGGGATTGCGGTGGATATAGCGCAATTTCTCGATTCGCTTCTTGTCGGTGAAGACGTTGAAATCGTAATAGCGCACCTGCCAGAAGGGTCTCTCCGGTCTTTGCACTGTGACGGAGAGCTTGACTGCCTGGAGGGCCTTCGCCAGCATGGCGGCCGCCGGTTCGCTCATGAGCAGATGCACGTGCTCGGGCATGATGACGTAGCCCACGACGTTGAAGTGGTAACGAACTCGCATCGATTCCAGGGAGCGTTCGAACAGGTCTCGGGTCGCGGGGGATTTGAGGTAGGGACGGCGGTGGTAACAACTGAAGGTTATGAAGTGGAGGTCGCCTGTTTGTTGGTAACGGACGAGTTGATTGGGCATCTCGACTCGATGCTAGACCCGGGTTCTGATGAGGGACCACGGAGTTTTATAAAGTGGGACCCGAAGGTCACTTGGGAACCCATGTCCCCAACTCCAGGGACATGGGGCACCCGGATTAGTTTGTGAAATGGAGTGGAGGGTCACATTGGAACCCATGTCCCCAACCCCAGGGACATGGGGCACCCGGGTTGGTTTGTGAAATGGAGTGGAGGGTCACATTGGAACCCATGTCCCCAACCCCAGGGACATGGGGCACCCGGGTTGTTTCACTACCCTCAGTTCCCTGCCGTGGACTTACTGGATCATGCCGCCGATTCTGCCTAGTTCTTCTCGGACCTGGGTTAGGCCGTACATGCAGCGTTCGAATTCTTCGGAGAGGCGGGCGAAGAGGGGGGCTTCGTTTTTGTATTCGAAGAGGTCGAACTGGGAGACGATGTAGTAGCTTTCTTTGCCGGTTTTGACCATTTCGAGGAAGCTGGATTCGCCGCTGTGACGCCAGAGCTGCATGGATTCCGGATACATGCCGGTGGCGAAGAGGGCGTAGTCGCCGATGTGGCGGCGGACTTCGCGTTCCTCGTCGAAGGAGGAGGCGGCGCCGTAGACGGGGTCAGAGGCGACGACCATTTCTTTGACGGCCTTGACGGGTTTGCCCTCGGCGTCGCGGATGCGGTAGAGATTTTCAGCTGCGGAGAATTCGGTTAACAGATCGCCGACATACGTGGTCAGCTCGGGATCGTTGATTTCGCAATGGGTGGAATAGCAGCCGGCAACGATTTCATGGAAAAGCTGGCGCAGGGGGTGGCGATCGGGAATCATGGTCTCTCTCCTCCGCGCTTCTTCCCTGCCGGAGGGGGAGGATGGTTGAGTGCTTCTCCCGCTGCCGGCTGAAGAAGCTTGCTGTGTGTATGAATGCGGACTTTACAGCATTTGTTGCGCCAAACAATAACTCTTTTGGTTCATGTGGGAAAGGTAGCTGGCAGTCGGCGGGGTCGGTTGCTGGGAGTGGAGGGGGGTAAACGGGGAGAAGTGGTTATGGCGAGATGCCACTCTGGAGCGGTAAGACTGTCAGCATCAGGGCTGTCAGCGGTGAAGCGGTCAGCGAAGTGCTTCCAGCGAAAAGCTGGTAGCGAAAGACTGGTAGCGGAAGACAAAAAGCGAGCGCGGGAATCATCTGGAGGGATCCTTATGACTTTGCGTTGGGTGGTGGGCGGATTGTCGGTGGTGTTGGGTATGGGAACTTGCTGTCCTGCTGCGCTGGGTGCTGCCGGGTCTTCGGTGGCGCAGGCAAACGCGGCCTCGGCGATGGCCACTTTCCCCGCTGAAGAGCGCGGAGATATTTTGATGGCGCGCGGGGAGTATCTGGCGGCGATTGATGCGTACAAGGGTGCGCCGCCGGACGCGCAGGTTCTGAACAAGACGGGGATTGCGTATCACCATCTGCTGGCGATTGATTTGGCGAAGAAGGATTACGAGAAGGCGCTGCTGATCAAGCCGAATTATCCGGAGGCGCTGAATAATTTGGGCGCCGCGTATTTCGCGGAACATGATTACCGGCGGGCGATCAAACTCTATAAGAAGGCGCACGATCTGTTGCCGGATTCGGCAGTGATTGCAGCGAATCTGGGCACGGCTTATTTTGCGCGCGGAAAATACGAGCCGGGACTGGCGGCTTACCGTGCAGCGTTTGCGCTGGATCCTGCGGTGTTCGACAAAGATGTGACGCAGACGATTTCGGGGCCGACGAGCATGGCGGACCGGGCACGGGAGGATTTTTGCATCGCGGAGTTGTTTGCGCAGTCGGGAGACCGGGCGCAGGCGATTAATTATTTGCGGAAGGCGCTGGATGAGGGGTTTAAGGATCGGAATCGGCTGATGGAAGACCAGGTGTTTGCGAAGCTGCGGCAGACGGCGGAGTTTGCGCAACTGATGGCGGAGCAGAAGCTGCACTGATGGACGAGCCCACGGTTGGTTCTGACTACGAGGTTCCCTTTTCGGCCCGGAGCGGAGGTGCGCGGAAAATTCAGCCTCGCTTCGGGCATTTTTTGGGGGCTTCGTATGTGGATGAGCAGAGCGAGCCTTCGCAGCTGATCTTCAGGTGGGTAGGGCGGCTTTTTTTCGGGATCGCGCTGATTGTGTTTGGGGGGCAGGAGTTCGTCTACTCCGGGCAGGTGGGCGATCTTGGATTGCTGGGTGGCTGGATGCCGGCGGATACGGTGCTGGCGTGGGTGGCGGGGACGCTGCTGATCGTGGCGGGCGTCGCTGTGCTGACTGGAATCTACACGCGGGAGATCGCCGTACCCATGGGCGTGGTGTTTGCGGCGGCCGCGGTGCTGCGGTTCACGCCGGCGGTTCCGGAGATGTGGAAGAACTGGGGCGATCGGGGTGTGCCGGCGGAGCTGTTTGCGAGCGGCGCCGGAATGTGGATGCTGGCGGCGATGGTGCGCGGCGGGTGGCCGAGCGATCGGACAGCACGAAGGCTGGCCGGTGTGGGACTAGCGGTCTTCGGCGTCGCGCATCTCGTCTTTGGGTCAATCCATTTGCAGGTGGGGCCGACGATCGCTTCGCTGATTCCGGCGTGGCTGCCGGAGCGGCTGTTTTTGGCGTATGCAACGGGAGTGGCGCTGGTGGCGGCGGGATTGGTGTTTCTGGCTGGGCGGTGGGTGCGGCCGGGCGTGATGCGAGCGACGGGGCTGCTGCTGGGGCTGATGTATTTCTCGTGGGTGGTGATCGTGCATGCTCCGCGGATCGCGCACGCGCTGCATAACGGGGATGAGTGGAACAGCGGGTATGTTTGTTTGATGATGGCGGGGATTGCGTTTCTCGCCGGGACTGGCCGTCCAGGCGGGAGCGCTTCGCGCGCGCGTCGTTAGGCGCCGGCCTTCGATGCGATGGTGAACAGCGGGTCCCTCCGCTTCGCTTCGCTCCGGTCGGGATGACAACAAAGAAACAACGGCAAATGCGCAGGGGCTGAAGCCCGCGGGATTCTCTGGCTTTTTCGGCACGACTGAAGTCATGCCCTGATACAAACGGACGCGCGTCGCGCATGACACCCATCTGCCAAACGCGGGCAGATTTGGGGCACCCGGCGATAAGAGCGGACGCGCTTCTGCCAAGCCCGGGCAGAACTGGGGCACCCGGCTGACTCCTGACTCCCGAGTCAAGACTACTGATATCTGATTCCTGACTCGTGCATTGTGGCGCTGATTGGCGAAGTACCTTTTTTGAGGGAGGAAGCATCTGTTTATGACATCCCCGCTTTATGGGGAGGTGTTCTGTGCTTCAACGTTCGATTGTTGTCCTGCAGATTTTGTTTTTCGCCCTCACTTTTACCTGGGCGGTTCCCACCTTCGCCCAGTTCCCTGGACAATCTTATGTTGCGCAGCCTGGTGATTCGGACTCTGGGCTGGAGGCCTTGCCGCCCGAAGAGCGGGGCGATTTGCTGATGAATCGCCGCGCGTATGTGGCGGCGGCGAACGCGTACAACGAGGCTCCGAAGAGCGCGGCGGTGTGGAACAAGATGGGGATTGCCTGGCATCATATGCGGGCGATTCGGGAAGCGCGGAAGGATTATCAAAAGGCGCTGACCCTCAACCCGAGCTATCCGGATGCGATCAACAATCTGGCGGCGACTTACTTTGGCGATGGGGATTTCAAGAAGGCGATTGGGCTGTACGAGAGAGCGCTGAAGCTGTCGCCGAACTCCGCGGTGGTGTTGGCGAATCTGGGGACGGCGGATTTTGCGCTGGGGCGAACGAAGCAGGGGGCGGATGCGTATCGTGCGGCGTTTGCGGCGGATCCTGATGTGTTCAACACCGCGACGCATCCGACGGTGGACGGAGGGACGCAGGCGCGGGAGCGTGCGCGGCTGGATTATTGTTTGGCGGAGTTGTACGCCGGGAAACGTGATGTGGAGCGGGCGGTGGACTATTTGAACAAGGCGTTCAGCGAAGGGTATGCGGACCGGAAGCGTGTACAGCAGGATGAGGCGTTCGCGGGAGTGCGGGGGAATCCGGAGTTTGCGCAGTTTTTGGCGGTGGCGGGGACGCGGTAAGGCAGGGTGCAGGGTACAGCGTTCAAGGTGCAGGAAGGGCGGAGCGCTTTGCGCGCTCAGGCGACCGCATGATATCGCGGTCGGCCGCTTCGCGACCGATTCGGCTCGCTGACTAGATTCTCGGCTGGGATAGGGGTTTCAGCTCGGGGGGCCTCGGCTACGCGCCGGACGATTGTGATGCCCGCTGGACAGCTTCTTTGCTGCGCTTCGCTCGGGATGACATTTTGGAACGGGATGACTCGTTGGTAATCCTCACTGGTACCCTTGTACCGCTTTTTCCTCGTTGACTCGTCCATCGGAGTGAAAAGCTACTTCCCATTTGGGGATGGGGATGGTACAGGTAGATATGGATTCGGACCCCGGTTCAGAAATACCGGCGGGAAGGCCCGGCGCAACGCCGGCGGCCGCTGTGAGTCGTTTGAGCGGCGTGGGACATCCAATCGTCATCAGCGGCAAAAACCTGCGAAAAGAGTACGTGACCGGCAGGGGCCGGCTAATCCTGTTTGAGGGGCTGAGTTTCGAGGTAGCTGAGGGCGAAATGCTGGCGATTGTGGGCCAGTCGGGGGCGGGAAAAAGCACGCTTTTGCACATTTTGGGAGCGCTTGATTCCCCTTCCGCGGGTGACGTATCCTTTGCGTCAACCCAGTTGAGAAATTTGAGCCCCAGACAGGCAGCCACCTTTCGCAACCGCGAGGTTGGGTACGTGTGGCAGTTTCATTATCTGCTACCGGAGTTCACGGCGCTGGAGAACGTGGCGATGCCGCTTCTGGCGCGGGGCGTGGCGAAGGCCGAGGCGTTGAACAACGCCGAGAAGTGGCTGAATGAAGTGGAGTTGGGCGACCGGATGACACACCGCTCCGGCGAACTGTCCGGGGGTGAACAGCAGCGGGTGGCCCTGGCCCGGGCGCTGGTGACGGGTCCGCGCGTGCTGCTGGCGGATGAGCCGACGGGGGACCTAGATAATACGACCGCGGATATGGTTTTTGGACTGATTGAGCGGTTGCATACAACGCATAGCCTCACCTCCGTCATCGTTACGCACAACATGGAGTTGGCGGGGCGGTGCGACAGAATTTTGAGGATGGAAAAGGGGCGGCTGGAACAAGTTGGCAGTCACAGCGTATGAAGGCGTAGGGTTGGAAGCAGGGTTGCAAGGGTTGATTTGAGCGCTGAACACGGCAGAGCACGTCAGGCGCGAACAGTTGGGGTTTTAGAAGCAGGAAGTTTTTAGCAACAAGTTTGAGCAATGGGATGGATGCGGAAGAGCGCACCAGCCTTCGGGGCCGTACCAATTTGCCCATGATTTCAGGCGGGGACGGCAGTCAGAGCCCGGGCAGGATCAGGCTCTCACGATGGAAGAGACACGGTTCTCGCGGGGTGTGCCGGCAGCATGACCGGCAGCCAGGCGGGAGCGGGAGTTTCTCAGAGGGATTATGTTCGAACGCTATACAGAGAAAGCGCGTCGCGTCATCTTCTTCGCACGGTACGAAGCGAGCCAGTTTGGATCTCCTTACATTGAGACCGAGCATCTGCTGCTGGGGTTGCTCCGCGAAGACAAAGCCCTCACCAACCGATTTCTACGTTCGCATGCTTCTGTCGAATCCATTCGCAAGCAGATCGAGGGACACACCACGATCCGCGAGAAGGTTTCGACCTCCGTCGACTTGCCGCTTTCGAACGAGTGCAAGCGTGTGCTGGCGTACGCCGCGGAAGAAGCGGAGCGTCTGTCGCACAAGCACATTGGGACCGAGCATCTGCTGCTGGGATTGCTGCGCGAGGAGAAGTGCTTTGCGTCAGAGATTCTGCACGAGCGGGGACTGAAGCTGCTGGCGGTGCGCGAGGAACTGGCGCGGGCCACGCAGGAGAAGGCGCCGCAACAGCAGCGGAGCCGCGAGTCGAGCTTGCTGGCGGAATTCTCGCGGGATTTGACGCAGGCCGCGATGGACTCGCAGCTGGATCCGCTCGTTGGACGGGATCAGGAACTGGAACGCGTGATCCAGATTTTGTGCCGGCGCACGAAGAACAACCCAGTGCTGATTGGCGAGCCGGGTGTTGGCAAAACGGCGATCGTGGAGGGGCTGGCGCAGAAGATTTCCGATGGCGATGTGCCGAGCTTTTTGGCGGACAAGCGGGTGCTGGCGCTGGACCTGAGCCTGATTGTGGCGGGAACGAAATATCGCGGTCAGTTTGAAGAGCGGCTGAAGACGATTATGAAAGAGCTGATGGAGAATCAGAACTCCATCATCTTTATTGACGAGCTGCATACGCTGGTGGGCGCGGGATCGGCGGAAGGGTCGCTGGATGCCGCGAACATTCTGAAGCCGGCGTTGTCGCGGGGCGAGATTCAGTGCATTGGCGCAACCACGCCGGCGGAATATCGCAAGTCGATTGAGAAGGACCGGTCGCTGGAGCGGCGCTTCCAGGCAGTGAAAGTGCCGCCGCCGAACGAGGAAGACGCGATCAAGATCATTATGGGGATCAAGGATCGCTACGAGAAATTCCACGCGGTGAGCTACACGGACGAGGCGATCAACTTTGCGGTGTCGCACTCGAACCGGTACATCTCAGATCGGTTCCTGCCGGACAAGGCGATTGATTTGATCGACGAGGCAGGAGCGCGCGTGAAGCTACGGCAGACTTCCCTTCCCGAGGAGATCACCGAGGTTCAGAAACGGATTAAGTTCATCGTGCACCGGATGGAAAACGCGATTGCGAATCACGAATTCGAGAAGGCGCGGTTCTATTCGGACGAGGAGCGCAAGGAGCGGGACAGCCTGCGCGCGCTGCGCGACAAGTACCACCTCGATGATTCGACGGCGGGGATTGTGGGCCGCGAAGACATTGAGGACGTGGTGAGCCGCTGGACGGGCGTGCCGATTACGTCCATTAAGGAAGAAGAGACGCAGAAGCTGCTGCGCGTGGAAGAAGAGCTGCACAAGCGGGTGATCAGCCAGGACAAATCGATTTCTGCATTGGCGCGGGCGATTCGCCGTTCGCGGGCGGGGCTGAAATCGCCGGCGCGGCCGATTGGGTCGTTCCTGTTCCTGGGACCGACGGGCGTGGGCAAAACGGAGATGGCGCGCACACTGGCGCAGTTCCTGTTTGGCAGCGAAAAGTCGCTGATCCGCTTCGATATGTCGGAGTTCATGGAGAAGCATTCGGTGTCGAAGCTGATCGGATCGCCTCCGGGATACGTGGGCTACGAGGAAGGCGGACAGCTGACGGAACGCGTGAAGCGGTCGCCGTACAGCGTGGTGCTGCTGGACGAGATCGAGAAGGCGCACGGAGACGTGTTCAACATCCTGCTGCAGGTGTTTGAAGATGGGCAGCTGACGGATGGGCTGGGGAACACGGTGGATTTCAAGAACACGATCATCATCATGACGTCGAACATTGGCGCGCGGCACCTGCAGCGGAAAGAGGGGCTGGGGTTCCAGAGCGATCGTGCCGACATGGTGATGGAGAAGATCGAAGACCTGGTGAAGAACGAGGTGAAGAGAACCTTCAACCCCGAGTTCCTGAACCGGATCGACGAAATCATCCTGTTCCAGTCGCTGACGGATGCGGATCTGATTCAGATTCTGGAACTGCTGGTACAGCAGCTGAACGCGAATCTGGCGCAGAAGGCGATCACGATTTCCGTGACCGAAGAGGCGAAGAAGTGGATCCTGGACAAGACGCTGGTGGATCGCACTTACGGGGCGCGGCCGCTGCGGCGGGCGTTGCAACGGTTCGTTGAAGATCCACTGTCGGAGGCGCTGATTGCGGGCGGGATCACGGAACGTCCAGCGTTTCTCGAGGTGTATTTGACCAACAACCAACTGTTCTATCGGCCGGTGGCAAAAGAAGGCGCGCCCGAGAAGACGGATGGGGTTTTGCTGGTTAGCTGAGAGACAGGGTGTAGGGTGTAGCGTTTAGGGTGTAGGAAAAGAGGCTGCGGGTTATCGCAACCTCTTTTTTTATTGCAGGGTGATGGGAGCCGGCATCAAGTGGTTGGTCTACCTGCCTGCTCTACTGGGCCGTGGGCTCCGCATCCACGTGGTCCACAACCAGAATGTCCACGGGAACCTTTGCCGGAACGACCTTTAACCCCAACTGCTCCGTGAGTGCCGTGAAGATCGAGGGCAGGGTCGAGTCGTCCGAATCCGCTGCCCGGTAGTGCAGCGTCACTTCATAGTTTCCATTGAGGCCTGTCTTGTCGACCGTGGGCCGCCCCAGCGGTCGCGACAGGATGCCTGCGAGTACTGCCATCGTGATGCCCTCGCCCTGCACCCCCGTTGGCAGGATGGACGGCATTCCTGGGGAGGTGCTCGCCTGGGTCAACTTCGGACCGCCTTTTGCCACTACCAGCTCATAGCCCTCTTCGTCCTTCGTGTCATGCCGCACAGCCAGGTGAAAGCGCTCCCGCAAGAGACTCTGCAGGAGCGGCTGCATCTGCGCGTAACTCAGTTTGGCTTGTCCCTGCACGCGTGCGGAAATGTCGAACTCACGTTCCGCAACGCTTCCTGGCATCCCGACCACGTTGTGATCGTCCATCTGATAGGCAAGGGCGATGATGAGGCGCAGTGAAATATTTCGTGCCATAAACAGGCCGGATCCCCACGGGGTTATGGAGAACAGGCCCTGCCGTCCCTCGGGGACCGGCCGCACCGATGCAACTTCAAAGGCTGTGGGAGGACCCGCATCTTTCTCGGCAGGATTTTGGGTTGCCCCCGACGCACCGGTCTGCTGCGCAAACATTGCAGGGCCGCCGACGATCGCCGCGCATGCGATCCCTGCACCTACCAGGAAAATGCGAATCGCTGCCCGCATCATTCTCCCATGGTAACGGTTTCTGCGATGGGGTTTTCGTCGCCGGATGAAGCGCGGCGGACCTATGGACGATGCTGCTGGAACAAAAGCTGCGCTGAACTTCGCGACCTCCAAGTGTGTTGAAGCGCGGAACACCACCATTTCAAGAAGAAGACCTTAGGGAAAAGGTCGATCTGTATTCCGCCAACCGTCGGCTCTCACGGGTTAAGAGTGGCGATGGGCCAGTTACTCTTGTCCACCACGGTGATCTTCGTGAGGTCGGCCGCGAACTTCCATGTGTTCCCTCTCCCAGTGTTGATAAATTCTGGCGCCTCTGCTTTGAGTTCGAGATTCAGCACCAGGCTGACTTCTCTTTGCCCACCTTTGGGCACACCGTCCCTGCGGACCCAGGCCTCCGCGGCCGCCTCGTCAACGGGCAGTTCGGTCAATGCGAAGGGCTTGAACGTGATGATGTAATTCGAACCACTGCCAAGTCCGCTGTGTCTCTTTGTAAATAACTAATACAAAATGACTTACGCTCGCCAAATTGTATACTGTGCAACTTTATGTGTAAATTATGCCACTTTTCTCATCATTGCATACCTCTTCTTTTGGGTACGTATTTCCAACGTCAAGGGCTGAGGTGGGTAAATCGCACGGGTGGTCGGGCTCAGAGGCTTAGTCCAATATCCATACCCTGGCTTTTTTCCTGCTTTGGAGTTTCGGCAAGCTCCCGCTGCGGCGGCTTTCGTTCCGGCGTATGGGCGCTCTGGTGCGAAACATCGTGCCCAAGCGCGGTGGGTAGTTTCTCCCGGTCACTGGTGAATATCTGCGCGTCGTACTGACCGCGCGAGACAGCCACATATGCCATGCGGCTATTGAGCAGGTCTTTGGGGCCGAGTTCTGTGTCTACATGAATGAGGACACGATCTGCGGTCTGACCCTGGCTGGAGTGGCTGGTCACGGCGTAGCCGTGATCGAGATGCGGATGACGTTGCGGATCGAAGTTCATCTCGCGTCCGCTATCGAGTTTCAATCGCATCGCTCCATCTGGCGCAATGCTCTCTATGGTTCCCAACTCTCTATTAGCGACTTTGAGGTCTGAGTTCGGCGCGGTGAACTGAATGCGGTCGCCCGTCGAGAAAGTCTTTTCCTGTTCGCGGTAGACCATAACGCCCATCTGACGCTGCGGATCGTAGGTGCGTTCCGTGCCGTCTACGCGTGCAACTGTCAGAAGATTATTCGGCGCATCGACGCTCTTAACGCGGGTGTATTCGCCCTTACCGATGCCAGTCTCCTTCGACGACCGCGAGTAGCGCACAATATCGTTCGCTTGGTACTGCTGCGCCCAGGCGCGATCTGCTCCGGTCATCTCCTGTCGTGCAACAAGCGTTGACATCGTGTATTCCTGCTGGCTTACCACCCCACGCGATTGCAGTTCACGATGAATCTGTTCGTTGATCTCGGTACGCGAACGATTGTCGGGCGAAACGACCAGCGTATTCTCAGGCGACTTGGCATACTCGCGGGCGATAGCCGCGATACGTTCGTCATGGCCTTTCACTTCATGCACGCGGCCCTGACGGTCTAGGTTCTCAACGGCGACTCCCACCTGACCCTGCGCCAACTGCTCCACGGCCTGCTTCAGATCGGGGTCGCGCTGGCGAACAATTTCCTCTAGCTTCGCCGTTCGCATTCCGGCCTCTTGAAGCTGTGCGAATGGACGGCCCGCTTCGACGGCTTCATGCTGGCGTGTATCCCCTACCAACAGAACACGGTCATTCGGATGGAGCCGTTCGACAAACTCGTGCATTTGACGAGTCGAAGCAAGCGAAGATTCGTCGAGGACGTACAATCTCCTCTCGCCGGTGTCCGGTTGTTCTCCTTTGGCAAGATGGCGCTGGAGCGTCGAAGTCTCGATACCGGCCCCAGCGAGCTTATGCGCTGCGCGAGATGTCGGCGCGAATCCTTCGACTGTATATCCCTGTGCTTCCGCGCCCTCGCGCACAACAGCCAGCGTCGTTGTCTTACCAGCGCCGGCGATGCCATCAAGCCCAACGATCTTCTCGCGGCTCACGAATATGTCATCGACTGCGCTTCGTTGCGCCGGACTTAGCTCTGGGTGTCGGTCTCCCGTCGCAATCCGCAAGGAAGGCGCTACCAACATAGGATCACCAAAGCCGCGCTCATTGCCTCTCCGCATCTGGCCGATGATCTCCTTCTCCATGCGGATCATCTCGGCGGTAGTGTACTGTGGCGCCGCTCGGCCTTCCGTCCGCTCGACTTCACGGAACTCGCCTCGCAAGACTCGCTGCTCAAACTCCTGCCGCACCTGGCCGTATGTGGCTTGTCCCATGCTGCGATCTATCGCGGCTTGCAGAATGGCCCGCTCATCCTCCACCGCTGAACGCTCGAATACAGAATTGCGTGAATAGGTCATGGAGTGCTGGACTGTCTTGTCGGAATTCTGGACGTGATGATGCGCCCGCTCCCGCGTTTGCGCAACCACACGATCTGCTTGATGTCCGTACTGTGCCGCCAAATCACGATGCCGCTGCAATACCTCGTCCGGCGAGAGCAGTTCCTTATTGTCACGAGTCCGATGCGCGGCCACCTGCGCCGCACCCGCACCCTCTCTGCCGATCTCCTGCAGATGGTTCTTGATCTGTTCGCGACGCGGACTCGATGCGTCAAGATACTCCTGGGTGTAACCCTTAATCTCCGGTTGACCATGCTTGCCGCGTTCGATCTCATATCCCAAGCCATGCAACCGCATGGCGAGCTCGGAACGGTACACGCTGGTCGCGTAGTGTTGCGACTGAAAGAGACTGCGCTCTTGCAGAGCGCGGGTCTGGCCGTTCTCGCGCTCTGTCACATTGAAGATCACGGCGTGGGTGTGAAGTTGCGGCGCAGCATAGCCCTCGACCGGGCGAGCGGTGTCATGCTCGAAGGTAGCGGCGATGAACTTGCCGGTTGTCTCCGGTGCATGGACGTTGCCGATGCGGGCCTGGGTATACCGCTCCAGTTCGCCGAGAGCAACGCGGACACTCTCGCGGTGCGCCTCGCGCACACGTTCATCTCCTCCGACAAGAGCGGTGAGGGAGACAGACTTTGGCGCGGAGAATGTGGCATCCCAACCGGCGCGATGTTCGACGCTGGTGATCTCCTTGCCGTATTCGTTGGTATAGGTTTTAGCGGACTGGTGCTTGACGAGTTGCACGCCGCTCTCAGGATGCTGGCCTTCGCTTAGTCGAGCGAAGTGATCGGAATCAACTGCACCTTCGAGACCCCACTCTTGCGCGAGATTGCCTCGCCACTCGCTATGCACCTGCTGGTCGCGACTCCAGTAGTTCTGCCGCTCGGAAGTGAACTCGCGCGAATGATACGTGCGGGCCTGGCCTGCGGATAGCGATTTGGAGATGGTCAACATGCGCTTGTACTCCACAACGTGCGCGGCAGCATCTCGTTTCTGCCTAATGAAATTCTATATCTATCCCAAAGAGTTGCAGAAGCCGCTAAACAGCTAACGAGCATGAACCTATTCCATACCTAGCCTCCGGGGGGACACAAGAGTCTGTTGGGTCAAGGTTCCCATATACACTGATCTTCAGATCAAGCCGGATGAAAAGAAATGGGCGTCAACCTATCGCCTTGTAGTTACCACTCGTCCGGCTAGTCCGTTTTAAAATTGGCATTGACGAATGAAAGGAAGCGCGATGCCGGATTTCGACGACCGGAAAAAATACGAACCTCTTCGGGGTTACCTAGCAGCGCTCCCGCCGACCACAAACGAAACAACACTGTCGTTTGATCAAGTCGCGCAGATCATCGGCGACACGCTGCCGCCCTCTGCTACTACATATCGCGAATGGTGGTCCAACCAAGAAGGAGGGTCGCGTGCGCCACACTGGCGCGCCGCAGGATTTAAAGTCGATCGCGCCGACCTCAGACGGCAAATCGTTCGATTCAGGCGGATCGCGACTGTGAAAGAACTCCCGCGCGTGCTCACGTTACAGGAAGTAGTAACGGAGGTGAATGAACGCGCACAGGGCCGTCCGTTCGGCGGCCTACCCGACTGGCGTAAAGCTCACAAGGGCATGAAGAGCTTGCCCGGAACGCCGTTTTACTCCGGCCTGAAAAAAGAGGATAGAGCTTATGTTTTTCATGTCGGCGGCTTAAGCGAACTCCAATTCAATCTCGGCTTTGAGGATGTGCGCGATGTCACGACCTTTCGGCATGGCGTAGCCTTCTCTCTCCAAACGACGCGCGACCTGCCTACCATCGAGTCCCTTGTGCCGAAGATTGCACGTTTCAATGAGTACCTTCACATCTACCATGAAGACTTCGCTGGTTTTGAAATGTGGAATTGGTCGGATGGTAGTCGTAGCGACAACTATCCCGTTGCTCCAATTCCAGATTCCCAGGTCAAGGACCAGACCTTTATCTTTATCGGCAGGCTACAACCGGCTAACGCAATACACGTTGGTATGATTCTCAACGATTTCGACCGGCTCCTGCCGCTCTATGAATTTGTCGAGGGCACCGACACATTCCCGGCGCGAGCTCCCGAGAGTCAGCGTAAGGGATTTGTTTGGTCTCCTGGCAACAAGGCCCGCGTGACAGGTACTACCTCCGAGCATTCAGCCCAGACGGTCGAAAAATCACTCCGGCACAATCAAATACAGCCTGCGCTTTTCGAACATCTGAAATCCATCTACGGTGACAGCGTAAGCGGCGAACAACTCACCGCCGATGGAACTTACATCGACGCAGCCGTGCGCCAAGGCGGCGAATATACGTACTACGAAATCAAGACCGGCCTTTCGGCGCAATCTTGTATTCGTGAGGCTTTGGGGCAACTCCTGGAGTATTCCTATTGGCCTGGTGCGCAGCCAGCTACTCGGCTTGTCATCGTCGGCGAACCGCCGCTCGACAAGCACGCCAGCGCTTATCTCGAAACCTTGCGAAAGCAGTTCTCGCTCCCGGTGGAATACCGGCGATTCGATATGAATTCAAGTTGCCTTGTGTAACGCCTCACGAGGCCAACCGATCTAAATGAGAATTGGATTTGCATCGACACGTCGGCTTGTGGGACATGAACTGTTCTGAGGGCCTCTTATACAGTTTCACTCAATCCACTCCGATTCATCCCACTCTGAATGCTTTTCATTCACCGCACGCTGTTTGGAGAACGGCGCGAAAGCAGTCTGCTTGTTCACTGGCTTTTTGGGCACAAGCTGATCCATCGCCGGAGCTGGCGGAGTGACATGAGACACAATGTGGGGCGTCGGCTTCGGAGCAGAGACAGGCATTGTCCGCTCGATAAATCCTGGCTGCTTCACTTTCGACTTCAAGTATGGGAACTGTGCAGGCACCACGAGATTTCCTTGCTTGATATAGCCGTGTAATGGCTCAAGCCCGGCGATCTCGGACGGCATGACAAGAGGCTTGGTGGCAATCTCCATCGTGAACGATTTCTTACTGCGAAGCAATCCCATACTGCGTGACTCTTTCAGCCGCTCCACTTCGATCTCACCGATGGCTTCTGAGATCCATTTCGCCGCCCGCGGCTCAGAGGTCTTAAAGAAGATTTTGGTCGCTGGCTGGGAGAGCATGGTCTCGGCATCCTGGCCGTATCGCTTCTCTAATTGGCTTCGGCCTTGGAAGCCCATGACAACAGGGTTTCCGTGCTTCCTATTCTCGGTAACAGCGGCGTGAAGCTGGGGCAATTTGTTAAGGCTGGCGAGCTCATCGAGGACAAACCAGACAGGCTTCACATGGGGGTCATCGCAGTAGCCCATCATTCGCAGAATGAAGAGGTCAAGCCAGACGGAATGCAGTGGCAGAATCTTCTCGCGATAGGAAGATTGGGAGGTCAGAAAGACCCAGCGTTTCCGCTCGTCGTACCACTCCCTCGTCGCGAACGTCGGCCTCGTATGCTCCCACTCCGGCAGCAACTCTAAACTGTCGGCAACCATATTCAGACTCGCCAGGACACCGGAACGCTGGGCCGGTGCAGCAGGATCAAGCAACGCGGCAAGTGGTGTTCCCTGTACCGATGCCTCTATCTGCGACGGATTCGACATCATCTTAAGGATGTCTCTGGGCTGCGGCTTTCGCTTCAGTAGATGGGCCAGTATCCGGCGTGGGCCATCTGTAAAGAACTCTTTTTCGTAATCCTTCTCTGGCAGGAACGCGGCGGCAATGGTCATCGCAGTTTCATCGCGGGTAATCTCGTCGCCAAGGCCCCAATAGGGACACCGTGTGTCGAGTGGATTGAGAATGAGATCGCCGCGCCCCGGTGAGTAGAACTCCGGAGTGAACTCCATCGCCGGGTCATAGACGATGGCCGTCTCTCCCCGTTGGACAATCTGACGAAGAATCTCCCGGATCGCGGAGGACTTGCCGCTGCCGGTATCGCCCATCAAAAGTATGTGACTCGCTTCGAGATCGCGGCGGATACGAAAGCTGGGATTCGCCCATCCGGGCAAGAATTTGCCGAGATGATTTAGCCACGTATTCTCGCTCCGCAATTGGAACTGAATACCGTCGGCCTTTGTGCGACGATTCCAGTGAAGAAGGGAAAGCAGCTCAGGCCCTTTCGTGCGGCGTCCGTGGCGCTGTTCCTGCTTCGCTCTACTGGCAAACTTTCCTTTGAGGGCGAGCGCCGGCACAATCGCAATCAACAGAAATCCAAATGCTTCAGCGGCGGGCTCCTCCATCACCTGCCAGAAGCCATTACCGTTGTAGAAGTCATCCTGCAGGAACTCCTTCAGTTCAATCGAATTGACCTGTTGGGGAGGACTCATCTCGACGCCGCGCCAGCCGTCGTTGATGGCGCTTTGGGAAAGTTGAACTGGCTGCTTACGATCGCTGGAGGAAACCACATCACGGTCGGTGACGAGGATATGTTGCCGACCCGGAGCCGTCTTAAATAACCATCGGACTTCGGTGATTGCACCCGGTTCTTTGGCTCTCTCCGTGCTGTCCAGATATGCCATCAAATACCACTTGTGAAGTGGCGGCATCTCCCATGCGAACCATGCCGCCATAGGCAGCACAGGCAAGCCTAGGAGGACGGCCAGAACCGCGACAATCCACCAGCGAAACCGACTGGGAAAGCCCATCGGCTTCATGGCGTATCCTTCGGCGGTTTGGCTCCGTTTCCGGCTCTGAGTTTCGCCAGAAACTCATCGGCCTTCTGCTGCTTAATGGAGTCGGCGTAGGCCAGCATCTTGCGGAGCGATTCGTCGGTCAACGGCCCCTTGGAAGCCGCCGAAAAGAGGTTCAGCAAAAGGGT
>Ga0210391_10001861_pt1 | contig 18704 bp, 16 predicted proteins | sample IncBWC12OmetaG_FD_160573 | JGI IMG/M metagenome (GOLD analysis project Ga0210391, IMG submission 160573) | Forest soil microbial communities from Barre Woods Harvard Forest LTER site, Petersham, Massachusetts, United States - Inc-BW-C-12-O ... | reverse complement strand
CCGGGAAGCTGCCCTGCCGGCTGGTATTCATCAACTGCACCAGTGCCTCCGGGTCGGGGTAGCTCAGCGGTTTCAGCAAAACTGCATTGATCACCGAGAACACCGCGGTGTTCACGCCGATTCCCACCGCGATCACAAGAACGGCGATCACCGTGAACGCCGGCGTCTTCCTCAGCGAGCGCAGCGCGAAGCGGAAGTCCCGCCACAAATCCTCCAGCCACGGCAGCGAGCGATAACGCCAGACATTCTCCCGCGTGCTCCGCGGATTCCCAAACCGCAACCGCGCCCGCCGTTTTGCTTCTTCGTCGGTAAGTCCACGAGCAGCATTCGCGTCCTGCTCATGCTCCAGGTGTGCGGCGATCTCGTCGGCCAGGTCTGCGTCCTTTTTCGCGCGATGCGTAAAGCGGCGTAGCGTCATCTCCGTTACTCCTCTGCGGATTCAGTCGAGTCACCCAGGATCAGGCCAATGGCGCGAGTCATCCGGCGCCACCGGCCCGCCGCCGCGCCCAGTTCCTTCCGTCCCCGGGCCGTCAGCCGGTAAAACTTTGCCCTGCGATTGTTTTCGCTCACACCCCACTCGGATTCGAGCCAGCCCCGGTCTTCGAGGCGGTGCAGTGCCGGATAGAGCGAGCCCTGCTCCACTTCCAGCGCGTTCTCTGATGTGGCTTCGATCACCTGCGCGATGGTATGCCCGTGCGCCGGCCCCATCACCAGCGTGCGCAGGATCAGCATGTCCAGCGTCCCCTGCAAAATTTCCCCAGCTTCCGGCGGCCTCTTCGCGACCAAGTTTCAGCCCTCCACTCGAATGGCTATGGGAGTCACTTTACACCACTCGAATGACTATGGGAAGACTCGGGCGTCGAGGGAACTGAGGAAATCTCTAAATTTTAGGGCACTCTAAAAGACAAAACGGCCAGCACTACGCTGACCGCTTCATCGCTGACCGGCTTTTAGCTGACCGCTTCCTGGCTGCCCTCAGGACGCCCTCTTCATCCGCATCCCGCTACCCACCGCCTCAATGATCGCATTGTTGAACGCCGGAAGATCATCCGGCTTGCGGCTACTGATGAACTGTCCATCCGTCACAACCTCTTTATCCACCCAGTTTGCTCCGGCATTCTTCAAGTCGGTCTTGAGGGATGGCCATGACGTCAGCGTCTTGCCTTTCACGACGCCTGCCTCAATCAGCGTCCACGGTCCATGACAAATCGCCGCCACCGGTTTGCCGGTCGCCACGAATTCCTTCACAAAATTAACCGCCTTCGGATCCATCCGCAGATAGTCGGGATTCATCACCCCTCCCGGCAGCACCAGCGCGTCGTAATCCTGCGCCTTTGCCTGGTCGAGGGTCCTGTCTACCTCCACACTGTCTCCCCAGTCCTTCATATCCCATCCCATGATTTCGCCCGTCTTCGGCGCAATCACTTCGGTTGTCGCCCCGGCATGATCCAGCGCCGTCCGCGGATCCATCAACTCCGCCTGCTCAAATCCATCCGTTGCCAAAATTGCGATTTTCTTCCCAGCCAGGCTCATCGCCATACCATCCTCCTTGGGTTGACTATCTAATCATTAGGACGAACCCCAGCCCAGACGCGTTGCCACTTCCGCCCGTCCCCAACCCTGCAAATTCTCAGGAATGTAACCTTTACCCTGTACATTTCGAGGGGAACTGACTGCCAGCCAATCGATGAACTCAGGCTGCCAGCAAGAATTACCTGGAGGATCTTCATGAATAAAAAATTTGTGGCCGCGATCATCGCGGTCGCGGGCCTTGGCGCGCTCACCGCGTGCAATTCCACGACTAAGAATGTCTCGCTCTCTGGCGCGGGCAGCACCTTCGTCAACCCAGTCATGTCGCGCTGGACCGTTGACTTCTCCCAGGCGCACCCGAACGTCAGCATCAATTACCAGTCCATCGGCTCCGGCGCGGGCATCCAGCAGGTCAAGGCCGGCACCGTCAACTTCGGCGCCTCCGATGCGGCTATCACCGATGCTGCCATGGCCACCATGGTGCCCATTATTCAGATTCCCGAAAGCGCGGGCCCGGTCTGCATCACCTACAATTTGCCCGGACTCACTGCGCCGCTGCGCCTGTCGCCCGCCGCCCTGGCCGGCATCTTCCTCGGCACCATCAAGACCTGGACTGACCCCGTCCTGGTGAAGGACAATCCCGGCGTCCAGCTACCCAAGCTTCCGGTCGTCGTTTCGCACCGGTCGGAATCCAGCGGCACCACTTCCATCTTCACCACCTATCTCGCGGCCGTCAGCCCTGACTGGAGCACCAAAGTCGGGAAAGGAACTGCCGTCAGCTGGCCCACCGGCATCGGCGGCAAAGGCAGCGAAGGCGTCACCGGCAACATCCGCAACACTGCCGGCGCGCTCGGCTACGTCGAGCTCACCTACGCCCAGCAGAACCACCTTCCCACCGCAGCGATCGAGAACGCGGCCGGCCAATTCGTGCAGCCCACCGCCGCCGGAACCACCTCGGCCATCGCTGCCTTCGGTGCGCAGCTCGCGCAGGATCCGCGCACGCCTATCGTCAATCCACCAGCCAGCGCCGCGGACGCCTATCCCATCTCCGGCCTCACCTTCCTCATCATTCCCAAAGATGGACCGGACAAGGCGACCCGTACCGCGCTCAAGCAATTCGCGCAGTACATCATCACCGATGGCCAGGCGACGGCCGGAGCTCTGAACTACGCACCGCTGCCCGACAGCGTCAAGCAGTTCGATCAGCAGCAGCTCCAGCTGTTAACCGCAGCCGGCCAACCCATCAGCTAAATAATCCAGGCAGCAATGCACAAGGGGCGCGATCATCGCGCCCCTTGCTGTTTACTGTAGAGCTTTGGAATCGATGGGATTCGAGAGTTCCGTGTAGCCGTTGATCCTCCCAAAACACAGCTTTGAGCAGTGGATTGGCGACTTGGCGCTCATTGAGGATGCTCTCGCCGATGGCTTAGGGGTTCTCCTGACGAGAAGCCCGTTTGTCGTTACTCATCCGCACAGAAACCCCAAAATGAAGCTGGATGCGTGCTTTCCCAGGTTATCGACAGTTGAGACCATCGGTCATTGAAGGATCGGCTTGCCCCACTCGCCATTTCTCATCGCGGGCAGTCTGAAGGAGTTTGTCGCTGGCAGGCGGCGTCACGAAGGGGCGCTGCGCAGTGAGACCGCCATCAAGGGTCAGGGACTGTCCGGTGTAATAGGATGATCTGTCCGAGAACAGCCATGCAACGGCATCGGCGATCTCCTCAGGGCGCCCAATCCGGCCAATGGGATGCACCGCGCTCATCTTGTTGAGTGCCTCCTGGGTGCCAAATACGTCGAGCAACATTTCAGTCCTGACTGCACCAGGACTCACTGCGTTCACCCGAATGCCATATCGCCCGCATTCGATTGCGGCAGTCCTGGTCAAGCCAAGCACAGCGTGTTTGCTGGCCACGTAGGGGCCGGCGGTTGGAAATGCCAGCAGGCCACCGACTGAGGCAGTATTGACAATTGAGCCCCCCTGCCCTTGCACGATCATCTGTTTGACCTCATCCTGAAGCAGAAGAAACAGGGCCTTTACGTTCACCGCGAAGACGCGGTCAAAAGCTCTCTCGGTCTGGTCTGTGAGCAGCCGGTTTTCACCGGAAATCCCGGCATTGTTGAATGCGTAGTCGAGCCGTCCGAAGGTTTTGAGAGTGAATGGTACGATACGCCTGACCTGCTCGGGTTGGCTGAGGTCTGCCTCGATGAACGCCGCCGATCCTCCGTTGCGTTTGATGTCATTGACGAGCAGTCGCCCCTCGCATTGCCGCCTTCCTGTGACGACGACCTGAGCACCCAGCTGCGCGACACGCCTTGCAGTCGCAGCGCCGATACCACTGTTTCCACCAGTGATGAGTGCCACCTTTCCGGCAAGTTCCAGGCTGTTTCCCATTCTCTTTCCTAAGACTCCTCTGACTTGTTCTTCAGTCGGCGCCGAGTGACGGATGAGCCTGTTGGGACAGATGATTGTCGTCCACTTTCGACGTGGCTATCGCAATCCGCACACAAGCTTTAGAGACGGTTGCCGCCGATCACGTCCTTCATGGACGCCGCTCTATCCGTCAGGCATGCGCCGCGATCAGGCGACGGCGACAGGCGGTGCGAACCGGCCGCCACCGAATGATCCGCTCGCACGATCGGTCTCCAAAAAGAACACCATGATGTCGTTTGGATCTATGCCAGCTTCTCCAAGTTTTTCGACCAGGGCAGCAACAAGACGCTTTTTCCTATTGGCGTCAGTCCCGGAAGACACTATCACTTCAATCATCAACATCTGGCCGGTGCGCGGTTTGGGCAGTGCGGGATAGTGCAGATCAAACCTGAGGTCGCCCGGTCTCAACGAAAGGAAGCGTTGGAAAAGGTCGTCCTCCGGATAGCCAGCAGCAGTGCTGGCAGCGTGGATGGCTCTGGAAAGGCGGTCTATCACGCTGGTCGATCTTTTGGACTTCATTGTTACGGTAAACAAGGGCATAGGACCTTCTGATTGCAGGATATTTCTGCCTCGGACAGTGACCTGGTTTCCCCGGGTGCGGGAACTCCACAGGGAGTCCCAGCTACCTCGAGACCGCACGGGCTGCGCTCTCTATGACATCTGCGACTTCCCTGGGGTGCGACACGTAGACCGAGTGGCTTGCGCCTGCGACTTCGATCGTGTGGCTATGAGCTCGCCTGGCATACCATCGCTCGAGGTCAGGGTTGATCGTTCTGTCTTTTGCCGCGACCAACATCCAACTTGGTTTGCTGCGCCACGCAGGAGTTGTAATGACTGCCTTGAAGTTGTCCGCTGCATTCAGAACCTGCGACCGCGCCATGAAAGCGGCCTGCTCCGCGGACAGATCGGCTGCGAAGTAGTCATGAAACTGCGTGGGATCGAGGTACGTGAAACCATCTGCTGTCTTCTTTATGGCGCCAGACTTGCTGAGATCACTCGGGAAGCGCTTTCCGTCATCCGCTTCGTTCTCTCCAGCGTCGGGCATGTGCGCTGCAACGTACACTAATCCGGCGACCGATGGATGCGTGCCCGCCTCCGTAATTACGGCTCCCCCATAGCTGTGACCGACAAGAATGCAGGGCCCGTTCTGCAAGGCAAGGGTACGTCTCGTTGCCGCCACGTCGTCCTGGAAGGACGTCTCCGGCTCCTGGACGATGCTGACGTTGAAGCCATCTTTGACGAGAATGTCGTAAACGCCCCTCCAACCCGAACCGTCGGCCCAGGCACCGTGAACGAGGACGATATTCTTCACGTCGGACGTCTGAGCTTGTAACTGAGGAATGCCCGACAGGGCGGCAACGGACAATATTGTGGCGAATATCGCGAAGCGAGCAAGGCCTTCAGTTCGCGTGGGCTTCGCGATACAGGTTCGCAAGTTCACATCGTCGAAGTTCTCCGGAGGCCCAAACCGGTGGCGAACTCCAAACTCCGGAAGATGGGCGGTGAGATATTGGCTGATGAAGATCGACTTCATGTTACACATCCTTCTTTCTTTTCTTTTTTGCCGAAAGCGTTTCGCGCTGCGCATGGTGTGGGTTTCGCGTGATGGCATGAGACACAGGGCTGCGGACACCGAAGCGGGAGGGATCGCTTACCGACAGCCTCATCCGAGGGCGGTGTGCGTGGTCCAGATCATCTGTGGTGCTTGATCCGCCCAGCCTGCAGTGGGGGCGCCCCAGACCCAACTCCTTTGATCGGTTAGCCGCGACTCACAAGTTGAGCAACCACCTCACGAAAGGGTGTTGCCCCATCTACATGCTCGGTGCCCGCTACGCCGAAGTGAATCCATCCAGAATTGAAACCGTCGACCATCTCAGCTCGAGGAGCCGTACGTCCTTCGGGCATCCCTTGAGAGACCCAGAGTGCCTCCCATTGGTCTCGCGGCACGGCAACAGCCTCCACTGGGCGGCCCAGAACTTCCGCAAAAGCGTTTGCCATTTCGATGGGGCTGGTGCCCGTTGGCCCGGCGACCTCGATGTGCCGAGTTCCCTTCCAGCTCTGCGTCAATGTTTCCGCGCCGACCTTGCCGATGTCGGCAGTTGCCACCAGAGAGAACTTCCGATCCAGGGGAAAGAGCTGGGATTGAATCCGGCCTTCGTCACGGGCGCTCGCGACGTCACCCGCCGAGTTCTCGAAGAACCAGCCTGCGCGAAGAAAGGCGTGCGGGAACGGCAGACCACCCAACGTCTGTTCGAGAAGATGCGAGCTGGTGATGAGGCCCAGTCCGCTGGTCTGTTCAGCTCCGATCGACGAGAGATAAACCGCCTTCGGTGGCTGAGCCTTCGAGAGAGCCTTGTGAAGGACTTCGAGAGTCGCCCTGGTCTCCACATATCCCGGCGACGGGGCGAAGTTGGGAGGCACCATGACAAAGACCCCATCGACTCCGCTCAACGCCGCAGTCAGCGCTTCCGCATCGTGATAGTCTGCCTTGAATAATTCGACGCCCTGTTTTTGCCACCCTGCGGCTTTGGCCGGGTCCCGCACAATGCCACGAACCTTTTCGCCGCGCGCGAGGAGAGCGCGAGCAACCGCACCGCCTACATTTCCTGTGATTCCCATGACTGCATACATGTGATTCGCTCCTTGTTTCTTCTCGCCGTTAGGGGTGGCCACAGTGAACGGAGGAGTGCGGCCGCCGGATTGCCTGACATCCAGTTCAGCAGCATTTGCCTGCCTCCTCTGGAATGTACTTCTCCGATATTTGCCTTCGCGACATTAACCAGAGGTCATGCCCCCTATGCATGCATTGAAGTCTCTTCCCTCTGCTCAATACGTGCGCTTTTAAAGATGACGAGATCATTGCATGTGCATCATGCATAATAAACATGACCGCCATGCGTCTAGAGAAACTACGCCAGGTCGATTTGAACCTCCTGATTACGTTTGCAGCGATCGCGGAGGAGAAAAGCGTCACGGCTGCTGCGACCCGGCTGCTATTGAGCCAGCCTGCCGTGAGCCGAGCGCTGCAGCGCGCACGCGCAATGTTTCAGGACGACCTTCTGGTGCGATCGCCGCAGGGCTTCGAACTCACGTTGCGAGGACGGAAGATTCTCGAGGAGCTTGAAGGGTTGCTTCCCAAAATGGAGTATCTCGTTACGCCGAATCTCTTCGATCCGGTGCGAGAGAAGAGCCGCTTCCGGGTATCGGGCCCCGACAACGTGTGCACGGTTGTGCTCCCGCGATTGTGCCGTCAATATGTGAACGGGCGCTATCAAGTGCAGTTTGAATTTCTCCCATGGCAGAACGGCATTGCGGAACTAGTGGAACACGGGCAACTCGAGCTTGTTCTGCACATTGATGACGGGCTTCTCCCGTCTCACTTTCAGTCGGAACGACTTTATCGGGAGGATTGGATTTGCGCCGTAGCGCGTGAAAGCAGTTTCGGGGATCAGCTATCTCTTAAGCAATACCTTGCGGCGAGCCACATCGCGGTTTCCACGCTTGCCGGTGTGCAGACTATTCCGGATAAGCGCCTGGCGGCCGTTGGAGCAAAACGCAACTCATTTGTTCGAGTGCCTTATTTTGGCGTGGCCCTGCAGTGCCTTCCTGGCACTGAGCTCGTACTTACGCTGACGAGCGGACTCGCATCAGTTGTCCGAAGGGACCGCAGGCTACGGCTCGTGAAGGCGCCGCACGAAATGCATCCGTTTCATTTCCTGATGGCCTGGCATCCAAGACTCAACACCGATCCCCGTCACGTGTGGCTTCGCGCAGCAATGCGATCAGTAATCGGGGCACTGGATGGGTAAGCGCACTGGGCGCAAAATTTCAGTTTCATGAATTTGCCGAATATTCGACGGATCCAGCAAGACAACTGCAAGGGATGGTGAGTCGGCCTCTGCCCCGAGATTCGCCGGATGCCATCGGTCTGCATGCAACTTATCTTGTGGTTGACAGCTCCTGGGAGACGGCCCGCAGGAGTCCATCTCGCTTCCCGGCTATTTCGTTTTCCTCCGAGTGCCGCGAAATTTCCGAGCAGTCCTTCTTCGGGTTTCGGCCGTTCCCAGTGATCTTTTGTTCAAACCTCCAAAGAAGATCGACACCATTTCATCCGCTAGTTTTTCTTCGAGGGGGGCATGCCCAACCATCAAACGATAGATCGCTGAGCCATGGATCAAGTCGAGCACGAGTTCCCGGTCTATATTGTGGTCGATTTCTCCTCGTTGAACGCCGCGATCAAAAATGATTCCGGTCGCTTCACGTCTTGGCTTGAGAAACCGCTCGCGAAAGAGAGACGCAAATTCTTTATCACTTTGAGCCTCCGCGACAAACTGGCCCATGATATGTCCAGCGGGGCTCATGTAGAAAACCATCATGGCGCGAATCCGTTCCCGTATGTCTCTCCTGACAGAGCCCGTGTCCGGCGTTGGCAACATTCGATTTGTCGTTCTCAGGAAGGCGTCCAAAGCGACATACGCTTTACTGGGCCACCACTTATAGATCGTGGCCTTTCCAACACCAGCTTTTCGAGCTATCTCTTCCATCGAAATATCGCGTAGAGGTTTTTCGGTAAGAAGTTGCAGCGTTGCTGCCACAATCGCCTCCTCGGACTCCTCACTACGGGGCCGGCCGCGAGATTCCGATTGGATGCTTCGGTTCTGATCGTCTTTCGGAACCACGATTGAACCTGAAGCAAGTTGTGTCGTTCGAGACTGGAGCATCGGTATCACCTTTAAAAACACCATCCGGCAATCCCCGAAAGCGGGTTCTACAGAAATGTGTGCCATGGCGGAGGGATCGCACCCCGCCATCTTCTGACATTTTTTGCACCCTCGGGGGCATCGCGACAATCATACTATACGTCGCGTTTCGAAATTCGCCAGGCGGACCGCTGCCTGACTTGCTTATCTGAGGGATGCCAAATGTGGATTGTCAGAGTCGCGCTCAACCGTCCCTACACCTTCATTGTTCTGGCGCTGCTCATACTCATTCTGAGCCCGGTTGTGATTCTGCGGACCCCGACCGACATCTTTCCCAGCATCAATATTCCCGTAGTTGCCGTCGCCTGGACCTATACCGGCCTCAACCCTGAGGAAATGGAGGGGCGGGTTACCACGGTCTACGAGCGTGTTCTCACAACGTTGGTGGATAACATCGAGCACATCGAGTCCACCACCGTAAACGGCACTGCGATCGTAAAGATCTTTCTTCAGCCGAATGCCAGTATCGACCGGGCGAATGCGGAGATTACAGCGGCTTCGCAGACGATCCTCAGACAATTGCCTCCCGGGTCGCTCCCGCCCCTGATCGTCAACTACAACGCATCTACCGTCCCCATTCTGCAGCTCAGTCTGTCCGGGAACGGTCTGACCGAACCTCAGTTGAACGACATCGCGCTGAACTTTCTGCGCACACAGCTAGTCACCGTTCCTGGCGCTGCGGTTCCCTTCCCTTACGGCGGCAAAACGCGTCAGGTGATGGTGAATCTCAATCCGCAACTGATGCAGGCCAAGGGGCTTTCGCCGAGCGACGTGCTGGCAGCGCTTGGCAATGAGCAGCTCATCCTGCCGGGAGGCACAGCCAAAATAGGCCAGTTCGAGTATGACGTTGACCTGAACGCGGACCTGCAGAAGGTATCAGAGTTTAACGATCTACCGATCAAAAAAGTGGGTAATTCCATCATCTATCTTCGCGACGTAGCCACAGTGGGCGATGGTTTTGCGCCGCAAACGAATATCGTTCGGCAGGATGGCAAACGCGGCGCTCTGGTGACCGTCCTCAAGGCGGGGGACGCATCCACCATCGATGTCGTCAAAGGTGTGCGGCAGATCCTTCCGAGAGTCGCTCAAACCCTTCCTCCTGAACTCAGGATTCAGCCCCTTGCCGATCAATCCATCTTCGTGCGTGGGGCAATCAACGGGGTGATTCGCGAGGCCGTAATCGCCGCCGCGCTTACGGGTCTGATGATTCTTCTCTTCCTGGGCAGCTGGCGCAGTACCGTGATCATCGCTGTCTCCATCCCGCTATCCATTCTGACGTCGGTTATCGTATTGAGCTTCCTCCACGAGACCATCAACATCATGACGCTGGGCGGACTGGCTCTGGCTGTTGGCATCCTCGTCGACGACGCGACCGTGACCATTGAAAACATCGAACGGCATCTGGAAGGCGGCGCTGATCTGCACGACGGCATCCTCGAAGGCGCGGCGCAGATCGCCGTCCCGGCGCTGGTTTCGACGCTCTGCATCTGCATCGTCTTCCTGCCGATGTTTTTCCTGAGTGGCGTAGCGCGATATCTTTTTGCCCCACTTGCCGAAGCGGTCATCTTCGCCATGATTGCTTCCTATATTTTCTCCCGCACGCTGGTGCCTACCCTGGCGATGTACCTGCTCAAGACTCACAAGCACGCCGACGAGCCTTCTCGGAATGTGTTCGCCGTATTTCAAAAAGGCTTTGAGCGGCTCTTTGAGGGGATACGCTCGTCCTATTCCTCTCTGCTGGCACAGCTTGTTTCGGTTCGGGTCGCCTTCGTCCCATGCTTTGTTGTTGTCTGCCTCCTTGCATTGACTCTGATTCCGTTTCTTGGCCAGGACTTTTTCCCGGATACCGACAGCGGCCAATTTATATTGCATGTCCGCGCGAAGACAGGAACCCGTATTGAAGAAACGGCGCGCCTGGTGGATCTGGTTGAGGGCAGCATTCGCCAAACGGTTCCTCCCGCCGAAATGGATAATATCCTCGATACGATTGGGCTTCCATACAGCAATATCAACTACATTTACAACCGCTCAGGCCTGACCGGAGCGGCGGATGCAGATGTCCTGGTTTCACTCAAAGAGAAGCACCACCCGACCGCCGATTATGTCCGCACTCTTCGTGACAGACTGCCGCAGGAATTTCCTGGCGCAACGTTCTACTTTCTCCCGGCCGATATTGCGACTCAGACTTTGAACTTCGGGTTGCCGGCGCCCATCGATATCCAGATCGACGGTGCGAACATCACGGCCAACGCCAGCGTTGCCGACAAGATGCTTAAACAACTCAGTCATGTCCGCGGCATCGCCGATCTTCGCATTCAACAGCAGGCCGATTATCCGAAACTTCACATTAATGTCGATCGGACGAAGGCTCTGCAGGCCGGATATACAGAGCAAGGCGTTGCCGACAGCGCGCTGGTCTCATTGAGCGGAAGCTTCCAGGTGCAGCCTATGTTCTACCTGAATCCAAAAAACGGCGTTAACTACAACCTCGTGGCCCAAACGCCGCAGTATGACCTTCAGTCTGGCCAGGATCTCGAGAATATTCCGTTAACCGCCGCCAATCAAAGGCAGCCTGGGATCCTTGCTAACGTCGCGTCAATCGAGCGGACGAGTGAGCCGGTCTCGATCAACCACTACAACATCCATCGAGTCGTCGACATCTATGCGGCGGTTCAGGGCAGGGATTTGGGCGCCGTGGGACGTGAGGTAAACAGCATTGTCGACGCAAACCGCAAACTGCTTCCGCGTGGCAGCTTCGTCACGCTTCGCGGTCAATACGGTACGATGCGGACCTCCTATATAGGACTGATTGGCGGTCTGGGTTTTGCGATCGTCCTGGTGTATCTGCTGATTGTCGTAAATTTCCAGTCGTGGCTCGACCCATTCATCATCATCACGGCATTGCCCGCGGCCCTGGCCGGAATCATCCTGTTCCTTTTCATTACGCATACGACACTCAGCGTGCCTGCATTGATGGGAGCCATCATGTGCATGGGCGTGGCTACGGCTAACAGCATCCTGGTTGTTGCCTTTGCTAAGGAGCGCCTGCAACATCATAGCGATCCCGTAAAAGCCGCGATTGAAGCCGGCGCCACGCGCTTTCGCCCCGTCATCATGACGGCCCTGGCCATGATTATCGGCATGATCCCAATGGCGCTGGGTCTGGGCGACGGTGGCGAACAGAATGCACCTCTGGGAAGAGCTGTGATCGGTGGGCTGCTCTGCGCGACCGTCGCCACTCTGGTTTTTGTACCTTCTGTTTTTGCTCTCCTGCACGGAGGGTCTCGACATGCAGATTCGCGGCCCACCGGGAACGCAGAAGATGAGCCCATTCACGCGTAGTCGTGTTCATAGCAACGGAGGCAAGGGATGAGCAGCACTGAAATCGATTTGAATCAAGCTTCGCAAGACAATTCCGGCCAACGGCCTCCGACCGGGCGGCAACCGCTATCCCGCTCTCTGTTCGTCGGACTGGCCGTGGCAGCCCTGCTGCTCGGCATCGTTATCTACTCGGGCATTCACCAGCGTGCGATGGCGGCCAGCAATCTTGGAGCTGCGACGGAACGCGCTGCCATTGCAACGGTCAACGTGGTCGAGCCAAAGTCCGGAGCCGCTCTCGAAGACATCGTTCTACCGGGCACCACGCAAGCGTTCATTGATACCCCGATCTTTGCTCGTACCGATGGGTATCTGAAAAAGTGGTACTTCGACATCGGCGCACACGTGGAGCAGGGTCAACTGCTCGCCGTGATCGAAACTCCCGAACTGGATCAGCAACTGGGCCAGGCGCAGGCCAACTTGAAAACCGCGCAGGCAAACGAGAAACTCGCTGAGATCACGGCGGCGCGCTGGCAGAACCTGCTCAAAACAGACAGCGTTTCCAAACAGGAGACGGACCAGGCAGTCCAGGATCTGAGCGCAAGACAAGCGACTGTAGAGTCGATGAGTGCCGACGTTCAACGCCTTGAACAATTGCAGTCCTACGAGAAGGTTTACGCGCCTTTTTCAGGTGTGATCACGGCAAGAAATACGGACATCGGCGCACTCATTAGCGCGGGGTCTGGCAGTGCGCAGGGTCAGGCGACGGTGCCGCAGGAGCTGTTTCATATGGCGGCTGTGAATCGCCTGCGCATCTTTGTATCTGTACCGGAAGTCGACTCCGCAGCAGCGCAGAACGGCGCCAAAGCAGTGTTAACGCTGGATGAGTACCCTAAAGAGACATTTCAGGGAACAATTGTGCGCAATTCTGACGCGATCGATCTCAGCTCAAGAACATTGAACGTGGAAGTTGATATTGACAATCGCGATGGGCGCATCAAGCCGGGCGCCTATGTTTTTGTACACCTCAGGGTTCCGGACAATTCAAAGAAAGAAACCTCCACACTGGTTATTCCTGCAAACACTCTGCTGTTCAGATCTGAAGGACTTCGGGTTGGAGTGGTTCGCGGCGACCATGCCGAACTAGCCCCGATCACCATTGGGCGGGACTACGGTTCGACGGTCGAAGTTGTGAACGGCCTTAGCCCGACCGACCAGGTCATTGTCAACCCTTCGGATTCGCTGACAACGGGAACTCCGGTCCGAATCGCTGCTGCAGCGGCAGGAGCCTCCAAATGAAGACACGCGTCGCTGCACCTCTGTTGTCATGGACGGCCATCGTACTCACTGGCTGCATGGTCGGGCCTAATTATGTGAAACCATCAACTCCTATGGCGCCCGCCTTCAAAGAAGAAGCGCCCAATTTGTCTCAGACGAATGATGGTTGGAAGCTTGCTCAGCCTGGCGATCAAACTTCTCGAGGGAACTGGTGGGAGATTTACGGCGATCCTCAGTTGAATGCGCTGGAAGCGCAAATTGATTCGGCGAATCAGACACTGAAGATTGCCGAAGCGAACTACCGCGAGGCGCGCACGGCCATTCGCTTCAATCGTTCCTACGAGGCGCCCACGATCGGAACCGCGCCGAGCATTTCCACGGTGCGCGACTCTGCGAACCAGCCCTACTTTCCGTCGAGCCAGACCAACAACGGAGGCGGCGATTTTGTGCTTCCGGTCGATTTGTCCTGGGAGATTGATCTCTGGGGCCGTGTCCGGCGCAGCGTCACCGCGGCGAAAGAACAGACTCAGGCGAGCGCGGCTGACATGGCTGCAGTGCAGTTGAGCCTACAGGCAGACCTGGCATACGACTATTTCGAGCTGCGGAGTGCCGACGCAGAAAAGAAACTGCTCGATGATACGGTGCGGGCCTATAGCAGGGCATTGGAACTTACCAACAATAGATTCGAGGGCGGAGCTGCACCTAAATCGGATGTAGCGCAGGCGCGTACGCAACTGGAGGATGCCCAGGTTCTCGACACAGACATCATGGTCGAACGCGCTGAGTATGAGCACGCGATCGCCATCCTGATCGGCAAGCCACCTGCTAATTTCAGTCTGCCGTCGAGCCCCATTGACCTTGATACGCCATCGATTCCCGCGATTCCACAGGTGTTGCCGTCGGAGTTGCTGGAGCGCCGTCCGGACATAGCGGCGAGCGAGCGGCGCATGGCCGCGGCCAATGAACAAATCGGTATTGCTGAGGCCGCTTACTATCCCGCGTTGAACCTGGCTGCGCTGGCGGGATTTGAGGGAACCTCAGCCACCAACTGGCTGAACTGGCCCAGCCGCTTTTGGGCAGTCGGTCCGAGCCTTTCTGAGACGATCTTTGACGCCGGCCGGCGGCGCGCGACCAAAGAGTCGGCCGTCGCCGCCTATGACGGCAACGTTGCTACTTACCGGCAGACGACGCTGACAGCTTTTCAGCAGGTGGAGGATAATCTCGCCGTCCTGCGCATTCTCGCGGGCGAGTCGCAACAGCAGCACAATGCGACCGCTGCGGCCGACGAGACCCTGCGCTTATTTATGAACCGGTACGCCGGGGGTGTAGATACCTATCTTCAGGTTGTGACGTCACAAACAACGGCTCTCAGCAACGAACGGAATGACATCGATATCCGGCGCAGACAACTCGACGCCAGCGTCCTGCTGATCAAGGCTCTCGGCGGGGACTGGAACGTCAACAAATTGCCTAACGTCTAACGGCCGAACGCGCAGCAATATTCAGTTCGCGATGGATCGCTTAGGTTGCGTAGCTGCGGACCCATTCGATGATGCTGCGGATGGCGGTGCCGGTGGGGCCGGAAGCTAGCCAGGGCTTGGCGTCGTCATTCCACGAGACGCCGGCGATGTCGAGGTGGATCCAAGGCGTGTCGTCGACAAATTCCTTGAGGAACATGGCGGCGGTGATGGCTCCGCCATAGCGGCCGCCGGTGTTTTTGATGTCGGCGATCTGGGACTTGATGAGCTCGCGGTAGTCGTCTTCGACGGGCATGCGCCAGAAGCGCTCGCCGGAAATTTCGAGGCCGTCGGTGAAGTGCGACCAGGCTTCGTCGTTGTTGGAGAAGCCTCCGGCGTTGATGAGGCCGAGGGCGACGCCGATGGCGCCGGTGAGGGTGGCGGCGTCGATGAGGTGCGTGGCGCCAAGCTGTTTCGCGTAGGTGAGGCCGTCGCCGAGGACGAGGCGCCCTTCCGCGTCGGTGTTGATGATCTCGATGGATTTGCCGGGCTTGCCGGGAGCGGGCATGGCGATTACGACGTCGCCGGGTTTGTAGGCCTTACCGGACGGCATGTTTTCAGAAGAGCAGACGATGCCGATGACGCGGACGTTGGGCTGGAGCTGGGCGATGGCGCGCATGGCGGCGATCATGGAAGCTCCCCCTGCCATGTCGTACTTCATTTTTTCCATGCTGTCGGCGGGCTTGATGGAAATGCCGCCGGTGTCGAAGGTAATTCCCTTCCCGACTAAGCCTATGACGGGGCCGTTCGCTGGCGCGTTCTTTGGTTCATAACGCATGACGATGAGTGCGGGTGGTTCGTCGGAGCCCTGCGTGACGCTGAGGAAGGCGCCCATCTTTAGCTCGCGGAGTTTTTCAGTGGAGTGGACCTCGCACTGGAGGCCGAACTCGCGGCACATGTCGGCGGCGCGCTGGCCGAAGACGGTGGGGGTGAGGACGTTGCCTGGCTCGTTGATGAGGGTGCGGGCGAAGTTTTGGGACTCGGCGATGATGATGCCCTCGCGGAGGCCGGCTTCGAGGTCGGCGCGGCTGGCGGATTCGGGTGCGACGATTTGGACGGAGTTCACGCTGCGATCTTTGCGGTCGGAGCGGTAGGTGTCGGAGTCGTAGTCGGCGAGGATGGCGCCTTCGGCGATGGCGCGGACGGTGAGTTGGCGGTCGAGAGATTCGGCGGGGGGAACGGCGATGGCGAGATCGCGGAGGCCACGGGGTTTGACGGAACGGATGGCGGCGCCGGCGGCTTTGCGGGCTTCGTGGGGAGAGAGCTTTGATGATTTGCCGAGGCCGATGATGAGGAGGCGCCTGGCGGCGAGACCTGCGGGCGCGTGGAGGAGGAGGGTCTCGGTGGAGTCGGCTTTAAATTCGCCGGAGTCGAGGACGGATTGGGCAGCGGCCTGGACGGCGGGATCGGCGGCGAGGACCTGGATTTCGGGTTTCGCGTCTTTGGCGGAGGAGGCTGCGTCGATGGCGAAGACGGCGAGGAGGTTGGTGGCTACGGCGGGAAGAGCGGAGTAGAGAAGAGTCGTCTTCATAGGTCTTTTTCTGGCTCGCGGGCGGTTCGGGCCCGGCGAGGATCGAATATTCAGAATATCGGTTTATCGCGAAGCGGGCGATGCGTGCCGGGAGGCGCGTGCGGATTTTCGGATGGTTTGAGGAGCGGGAGCGGATGTTATCGAAGAGATATTTGTTTGCTAAGTTCCGGATAACTGGTAAAAGGGTGGCAGAAACAAGCGTTCAATCCTGCTGAGTTCGCGCGCCGGGTGGTAAGGCATGCGAAGGAGACTTATGACTTCGGGACCCCGGGCCGTATTGTTACTGCTTCTATTTGCCAGCACGCTTACCGCTGTTGGTCAATCGTCGCCATCCCCCTTGTTCCATACGGGCACGCGGATTGTGCTGACGGACGTGACGGTGCTGGATGGCGCGGGACAGCCGGTGCGTGGACTGAAGCAGTCGGACTTCACGATCCTGGACGATGGGAATCGGCAGAAGATCAAGTCGTTTGAGGCACACGCGGACCGGGCACAGCCGATCTTGGCGGACGCGCCGCAGAAGCCGGGAATGTACAGCAATGCGGCGTTGGCGCATCCGCCGGCGGTGGTAAATGTGTGGCTGCTGGACACGACGACCATTCAGATGGTGAACCAGATGTATTTCAGCCACGAGTTGACGCAGATGGTGAACGCGCTGCCCGCGGATGAGCCGGTGGCAATTTACTGGCGTGCGGGCGAGATGATGAATCTGCTGCAGAACTTCACGTCAGACCACACTTTGCTGCTGGCGGCAATTCACAAAGCGATGCCGCGCATCGTGACGCAGGACGCGCAGTATGCGACGGATGTGGACACGCTGGAGCAGTTGATTGCGGCGTTGAGCGACCTGCCGGGGCGGAAGAATGTGCTGTGGTTCTCAGGTGGGTCGTCGTTATATATGGCCAGGCGGGCGGATGAGACTCCGGCACCGGGGCTGGATCTGCGGCCGGTATTCGACGGGCTGGAGGCGGAGCGGATTGCGATTTATCCGATCGACGTGCGGGGCCTGACGTGGGCGACCAGCGACACGATGCGCAACCAGCACGGTGCCATGCACGAGGTGGCGGCAAGCACAGGTGGGCAGGCCTTCTACAACAACAACGATGTGCAGGGGGCGGCGGGGCAGTTTATGGCAACGGACGGAAGCTTTTACACGCTGACGTATGCACCGGACGACCTGCATCACGACAAGAAATGGCATGCGGTGGATGTGAAGGTGAAGGGCGGCTACCGGCTGAGCTTCCGCAATGGGTATTTTGACGATGACTCGCAGGGACGGTCGGTGTCGGCACCGAAGCCGAAGCGTCCGCTGCTGGCAGATGGAAAGGCGGCAGAGGCGCCGAATACGCATCTGGAGCCGATCATTTTTAAGGCGCGGGTGGTGGCGGCGGCGGATTTGCCGGAGGATGCGGCGGAGGCGGGATCTGGGGCGGAGGCGGGGAATGGGACGAGCCCGGGGGTGGCGGAGACCACAGCCAAATCGGTTCCGGCGCGGCGGGTGGCTTATTCGATCCGATATTTTGTGCCGGCGGCGGCGTTCCAGCAGAGCGTGGAGGACGGCAAGGGAGCGGTGACGGCTGGGGCGGCAATTCTGGCGGTGAACGACTATGGGCGGCCGGTGGCGCATGCGATCCAGGTTTTCAAGCTGAATTTTGACGCGCAACAGTTGCAGGCTACACCGAACGGGATGCTGAGCCTGGACCAGGAGATCGACGTGCCGAAGGGGCAGACTTACCTATATCTGGCGGTTTGGGACACAGTGACGGGACGGGTGGGAACGCTGCAGTTGTCGCTGGATGTGACGAAGCCGATCGAGAAATCCGAGCGGTAAGTGTGGAGTTTCTGTTTGGAGTAACGCTTTAATATTGTTATTTTTGACTTGCTTCACTTCAAGCGATAGATTATCCAACTCACCAGATGATTTTGACGCCTGGGTAGCGGGGGAAACTGCGGTCGCCTGTGACGATGGGGAGTTTTTCCACGAGGGCGGTGGCGAGGATCATGCGGTCGAAGAGGTCGCGGTGATCGAGCGGTAGAGAGAACATGGCGAGGGCGTGGCGGGGCTCAAAGGCCAACCCGGTCAGCCGCAGATCACGGATCGCGTGCACCATGTCGTCGCTGTCCATTTCGAGCTTCCCCATGGCGAATTTGATGGCGATTTCTGAAATGGAGACGGAACTGATGATGCGGACGGTATCGGGATCTTCAATCATCGTGCGGGCTGTGCGCGAGAGGCCCTCATTTCGGTACGCGAGGTAAACGGCCTGGGTGTCCAGCAACACCCGAGCCATCTAGTAGCGGCCTTCGAGAAAAGCGTCCACCTCTTCGTCGGTCATGGG
>Ga0210391_10001860_pt1 | contig 18705 bp, 18 predicted proteins | sample IncBWC12OmetaG_FD_160573 | JGI IMG/M metagenome (GOLD analysis project Ga0210391, IMG submission 160573) | Forest soil microbial communities from Barre Woods Harvard Forest LTER site, Petersham, Massachusetts, United States - Inc-BW-C-12-O ... | reverse complement strand
GTCCGATGTAACACATATCGTCTCTGAGGAGCCTCCGTGGTTGTTCTCTGAATCAGCGTCTCCGCTGAGTTCAGCTTATGCAACACCCACGCGCTCCTCACTGACTTAGCATTCAAACAATACGCCCAAAACTGCCAAACGGGGTGAGGCACGTTTCCGATTTTTCCGAAGGAGAGCGATACCTCTCTCTTCATCGCCTGTCAGAAAAAAACCACTCCATTGTCGGCTGCCATTCTGCGCCTGGATACCATGCGACATCGATCCATTCGTCATGGGAGGCGTAGAACCGGAAGTCGGTGGTTGTGCTCGCACCCGCCACATTAAACAGCGAAATCAAGCCGAGGTGAAGAATGTTGCGACACTCGTTCGCTTCAGCAGCCGTAAAGACGTGAAAGTGGGCTTCAATTAATAGGCGCTTTTCACCCAGGTACTTTCGGTACGCGTAGAACAAATCCATGTTTTGGGACGATGGCCATACCGCCCAATCAGTGATGTCCAGACAGACAACAGACGTCTCATCCGTCATGAGATGGTTCGTAAGAAGATTTGCGTAGGCACACCTCCGGCCAACGTCAGCAGTCACCTCTGAGCGCGAGATCTGCCGATCCAGAGGATTAAGGTTCTCGCCAAGGCGGTTGCCGATCAAGAACGTCTTGGCTTCCGCCAGGGTAAGCACACGCATTCACAGAGATTAATGAGCACACCCACGCCATGTCGATTGTTATTTTCGAAAGCTCTCAATCCCGGTAAGTTCACTACGGCCACGGATTGGGGTGTGTCCAAGCCCGTAGTGGGGAGCGTATTACCGGCAATTCGGAACATTCGAGGCTCAGACCGTCGGGCGGCCAATCATGCGTATCACCGGCCATCGGGTCGGGATCGAATCATTTAGCCCGCTTTGGAATCTGTAAGTTACAGGTTTGATGAGGTCCAATAGGGTCAAAAGGCCGATACGGAAAGGTCCGCGCCACATACTGACACAAGAATGCGCGGGTCGGATTCAACCCCGTACCGCCGCTGTCTGGGCCGCTCCGGCCAAGCGGGGTATCAGTCTGCATGTTGCCAAAGGAGAATGTCTTGCCGTCACAATGTTGATGCGACGCACATCCAGCCGAATTGGCTAGATATACTTAGCGTACTTGTGCCGTTGGTATCATGATAGTTCACGCTGGTTATTGCGCGTAGAGAGCGGGGTTTCCGATCGATCTAGTGAACTGTGCAGCCGTTGTGGCTTTGCAGATGGACGCTGACAACTATCTGGCCTTCTCCGACGTTGAAGTGCGCCCTGGCCCCGCCACGTTGGAGATGGTTGTTAACCTCTGTGCAGGCTACATCAATCTCAGCAACCGCAGTTTGCAACTGACGATGGCAGACGATCAGTTGGTCGGGTTTCTGCACAAAATAGACCGCATGAGAGCCAAACTTCTCTTCTTCGGCCAGTGCGTATAGCTGGATTCACTCAGAACGCCGATCCCAACGGGCAGCCTGGCGCGATGGCGGCAAATTTCCCAACAAACCAAAAGCCTGCTGGCGCGGGGTCCTCACTTCTCAGTCCAATCCAGTCTGAAGCCGTTTCACGGGTCCGCGCGGAATCAAAGATGTTTGGCCTGTGACATCCATCATATGAACCCGGAGCAAACACTGCGATCTTCTACTTAGTCGATTCCTTACGGCTGACCCGCTATCTCCTTGGTAGTTGATGGCGGGCCAGTTCTGCGTATAGGGGCGAGATCCGTCAGTGTGAAACCTATGGCGCATGTGTGAAAGGCGTCACTACGTTGGTAAGACGCACACCCAGCGAATTAGCCCAGATATACTCGCTCTATTGGTGCCATGATGGATCAGGCTGACCAATGCGTAGAGAAATGGTTCCCCGATGAATACCCGGTTGATGGCAGTCCTCGTGAACATTGAGCGGATTGTCGGTAGAGACGACCCCACTGCAATTCGCAGAATGTTTGTCGAAGCCCAGGAAGGCGTCCTTCGCCTTCAGTAACAGTTGATAGTCGCGCCTGAAGACAACGGCAGGCTGAGAGAGCGACTGGTACATTTGCACGGAATTCTCGCGGGTCTGCCCAATCTTAGGGCCGTGCGTGTATGACCTTGATCAATATGAACCCTGAGTGAAGCCTGCGCTCATCTATCTTGCCCCTTTGCTTGCGATCAGGTCTGACTGTCTCCCTGGGGGATGACGGCGGACCTGGTGCAGACATCCGGCCTCTCCTGAACAGTTCGTTTCATTCAGATCCCGCTGGCCGCCAATCTGGCCAGCGGGTCTTTTCTGGGTAGGGGAGCAAGATGGACCAGCAGACGGCCTGGAAGCATCGTGGGGTCTCCGCATCGGGTATCCGGAATGAGGTGCTGCCATCGACATGGCTGCAACTGTGGCCTGGGATTAAGTTCGGCTGAAAGCGCACCACTAAGGGCAACGTGGTAAGCGTGCGGTGAGTCCCTATTGACTGAAGGCAAGGAGTCGTTAGGCGTTCGCGTGGCTGTGTAAGCAGGTAGAAGCTGCGGCCAAGGTCAGCAATCAAGCCGTCTCCGCATTGTAAGAAGCGCATTACCGGCAATCGGGCCGTGGGAAAATAGCAGGGACAAGTAGTCCATTAACGTTTGATATTTGTCCCTTTAGATTGAGCGGTATTGACCATGTTCGGAGATGGTGCACTTTTATCTCCCACATCCGAGTATGAGCCTGTAGATTTCAAAGTGGATCATTACCTAATAGCAGGCCGGTCATGCCCCGTGTTAGAGGACAGGAGTATGATCAACGGGCCCGATGAAAGCTTTCGAATCCTGCGGCACGTTCAGAGAGGGCAAGCGTTGTCGGTAACAAAACGGAGAGTTGGAAGACCATGACTCCCAGCAGAAAACAGCGTCGGACATAATGATGCCGGAGGTAGACGGGTTGGAGGTCTGCCGGAGACTGCGTTCCGACGCCGCATTTTTCGACGATTCCAGTGATTGTTCACGGCGTGCTGGAGTAAACGGAAGACCAGTTAGAGGTCTTCCAATCCAGGGGCTTCGATTTTAAAGCCAAACCGTTCCCTATGGAAGAGATCAGGGCGCGGGTTGAAATCCGGGTCAGGATGCGGGTTCGGGATCCAGGATTAACCAGTTCCGCGACAAATTCTCGTTTATGAATCGCTGAGTCGACCGGACATTCGATGAAAGGAATAGTTGGCTGGCGTGCCCGCGACATTGGTTCAGCCACTGTGACCATGGATTACGCTACGAATCTCTCTCATGTAGGTCGAAAGTCTCTCCGGCGGATCGTCCTTCGCTACGGCTGTGCTGTCGGGAGCATTGCCCTCGCGACCTGGGTGCGGCTTTTGCTCGACCCTGTGCTAGGCAACGATGCACCCTATTCCACATTGCTCTTTGCAGTCCTCGTGACGGCCAGCTTTGGGGGCACCTTCCCCGCATTGCTGGCAGTCTTGCTAGGGAGTCTTTCGGCGGACTATTTTGTCGTGGTGCCGCGAGGCAGTCTGGGTATGACAGGCGCGGACCAGTACGTCCCCCTGGCTCTTTACTGGGCAGTGGGCATCGGCATAGCTCTACTTGGCGGAGCAATGAGGGCCGCGCGTTTAACCAATGAGCTAAAACTGCTGGAAACGCGAAAGGAGCTAGAGCAAAGCGAGGAACGGTTGCGGTTGACGCTGCATTCTTCAGGAGTCGCCGTCTGGGATTGGGAGTTCGCTTCAAAGGTGATTTCCGGAGACGAGAATTGTTCGATCATGTTCGGCCTCCCAACAGGCGAGTTCCCGAAAACGATCGAGGAATTTGCAACATCCGTACATCCGGACGACCGCGAGCGCGTACAAAGAGAGGTTGGAGCGTCAGTCGAACACCTCACGGAATATAAATCGGAATACCGCATCCTGCGGCCGGACGGAGCAATTCGGATTCTGGTTTCTCATGGAAAGGTCTATTGCGACGAACTCGGACAACCGAGTCGGCTCACCGGCGTCTCATGGGATGTCACCGAACGCCGGGAAGCGGAGGAGCGTCTTCGCGCCGCTGCCAGAAGGCTTGTGGCGGAGGGAAAGTTCCGGGAACTGCTGGAAGCTGCGCCGGACGCCGTCGTGGTGGTGAATCGAGAAGGAAAGATCGTCCTGGTCAATGCGCAGGTAGAGAAGCAGTTTGGATACTCCCGAATGGAGTTGTTGGGGGAAAAGATTGAGATGCTAATTCCGGAGCGCTTCCGGGCCATGCATCCGGATTTCCGCGTTAAGTTTTTCAGCGATCCTCGTGTGCGGCCCATGGGGGCAGGCCTTGAGCTCTATGCATTGCGCAAGGATGGCTCAGAGTTCCCGGTTGAGATCAGCCTCAGCCCACTTGAAACTGAGGAGGGGGCGCTGGTTTCCAGTACCATCCGCGATATCACGGAACGGAAACGCATGGAACGTAGCCGGGAGGAACTCGCTTCAATCGTCGACTACTCCGATGATGCGATCGTCGGAAAGTCGCTGGACGGAAATATAGTGAGCTGGAATAAAGGAGCAGAACGACTCTATGGCTACTCAGCCGACGAAGTTCTGGGCAAGCCGATCTCGATTCTGCTACCTCCCGGCCGCGCTGACGAATTCGTTGGAATCATATCCAGACTTACCCGCGGAGAGTTCATCAATGAGGAGACTGTGCGGCTCCGAAAAGATGGCACCCTTCTGGATGTTGCACTTACCGTTTCCCCCATCAAGAATTCACGTGGCGAAGTCACGGCGGCTTCATCGATCGCTCGGGACATCAGCGAGCGAAAACGGGCTGATGTGAAGTTCCGGGGGCTATTGGAAGCCGCGCCGGATGCCGTAGTGGTAGTGAATCGAAAAGGAGATATTGTCCTGGTCAATACACAAGTGGAGAAGTTGTTTGGGTACGGACGAGAGGAGTTGATGGGGCAAGGCGTTGAGATGCTGGTCCCGGAGCGATTCAGAGAGAAACATCCGGCCCATCGCGCGGGGTTTTTCACCGATCCTCGTGTCCGCACCATGGGGGCTGGCCTGGAACTGTTTGCGTTGCGCAAGGATGGGACGGAGTTCCCGACTGAGATCAGCCTCAGCCCTCTTGAAACCGAGGATGGGATGTTAGTTTCCAGTGCCATTCGTAACGTCTCCGAGCGTAAGGCCGTTGAAGACGAGCTTCGTCGCAGCCGCGTGGTGTTAGAGGGGCTTTTCGAGTCGCTGCCCGGCCTTTTTCTAATCTTTACATCCGACCTGAAGATCGTCGCTGCAAGTAATGCCTTTCTTGAGGCCACGATGACCAAGCGCGAAGAGGTTCTGGGCCGGAGCATCTTCGAGGTCTTTCCCGACCAACCTGGCACCACCGTTAGTTCAGACTGGCGCGCTTCTCTCGAACGGGTAAGCCAGAGCGCCGCCCCGGATACAATGCCCATCCAGAAATACGGCATCCGTCGACCCGATGGTGTCGTCGAGGAGCGTTATTGGAGCTCAATGAATTCGCCCGTGTTAGGGACGGGCGGCCAGATTGAGTATTTCATCCATCGCGTAGTAGAAGTGACCGAGTTCGTGAGACAAAAATCGAATACCGGGAGCGCACCCGTGGCACCGCTCACTCGTATGGAGCAGATGGAGGCTGAGATTTTCCACAATTCAGCGCAATTAGAGGCCGCCAACCGGCAGCTTCACGACTTCAATACGCAGTTACTTCGAGCCAAGGCGGATGCCGAAACAGCTAATCGGGCGAAGAGTACGTTTCTGTCTACAATGTCGCATGAAATTCGCACTCCGATGAATGCGATTCTCGGATATACACAATTGATGCTGCGGGATCCAAATCTTGGGACAGAAGCGAAGGCGAATCTCATGATCATCAGCCGGAGCGGCGAGCATCTTCTTTCCCTCATCAACGATGTTCTGGACATGTCCAAGATTGAGGCGGGCCGAACACAAATCAATCCAGCAACCTTTAACCTTCCCCGGTTGCTGGACGATCTCATTTCGATGTTTCGCTTGCGGGCTGAGGCGAAGGGGCTCCGATTCGAAGCGCTGGCCGACGGTGAAGGCGTGCCCTACCTGATGGGGGATGAAGGTAAGATACGCCAAGCGTTAATCAACCTCCTTGGGAATGCAATTAAATTTACCAACCGCGGCCAGATCAGGCTACACATTACCTTGGAGCAACGGAGTGCGGATCGGCTCTGGCTGTCAGCCCGCGTTGAAGACACAGGGCCGGGGATCTCCGATGAGGATCAAGCGAGGCTCTTCGAGCCATTCAGTCAGGCAAAAGACGCATTGAACACCAAAGAGGGCACTGGCCTGGGACTGGCGATCACTCGAAGACACGCTCGGTTGATGGGGGGTGATGTCACGGTTACAAGCAATCTCGGCAGGGGCTCCGTATTTCTGCTCGAAATTCCCGTCGAGCGCGGCGAAGCCGGTGTGGCTGCCAAGAAAAGCTCGTCTCGCCGGGTAATTGGACTAGCCGCTCGAATGCGCGGTCCCAAAATCCTGATCGTCGACGATCAAATCGAGAACCGGGACTGGTTGGCGAAGTTGCTGGCCTCGATCGGTTTCTCAGTACAGAGCGCGGATAATGGCGAGGCGGCGATCCGAAATTGGGAGGAATGGGACCCACAGCTAATCTTGATGGATGTGCATATGCCGGTAATGGATGGGTTAGAGGCGATTCGGAGAATAAAGGCGGATCCGCGAGGAAAGGAAACGGTTATCGTTGCTCTGACAGCCAGCGCCATGGACGATGACCGTGAAACCGCCTATCAGAGCGGAGCCAACGATTTCTTGTCCAAGCCCTGCCGCGAAAGCGAACTACTCAAGAAGATCGGTGGTCATCTGAACCTCGAATATGAATTCGAGGAAATGAACCAAGACGACGAAGACAGACTTCTAGTGGGGGTCGAGCCCCTAAATGCGGAAAGGCTTGGGCTCCTGCCGCTGGAGTTGCTCAATAAACTTCGCAATGCCACCTTGGGCGGCGACAAAAGAAGTCTGGATCATTTGATTCATGAGATCAGTGAGCCTGAAGATGTCGGGATTACGCGGGTTCTTCAAGGCCTTGCCGACAACTATGATTACGATGCCCTGACGAAATTATTGGACGCGGCATGTCGCCGGTGAGTCGGCTGGACCGGTCTTCGATCACTGCCAGAAACAAAGAAGCCAATGATCGACGGCAATAAGGTATGGCGAGGTCAGCATTCTTGGCACGAGCGGCATATTTTGTTCTGCGACTTTCTGAACAGAACATGCTAATCCAAGAACGAATACGACGCTCTCTGGAGGAAGTATGTTGCCCATGACCGAGCAGTCTGTGTATTCAACTCATCCGGGGAACATTATGGTCGTGGACGACAATCCCGCCAACCTCAAACTGCTGGAAGGGATGCTCGGGCACCAAGACTATGTAGTGCGTTCTTTCCCAGGGGGCAGGCTGGCCCTAGCAGCCGCTAAGCGAAATCCACCGGATCTGATTCTCCTGGATATTAATATGCCCGAAATGAATGGCTATGAAGTGTGCGAACACTTAAAGGCGAGCGGAGAGCTCTCAAGCGTCCCTGTCATTTTCCTCAGCGCCTTGAACGAGATTGAAGACAAGATTAAGGCCTTTCAGGTCGGCGGAGTGGACTACATTTGCAAGCCCTTCCAATTCGAAGAGGTTCGCGCCCGGGTTGAAACTCACCTGAACCTGCACGAGCTTCGTCAAGCGTTGAAGCGTCAAAATGAACGGTTGGAAGAACTAGTGATCCAGAGAACCGAGCAACTCCAGGCTGCCCTGCAGCAGATTGAATCAACCTATGACGAGACTTTGCACGCGTTGGGTGGTGCTTTGGATTTGCGGGACAACGCAACAGCAGGCCATTCCCAGCGTGTGACTCGATATTCTGTGGAGATCGCCAAGGTCATGACCTGTGCCGGGGAAGAGCTCAGGAACCTTGCACTTGGAGCCTTCCTCCACGATTTTGGCAAAATTGGGATCTCCGACGGCGTCCTGCTCAAGCCTGGCAAGCTCACCCCCGAAGAAACTGAAATCATGCGACAACACGTCCGCATCGGCTACGACATGGTGAGCGGAATCTCTTTCCTGTCTGGCGCAGCTCAAATCTTGTTGGCTCATCAAGAATCTTACGACGGCTCAGGCTATCCTCAAGGATTGGCTGGCGACCAGATTCCGATGGGCGCCAGGATTTTCGCGGTTGCTGATACCCTCGATGCCATGACCTCGAACCGCCCTTATCGCAACGCTGTTTCATTCCAAGACGCACGGGACGAAATCGTCCGTTGCTCCGGAAGTCAGTTCGACCCCGATGTGGTGAAGGCTTTTCTTAGTATTCCTGAAGATGCCTGGCACCGTATGCGCAACGAGACGTCGCTGATCAGTTTCGTGGGCATAGGGAAGCGTCAAAATCGCTAGAACCAGTCTCATAAATAGCTGGCGGCCGATTTCGTGCGATCCTGGGGCTGCTCTGGGATAACCGCGAAGCGCCGTGACAGGACGCTGGGAACTGACTGACGAACAGTGGGCAGTAATGGAGCCGGTGCTGCGACCGCGGCGGCGTGAGGACAACCGCGGCCGTCCATGGCATGAAACCCGGGCGGTTCTGAACGGCGTGTTCTGGGTACTGGGCACCGGAGCGCAGCGGCGCGAGTTGCCGGAGAAATATCCGCCGTACAGACCTGCCATCGGAGATTCCAGCAATGGATTCGGAGCGGGAAGCTGGAAGAGGCGCTGAAGATGCTGGCGCGACATCTGCATGAGCGAGGTCGGCTGAATCTGGAAGAGGCGTTCGTGGATGCAACCTTCGCGAGCGCCAAAAAGGGGGCTTCGCAGTCGGCCCCACCCGGCGCGGCAAGGGCACGAAGATCGTCGCTGTCGCCGCTGATAACAGTCTTCCTCTCGCCGTATCTGTCCAGAGCGCTTCGCCTGCCGAGTGTCAGCTTGTGGAAGAGGTTCTTGCCGTAAGCTTTCTCGACGAACTCCCCGCCCGGCTCATCGGCGACAAGGCCTACGACTCGGACCCGCTCGACACGAAACTCGCTGAAGACTATGGAGTCGAACTGATTGCGCCGAACCGACGCGGACGCAAACGCAGAACTCAGGATGGCCGCAAACTGCGCCGCTATCGAAGACGCTGGAAAGTGGAGCGGCTCTTTGCCTGGATGCATAACTTCCGCCGCCTTGTCACCCGATGGGAATACCATATCGGGAACTTCCTCGGCTTCGTCCATCTGGCCTGCCTCCACCTGCTGCTCAGACATTTATGAGACCGGCTCTAGTAATAACGCGTCTCTGGATGGCTCAGCCAGCGCTCGGAAGTCGGCAATTGATTCCCGGTGAAAATCCGACGGCACGGTTCATATCCACCAGCAACGCAGCGCCTGTGCGCCGTTCCGCTTGATCCAAACTCCCGGCACTTCGGCCTGAAATTCGCGCAACAAACTGAATAAGAAACGAGAAGCTTCCTGGCTGATCGTTCTTTGCTCACGGATGGTGCGGTGCCCGCGGTCTGCACTTCCGGAATTCACATGCATACATGCCAGACCTGTTCTCGCCCTGCCTTGGCCATACAAATAGCCGTGCACTAGATTTACGAGGGGTGTATAGTTTCGGCCTGTTGAAGAATGCATCTTTCAGTTGCACAGGAGAAAAAATGAAACTAAGGACCGTGATGTTAACTCTGGCAATGTGCTTTGTCGGAGTATCTGTGAGTTTTGCCGACAACGCTAATATGGGCACGTGGAAGCTCAATGAGGCCAAGTCGATGAACCCGGCTGGATTCCCGAAGAACACGACCGTGGTGTATGAGGCCCAGGGGGACAATGTGAAAGTAACAACCGATGGGACCGACAGAGACGGCACGCCCATGCACACCGAGTGGACGGGCAAGTTTGACGGCAAAGACTACCCGCTCAGCGGCGATCCTACTGCGGACTCGCGGTCGTACAGGCAAATCAACGACCATACGCTGGCTCTGGCGAACAAAAAGGACGGCAAAGTGACTACTCGCGGTCGCATTACCGTGTCGGCGGACGGCAAGACCCGCACCTTGCGCCTGACCGGAACCGATTCGTCTGGAAACAAGGTTTCGGGCACCTCTGTCTACGACAAGCAGTAGTAAGAAATTTTCGACAAACGGATAGCGCCCGCCCATCACGCTCTCAGGAGGGCGCTATTCGGATTGCCGGCCGCCAATGCTGCGTCATCTGTCCGGGCTGCCTGGTGTATGACCGGCGATACGGAAGTTTCAATCTCGCCAGCCCCGGAATGACGCTCAATGCGAGGTTTGCATACAACGCCATCTTTTGCCGCTCCGGAGCGCGGGACACCCAGGAAGAAATGTTTCTCTCGTGTTGAGTCAGCTATGCATCCCATTGATGTGTCTATCGCAGTGAGGGAGGAATCGTGACCGACCAGAAAAAATGTAGCAATCCCGCATGCAGTTGTGCGACCTCGAAGGGCGAGAGCTTTTGCAGTCCGCATTGCGAATCTGTCAAAGGCGCTACGGAAATCGCGTGCCAATGCGGCCACCCAGGTTGCAAAGGTGACACCCTGACCAGCAAGTAGTACAACAAAATCGCTGCTCAATGGCACTGTAAGAGGTTCGGCAGCGCCGCCGCTCAGGCCGCCTTCCGGCGCAAGGCTGACTTCTTTCCTTTGGTCGGATGCTCCGCGAGACTCTTGCGCAGGGCGTCCATAATGTTGACAACCTTCGTGCGGGGGCGCTCGGGCTCAGGCTCCGGCAGCGGCTTACCTTTCCGCTTCGCGTTGACGAGCTTCACGACCGCTGCTTCGTAGTCGTCCTTATAGTCGGCAAGATCAAACTTCGAGGTGCTGCCCTCGACAAGCTGCTTTGCCAGGCCAGTTCCTGCCGGGTGACCGAAGGCTCGCTGACGCTGCCCACGACGCTTTTGGCGTCGCGGAGTTCTTCGGCATAACGCAGCATGTACAGCATGAGTCCCTTCTGTTTGGAGTCTGGGGGTGCGCCAAGGGCAACAAGGTGTTCCCTCCCGCTGAAGGCTACCTCGCCGATCCCATAGGTGCCGGTTTCATCAAGGGCTTTGCGCATGAGGGCGAGAGCTTTGAACTGCGCTTTGTCTTTAGGGGCCACGAAGTAGGGGCGGTCGTAGAGCAGAGGCCAGATTTCTTCCCGTTTGCCCGTTCATCCAAAGAATTAAGCTCTACAGTGTGGTCGCCTGGCAGTTTTCGCGAGAGCAACCAGAGTTTTTGGGAAGGGGTCTCTTGGGGCGGCTCTGATAAGATTCCCCAAACCAGCAAAGTCAGAGTGAGTTCGATCGGAACGGCCATGGAAAAGGAATCACACCGAACTGCGCTACAACGGTTCATTGTTGGCAAAAGTGATTTAGCTGTACTTGAATCGCTCTCGCGACGCTTCAATATCTTCGAATCGCTGGGTGCGGTACACAATGAGCGCAGACATTCCAGCTTTCTCGGGTTTCTTCTGAACCCCAAAGCAAACCACGGACTGGCAACATGTTAGGGATCCGCGCTCTTTGCGGGCGAAGCGGTGGACGGCACACGTCATCTATAGGATTCTACGAACACGATCCCAGTCACAGCAAAAGAGAAAACGAGTATCACCATTGGCGGGGTTAGAAAGAGCGGTTTAATTGAAGCGGGCGGTTTGCCGAAAAGCCGTCCACTGTAATAGCCGCACAACGTCGCCAGACACCCCGCCACTAAGACTACGACCCCACGCGGTCCGACATAATAGAAGGGGTCTAACGTCAGCGCGTTATAAAACAGCCAAAGAAACAGAATCTCGACGCCGAACAAAATCCATTTCACTAATCTCAGTTTCATGGAGATTCTCATTGGGTGCAGGTGATAGACGAATTAGATGACACCAGTTTTCCACTGGAATCCCTAACCGTCGTCGTCTTACTAACACAGTTCATGGTATCAAAAAACACTCTGTAGGGATCGTAGCGCGGGTGATAGGTTCCGTAGTCCTGACCCGGCTTGAAACTTGGCGGCTTCCATAACCACCCAAGGCGATTATGTTGCTGTTCGTTCCATAGATCTTTCCAGAACATGAGCGGTGTGATGGAGTTCGATAGAGTTAGCTGCAATTCACGCATGATGTTCCTGCACGTTGTAGTGCAGTTGTCTTTACGAAGCGTATATTTCGGATCTGACCGCGCCTTGATCAGATTGATGAGGCGCTCCGCCTCCATTGGCGTAGTTTTGATCGTGATGGTTGCGAAATTCGATCTGATGTCATCGGGGGATTTAAAATTCTCGAAATCGAATCGATCCGTTCCCGGGACTCCCACGTTCATCGCCGTCAAGAGCGGATCCGCTTGATTATGATCGGGGCCGAAGCTCTCGACGGCGGAGGCGCCAGTTTGCTGATCGTATACCAACATCATTATGTGACCAGGAGGTCCCCCCCCGGCTGGTCCCTCTTCGTAAAAGATAGTTACGTCCTGGCCATCAGGATCGATGTACTTCAGCGGGTTATTGGCTCCGTAGGTGTACTTGTTGAGAGTGTTCGCTGGATTGAGCATCCGCGCCTCGGTTTCGTTGATTTCGTCGGGCGAGAGCCATCTACCCATCGCGTTCGCATAGTAGCGCCCCACGAAATAGTCGTTCCCGGATTCCTGGTCGCGCTCTTTCCCGGTGAAATGGTGTTCCGTCGGGCTTGTTGTGGAAGTCGTACAAGTCAACCAATCACCGTAAGGTAGTCCGGAGCAGTCCTGCTGCCACGCCCCCGCGTAGTTCGTCTGAGCGCGGCGCGTTCCCAGCATATCGTTTAGATAATAGTGGAGCCCACCAGCATCGTAGGTGCCAACCACTTGGCTACCCGCCCAGACGTTGGTGTGCGCCCAATTCATGTTTCCGTTGGAGCCGCTCGCCATTTCGGTGAGCTGGTTGCCAGACTGGTCCAGAATATAATTCGTCTCGCCGGTCGCGGCACTGAGTCCATTCGTCGAAGGATCGCAGCTCCACGTAGTGATGGTTCCTTTTGCGACGCGTCGCTGTTCTGCGTCGTAAACGTATCCGGTCATCGGAACGATCCCATCCACCGGAGAGGTCTTCATTGCGCAGATCTGACCTTCAGCATTGTAAAGATACTGATTGCCGTCGCCGTTGTTATCAGCAGTAATGTCTCCGGATGCGTCGTACGTGGGCACACTCGAGCCGCCGTTGATCTGATTGTTAGCGCTATAGGTAAAGGGGACCGACCCTGGGCAGCTGGCCGCCCCGCCTGAACCGCTCGCGAATACCGAAGTCGAACCGATCTCGGTTGTTCGGTTGCCGAAAGCATCGTAGCTCCAGCAGTAGTTTTTGAACGGGACGGTCGGAGCATGGGTGTCGCTGGGCCCCCTCGTCTGCTGGCTCGTGGCTAGCCGGTTGAGCGTATCGTAGCCGTAGTTCCAAGTGCCCATTACAGAATCCGTAAGACCCGAAACATTGCTGTTGTGGGTGTATGACGTGCTGTAGGCGTAAACGGCTGTGGCCCCTTGGCTGTCTGTTTCGCTGGTCACACGGAGTCGGCCATCGTAGCCCCGAACAAGCGAGATGGCGCCATTTCCATAGGATCCATTGGTGAGACCTCCGAAGGCTGCATACGGAGTGGGGGTTGTAACCGTGCATGGCGAACCAGAAACAGCCGTTGTCTGAGCTGAAAAGAGGCAGGGAGACGGGCCACTGGTGGACCAGTTGCTCGTCATCGCCTGCAGCCGGCCTGCTACATCATAGGTGTTCGTAAATATCAGCGGTGAGGGCTCATCCGGGGTAAACTGGATCCCATTCGTGGAACAAGTGGGATTGCCTGCCAGATCGTATCCGTAGCTGTGCGTATTGGGACACGAGGTATTGAAATAGCAGCCTGCGGAAGTACACTGTTCCTCGTTCCAGATGCGCCCCATCGAGTCATAGGCGCTGGTCGAATGGAGCGTCAGATATCCAGATGAAGGCGCAGTGGCCGCGCATGTACCGGCTGCCGGCATAGTCCATTCGTTGGCAGGTTCACCGGCACCAAGGGTCGCGGCATCATACTGATGGCATGACAATGGAGTTTTGCTCGAATCGCCCGAATAGGTCTTGTTCAGAATGCGATTGAGCGAATCATACTGATAATTAACCGTCACACTGCGCGCGTCAGTCTGGGAGGCCACATTTCCGTCTGCGTCGTAGCCATAGCTGACGGTTCCCGTCTCCGGGTTCGTCGCTGAATTCAACCGTGAGAGGCTGTCATAGGAAAAGGACCGAGTCCGCGCAGATCCCGAGCCGGTACCGGCTTGGTTAGCCAAATTCAAATTGCTGAGCGCATCGTAGGTATAGGTGGTCGTCATCGACGGGCTCGTACTGCTACCGTTCGGTTCAAATACCTCGATCAGGCGACTGAGGCCGTCAGCGGTACGCTGCCACTCAATTCCATCTTCATCTGTAAAGGTTTCTGTCGGCCCACTATACGCCCATGACAAGGTGCTGCTGTCCGGTGAGTGCGTTACCTTCGTCTTTCTCCCGAGTGGATCATAATAGTAACTATCTCCAACGGTGCTGCTCGATCCGAAATTGTTGCTCGATGTATAGGGGTAACTGACGAACGACTGTTCGTTAAAGCCGTCGTAGCTTTTGTTCGTACAGTCCCAGGTTCCACTCCCGTTTGCGGCGCAGGAGCTGGTAGTGCGGCCGAGGCCGTCAATATATGTGTAACTATTCGTGTTCTGCGACGCATTCATTTGCTGCTGCACCTCGGTGTAGAGGGCTGCAGGATTGTCACCGTAATAAACGCGCGTCTCCCCGCCATCCGGAGAATCGATCTTGCCCAGGCGATTGAAGGGATCCGCTTCACTTGTTAGCAGATTGGTATAGCTGAAGTTGGTAGTCTGCCTGTTGAGGTCCGAATGGCTAGTCATCACGCCATTCGCCCAATTCCAGGTAAAGGCGTCATAGTAGCCAAGCGGATCGGTAACCCGAAGCAGAAATCCGTCGGTCACGATCGAAGGCTCTCCCGTCGCTTCGCCCCACGTATAGTCAGTTGGTTTTCCCCGTGGATCCGTAACCTGTAGCAACTGTCCGGCATTGTCGAAATAATAGTTACTCACCAGGACACTGCTGGATGTCGACTGGCCGCAACTCGGAAGCGCGTTCGACCCTCCCGGCGGATTGAGCCATTTCAGCATTTGGGTGGCATTGCCGCGGACTGAAGTTCCAGGATTGGCATACTGCACCGGGCTTACAGACCCCAACGTATTTTGATCGTAGCAATAGAGAGTATAGGCGGCCGGGGCCACCCATTGCCCGCTGCCGGTCATCCCGTCTTCTTCGACAGACTGAGGCCGATCGACGATGTTTCTCGACTGCAGCGTGTTGGCGTAGGTCGTGATGCTCTGTTTCATCAGCGGGCCCGCCGGTGTAAGTGGAGACCCGTCGGAGCTTCCAGTCGGGCAGCTCGGCAATGCGCCAGCCGCACCATCCGATGCAAAACCGTAATCATCTATCTGGGTGACCTGCTCGTAGTTGTTATAGCAGCGAACTTCGGTCGAGAAGTGCGCGCTGTCGAGTTCCGTCTTTTGGCTCGTCATCACCCGCGGGTTATTCCAGCTTTGCTGTATTGTCTGGAAGACATTGCCGCTGCCGTCTTCGTAAACTGCCGACTGCTCCAGAGGAATAGCGGGATCGACAAATGAGAATTCATCCGAGCTGTTCGGGGGGCCATTTTCCCAGGGCTGTGGCGGTGGACCGTACGGACTCCAACTGTAGATAATCGTGCGCGTATAACCACCGCTGCCGGTGGACGTCACTTGCGTTGTTTTCCAGGGCTTACCATCGGAGGTGTAGTTCGTATCGGTGGTGTAGGTGTATTGATCGTGACGTGTATTGACACCGCCGATATACACATACCGGTCCGTAACGACAGGTGTGTCCAGATCGACTGTGCACCCGTTTGTGTAATTGTCATTCGGACCATACTTGAATTCGTAAGCCGTCTGATTAGCCTCCGTAGCTGCTCCCCATTTGTAGGAAACAGATGCGCCGCTCGGGTAGGTAATCGAGTTCAGAAGTCCGTAGGCGGGGTCATACCCAAAGGTATACTGCTGTCCGTTGGGCAACGTTATCGCACTCACCACCTGAAGAGTGGCGCTGCTTGTCCCGGGCACGCATTGACCGGTAACACTGCTGTCCGTGGCCAGTGTGAAACTCGCCTTAATCGTCTCCCAGGTAACCTGGTAAGAGCCCGGTGTCCCCGCGACCGTCACCGTATTGGCCGAGCTTCCGCCAAATCCAGAAGTGGCGACAATAGTTCGTCCCATCGTATCCGTTGCAGAAACCGCTCCACTGCCCTTATCCGTGATGGTAATGAAGTTTCCGTTTCGGTCCGTGATGCTGGATGCCACCGTGCTCATCGGTGCGAGACTTGAAATGATGTTGCCATAGAGCGGCCCCTGAAACTGATAGACCGATCCATCGCCGTCTGTCACCACCAAAGCACCGAGAAAGCTCTGACTTGACGTGGCTTGGGACAGCGTGGCAAGGATGGGCCCCTGTCCGCCCGTGCCATTCCACCAGGGTTCGCTGGGGACGCCGGCGCAGGGTGGCGTGCCTCCCGCTCCGCCATTCGAAACATAAAGGGGATATCGCGTTCCGTCGGAATCCGTGAACAGATAATCAGTCGCAACAGTACACGAGGATATCAGGCGATTGTTGCCTAGAACCGTCGCATAGATGTTTCCGATCATTCTGGTCCAGTTTGCGGATGGCCACGTGTAACTCCAGCCTCCTGGAGAATCCGTATAACTCCCTGGATTTGTGATCCACACGACCGCGCTGGTCGCATTATCGTATTCCTGGTTAAACACCTCGAGCGCCGGACTGTAGATTCCGTTGGAATCGTAGCCGAACGCAAACTTCAGGTTGATCCCGCGGCCTGCTGGCGTGGGCACGCCGATACGGACGCTCAACGCACCGCTCGCGGGATCCACCGACTCGTTGATGCCCTGAATATAATCATGGCCAGTGCCCGGAGTCGGCACCGTCGTGAGATTGTTGACGTTTGCGATTTGTGCCCCTAGAAGTGCGGGCGAAGCCGCCGCTACAAACGACATCAGGAGCGGGCGAAGGCTCCGGCTCGTGGCCATCTGCCAGAGGCAGCATCGAACATGTCGCGAAAAGCGCTGGCGGAAAAGTGGACGCAAAGAGAACAGATCCAGTGTGGCTCGGGGTCCGATCTGCGCTGGTGACAGCTCAGTGTTCGCGCTGAAGAGGGCGTCAGAGGCGGAAACGACTTCCATCATTGTTCTCCAGTTCGTTCATTTTCCGGCGGCCTCAATGGGTGCGTGCTGATTGCCGGCGCGGAACGTAGGCTTTGTGTTGAAATTTCGTCACGGCACGACGTGAATACCTTGGCAGCGAGATTGAGACGAGATAGAGATTCTCGTTTTCTCCGTCGCTGCTCCGAACGCCGATGCCGGTCGCGAGGAAGTGAAGTGGCAGCGAGACGGCAGGAAGAGGCTTGTGCGCTTCGCCCCGAGATGCGTAAATCAGCACAACCATGTGTACTTTGGAATTGTTCACTATTCTTGGCACGGATCCTGCCTCAGCAGCCGAGCCACGGAAGTCGAGGCACAACAGTGCATCGACTGCGGCGACACGAAACTGATCTGCAAAGTTGAACTCTGAAACGACGCAGAGGCGCGGGAACGAGAAAGAGACTGGGACCTAAAGGAGGCGGTTGTGCCAACCGACCGCTCTATGATGAAACAACTTTTATATCGACTGACCGATTAGTGTCAAGCAGGTTTTGTAGATTATTTCGCGAATAACTAACAGACTATTCACTTCGCTGGGTCACGGCCTTGGCGGAAGCCGTCATCGAAGTGAACGCGTGCGATCTGGAAGGATGACAACAAGTACGAACGGACTAAAAAGCCCTGTTCCTGGAGACGGTATTCGCGTGAAATACATTGGTGCTGTCCGTGCTGTGCTTGACGCACACAAGTTTCCGACGAATCTGGATATCAAATCGATGCGGAGGGACGAACCAAAACACGGAATGACGGCGACTTGGGAGTTTCTGGTATAAGGAACCGTGTTAAACACGTTCCTGCCGCTGACGACGTCATTGACTCAGCAGGCGTGCGATAGTACGCTCCTGCCATGACTAGCAACAATCCACCGTCAGCAGGTGATCCGGGGAAGCCAGGTCTGGGATCGTCAGTAAAGCCAAAGGCACCTAACATTCCGAGGGCGCCATCGAAGGATATTCAGAAGTTTGTGATGCCCGTCTTCAAGAAGCCGAAAGGTAAGTGACGACGATTTGAATGACGAAGAGCATGAATGCGATGAGCATGGTTAGATATGAACCATTCACCAAGTTCACCTTGCGAGCATTCGTCAATTCATTGGTAGAGATCCGCGATTGCGACTCGGCGGCGTTGCTTGAGGAAGTCGTCGAGATCCTCATTGGAGTAACCAGGATTTGTATTGACGATTGTGTCGCGATAATCAGGTAATCCTGCTGCATCTTCGCCCCGATATGAGAGGAGAGCCAACGCAGCGATCGCGCATAATGCAGAGATGCACAGGAATGCCACGAAAAGACAAAGAACGATCGGCAGAATCTTGTGTTTATCTGACCCAAAACCCAAAAACTAAGCCGTTTTGAAGTTGAGAGATTGCGGCCTCCGTGGTTCTCTGAAGAGGGAGAGGAGAGCCGGGATATGGCAAGGAAGGGTCATACGGAAGAGGAGATCTTGCGGG
>Ga0210391_10001857_pt1 | contig 18714 bp, 21 predicted proteins | sample IncBWC12OmetaG_FD_160573 | JGI IMG/M metagenome (GOLD analysis project Ga0210391, IMG submission 160573) | Forest soil microbial communities from Barre Woods Harvard Forest LTER site, Petersham, Massachusetts, United States - Inc-BW-C-12-O ... | reverse complement strand
GGCATGGATGTGCACAAGGAAAGCATTTCGATTGCGGTCAGAAATGATGCCGGGAAGATCGTGATGGAATGCGTGATCGAGACGAAAGCCAGCATGATTCTGGATTTTATCAACGGGCTGAGTCCGGCTATGAGACGGCACCGGAAGCCGTTCGTGGTTCGATATCTAAAAAGTGGCACCGTCAGCAGACCTGTGGACAAAGAGCAATTGACACAACTTCCGAGAAAATCTCTGTTCGACTCGGAGTTTGCGAATACGGTGTAAGCCACTCTTGTCCAAATTAGCTGTTGAGCGGCGGCGGTAGAACTCTGCTACGGTTTGCGTTGAGAAGACGTGAACCATAGGGAGGACCAACACCGCCGTGATACGAGTATCCAGCATTTTCAGCCAGATGTTGCAGTTGTTTTCCCGCGCCGAGTTTGAACGGGCCGTCCTGGAGCACCGGGCCGAGCGCCACGCCCGCGGGTTCAGTTGTTGGGGCCAGTTCGTAGCCATGTTGTTCTGTCATCTGGGACGGGCACAGTCCCTGCGCGAGATTTGCGGCGGCCTGGCCGCCAGCGAGGGTAAGCTGCGGCACCTGGGACTGCCCGACGCGCCCAAGCGCTCTACCCTGGCCTACGCCAATGAACACCGACCCTGGGCGCTTTACCGCAGCGTGTTTTATCAACTGCTGAGCCGCTGCCGCGAAGTGGCCGGCTCCCATGGTTTCCGTTTCAAAAACAAACTGCTTACTCTGGACGCCACGCTCATCGAGCTCTGCGCTTCCGTTTTCGACTGGGCCCAGTACCAGCGCACCAAAGGAGCGGTGAAATTGCATCTGCTGCTGGATCATCAGGGATTGCTCCCCAGTTTTGCGCTCATCACCGAAGGCCGCGTGCACGAAAACCGCGTGGCGCGCAGCTTGCGTTTCGAGCCTGGAACCATCGTGGTTTTCGATCGTGGCTACGCCGATTACGATTGGTTCGCCTCCCTCGATGCCGAGGGCGTGTTTTTCGTCACGCGCCTGAAGGACAACGCCGCTTACGGAGTCGTCGAGCGCCGTCCGGTTCCCCAACACGGTGCGCTTCGGCGCGACGAGATCATCTTCCTTTATAAAAGCCCGCCGAGGGAACTACGATCTGTTTCTGCGCCGCATCGAAGTCTGGGACGCAACCCAGAAACGCACCCTGGTGTTTCTTACCAATCATCGCGGCTTTGCTGCCTCCACCATCGCCGCCGTCTATCACCAGCGCTGGCAGATCGAGCTGCTCTTCAAAGCGCTGAAGCAGAACCTGCGCATCAAAACCTTCGTGGGCACCAGCCCCAACGCCCTGCAGATTCAAATCTGGACCGCCCTGATCGCCCTGCTCGTGCTCAAGTACCTGCAACTGCGCGCTCGCTATGGCTGGAGTCTGTCTAACCTTGCCGCTTTGTTGCGCCAGCAGTTGTTCGTCTATCGCGACCTGATCGCCTGGATCGATAACCCGTTCCAGCCTCCGCCGCTGCTCGATCCCAGCGCCGAGCAACTGGCGCTTTCTTGGTGAGCCTAACTTGGACAGCAGAAATGCCAACCACAACCTAGAAATCGCCACGGAGGCCCTGGAATGCACGGTTTTCTTCGCTCTCACGCCTCAATTCTGGCTAATTTGGACAGCAGTGATACCGTCGTAAAGATAAGTCGTCGTTGTGCCGATAATAGTTTTCCCTGAGCCGGTAGTATCGTACGCCGCCGAGGCTCTTCGGAAATGTATGCGCATCCTGGAAGTTAGAAAGACTTTTCGCGGCGCTTTGCTCTAAACACCTGATAGGCGGCGAACACCAAAAGCGACTCGGCCGGGAAAAGGACTATGCAGTTGAACATATTAAAATTCCTCCTAGTTAGAAATCCATACACCACCCAGTGCAGAGGAAGCCAGCTCAGCAAGAGTAGTCGGGAATCGACATGCTTAAACCAACTGCGAAATCGCCAAACTACCACCGCACAGTATGCAGAATTCAGTAGGACGTAAAGCCGCCATTTCCCGGTGAATTGGAGTTTGTCGGTTAGCCAGTAAAATGCTAATCCCGTCGCCAACACGAGAATTCCCGTAAGCCACAACAATATGGAATCTTTGACTCGACTTGACGAGTTGCCTACGTCTGTCATCTTATTGTCCGAATGCGATCACTCTTAGGGCAACGCCCTCTGGGATACAAGTCCCGTTCCTGACCGACTGATATTCAGATCCGAGCGCATTGAGCAACAGAACGTCCACCGCCACGATACCCGCATCACCAACTATTGCTTCACTTGTGATGCTCTCAGACAGATCGGCGAGATTCTCACTCGCGTTCAGCAGGCCCCGGTAAATGCCGGAACGTAAGGGATATGAAGTCGATCCCGCTGCCATTGCAGAAGAAACGAGTCCACCGCCGTACTGCATGGCTTGATTGAACACGTAAGTCGAGGCGAAGTTGAGGCCGCTAGCCTCAGAGTTCCTTGTACCCTTCAATGCCGGTACGGTAGATCCGCAAAGCACGATGCGCCTCGCGGAGTTTATCGAGAAAGTTTATCTGGTAAACGCGAAGGAAACGAAGCGTCGATCCACGTACAAGAACTATTCCGACATCTTCCGGATTCATGTGCAACCGAGAATAGGCGATATCAGCTTGCGCAGGTTTAGAACCATGGATGCGGAACGACTCCTAAAGGACGTGGCCGCGAAAGCCGAGACGCCAGGTGGCGAGCCGCTGTCACACTCCACACTTGAAAGGGTGAAGGCTTTTCTCGGTTCCACATTCAAATGCGCGAAGCGCTTGGGTGCCTTCGACGGCGCGAATCCGGTCAAGGATAGTGAGACGCCAGCGGGGAAGGCTTCGAAACCTACGCACGCCTATTCCGAGACGGAGATTGCAGCGATTCTCTCCGTGTTCCCTGATGAACCGGTGCGCACGGTCTTAATATTGGCCGCGAATTCCGGACTGAGGAAGTCTGAAATGATGGGCCTTCTGTGGAAAGACTATGACGGCCACACGCTGAAGGTTGCGCAATCGCTCGTGAATGGATTCATTCAGAAGCCAAAGACGGAGGCTTCTGAGGCACCGGTACCGGTCAATCGGGTCCTACGCGCGGCACTCGCGGCCCACAGGGTGCGCCAAGGCGAAATGGGCAGGGACGGCTTCCCGATCCTGCAATCCGAAGTGTTTACTCCGCTGGACTTGGCGAATCTCGTAAAGCGCACGATCAGCCCACGGCTGGAGCAATGCATCGTCTGCGGCGAGCAGAAGTCTGAGCACGGCCCGACAACTGGTCACCTATACGAGCGGAACAAGACCTTGCCTCGCTGGCGCGGCTGGCACGCATTCCGAAGAGGTCTCGCTACCAACCTGCACGCGGCTGGTGTACAAGACAAAGACATTCAAGGAATCCTGCGCCATTCGAACGTTAAGATCACGCAGGATTGCTACATAAAATCAATCCCACAAACCCGCATCAATGCCTTGGAAGCTCAAGGCGAAAAGCACGCGCAAGCTGTCGAAAAGGCACCAAATGTGCACCAACTGAATGAGTCTCGGCCCAACTAGGTTTCTGACGCTAATGATTTCAAACGGATACAAAAAGTTTGGAGGCGCGGGGCGGGATCGAACCGCCGATAAAGGTTTTGCAGACCTTTGCCTTACCACTTGGCGACCGCGCCCCGCGGGCAGCTTGCGAGGTACAAATCCGAGATCAAATCATAGCATGATTTTTTGGCGCGTTTGCGCGAGCCGCCGCTTTCCGATAAAATGAACGCCTACACACGGATCACCTGAGGGAATGTCGGAAGATAACTACAGAATTGGTCTCAGCTACGACGCTGCAGACGAATATCGTCCCGAACCGCCGCCCCCGCCCGAAATTCCTGCCTGGAAAGACGGCAGCATCCGCATCGGAATCCATACATCCATTGCCGGCGATATCGCTGGCTCGCTCGATCTTGCCCACGGCCTGGGCGCCAACGCTCTGCAGATCTTTTCGTCGAGCCCCCGCATGTGGTCGCAACCCGGCATACGGATCGCGGACGCCGACGCCGCCCGATTTCGCGACCGTCGCCGGGAACTTCAGCTCGGGCCCCTGGTCATTCACGCGAACTATTTGATCAATTTGGCATCGCCGAATCCGGTCCTTCGCGCTCGCTCGGTCCAGGCATTCCATCAGGAAATCGTACGCGCCAAGGCTCTGGGCGCGGACTTCCTGGTGATCCATCCTGGATGCAGTATGGGGGCGAACGTCGAGTCGTCCGTGGCGCTCGTCGCTCAATCGCTGAAGCAATCCGTGCGCGGCCTGACTCTCAGCGACCTCCGAATCCTGCTGGAGAACACCGCGGGACAGGGAAGCTCGCTCGGCTCACGGCTGGAAGAGCTGAAGTCAATTCTCGACCTCTGTCCCGACCTTCCCATGGGTGTTTGCATCGACACCGCGCATGTATTTGCTGCGGGCTGGAATATCCACACAGAGGAGGGCCTCACGGGCGCCCTGCGTGATATCGATCGCGTGATTGGGCTCGACCGCCTCTTTGTTATTCACGCGAATGACTCAAAAACCGCGGTCGGCTCCCGCGTCGATCGGCACCAGCACATCGGCAAAGGTCAGATCGGCCTCGAAGCCTTCGGTCGAATCCTGAATCATCCGCTTCTGGCGAAATGCGCATTCATCCTGGAGACGCCGATCGACAAGCCGGGCGACGACCGCCGCAACGTCTGCGCGCTGTGGAAACTCACGGGCCGGATCGTCCGCGCCAAGGCGTTGGGAATGAAGCCTCGTCCCAAACGCGGCATCAAATTGAGAACGGCGAAGAGGGTGGTCAGCAAGAAAGCCAGTCCCCGGAGGAAGTGAAGTTGGCCGATTACGATCCGCAGCGAATCGAAGCGAAATGGCGCAAGGTATGGGCCGAGAAAGACGCCTTCCGCGCCATCGACAACGATTCATCCCGCCCGAAATACTATCTGCTCGAGATGTTGCCTTACCCCTCCGGCACGCTCCACATGGGCCACATGCGCAATTACACGATTGGCGACGCTGTCGCCCGTTACAAACGCATGCGCGGGTTCAACGTCCTGCACCCGATCGGCTGGGACGCGTTTGGCTTGCCGGCGGAAAATGCGGCCATCAAGCGCGGCGTGCCTCCTCGCGAATGGACCAACGGCAACATCGCGCAGATGAAGAGCGTGTGCGAGCGATTCGGATTCAGCTACGACTGGCCTCGTGAAATCTCCACGTGCGAACCGGAATACTACCGCTGGAACCAGTGGTTTTTCCTGCGCATGCTCGATCGCGACCTCGCCTATCGCAAGCGCAGCCGCGTGAATTGGTGCCCCCAATGCCAGACAGTGCTCGCGAACGAACAGGTTGTCGACGGTTTTTGCTGGCAGCACGACACGACGCCGGTTGAATCCAAGGAAATCGAGCAATGGTTCCTGCGCATCACGAAATATTCCGATGCGCTGCTCGACGGCATCAAGGAACTTACCGGCGGTTGGCCCGAGCGCGTTCTGGTGATGCAGCAGAACTGGATCGGCAAATCGCGCGGAGCCCGGGTGCAGTTCGCTGTCGTCGATATCCAGGCGCCACCTCTGGAAGTCTTCACCACGCGCATCGACACGATCTACGGCGTGTCCGCCGTTCTCCTCTCGCCGGCGCATCCGAGCTTGCCCAAGCTGCTCGCGGGCGTGCCCGGCGGCGCCGCACTCGAAAGGCAGCTCAAGGCGCTGCAGCAACGCAGTGTGAAAATGGAAGAAATCGCCACGGCTGAGAAAGTGGGTGTCTTTACAGGCCGCTTTGCGCTGAACCCGTTCTCGGGCGAGCGCGTGCCGATTTGGGTGGCGAATTTCGTCCTGGCGGAATATGGCACCGGTGCGGTGATGGCCGTGCCGGCGCATGATCAGCGCGACTACGAGTTCGCGGAAAAATACGGCCTCCCGGTTAAGGTCGTGGTGCAGCCTGAGAAGGTCGCCCCGCTGCGCGCTCCCCGCATGACGGAAGCGTCCACCGAATACGGCCGCCTGATCGACTCGGGGCCGTACAGCGGCCTCACTTCCGCCGAAGCTATCGAGAAGATGGCTGCCGACGCCTCCGCGAACGGTTTCGGCAAAGCCGAGACGACGTATCGCCTCAAAGACTGGGGTATCTCTCGCCAGCGTTACTGGGGCACTCCCATTCCGGTTGTTTACTGCAAGCAGCACGGGGTCGTTGGTGTTCCCGACGATCAGCTTCCCGTGCGCCTGCCCGAAAACGTCCGGCTGACTGGCCAGGGACAATCGCCGCTCGCGACGGTTCCGGAATTTCGAAACACGACCTGTCCAAAGTGCGGCGGTCCGGCCGAACGCGAAACCGACACGATGGACACCTTCGTCGATTCGTCGTGGTATTTCTATCGCTACACCGACCCGCACGACGACTGCGCTCCGTTCGACAAGGCAAAGGCCGCCTACTGGTTTCAGATCGATCAGTACATCGGCGGTGTCGAGCATGCGATCCTGCACCTCATCTATTCACGATTCTTCTGCCGCGTGATGAACGATCTGGGCCTCGTGGATCATCGCGAGCCGGTCAAGCGCCTTTTCTCGCAGGGCATGGTGCTGAAAGACGGCGCGAAGATGTCGAAGTCGAAAGGCAACCTCGTTGGCGCCATCGACATGGCCGACAAATACGGCTGCGACACCGGACGGATGTACACGCTGTTCGCCGCGCCGCCTGAAAAAGACCTGGAATGGAGCGAGCAGGGAATTGAAGGCTCAGCGCGCTTCCTGAATCGCGTGTTTCGCCTTGTGGACAAGCACGCGCCGAGGCTCCGCGAGTTTGCGATCGACTGGAACGCTGTGACAGATCTCACGCGTGCGACCGCCAAGGAAAAAATCCTGATCCGCCGGACGCACCAGACGCTCAAGCGTGTGACGAATGATTTCGAGGCGCGCTGGCACTTCAACACGTCCGTCGCGCTAATCATGGAATTGGTGAACGAGCTTCACGCGCAGGAGCCGCTCGATCAGGACGTCTCACCGACAGTTCTGAAGCGTGTGCTGGCCGTACTGGTGCTCATGCTTTCGCCGATGACTCCACATATCGCCGAAGAGATGTGGGAGATGCTCGGGAATCCCGCAGATATATCCGGTCAGAAATGGCCTGCCTACCGAGAAGATCTCACGCGCGAAGAGCAGATCGAGATCATTATTCAGATCAACGGCCGCGTGCGCGGCAAGATTCTGGTCGATGAAGGGTTGAGCGAGGAGGAAACGCTCGAACGGGCGAAGAACGACCCGCGCGTCGAGCCTTTGCTCGCTGGCAAAGAAATCGTCAAGACGATTGTGGTCCCGAAGAAACTGATCAATTTCGTATTGCGATGACGGATGGCCGATTCTTGGCGAGCGGAGAGATAATGGCGCACAACAGCGAGGCTGCGGCACCAGCGAAGGAAACAGGAGGCATGGTGAGCACGAAACACGGAATCGTGGTGCTGGATTTCGGCGGCCAATATACGCAGCTGATCGCTCGCCGGATCCGCGAACAGCAGGTCTTCTCCGCGATCCTTCCCTGTACGGCAAGCGTCGACGAAATTCGCGCGCAGGAACCTGTCGGAATCGTGCTGTCCGGCGGCCCGAGCTCGGTCTATGACAAGGACGCCCCCGTTTGCGATCGAAAAACGCTCGATCTGGGCGTGCCCGTTCTAGGCATCTGCTACGGCATGCAGTGGCTCGCGCATTCGCTGGGCGGAAAAGTGGAGCGAGCTGAACGCCGCGAGTATGGCCGGGCGCAGCTGGATATCGAGCGCGACTCCAAGCTTTTCACCGGCGTCCCGCCGAAATTAAACGTCTGGAACAGTCACGGGGACCATGTGGCGAGTCTTCCGGAGGGATTTCACGTTACCGCGCGAACCCACAACGCCATCGCGGCAGTGGAACATCCCGCCTCGCGGTTTTACGGCGTCGAGTTTCATCCCGAAGTGAACCACACCGATTGCGGCGCCGACATCCTTCGAAACTTTATCTTTGAGGTGTGCGGAGCCAAACAGAACTGGAATCGCGCGGCGTTCATCGCCGAAACAGTCGAAAGAATTTGCCGGCAGACAGAAGGTGCACGCGCCATTTGCGCGCTCAGCGGGGGAGTTGATTCCACGGTCGCCGCGGCGCTGGTCGATCGCGCGATGGGCGATCGGCTCACCAACGTCTTCGTCGATACAGGCCTGCTGCGCAAGAACGAATTCCGCGACACTCTTGAGATGTTGCGGGTACGCCTCGGTCTCAACGTGATTGGCGTCGACGCTTCGGAAAGGTTCCTCACCAAGTTGGCCGACGTCGCCGACCCGGAGCAGAAACGCAAAATCATCGGCAACGAGTTCATCGCCGTCTTTGCGGAACAGCAGCGCAAGCTCGTGGCCGGCGCCGCGACTGGACTTCCGGTGAAATTCCTGGTGCAGGGAACTCTCTATCCCGACGTTATCGAATCGGTTTCCGTGAAGGGCCCTTCGGCGGTGATCAAGTCCCATCACAATGTCGGGGGGCTGCCGAAGGATATGCCGTTCGCGTTGATCGAGCCCCTCAGGGACCTTTTTAAGGACGAAGTGCGCCAAATCGGCCGCGAGCTCGGTCTGCCCGAGGAAATTCTCGTGAAGCAGCCGTTTCCCGGTCCCGGACTCGCCGTACGGCTGGTCGGCGCTGTTACCAAAGAAAAGCTCGAGACTTTGCGAGGGGCGGACGCAGTGGTCGTCGAAGAGATTCGGCGCGCCGGTCTCTACGAGAAAACCTGGCAGGCCTTCGCTGTCCTGCTGCCGGTGCGCAGTGTAGGAGTCATGGGGGACGGCCGCACCTACGCCGATACGATTGCCGTCCGAGTGGTTGATTCGATCGACGCCATGACGGCCGATTGGACGCGCCTGCCGATGGAAGTGCTCGAAAGAATATCGGTGAGAATCGTAAACGAGATCCCGGGAGTGAACCGCGTGGTTTACGACATCAGTTCGAAACCACCCAGCACGATCGAATGGGAGTAAGCAAGTCAAACTCGGTCTGAATGCACACAAGAACAGGCAAACGAATACAACGAGGCGCGGTGGGACGCACTCACAGCATTCAGGTCATTGCTGTCTACGGTTGGCCCGGATGCAAACGTTGGATTCGGGAGCAGTTAGCTAGCGATTCGCCATCTTCTGGGCCATGTAAAGAAGCAGGCGTCGGTCGCCTTCTTCAATCTTGCCCAGCAAGCGTCGAAAACGGCCCAAGTATCGAGCGTCTTTGCCTGTGCTTCCCCACGCGATATCGTCCGCACTCTTACGCTTCGGAAGATTCGGCAGCACCGGCGGTTCTTCACCATCGTAGAACAGCTGGTAGAGCGGCACTTCCATGGCTCTCGCCAGCTTCTCAAGGGTCTCAATCGCCGGCACGGTGTGCCCGTTTTCGACGCGCGAAATGTAGCACCGGAGCAAACCGGTCCGCTTTTCAACGTCGCCTTGGGAAAGTTTCTTGGTTTCTCGTAGCAGTCTGATGCGATCGCCGATTATCATGGCGGGTATTGTCACATGGACTAGTGGCACCCGCAAGAAAAAATTAGAGCGCACTCCCGTTTTTTCGTCGTAACCTAAAGCGAATGGCGGACGTCCCAAAGAGTATGGCGAGTAGCGCCGCGGCACTGACACTTCCCCTGGACCGCAAGGGAAAGAGGGAAGAAGACCGGGAACTGGTGCGCCTGTCCCAAAACGGGACGGAGTCTGCTTTTGAGGAGCTTGTACGTCGCCATCAGCAGCGTGTATGTGCGGTCGTCAGCAGCATTTTGCATCGTCCGGAAGATGTCGAGGATGTCGCGCAGCAGGTTTTTCTGAAGGCGTACCTCGGGATCAAGCGCTTTGACCAGCGCGCCGCATTTTCCACGTGGCTTTACAAGATTGCGGTCAACGAGTGCTGGGACTATCTCAGAAAAAAGAAAGTCCGCCCGCTCGTGTACGAAGCGGATTTATCCGAAGAACAGGTTTCGCGGCTCGACGGAATTGCATCCTCTGATCGGCCGCCCGAGGGACCGAATGCACGCGCTGAGGCGCGCGAAGTTCTCGACCGGATGCTAGCCGCGTTGCCGGAGCAGGATCGCCAGTTGCTGGTGCTGAAGGAAATGGAAGGTTTTTCCGTGCAGGAGCTGGCCGAGATTCTCGATCTCAATGTGAACACGGTGAAAGTGCGCCTATTTCGCGCACGCGGCCGCATTATGGACGTCTATCGGCGCCGGATGGATTCGAGCGGGAAACTCGCCCGATCTTCACCGGCTCAAAGGAAAGGGTAGGCCATGCCAACGGACACGGGGTTTGAAATGACTGCCTGTACGAAGTACGAAGCGCTCCTCGAAGATTATCTCGAGGGCGCGCTGGACGCTGCTGAGTCGATGGCCGTCGAGAAGCACTGGCGCGATTGCAGCTCCTGCCGCGTCGCGCTCGATCAGGCATCGGCCAGCGTGCGCCTGCTGCTCTTGGCAGAGCCGTCTGCCGGGCCTGGCCCGGCGTTTGCTCGTACAGTGATGGCGCGGATTCGCGCGGCCGAGTCCGATCTCGCCCGTTCCTCGGAGCGCGCCAGTTTCTGGCAGCCGCTCGTAAAATTGGGCTGGCGGTTCGCGGCCACCGCTACGGTCGTTCTCGGCGTGCTCGTGACCTACGACGCCGGCTGGGGACACCGCGTGCAGCCGGAGTCCGTGACCACGGGTCTGATGGGCGGGAACGACATATTTGCGCCAGATCCTGCAAATCCGCCGGCGAGCAGGGATGAGGTCTTAATGATGGTGGCGGACACAAACCATGGCAACTAAAAACGCACGTACCGAAGCAGCCGCGCTGGTCTTCGTCGTTTTTCTGCTCGGGCTCTTGCTCGGTGGCGTCGGTAATCACCTCTGGGACGAGCGGGTGCACGGACAGGACCAGCTCAATACGAAACCGACTCGACAGCAGGTTCTCGATGATTTAACCCAGCGGCTCCAGCTCACGCCGGACCAGCAAACCAAGATTGCTGGGGCGATCGATGATACGCGCTCAAAATGGCAGGCTCTCTACGCCCCGCTCGATGCTCCGCGCGAGCAGATCCGCCGGCAGGGCCGCGCCAATATTCGGGCGGTTCTCACGCCTGATCAGCAAGTGCGATTCGACGATTTCCTGAAGCAGCTGGACGAGCAACGGAAAAAGGAAGCGGCAGGCGCTGGCCACTAGGGCTGCTGGCGACCCGCCTCGTCCCGCCCCAGGCGAATTCGCCCGGGACCCCGCGCAAACTCATGAACGATTCGCCAAGCACTCCTAAAACCACATCTACTTCTGCGGTCGCAGCGGCGAGTAACATTCCAACGATTCGCCTCGAAAACATTCACAAGACGTACGATCTCGGCGAAATTCACGTCCATGCCCTGCGCGGAATTTCGATGGAGATCCAGCCGGGGGAGTTCGTGGCGGTGATGGGGTCGTCCGGTTCCGGCAAATCGACGCTGATGAACATCATCGGCTGTCTCGACAAACCGACGCGCGGCCAATACTATCTCGACGGGAAAGATGTTTCCGGCCTTACCAAGAACGAGCTGGCCAAGATTCGCAGTCACAAAATCGGCTTCGTGTTTCAGCAGTTCAATCTATTGTCGCGCACGTCCGCCCTGGAAAACGTGGAGCTGCCCACGATTTACGCCGGCACCCCGGTAGCCGAGCGAGAGCGGCGCGCCCAGGAAGCATTGAATCGCGTGGGCCTCGCGGATCGATCCGGCCATTTTCCGTCTCAGCTCTCTGGCGGGCAGCAGCAGCGCGTCGCGATCGCCCGAGCCCTTGTGAATAGCCCGTCTCTCTTGCTAGCCGACGAGCCAACCGGGAACCTCGATAGCCGCACCAGCATCGAGATCATGGAAATCTTGCAGAACCTCAACGACGAACACGGCCTCACCGTGGTGATCGTCACGCATGAGCCGGATATCGCCCAATTCTCCAAGCGCGCTTTGGAATTTCGCGATGGAAAGATGAAGAAAGACGTGCTGATCCAGCGCCGTTCGATTGCATCGGAAATCCTGCCGACTCTGCCTTCCGTCGAGGATGAAGACAGACTCGAGGCCATCTCCAGCGCCCTGGAGCCGACGGGTCCCAACGGAAAACCACCTGAGCAGTAAAGAGGCGCTTCTCGCTGACCCGTAGTGATCCCTGAAGAAATCAGGGTGAAGCTAGAAGGGAATATCCTCGTCGGAGATTTCTGGCCCGGCCACGGAATCTTCTGCCGGTGGACCGGCAACGTCGAAATCCGTGTCCGCAGAACGTCCGTGGCTAATTCCACCGCCGGCCGCAGCGCCGGCCGCTGCGCCAGCCGCCGCGCCATCGGCGCGCGATCCAAGCATGCGCATCATGCTGGCGACAATCTCGGTGGTCGTACGTTTCTGCCCGTCGCGCTTGTCTTCCCACTGCCGCGACTGGATGCGCCCCTCAATGTAAACCAGCTGCCCCTTCTTCAAGTACTGTTGCGCGATTTCAGCAAGCTTTCCCCACAGCACCACCCGGTGCCACTCCGTGCGCTTCTGGCGTTCGCCGGAACGGTCTTTGAAGGTCTCGTCCGTCGCCAGAGTAAAATTTGCGACCGCTTGGCCGCCGGAGGTGTAGCGGGTTTCAGGATCACGGCCGAGTCGCCCAACAAGAATCGCTTTGTTAACAGACATGCACGGGAGTATATCACCAAGCTCTTGGTCAAGTTAAGCGGTTGACGCGCACTCCGAACGACGCCCGCGTCTCACGGTGAGTGCGATTTTGATATGATCCGCCCACCACATGCGTACTGGTTTTCAGGAGGTTCCCTCGTGAATAAGGCGCAGAATTTCGAAAATCACGCCAAGTTTCTTCCGCCGTTTCACTTTTTCGTAGCGCCCATTCTGCTGATCAACATCGGATGGCGCATCTCCCGGGTGATCCATGCGTTCTCAGCCGGCTCGCTCATCGGCCTTCTCGTGGCCCTGGCGTTGCTGGTACTCGCCTTCACGGCGCGCATCATGGCCCTCACCGTTCAGGACCGCGTGATTCGACTCGAAATGCGCCTGCGAATGGCGGAGATTCTGCCGGCGGACTTGCGCCCCAGGATCGGGGATTTTTCGACCGGGCAGTTGGTGGCGTTGCGGTTCGCAAGCGATGCGGAATTGCCGGAATTGGCGCGAAAGGTGCTGGAGGACAACGTAATCGACCGGACCACGATCAAGAAAATGATCCGCGACTGGCAGCCGGATTTTCTGCGCGCATAAATCAACGCGTTGCGGGACGGGCCGCCGGTGAAGCGCCGACGTCCCGCAATTTTGCCTGTGCCCGGCGCGCTTCGTCCGAGCCTGGAAATCTCTGCTCCACTTCACGCAGATCACGAATCCCGCTCGCCTTCATCCCGAGTTCGATTTCAGCAGACGCTTTTTTCAGCAGGGAAGCCGCCAGCTTGAAACTCTTCGGATAGTTCGCGAGCACGGTGTCATAGGACGTGATCGCGGTCTTGTAGTCGTTCTGCGCGTAGGCAATCTCGCCCAGATAAAACTCGGCGTTTCCGGCCAGATCATTCGCAGGAAAATTCTGGATGTAGTCGGAGAATTCCTGCCGCGCCAAATCATACTTGCCGCTGGTCAAATCGCGCAGGCCGTTTTGATACAGGGTATCGGCGGAAATGGGAGCCCTGTTGGGCGCGGCCGACGACGACGGGGGAGCGACCTCCCCAGAATTCCCGCCGGGCGCAGCGACGAGTGTCCCGGTCGTGGATCCGCCGGAAACTTTCGCGTCGATGCTCTGCAGCAGATTCTGCATGTCCGTAAGCTGTTGCGATAGTTTGCCGACGCGGGCCTGTACGTCCTGCAAATTATCCGAAAGTCCCTGCGTTTGCTGCGTCATCGTATCGATGCGCGAACCCGTGTTGGCCTGCACCTCCTGCACGGACTTCTGCACCGCGTTCATCTGGCCGCTCAGCCGGTTCACGGAGTCGAGCGATTGCTGCACCAACGTCCGAATCGCCGCGTTGTTGCCATCGACCGTGCTACGCAGGTCTTGTTGTGCCTGTAAAATCTGGCTCACGGTCTGCTGCAGCTCGATCATTTCTTTCGAGACGGCGCCGGCCGGTTGCGGAGCCAACAGCGAACCGCCCAGCGCGCCGCAGAACACCGCTACGAGAACGAGCACGATCCATCGTGTGCGCAAAGGAACTCCTCCTTGAAAGCTCGCCGCGAGCTTTAACTGGCGGCAACCGCCGTGCCGCCCAGGTGAATGGCCTGCGCCACAGATCCCCTAAACTCCAGGACCGGCGGCGCAGGCTCAGGCTGCCGGCTATTTCGACAAAACGAAATGAGCCCGCCGGTTCTGCTGCCAACATGATTCGTCGTGATCGGTGCAGAACGGCCGCTCCTTGCCCCAGCTCGTCGTCTCCATGCGGTCGGCCGGAATGCCAAGCGAGATAAGGTAATTCTTCGCCGCCTCCGCGCGCCGCTGGCCCAGGCCCAGATTGTATTCCGTTGAGCCGCGTTCGTCGCAGTGGCCTTCAATCGAAACGTGCACTTGTGAATAGGAACGCAGGAATTCGGCGTCCTTCGTCAGTGCGGCGCGAGCATCGTCGGCCAGATCGGACTTGTCGAGCTCGAAATACACGTCCTTCACGTTTTGGTCGAATAGTTCGCTTAGGCTGGGCTGCGCAGCCGGCGTTTCCGGCGGCGGAGCCTGTGCGGATGCCACGCTGACGCTGGCGGTTGCTGTCGCGCTGCCTCCTGCTCCCGTCGCTGTGATCGTATAGGTCGTCGACTGCGTCGGATTCACCGGAGTCGCTCCTTGCGGTGCCACCTTTCCAACGCCCGGCTCGATATCGAGATCGGTCGCGTTGGTCGATGACCAGCTCAGGGTCACCGTTTGTCCCGGATTTACCGACGTCGGCGACGCGTTCAACGTCACAGTCGGTTGAGGTGTCGGCGCCGGAGCGGCCGCCGGCGGAGTCGACGCCACTTTTTTCTTGCAACCTCCGAACACAACGATGAGTGCAACGAGGCCGAATATCCATGTGAACCTGCGAAGTGCAACGTGCTGCATGTACTGCCTCCTTCGGCGCTGCCAGAGGCCATTGCGGCGCCGCCGTGAATATTTTTATTCCAACGTACGGTTAAAATTCCTCAATCCTTGTATCGGCGCCGCGCCCGCGAGCCTTCACTTCGGCGACCAGCTCGGCGATTCGTTCTGTCCTTCGAAAGTCAATTGATGCGGCTGGCTTCCATCGGCCAGCATCGACCAGATCTGCCGCGTTCCGGTGCGCGTCGATTCGAACACGATGTGCCGGCCGTCGGGCGCCCAGCTTGGCCGCTCGTTCCGTCCCTCGTCTTTTGTCAACTCCACCAGCTGCTGGCTCACGATGTCCATGGCATAAATATCGTAATTGCCGCTCGGTCGTCTCCAGCTGAATGCGAGCAATTGTCCATTCGGTGACCACGACGGGTCGATGACATAACCCATGTCGGGTAAGTTCACTTTCTGTACGTCGGAGCCGTCGGAATTCGCGACGTAGAGAACCGGAGATCCGCCGCGGTCGCTCACGAATGCCATTTGCTTGCCCGTCTTGGGATTCCATGCCGGCGAGGTGCTGACTCCGGCAGCAAACGTGATCCGGCGCATGTGTCCGCCGCTCGCGTCCGAGACGTAAATCTCCGGATCGCCACTCTGGCTCGACATGAACGCGATTTCCGATCCGTCCGGCGACCAGGCTGGCGACCCGCTCGTCCCGCGGAATCGCGGAAAGGCCAGCAATCGGTCCGACGCCGCGGAGTACATGCAGATCTGCGCCGACGTCACTCCGCGGTACGGCGCAAAGCAAGTGAATGCGATACGCGTCGCGTCCGGCGACCAGCGCGGCGTGAGCGAAATTGACTTCAGATGCGTCAGTTGATGCTGCGTCGCGCCGTCGTAGTCCATCACCCAGATTTCCTTGTTGCCGCCCCGGGCGCTCACGTAGGCGATCTCGGTCTGCGCGATGCCCATCTGGCCGCCGCTCAACACGCCGATGATGTCGTCGGCGAACTGGTGCGCCATTTTCCGCACGTCCGCATCGGTGGCGGCGCCGCGGTAGATTTTTTGCAGCGCCAGCGGCGCCGCTGGATTGCGAACGTCGGAAAGATATCCGCTGAACGCAACCCCGGCGGCATCGGCAGCCAGGTTGCCGTACGCAACCATATACGCGTTGGCCGGTGCAGACGCCCAGTCTTGCACTTTCAGTTCGCTCGGCTGCCCGGGTACGGCCGTGGGATAGAAGCTGGGGCTTACCATCTCGAGGATTCCGGAATAGTCGAGGTCCGCCCAAACCACGTCGTGAAAAGTTTTGGGCAACGGCTGTGCAAACGTCGACCGGGCTGGCGTATCGGGCAGCGCCAGCCGCGCCTTCGTCACTCCCAAGCCCGTACCGGTCTTGAACCAATCCTGCGCCGTCGCAGGACGCGCGACACCGAGGATGGAAGCCCAAACCAGAAGGATAATTCCCAAAAATGAATGCCGCGTAAACGTCCGATCTACCAATGGCCACCTCTTATTCATTCCCGACCCAACATCACCGGTGATAATCAAACCAGAATTCCACGTTCACATTCGATCCGGAATACTCCGGAGGTAGTGGCGCAAGAGGACTTGATTCCTTGACAGCACGCGTCGCAGAGCTGTCCACGGAGTAATTGTTGCTGGACTGGGTCACCTGCACGTTCGTCACGGTTCCGTTGCGCAGAATCGTGAACACGACAACCACGCGCGGCGCCGAGCCCAGGCTTGGATCCACCGTGGACTGGAGCCAGTTACCGCTGATGCGGCGCTGAACGGCTTCGACGTACCAAGAAAATCGCGAACCGAAATCCCCTCCGCCCATTCCCGAGAACGCCATTCCCGCTTGCGTATTTCCAGGGCCGATGGCGAACGAGGCGGTCGGAATCGTCGGCGTGCCGCCTCCGCCATACGGAATTGCGTTCTGCGGCGGCGGTGTGGAATTTTCGAGCACCTTGGAAGGCTTGGTGATGTATTTCGGAGGTTTATTCTTCTCGAACTTCGGAATTGGTACCGCGTCGGGCGGAGGCTTTGGCGGCGCCGCCGGCTCGGACTTGAAAAGCCCCTTCGATTCGTCCACCACGCGATTGTCGGAAACGACATCGGGGCGGGGAAGCGGAATGGCCGGCACATTTCCGACCAGTCCCACGGTGATCGAGCCGCCCGGCCCGCCCCAGTCTGTGCCGCGATCCGCGAAATATGCGTACAGCACCGCGAGCGTACAAAGCGTCAGGTGCACGATCAGCGAGATATAGACAAACTGCTTTAGGGAAACATCAGGCCGCGTTGCTGCCAGGGTTGTCATCTCACTCAAGGTCTTTCGCTGAGCGGCTGCGTGACCACGCTAACGTCCGTAATCCCCGCCTGCCGCAATGCATCAACAACCGTTGCCCAACTTCCGAACGGCACGCTCTCGTCGCACCGCACGTACACCGCCTGCGTCTTCGGGTCGTGCGACTGCGCCAGCACCTGCTGTCCGACGTCATGGATGTTGACCGGCTTGTCGTTCAAATAGACGCGCTGCCCGCGATCGATCGTCACCACCATGCGCGCTTCGGTCAGCTCTTTCACCGTTTTCGTCTTGGGCACGTCCACGTCGATGCCAGACTGCAAGATCGGCGCCGTAATCATGAAAATAATCAGCAGCACCAGCACCACATCGATAAACGGCACCATGTTGATTTCCGAAAGTGTCGTCCCGGCTTGTCGCTCGAGGCTTGGCATGGCGATTGTCTATGAGTTGTACAGAGTCTCGACCTTCGAAACGAACTCCGCCGCAAAGTCGTTCATTCGCGACGCCACTCCACGAATTCCGTGAAGAAAGTGGTTGTAGGCGATCAGCGCGGGAATGGCCGCAAACAAACCAGCCGCGGTCGTTACCAGCGCTTCGGCAATTCCGGGTGCCACCGCCCGCAGGCTCGCAGCGCCGGCGTCGCCGAGCCCCGCGAATGCGTCCATCACGCCCCACACGGTCCCGAAAAGCCCGATGAAGGGCGAAACCGACGCGATCGTTGCCAGCGTGGACATCCCTTTTTCCAGCCGACGCACTTCCTCACCAGCGGCGACCTGCATCTCGACGCCAACGGCGCTCGCGTTCCGCAATTTTCCCGCCTCACCCGTGCTGCCCCGCGTTCCCGGGCCGCCGATCTGCGATTCCAGTTCGCGATATCCCGCGGCGTAGACGGAAATCATCGGCGTGCTGCCCGCGCCCGCCCGCAGCGTGTTCGGATCGGAAAGCCCGCGCCCGGTGCGAAACATCTGCAGGAATTTGGACGTCTTGCCGTCCATCCCACCCAGCTGCGCAAGTTTTTGAAGAATCAACGCCCAGGAGAAAATAGAAAGGATCAGCAGGATTCCGAGGATAACTCTTGCCACCCCACTCGTCTGTTCCAAAAGAGTGAGCGGGCTGGCAAAAAGAAGCAACGCCAGGCCAGAAATTGTTTCCCCCTTGAACGAGAAATTTTGCCAGGCAAAACTACCGTAGCACACGACCTCAGCACTTTCAAACATTGAGATGCAGGAAAAGGACTTAGGGCTACCCAAAACGTCACAAAGTTTCCAGGCCGCACCGCACAATTTGGTTCTCAGTTCTCCGCAGATGTGTTATTTATCTTCCGTGGAAAAACAGTTTCACCATTCATCTCCCTTTCATATTTCCCCGCATAAATTCTTCAGGCTTCTGAAGTACACGGCCAGCTACTTTTAGCCGCAC